>JAAUXU010026780.1_pt1 | contig 16914 bp, 8 predicted proteins | sample 7278151 | NCBI WGS metagenome assembly JAAUXU01 (sample SAMN14350113, study PRJNA611818) | marine sediment metagenome | isolation source: surface marine sediment (1.8m) | place: French Polynesia: Moorea | collected 2018-08 | reverse complement strand
TCCCCCCCCCGCCCCGGGGCGGCCGCCCGGCGCGGCCCCCCCCCCCCCCCCAGACTGTATGTACAGACAGACCACAACTTACACAAGACGACGAGGGTGACCTTGGCGGAGAGCTCGTGCGGCCTGCTGATGGTCGGATTGTGGACGTGACACTCGAACACCGAGCCGTCGTGCTCCGGCGCAGCCGTGAACTCCACGGCAGAGCGCAGCTCCTCACCGCCGAACGCGGCCGAGACGAATTCCGTGTGGTTGGCGTCGCGCACCGCACCGTTCTCCACCCAGCGGAAAAGCGGACGCGGATTCGAAGAACCTGGACGAAGCTTAAGTGACTGACAAGAATTTTTTTTTTTCAAAATGTAAATTTTGTTCTGGCTTTCTCTGAATTTGAGGGAAAGAGGAAACGGAAATATGTCTTTTGAACTATGATCCTGGATCCTTGACTGCACTGCTGAAGAACGAATATAGAGGTTGCAAAGAGCAGCAGCTTGGACTGCAAAGAGGGTAAAAAAATCAACTTTTCTACCTACTCAGTAAAAAAAATAATAATAATCGTCGCTTTTCACGGTTTCTGAATCTTTACTTTTTGGTGAAGCTTTTAGTTCTACCGAGAGTGGTTTTCCTTGTAAATTCATGGCCGAAACTGGAAGGATTTTTTACGTCCAACTCACCGGCGACACAGATGAGCCTGACGAGTTCGCCGGCCATGACGATGCGGAAGGTATCGTCCTTGAACTTCTTGGTGCCCTTGAAGGTGGACGTTCGGTCCCAGTCCTGATTCTGGCGTCGCTCCGGACGCTCCAGCTCGATGCGCACGCTCTCGGGGACGAAGAACACGTTGAACTTGATCCGGGTGGAGGCGGGTGTACCGGGTTTGGCGGAATTGATTGCATCACACCTGCAATCATACATGACACTTAATAACAATAGCAGTAATTCTCCCTTTCATTTATATTGAACCGCATCCATTTAAAGTTCTGATGTTCGAATTAGGTTCATTCTACGGTATGAGATGATACCAGTGTTAGTCCAGCAAAAGTTGGGCTGGCTCTGCAACTCAGCAGAGGTGGTGATCGGCTCAGCGTCGTTGCGGGCACTTTTGTCCCCTAAACCATGTTGGTGGTGGTGTTCAGGGCAAAGATCGACAAGGGGTTACCAAATCTCAATTGATTCTCAATGAATGTTCTGCATGAATCCCAAACTTGAGCTGTCTACAATGAACATGGCTTTGTCGACAGCCTCCTACAGGTTGCTCTTGTCGTGTTGTTAACCTTCGAGAAGTAGTCGTTCGTCAGGCAGTCATTTAAATAAGGCAGTAGCTCTTGGAGCGTGCACAGAGAGCAGAGGTCGAGGCCTCACACGTTTTTGAGGTTAGAAATGGGTTAATCAATTTCGATCTTAATGGAGTTTCCGAATTACACAAAAAAGCATTCTATGAGGCAGTCACTCTACAGAATGAGCTCGATGGCTTTCTTTCCCGTCGCAAACAGTTTGCTAGAACTTTGTGCACGTTTCCTCAACAAAAGTGCGCTACACTGAAGCTTACACAACACACTTCACTGTGCTCTACTGTGCTGTTCAATCATGGTGAAAAATGATACATTCTTTGAGCAATTTAAAATACACACAAGGATATATGGCACTCCTGGTATAATTAGTTGCCTGGTTTGGAAATTTCCCGCCAAATGCTTCTATTGTCAAAGCTGCACGTCCAGCCAGAGGGGGATTTCGCACCAAACAAAAGGATGGATTAGCGTGGTTCCATCAAAACCTATGCAAAAGCTTGAAAAGCTGCAAAACGAAGCCTTTAAGATTTTAAAGAAAGCTGTGGAGGACAAGGCGCTATCAAGAGCTCCGGTTTATCAATGGCCTTCAGGGATGGACGGGAAGAGGTTCAAGATAACGATGTGAGAAATCAGCTTAGACTGAGGAAGACATCAGATTCCTCTAAAACTCTCGAAGAAGGACGATTGCTTGACCATCCAGGACTTGGCTGTTGAGTTCAATCTAGGCCAGGGAGCTGTGGAATCGGATGCTCACTGACAACCTTCACCTCTCAAGGCCTTCACCGTGTTGACGGACGAAGAAACATCTGGAATTTGCACAGAAATGCAAGAAGCTTCACCAGCACTCTTCCGTGAGGCCATCAGCACCATGAATGAGACATGGTTTTCTAACGATCCCTCAGAGATGAGGGTCCAGCATCAACTGTAGCTGCCAACTGGCTCTAAAGGCACGCATTTAAAGTCAGGGAGAAAAAACTTATGCTGATCGTCTTCTTTGATTCCGGAGGATAATGGCAGCAGCATTTTCGTCCCCAGAGACGTGAATATGAAGTTAGCCGCCTCCGTGATTGTCGTGCAGGGCTTTTGGAAGAATTTTTACTAAAAAAAAAGGCCTGGCACGATTTTCTTGAAGGTTCTTTTTACGCGCATCCTCGTGTCAGCCTGGAGGCCATGAAGTTCCTGACCGAGCGTGACTTCAGGTTGTTGCAGCAAATGGCTTATTCTCCTGCTCGGGCATCATGTGACTTCAATCTGCTTTCCGGGAATGAAAAAAGTGCTGGCTGGTAGTCGCTTTCTGTCTGATCTGTAGCTGAAGAAGAACGTGAGGGGGTTACTGAGAGTCGTGTTCAAAGGACTGCTTTTTGCTTGTCTTTGAAGGGTGGTCCAAAAGATGTGACAAGTGTATTGAACTTAAGGAACGTTGTTTTGGACAAATTCCTACACTTATTTCTTTTGGAGTTCAGGGGCAATCAATGTGATCTGCTCATACAGCGTCACTTAGAATCTGTCAAAACAATATAGACAATAAGCTCCAATTTAAGTTTCGGTGCCAACAATCGAGCCAAATCGTACCAAGTAGGCATGCTAATATTCGAGATTATGTGGCACATCGCTGATAGGTATAGAATGTAGATATATTAATTTACAGTACTCTCCATGATCAATCTGAAATATTTGAATTCAAATTTGAAATTTTCTATTCAAAATGAAAGCTTTTCATAACAGCAGCTCTATGTAGAGAAGTATCAGTGCCAACGCACTAATGCTTCACTAGACAAACCAGCACAGGTGAGATGTGATGTCAGCGATGTGATGTCAGCGACCCCTGCGCGCGCAGGAGGATAACAGTTATTTGATTTTAAATTTTCAACCTTTCACTTCAGAGAGTGGAGAATTATTAGAATTGTCACTTCTGATTTGGCCAAGCAGTGATGACAGGGAGAACGGGGGAGGGGAGAAGACCTCAAATTTAAATATCTCATTTTTTATTATGAGTTTAAAAGTTTCGACAATGATCTGAACGGGGGATGGAGTTCGCCCTCTTAAAAGAGCAGGGGATTGATTATTCTGGTTGTTCGATCATATCTGAAAGTCGAAGACAGGGCTACTGTGCTTACAATGAGATATGACCCAAAACTGGCCTTGTGAGGATTTGGAATTTATCCAGACCCCTCACGCAACGGATGGGTAGGGTTCACAGCTGCTGCCAACAATACTAAAACCGTGAAGTTGCAAGTTTCGATTCCGAGTTTAGTCAATATTTTGAATTTCGATTCTAGTATTGAGTTTTCTAAATAGTAGAAAATAGAAACAGATGGAAAGTTAAATATCAAATTCTAACATTTATGCAGTGCAAAAAGGGGTCAAACACTTTTTGTTTGCTTGCAACTTTGGGTAGATGGCTTTAAATTTCATGAAATTTCATGGCATCATTGCAGAGGTGAAGTGTCATAAAACTTTTTAAGCATTCTAGCCAAAGTTATAAGCAAATAAAGTGTCTGACCTTCTTTTGCACAACGCAATTGAGCATTCTTCACCTCTATGACTATGAATGTACAAGATAACTTAACTCTTAAATGCGCAACATAACTTAAGCCTTTCACACTTTTTTCTAGTGATCCACTCTTGACGCAGTCAGTGAGGTCAGCAGCTCAGTCCCCATTCTGTTTCGGACTGGTGCTGTCACATTTTTATCAAAAGACGAAACTCAAAATTTTTATTTACGAGTTTCGATTACAAGTTTCCTTCAAAAATCTCTCGAATGATTGCGTCTTCGACTCAGCCAATGGCCAACGCTAGGATTCAGCTCCTGAGGGGCGGCGGATTAGTACATTAATTACGGAATGTTATTTTTCGCAGTGCCTCCAGATAATCTTTTACATCCATCTATTGGTTTATCTGTCTATCTATCTATCTGTCTATCTATCTATCTATCTGTCCATCCTTCCATCCATCCGTCTACTGTGTGTGTGCACAGAGTGTAACAGTTCGAGCATGAGGGCTCTCAACTCCTCACAAGGCAAAGTTTTAGCAAGTATTCATTAGCCTAACTGAGTAACTTTTCTCCCAAGACACTTCATTCATTGTGTCTCAGTCACTTTTATCTCCTAGCTGAATTCATTCGGGTTTTTTTGCGTATATGCCTCTCTCTCAGTCTTTCTCTTTCCACCTCAGCTCTGAGTCTGCAGTATAGAACCTCTCCTGGAAAACGTGGCACTCTCATTTCTGGCAATGGCCACGCATGCAGGACATGTGTGAAACTGCAACACACACTGTGTATGCAGTGCGAGCAGTGAAGAAAAAGTCCAGCAAAGACTTGGTGCTTTGAAGAAAAGGAGCAACGAAGGTCTTCTTATTACATTTTGTCGCTTTTGTCACCTCCTCTCGGAATGCAATTAGTGCCTACCTCGCACACACGTGCGCGTATGGCAGAAGCCTGAGAAGTGGGTACCTGTACTCCCTGTCGTTGTCCTCCCTCGTCACGTTGATGGCGATGATGGCCTTGGGCAGTGTGTTGGCCAAGAAGACGCTGCTGTCGAGCTCCGCAGAACCGTCGCCCAGGTACCAGGCCAGCCGGGGCTTGGGAGATCCGTCCACGGAAGAGCAGGTTAGCTCCAGATTCTGGCCCTCTCGTAGGGTGCTGTTTTGAGGCAGTCCACTTACATGAGGGGAGCTTGGGGGCTCTGGAAGAAAAACCAGACCTCTCTGTATTTCCTTGGCAAAATGACTGTAGGGATGGAATCGGGCTGAACCGGCAGTCGGCTCTCGTCACCTCCATAAGCTGAGTTAAATATTCAAGTCGGTTATACCGTACTTTGGAGGTGGATGTGAGTTCGGGTAGTTTCGGAAAGTTCGGTTCGGAAAGTCATTTTATGTAGTGTTTCTTGCCGCACCGTCTTTTTTGCTCGGGTGGGAACCTCCCTCCTTGACTAGGGGTGCTGCAGATCTCACACTTCGTATCTCATATTCATTCTGTGCAAAGTGCTTGCCAACGCCCCCCCCCCAGTAGCAGCATCCTGATCTTATCACTATTTCGAGCTACCCGAAACGCACCTCTATTGTACCGGGAACGTGCACGTTGGGTATGGGTGTGGTATTTAACGGAGACTCTTCTGCCGCTCGCCCTAGACACCTTATGTTACTTAGGTTCAGCTTGACGATTAGGTTAGGTTTGTCAAGTTGAGGTTAGGTTCTGTGGTCCTACTCCTTCCTCCCTCACTTAAAGGACCATTGCGTAGAGCATGAAGTCATTGTTTGAGTGCTCGCACGGGGTGGACTGTTTTCCAGCAAGTTGCGAACCCTCTTTGTACACCCTGTGCATTCACCGTATCAGAATGAAAAAACCAACGTTACCTGCTGCAAGGCTCTGGCTCGCAGTTCTCTTCAAAGATTTTTGCTGCAGAAAGTCTAGAGAAAGTTCTATTCAAAGTGTGGTGATACGTAAGGCCACAGAGCGACCATGATCTGAATGACAAAAGTCTGCAGGAAGAGCCAACAATGCCCTGCTTTACGACTCCTAAGTACACTGTAGGCCAACAGGGAAGAGCAGGAAAAATGGCCTCTAAACCGCTGACCAGTCAAACCAAATCATGCTGACAAATGACAGTCCGTTTCTCCTCATTGGTAAGTTGAAGAGAAAAAGTTGGCAGTTCTGACGTGAAGTCGAGCTCACCCGCAGCGACGACGGCCCCTGAGGCCGCGGAGGCCGCGGAGGCTGCGGCCACCAACACTTTCTACGACTCTCGTCTCGTGGAGTGCCTTTTTTATTCTCTTTCTGTCGTATATGTATGTACACAGTCGATTGTTGCTCTGCTTTCGACATCATCTGTTACTGATGGCGGTAAGAGACGGTTCAGCTACCCTCTTCCCGCGAGAGAGAAATGACGCGAGGATCATTCTTTCATCGTTTCTTCTTCTTCCGCCTCACGTCTTTCCCACCTCAGCCTCAACCATGAAGAGGTGCACGAAGAACTGCGACGTGACGCTCACGGCCGCGTCGTCCGCGCCGTCGTGGCCGACGGGCGCCTGGCCCAACTTACAAAAAGACGCTCCTGCATACAGTGAGGTCGTTTTTCGCCCAGTCCCGACTGATGCAGAAGGTGACGGTTAAATCGAGGCTCGACTGTCCCGGGAGAGGGGCTCAATACATAGCCTTGTAACCACCACCGGGTAAGGTGGAGGTAGCGTAGTGTGTACAGTACTGATGAAGAGAAGAAAAATCTTCACCCTTTCACGTCCTCTCTTAAGAGGAAGACGCAAACAATTTTTCACGCTATCGTGACAAGAATGCATGCTGTCTACCGGGTAAAAAGAGAAGAGATTTCCTGAAAGAGAGAAGGGTTTTGTACGTATACATGGTACGTGCAGGACCTTCTCACTAAGTACCACAAAATCCTCCACATTGTCGGAAAATTTCAATGAAAAAAATTTCTCGAAATTGCGGCTGTGTTTATGAGGACTTCGCTGTCGCATGCAGCAGTGACAGCCCGGAGAAGGAAACAGGGAAGGTGAGGACACACAAAAAAATCTTCTTTCCTACAAGGATTCCCTACAGGGTGGAGGGGGAGGATTTACGTATACAATAGCGGGCGAAAAGTAGAGAGAGGAGGCAGGAAGAAGAAGAAGAAAAAAGGGAAGCCTCTTACGCAATGCGCTTTGATCACCAGTAATGGCTTGCCGCAGTGATGAGTCGGGTTGGTGTGTATGTGGGTGTATTTCTTTAACCAAGTGCGCGCTTTTAGCCCACCTCTGCGTCATACATCATCAAGGTGATATGCATATGAGGCTCTGGTACCGCACACGCAAAAGGAAGCAACAGCAACAGCTCAGCTTCTCGTTACACTGGCGTGCTAGGGATGGATCGGATTGATTTAAGGTGACAATTCATACATTGAATCATCTTTAAGTCGGTAAACATCCGTATTAAGAGCAGGATAAGGCTGTCCTCACAGTCGCTAATCCCCCCCCCCCCAGCAGTAGGGATGGAATCAGGTTGACCACGATCATCGACAGACTCAGTGGTTCACGACATGCGACTGCAAACTCATGTTGGCTTGATCAAAACTTTGCCCGAAATTTGCCAGGTCGCGGCAAAACTTCTACAGATCCCCCTTTTTGCAAGATCATTGAGCTTCGTTGCCAGCAGCTCGTAACTATATGGCAGTCTCGAGAATTTCTCACCAAGAAAAGGTTTTTTTTCAGCTCGCTGCAGTCCTTGGTCCGACAGTAAACTCCATCCGCATCAACGTCGACTCGAGACTCTTCAGTCCGATACATCCCTAGCTAACACGCTCGGTACCTCCTGCCTCTACTACGGCACAGTCAAAGTCAGTTTACTGCCCTGCACTAGTCTTTTCATACTTCAACAAGGTCCCAGGGCTCTCTCATAACCGAGGCAGTGCTGAATGGCCGACGGTCAAAACCATAAAATAAATCGGTTAATATGAAGGCTGCGTGCTGAAAGAGAGAGAAGTTTGACTGAAACGAAACTGCACAAAGGCCTGAACGAGCGAGGAAGAAAGCAGAATTCTTATTCTACGGAGCTCCTCTATGCCCAAAATGCGTTCCTTGGGTAGGTGAAAAATACTCGCGAGGAACATGAGGTTTGCTCATAGATAAAAAAAAAACGGACCAAGGGGAGTTCGGGGGGGGGGGGGAGGACAGGAAATTCGGTAAATTGTAATGATCGCTCTATTTGGCACCGAGTTGCGCTATGGAGGAAACAAAGCTTGCCAAAAAGACTCTCCCAATGAGAAGGGCGGTTCAATAGGTCACAGCCTCAGCTTCTCTACCTCCTCTCAGGCTATGTTAGCACTAGACAAATGAGCGTTCTGTAAATACGGGTTCATTTCTCTTTGGCAACGTTCTCAGGAGTCCAGAGAGCCACAAATAATGCAACACCGGTTATTCACTCTCAGCAAAACAATCCTATTCTTGAGAGTCAAGGATATAACCGAGACTTTTCTTTTCCCTTCTTTCCTAGAGACCGTTAATGGAGCTTGCTTGGCTCAACAATGTAGAGTGCTGAACTAGTGATGTGGTCGTAACCGAAATCTGAGGCAACAGCTAAATTTTCTTCTTGAATTAGCCACTGCTGAAGAGAAAAGTTCTTCATCCAGTAGAAGAAAATCTGCCAACTCTGTCGTCTTGGCTTCATTTTTGGGTTGGATGCTGAAAGTAATCACTAGACGTGGTTTTCTTTCCTCCATCTTTGATGCATCTATCATGATCAAACTTGCTTTCGAGGACATCGATCACGGCAAATTATAAGTCGGGCAAAAAATGTCGAATCTAACCCTAAGTCGGGTTACTTAGGGGACCAACTCAAGACCGATTCAGTCACAAGTCGCCAGTATCGTGGATTACGCTTGTACTCATAACTCTCTTGGTCGTGTTCCGAAATTGGCGCCTCATATTTCCACATTGCTCATTTCTATTGCTTACAGCCGACAGGGGTCGGCTCATCCGCTGGTGTCTTCATCAAAGCAAGCCAATCGGATGCAAATTTTTGTGGCAAAGTGATGCCAGCCAAAACTTTCGCACTATTTTGCCCATGTACCATAAGCATGACTGGAATGTCATGTCTCGAATGAATGTACCATAGGCTTGACTCGAATGAAACTCCTCCTGTCCTGCTCCTCCCCCATGTCATACTGGTTGTACGCAGTCATCAAAACTTGTCCAACGGAAGTTGTGAGTGTAAGCGGGATCCACTGTACAACGACTTGAGTCATCACCCGACCGCATTGACACGACTCGAGTCGTCACCCAGCCAGATTACGACGGTTCAAGTCATGACGTGACCGAAGGACAACGACTCGAGCTATCGCTATTGTTAATGTAAGACAGTTTGACCGGAGTCTTACGACCTCACGGTAGAAAAAGAAAGTAGTTGAACAAGATGGCCAAGGCCGAAGACACTGAGGAGCAAAACATGGGATTCAATCCTTTACTTATGTTGTTGTCCAGGGTAAGCCATGTGTCATACGCACACTTCCTACGCGAACACACTCAACATGTGGATAAAAACCTTTCACATGCACACGATTGTGCTTACTCAGTTGCAATTTCCTCCGAATCTCCGACGTTGCAAAGTAAGCAGTATTATGGAAAAAAAAATTGCTAATGCATTGAAGCTCCGTGCAGATGCCAACATGGCGTATGCACTCGCATCCAGCAGGACAAATGGGTCTCCAACTGACCCGCGAGAATCGAGAGAGACATTTTGCGTTAGACGTGGACAGAATATAAGAGGAGGGGACAAGGAAGGAAGAGATAAGAAGGGGCATCCTTCTCCCAACAAAGTGGAAGAAGAACAACTTGGGAAATGCTAGCTGTCTCCTCTCTGTCTTTATCTCTCTGTCGCACAGGAAGAGTTTTGTGTAACGCAAGAAAGCCCGGGCACTACTAAGCCATGGACAAGGACTGTGATGACCACTTTGAGCTGGCGTTTGAGCCGTCATATTGAGTAGAAATGGCTGTACTCATGGCTCAGCTGCGCATCACATGTTGATCAGTGCGCAACACTGTACTGCTGATGGAACCGCTGCCGCAGGTGTGAGCTAGTTTTACCTTGGCTTACATCAAGTTTAGTTATTCCAAGTTTGGCTATAGCGAGGTTCAAGCTAGGTTGTGCTGAAACTACGTTACAGCAGGTTAGGCTAAAGCTAGATTTTCTAAGGCAGGGTGCTTAAAACTGGACACTTTGAATTTCCATAAATTCGGATCCATTTTAGAAGAGTGAACAGATGAAACACATTGAAATGTAGACTGCATGTTTCTGGTGCTGGCTACTCAATATAGCCCGCTCAACCTCCACCACTTGTTTCAGCCTTGTGCAGAGTTCTTCATAAAGTTCTGGTTGATGTTCACTCATGCACATTGAATGGCATCCTTGAACTAGTCCTTGTTGTGGTGCTGGGGCTCCTGACAGCATCCCCTTTAATGGCCCCAACACTGAAAAGTCAAGTGGTAAAAGATCAGGCCTGTGTAGAGGCCTGTCTTTCTTAAAAAGAGAAAACCCGAAGGGTCTTGGCAGCCAGGAATTTTATGGGTTATCCTGGCAGTGCGGCAGCTGGCTCAATTTTGTTGCGATCACCACTTGTCCCCATAGATAGCCCTGGACCAGGGTAAGACCCTCTCCTTGAAGTAGTTCGTGTAGGTGGCTATGTTCAGTCTCTCCTTGTCCTCCAGGAAGACCAAGGAGCACTTGCCCTCATCTGATTCTACCACTGAAATAAATTGCAGGCTCACGAAGGGTCATTCCTTCATGATGCGAACCACATCCTCCTCCCGGCAACCTGCAGCCTCAGCCAGGTAGAACCCTGTATCTGAGGCAAAATCTCACCACAAGAAAAGGCGGTTTCATCAGAGAAGACGATGACAGCCCCAGCGCGTCTGTGCTTGATGTTCTTTAGCAAATTCTTAGCCTTCTTCAACCATTTGGGTTGATCAACAGGCTTTCATGCTCATCTGGCCGTCCTCTTGAACAACTTAAGGACTTGATCCTCAGGCACCAAGTGCCCCATGGTCCTCTCGTTCTTATTGAACTAACTCCCTTGCCAATCCTCAAATGATGACCTTGCCTCTCTTGTCCTCAATAGAACGTCTGACAGAGTCCACAAGGTCACCTGGTCCTGCTGATCTTGGGGGTTGTCTCTGGTGTCCCACAGGCAATAGTGGAGTAGACAGTGGTGTAGGAATAGCCCCAATTCTGAGCAATATCTTCTGGTGTTTTTTCAGTCAGCGGATAGAGCTAAAATTGCAGCTCATCTTTGGGCCATGTTCATGCTGCTGACAGCTGCGTTGATTGAACAAAATAAACAAAACTGCCTCTTCGTTCCTAATTGGTTCAACCACTGGCATGCATTAGCGGCTACAACCAATTTCATGCCAGAAAAGGGGTTATTTCGAATGTGTTCAGTGTCAAGCACCCTTCGGTCATAGCTAAGGCTTGGCTGCAGCTGTAGCATTAGGTGAAGATGTCCACTCTTGTCAGGTTAACTGGTGGAAGACAGCTAATGTGAGGTAAAAAGCGCTGATTGCTCAAGATCCCCCCCCCCCAATTGCAAATGCAGCCGTTGCTGCTGCAGATGTGTAGAAGTCCTCTCTGGTCCTTTTCTCGATCCTTCCACTTTTTACTAGCCGACGTCGCGATAACGAGTTTAGTAGGTTGTTGGTTCTGATGGCCCCCATGACCGCGTGTAGCAAAACCTTCTCCTCCTCCCCAAAGGCGTTTTATATCGGATCCTTTTTCAACAAGGGATTTTTTACTTCTTCTGGCGCTGCTGCTGCTTCTGGCTCGCTAAGGGCAAGAAATGTGTGGAGAAAAAGAAAGCAGCCAAGGCCTCCAGAGAGGGGAGAACGAGAACAATAATGTTGCGGATTCCCGCGCTTCGCTGACTCCTACACTTGTTTTCTGCAGGTCCTTAACGAAAAGCCGTTAGATGGAATCGAATTTCTTCTTCTGCTCCTGCTGCTAATACTTCCAGCTGTCCTTGGGACTCATCACATGTCTTGACACGGGCATCGCCATAAGAGATGTCATTTGGAATCTGATCCGGAGTCACCGCAGTCGTTCCCACGCGAGGAGAAGGAGCAGCGGGCGCCGCCCAGCCAGAGGTCGCAATTCTTTGGCAAGCTGCCCTCCGGAAGCTCCCTTTAATCTCTGATTCGAGCACGGATGATTTTTTTTTTTTGGCAAAGCCACCTGTGAATTTGCAGTCTTTTGGGTGCAAAAAAGGGGAAAAAAGAAAGAAAAAGAAAAAAAAGTAGCCGCAACAATAAATTGCACCCGCGGGCAGGTCTGCCAGTTGTCTTTTTTCGGTCTTTTTGCTTCGAGATGTTTCGATTACTAGAGCAACATGTGCTTGCAGCGCCATGGACGTGAAGACTGCAGCAGTCTTTGATCATTGGAGCCAGTCGAAACGCTTTTTTTTCTTCTTCGAATTGGAGAAATTTGATCCAAAGAGTCTGTCGAGACGTCCGTTCCTCCTCATTTCATCTGCAGCCCTCAGTAATGACAGTGGAGACAAAACAAAACCGCCTGCAGGGCACATGTGGAGCTGTGAATGCTCATGTGGGAGCTTCACTTCTTACAAATTTTGCGTCAGTTCATCACAGATGTCTCAATTAAGGACAGAAGGTTGCATAGAAAAACTTTTTCGTTCTGTGCTACGCCCAAATCGAGTGAATTGGCATCAGTGACATGGAAATAAAGTGTGCTTTTCTACCTGTACGCATGCAGTAGGGGTTAATATTTCTCGTACGACACCGTTCACGTCGTCAGTTCTGCCTCCCCAAAAGTGAAGTAGCAATTCATGGCGGGTTGAATGGTATTGAATGAAGTTCTTTGTCCGGTAACGATACTGTTGACAGTTTTGCATACAACGGAGGAAAAGACCTTCTTCTTCCTACAATGGTCAGCTGGGCCAAAATCAATGCCAGGGCAAGTGGGGGTATCCATGAGCATTTACGAGGATTAATCACACTATGGATAAGCTTTGTTTCCCATGTAGGCTATGCATTGACTCACTTCGGTGGGGAGAAATGGTAAGAGCTGGAGTTGCCAAGAAATTCTTCATAAATTTTATGTTGCAGTTTTATAGACACTCGTACAGTCGCCATTTCCTTTCTGCGGTGGTCTTTGGGGTGGGTCGGTCTCGAGATGCTTCGTGCCGCACGTGTGTTTGATTTAGCTTTTAGACGAAGAAATGTAGTGAACGCAGGAATTTCCATGGTCTTTGCAGTTTTTGGCCAACTCTAAACTAATCGCTAACAGATACTACAGATATCCACAAACACTTCTCAGTTTTCGTGACTATCTCATGGTGTCAACAGCTCCTGCTTGTCACATGAGCAACTTGCTGAAAACAAGAACAGATGAAGAGAAAACTAAACTACCGGCACCTTGCCACATGTGTGCTATCGACAGCTGAACTTCCACTGCACCCTGTGACGATACGCGGTGCATTGTTCAGGGGTGACCTGCTCTATTGGGACATATCCAAAATGCGTAGAGGTCATCTTGGAGACTCAAAAAGAGGCCATGTCGAGGACGAAATTGTCATTAGAAAAATTCTCTTTTTGTTGTACAAAGTTGGGACGAAAATTTTAAATGATTTAGGATCACCCCTGTAAGTACCACGCGTATGTATGTATGTGAGCAATTGCTTAATAAGTAAGTTGAAGGCCGTGCTTACTGAGGACGATCACGGTGGTGTCTGCCTGCATGGTCATGGTCTGTCCGTCGTGGTCCTTGTTGACGGCCAGACAGGTGACGGCCAGCTGAGAGTCGCTGGGCTTTATCTCCAGTCTGAGGTCCGAGGTGGCGTGCCAGCCCCTGCCTTTGGCCCCCTCTGGTCTGATGCTGGCGTGGACTCCGCGATCGACCGACGCGCCGTTCACGGTCCACCTGAGCTCCGGCGCCAGATTGGCATCCTCGGCGGAGCAGCGGAGGGTCACGCTGTCGTCCTCGCGAGCCTCAGACGGCCCGGTGATGGACACGGAAGAAGGCGGATCTAAAAATTAATAAAGTTGTTGACCTTCGAGATGCAGCTCCCTGCATGTTTCCGGCTTGCCACGGTAATAGCAAAGGGGTTAAATAACTGGGTGATCAAAAAAACCTGTAAAAAGAAAATTCCGAAGTTTGCCATTTCAATTTTTGGAAAAATGCCATTTCCGATTCCCAAAAATTCTGCTGCCGATTCCGCGTATTCCGGAGCGTTACAGAACGCACGAGTCTGCCGAGGAGGCTGCTGGAGGTCACATTACGAATTTTAGGAGTGAACAGCTTGGACTGTATGAAACGTTTGGCCTACATGAGTTGCCTGGACTGTGTGAAGCAAATGGAGTGCGTCGAGTGCATGGAGTCACAACTGACAGTTCAGTTTTTCAACTAAGTCGACCTCGCACCTCGGCTTACGTCAAATAAAAAGTCCATATGTCAGCTTTAAGATGTGCCCCGAACAAATAAGATATGCCAATGAAGGCCTTAAAAGTGGGCCTCTTAAACATTTACAGTTCGTTTCGATCACCCTGTAAATAAGGAGGAATTTGTGAGTGCCCTCGTGTAAATCACACGCACACACGCTCTGGCTGTGTTGGAGTGGAGAATCCTCCCCCTACATCCCAGTGGATTGCCGGAGGAGCAAGTTTATATCCCTCTTGTTCGTGTATCGCGCTAACTCTTCTTCCTCCGTGTGTGCACGCGGGTGGGTGCGTGCGTGTGTGTGTAGAGAGAGACAGACAGAGACTCTGTACTTTTTGTGTGTAGAGAGTGACTCCTCCATACTTGCGTGCGCCTGCGTGCGTGCGTGTGTATATATATGCGTGCACCCGTGGCACTTTACTGCGAGTCCTGTACTATGTATGCGCATGGCAGCCGACATTGGTGGGTGCTGCTAGCAGCTCTCTCTGTCTTTCCTTCTTTCTTTCTTTCCTTCCTTCTCTCTCTCTCTCTCTCTCTCTCTCTCTCTCTCTCTCTCTCTCTCTCTCTCTTTCTTTCTATGAGCCCACATTACGTAGGTACAAGCGTAACAAACGGCCCTCGTCTAAGCCATCCAATCCCAGCGTAGGCAGTGGTTCAAAGAGAAAAGAGAAGGTACTTGACTGCATTTCGCTCTTTCAACTTTTTCGGCGAGAATGGAGGAAAAGAGGCTCACTTCATGCGAATTCTGCACGTAAATTTCTGCTTGGCTTAATAAATGCCGGTGGAGAATTTACATACAGTGCAGCAGCGGAGAGAATGCAGCCGATATCGGACACTGTCAACTACAAGGTGGTGCGCATAAATAAGGAAAGTGTTTCGCTTATCTTGCCTTTTTTAGACAAATATGCAGAAAGATCAAGGAAGGGCGAGCGCGCCACATCAGACGGGCGCGGTTCAGAGTTGCCAAGAGAGCAGCAGCAGAATTTGGTGGTTTTCTCATCAAGTTTGGTGATTTGGATGGTGATGACTGCAGGGTTACGTGTAAAAAGCAAAGACAACTCGCTGTTGATGTTGACATTGTCGGTCCGTGTCTTTCTCTACTCCAGAGGAGCTTCGGGATCAAGGGACAGGAAGAAACCGAATCAGGGCATTATCATTAAGTCACTTTTACGTAAACAGTCTCAGGGGTCCGGCTGTTTAACATTCAAATCATCTCTTTCATTCTCATTTCTTGGTCATCTTTTAATTTTTTTGGTAGTTACCTAGAATTATGGACGGTCTTTCGGTGATTCCGATATATACCACCTACCTGTACTTATGCAAAATTATGCTGCCACTACCTGCTAGTACGTTGAGCTTCCGATTTACCTGCAACACCCAGTAGCGCATCATCTGACACGATTTTGAATTTTTTTTCATTCACCAACAAGCTAGCCCCATTTTTCATACTCGAGTCAGATGAAATGGACAAAGCTGATTAAGTTTTCGCCCTGCATGTGTTTACTCACATGTTACGTTAAGCGTGACCCTGCCCGAGGTGTGCAGGGGCCTCTCCATGACCTTGGGGGTGGAGAACGCGGAGCAAGAGAACTGGTATCCGTGGTGCTCGCGAGAGGCGTCCCAAGTCAACCTGGATCTTGTCTGACCCACATCTTCCACCGTCTCCACTGACCAGGAGGACAGGAACTCTGGAGAAGACAGAGAGACGAAAGGAGTCGCCTGAGCGTCTATCAAGTGAGGATGGTTTTTTTTCTTCAACTTAGCATGTTAAATTCTGCAACAATAACGTTCTGCAGAGCTCTTTTTGATGCCTTCTGACAACAGACATATTACAAGGCGTCACACACGTTTATGGCAGTTGCTGACTAAGCTCATATCGCGGTTTGTTGGCATGAAGGCGACGTTCCAAGTCTTCCTATTCTGCTTCAGCCCCTTCTTCTCCTCTGTGGGCCCCCCCTTGGGGCCCGGGGAGATCGTGAGCTCACGCAGCTTTCATTTGCATATTCTTGGGCGAGTACACAAACCAGCGTATGTAGTAAATAGAAATATTGCACAGAGAGAGAGAGAGCAAAGACGTGGAAGAGATTAAAAAAAAATCAAAAAACCTTGCTCCAGAGGCTCGCCGTTTTTCAGCCAAGTGATGTCGGGCCTCGGGTTCCCCCCCACGCTGACGCACTCCAGGGAGATCTTTTCACCGGAGCGGCGACGAGGATTCAGGTCACCAGTCAGCATCGGAGGCTCAGGAGGATCTGCAAGTAATGAGTCCTAACGTCAGAAGGCTTTGATTTGGACGTGTACACTGTGGAAAGTGGGCCGTCCAAGTGGAAAGCGAAATGGCTCATTCCGGAGGGCAAATCTCTGCTGTCCAAGACTTGTGGCTTTTGTCAAGGCTTTAGACACCACTGGACTGTCTTGGTGACATGCAGGGCTGCCAGTTGGCCACCCAACAATGTGGAAAGAGAAGTGAAGTAAGGTCAGGTCCGATTGGAATAGGTGAGGATGCCTCGAGACCAGACCCGGTTCAGGACCACCTCGTACTGTCCTGGATTGTTTCGTGTCTTCCCTGTGTGGAGACACCACTAACTCGACCAAGTACCGGGGGGTGAAAAAGTTCTCGGACTCTTTTTTAAAGGCTTATAAAATTGTTTAAAAAACATAGTAGGAACACTTTGCTGGCTGTTTGGGAACACTAGGAGTCTCCTC
>JAAUXU010020982.1_pt1 | contig 16914 bp, 9 predicted proteins | sample 7278151 | NCBI WGS metagenome assembly JAAUXU01 (sample SAMN14350113, study PRJNA611818) | marine sediment metagenome | isolation source: surface marine sediment (1.8m) | place: French Polynesia: Moorea | collected 2018-08 | reverse complement strand
GCAAGGACTTCTAATCATTGCAAGGACTTCTAATCATTGCAAGGACTTCTAATCATTGCAAGGACTTCTAATCATTGCAAGGACTTCTAATCATTTCATTGACATGAAGAGGCGAGCTCTTGATTCCCCCTCTTTTAGATAAACAACTTGGAGCGCATACAAAGGAACTGGGCAAGGAGCCGACATGACATTTGTCGGTAAGTGCAGAAATGACTTTTGTGTTCTTTTTGCATTGAGCTGTGTCAAAAAGAACACAAAGTCATTTCTGCACTTACCGACAAATCTCATGACGGCTCCTTGCCCAGCATTGATTTTTGCGCGCGCTCCAAGTTGTTGTTCATCATCGCTGCCAATTTCACTACTGTGCTGCACTTTTCCATTGGAAAATTACTTGTCCGACTCGAGGTCTGCGTGTCAACTATTCTGCATAAGATATCCTTTTTGAAGGTCGGACCTTTTCAAAGCCTTCGAAGCCCTCGAAGTACCTCTGATGCTTTACCGACAACTTGATCGTGTCCGCCGACGATCCCGACGACAAATTCATAAGGTCATCAAAAAAGTGAAGGCAATAGTGGAGAAAACTTTTCTTTGCTTTCTTTAAGTTCCTCCAATCTTTGTGCTGGCGACTGCGCGCTCTTCACGGCCGAGCAGTTCGGCTTCGCCTGGGACGACGTCTACTGGCTGTGCGTGTAGACGTCGGTCGAGGACTCGGTTCGAGAAAGTGAGGCCGACTTTCAAAGTGCTCCACGACGTGCATACACATTACAACCGGATGTGGAACACTAACTACGGAGAAATGGATACGCATCAAACGAACCAATACGAATCATAGCAATATCTTTCTCACTTCTTCTGGCTATCTTTGCGCGTGTCTCTGTCCTCTTTGAGGTCAATCTGAGCCTCAGCTACACGAAAAATGCCTACTAAGTCTTAGGCAAAGTGTGCCCTGATCAAGTCCCTAAGGCTTTCCGCATCTGGCTCTGTCCTCAACACTCCTCTGGACGAGACTTCTTGCCACCTGCTTGTCGACGGCAACGACGACGACGCCTTCGAAGAGGACGACGAGGACGTCTAGGAGGGAGAGGAGGACGCAGTGGGCAGAGACGTCAGGCAGCGTCGTGTCCAAGAGGAGGAGGAGGGTGAGTAGTTGGGACAACAACAACAACATTTGAGCGCACTTCTCTCTTGGTGGACGTGGTGTTCGTATATTAATACCGAAGGAAGGAAACATAAAAAAGAGTTCAACCGCGAGGCTCTCCCGAACTTTCCACGGGCTCGAAGGGGAACGAGTCCTTGTTGGCCAGCCCGAACGGGCAGCACTTCTTGCCCTCGCCGCCGCACTGCGAGTCGTTCACCGTCACGTTGACCAACTGCCACCTGTCCTGCCCCGGCCTTACCGCAGCGGGTTCACGAGGTCTCATACACACTTGGTACGTGCCCGAGGGCTGCAACACAAGGAGTAGACGATGTACATTTGCGTGCACTTTCACATACACTTGCTGCTTCCTCACCGTGTTGGTGAAGATCCAGGGAGTTGCCTCGGCCGCAGCCACGTTGTCGCAGGTACCATCCAGAGAGGCGAACCACTGGAGCCACGGCTTTGGCGGTGGGGGAGGCGCGGGCTTCTTGGGGTCGAACCAGAACCACTCGCAGCAGTCTCCGCGGCAGTTGCCCTAGCAGAGCAAGGTTCATACAGTCACATTCAAACTTGAATGGGAACAATGTCTGTACCGATCGGTAGGTTAGATTTTAAGTTAAATTTAGTGTATTTAATCAAAATTTTATTCTAGTCTAACTCTTCCTTCAAAGTCTTCATCTGTATCATATTCCTGCTTAATCATCATTTTCCTCAAGCTGTCTTTAGTCCAAAATAAAGATCCAACTCAAAGACTCCAGTGAATATAAACTCACAATCTTAGTTAAAGAAGCGGGTCTTTTCAATGTCCACATACCTGCTGTCCGTCGTCGCGCCTCCAGATCTCCTTGACGTTGCCCGCCTCGTCCGTCCTGATGAACTTGATGCAGATGGTCTTCTGCAACACCAATGTCGAGGCCGTGAAAAAAAGAGAGGGTGGCATCTTCAACCAATAGGACATACGCACCTCATTTGACTTGGTAAAGAAGGCCCCCGAGGTCCCCACCTGCCCCTGGGCTTTCTCGTAGAAGTCCTTGCACGCCACGCGGTTGGTGACGCCCAATGGCGAGGGGAAGTACGTGGCCTGGACGCTGCCCATGCCTAGCACGCCCTGGGGGACCACGGAGCTCAGGCCCACCACTAGCGTCAGCACTGCATGCAGCATCTGCGCAAAGGAAAGGGTCAAGTCTGCGCGTGCCACTCTGACACAAGCTCATGAATCCCGACCCAATGATCCCGTTGAACCCCGATTCGGGTCTTACCTTTGTCATGCGAGAAAAGAAAAGAAGAAAAAAAAAGCCACTTGATGCACGAATTCCCCCTCCGCAACTGAGTGGGCTTCGTCGCCGCCGCCGTCCTTTTATAACTGAAGCGTGGTCGGTCGGGCCCACCACGCGCACCAAGTAGGGGTGACAAATCTGCGTGTTGACTCCGCACATCACCGATTCCGACGCTGCGAGCAGGGTTTTTATTGGTAGGGGGGATGTGAGCAAAAGTTGCTTGTCTTGATCAAGATCAATTTGGGGAGGGAGGAGAGGCATAAAGATACGCACGTATGATGAATGTTAAATAACAACGAGTCTGGACCAAACTTTTCCTGGCGTTGATGAATCGCTTGACGATGCTGAGTTGCTTCTCTCAAAGAGACAATGTGTTTGTGTGCATCTTTGTTGCCACAGGGAAGGGGGGCTGAGAAGACTAAAAGAGGCATGAGAGTTCCTTGGATGACGGGCAAGAACCAGGGGTTCAAAGGCCAGCAAAGGCCAAAAAGGCCACTAAACGTTGAAGCACTGCTGCAACAGCTGAAAAAAACTGGCGGAGAAGCTGGTTGAACCAACCAAAGGACAATGTAAAGATTGTGCTTTTCATCCAAATAGAAACATTACTTCAAAACACAAACAATGGTTACTCATTTTGTGGCTTTATCAGTCACATTTGCAATTTTGTCCCCCAAACAAGTGAAATATACTTCAGCTACTTAAACCAATTCAACACTCATGAGATGTTTCCACCATGAGGGAGAAGCCAACGTCCTAAAACCACTTGTTGAGCATGCAAACTGTGTCCTCGAATCATCTTCAGATATCTTCTGGTTCTGCTTGAAGTAGCAGAAGAAGACAGTTCTTTTTTTTGGTCCCAGGACTCGCTTTTGCTGCCTTCTTTATGGGCCTTGTTCTTGTGCCTGTGGAAGTAGCTGGACTTGAAGGTGTGGCAGATTCAGGCCGCCTGCGGGTAGAGAGGATCGAGCAAAACCTGCTGTTTCCATAACGCCCTTGCTTCTGCTCTGAGCAGTAAAAGGAAGAACCTGTACGAAAAAAAGAACGTCTGCGTCAGTCCTGTTGACCATGGTGAAGTCGTTGCAGTTTGTTCTCGGGAAGGGGGGGGGGAGGAGGACGAGATGCCTGGACAAACAGGTCCTTAAAAAAAGTCACAGTGTGACTGCGTCCTTTTTTTGTTGCTGAGAGAGGAGGAGAAATCGAGGCAATTTTTCTAGGGGGAAAAACTTGTTCACAACCTGAAAAAAAGTGATTGGAAACCAATGTTGTGGATCTTTTTTTTTCCAAATTAGAACAATTGCTTAGAATTGACGAGGGAAAAAAGTTATAATTACTCGTTAGAAGTCTTTGTTCAGTTGAAGCTTCGGCTCGGACGATTTACAGGGTGGGCAAAAACCCTCTTCTCACCCTGTTCGCAGCTGCCACTCCAACATTTTCCGGGCAAAATTGAATGTCGACTGTATTGGCAGTGGCGAAAAAAATGCGCACGTTCAGTAGTATCTCATGACGGCACAGTCGAGTCTCAATTTGGCAGGACTTAAAATTACTCATGACAATGTCTCCTTAGGTTTCGTGATTGTGGCCACATTTTGGTTTGGGGCTGATTGTTGCTGGGTGCCAAATCTGGTCACACGCATACAAAAGTCATCTCGTCCAGATGGAGTCGACCACAAGTACAGAGAAGACCGATGCTTTTACTGCTTGCTTGCCAGATAACTGGCGACCAAAAAAGAATTGTGGAAACGCTGCCTAAATCCCGAAAATCGTCTGGTCAAATCTGAGATCTCTGCCACCCGACGGGGCCGATGTGGCAACTCTGACAGATTACTCAATTGCGCGTCCCTGCTGACATCAGACACGTCGAGTGCGGTTAAATGGCGACTCTACTGTATGCACATGAGTGACACATTGGTCGCCAGGCTGTTCTTCTTCCATTGTCGTCATCTGTTCTTTTTTTTGAGATGTCCTTGGCTCAAGAAGAAGACCCCGCACAACAAATAAGGAAACGCTGCGTGCACATGGACGACAAAGGCGATCTCCCGTGGTCGTTGCCCCTTGACAGAGGCAGGCGGGCAAACAGGCCGTGGAAACAACAATGCCTGTTGGAAAAAAAGGGGCGATTCCGTCCATACAGGTTGTTTCAGCTCTTTCTTTTGTCCAGGGATTCCTCACAGCTGAGAGAGCGACTCTGGAGTGTCAGGGGACAGGATTTTTTCAACCCTTGTCCTCAGTCGTGTCTAGACGACACTTGAGGGACGCTTCTGGACTCAGTCGACTTTGCTGCTCACCCATTTGGGTCCGCTGAACTGATCAAGAGTTCAGAAGTGTCTTGTTACTGAAGCTCTGAAACCTTGCGACAAAATACATTTCATATCGATGCTCATATCCTGCTCAGAGTTGCCATTCAGTTTCTCTTCTCTCATTCTTGACTTTGGATCACTTTAACTCAGCTTTTTCTAATGTCGGAACACGTGAATGGACGACATGGTGTAAAACTTGAGCAAGTCCATCTTCATGTGCTTACTCGTGGAGAACATGTGGGAGTTGCCACGCTCCAAGCGTCAACTTCCTGTTGAATGGACAAAGACTTAACAGATCTGTGCTGGAGGATGAAATACAAGAGTTGCTCCATAACACAGACATACATGAGTAGTCAATAGTTGGCCAGGATTCGCAAAGGTCTCTTTACGTCAAATTCTTTTTTGTCTATTTTTGCACCTGTTTTTAGAATGCTCCCCAACCAGAACTACCTCTGGGACGCGAGCAGCAACGAGGACGGAGGAGTTGCTATAGCTTCAAAAACTGGAGCTCAGGATGTGGAACAAAACTGCAGACTTTTGTTAAGGAACTGCTGCTATATTTGGTCTTTTTTTTGGAATTGTTCTCAAGATATCTTTGCTGTGAGGAAGAAGGATAAGATCTGCCTCTCCTTATCTGCTACCCTCTCTAATTCCAAGGAGGCAGAGGCTCCTGACGTTCCACCGGGACGGAGACGAGGAGCTGGCTGACCTCGTTCACCGGTCTCAACATGGACGACGTCGACTTGGCCTCCCACGTGGCCACAAAGAGTAACCAATATTGTCGGCAGCATTCAAGTTCAACAAAGAAGTTGTTCACGGACGCTCTGAACACTGCAATCCTGGAGGAGGCGTCCTTGCTCGAAGAGGTGGTTAAGGTCGGCTCTCAAGTCATCATTTAGTTTGCACAATCACCCCAAGTCCAGACTCCTCCCAACTAAGACACTCTTGCATTGTCAACCTCTTCAGGAGACTTCGTCTGGTGCGCATCAACGAAACGGGTTCCACTGAAGCAAGATCAGCTTCAGCGGCAAGTAGAACAGTCGAAGCAATTTGCTCCGTTCTGAGTGCTCCTGGAAATCAGCACTCTCGTGATGTTCAAGCAAGTTTTCAAGATTTCTTACAAGAATAAATACACTTTTCAAAATCAGTGGAAATGTGGGCATAATCATCCATCACAGCATGGAGGTATTGGAGCGAGCAACGCTGTGGGCCCACCAAGGCCTTGCCATTGCCTCATGCTCACCCACCAAAGGCTGGTGTATGACCTGGTATTTCTGCCTCGTCTGCATTGGGCCTCGAGTCAGCTAGGTCTTGTCCAGGGTCTAGCGAAAGAAGATGGGCTTCTGGAGGGCGGTGAGCGCGGCCACCTTGAACAGAGAGTTGCTCTCTTCCTCCTTCTCCTCGCTGACGTCTAGACAGACCTGCACCAGTTTGAGGACGTGCTCGTCGACGTTGTCGGGCGGCAGCGACAACGTCTTCGCCTTGATTTCGGGCCAGGACGGCACCTCCGTCTCCTGCTCAAGCAGTTTGTCCACATCTATCTTGGGCCGGCCCTGGACCACGTAGGCGCACACCAGCGCGAGTGTGAAGTAGGCGGCCAAGACCGAGATTGTCTCACGTGCTTGGAAGAGCTTGCTCAACTTGTGGAGCGACCAGGCCGAGGTGACGCCGTGCAGGAGGAAGAAGTCGCTACCACCCTCGGCGCAGGCGTAAACTGTGATCGCCTGGTCAAGTAGCCAACGAATAGGATCGTTCGAAGTGCACTTGATGGGCGCCACGTACTTCTCGAAGATGTACTCGGCGCGCTCGAACGAGGCCATGATGCAACATTGGAATCCCCTCGGCCGGCCGCCCAAATCGTTCTCGATTGCTTTGCCTCTTGTCTGCGTGAAGGCGAAGAGTTCTTCGTCCTGCCGCAGTCTCTCCAGAACGGACAAGATGGGCTCTTCACCCCGGCCAAAGTGATCCAGGAGTGAGGGCCGAAGTCGCGGAGCGAAGTAGGAGTGATGTAGATAAGCTATACCTTCAAGGACCATTTCGCTGTCACCTAGAGAGTATCCGTACCCCATGTGGATCAGCGGGTGTAACGCCGAACCAACCAGTCCGGGCAGCAAGTCGGGCAGCTCCTTGGCCAGGAACGAATCCAAGTCCCCGTTGTACTTGTCCTCGCCTTCCAACAGGGCCTTGTAGTGATCCAGCAGCTGAAAATAGTTCTTGCGCTTGCCAAGGAGTTGCCGGACATCCTCCAACTCACGCGGCGAACTCTGCATCTCGCAGGTGGGCCCGTCAGTGGGCTCAAGTCTCTGAGCGTAGTACTCCAGATACCTCTTGAACTGGTCAGGCGACGCGCCCAGGCCCGCCAGCGCCACAGCGGCGTGGCTCAAGTGGTTGGTAAGAAATCCGCCGTACTCGATGTAGAACTTCCTGGCGGCCACCGAATGCTTTCTCAGGTACTCTAGAACGTCTGCTGTCTCCATGGCGAGATCGTCGACCTTTACACCTGGGGTGAAGGCGAAGTTCTTGACCACGTGGCTCTACCGTCTTTTGCAGGCTGTTTGCAACGTTCAGCGTCTCGTGCCCCTTTCACTCGTCAACGGGCCTCGTCCCCTTGCTCACGCCCGTGCCGTTCCAAAGGTGGGTCAAAGTCGCACTCCGCGATAACAACGATTATGCAATGCGCGGAGAGGTTCCGTGGTCGCCGCCACCATGTTCCGACGTCTTCTGGTGGAGGTCACAGCTTGGAAACCTCAAACCTAGCTAAGTCCTTCAACCGACTCCGTGGCGCAATGGTAGCGCGTCTGACTCCAGATCAGAAGGCTGCGTGTTCGAGTCACGTCGGGGTCACAGTTGTTTTTGCAACTGTTTTTAGGCCTATCATAGGCTGTATTTGCACAGCTCCGAGCTACTCCAGATGCTGAAGTGTGTGCACATGATTGATCGACTGAGGATGGGTGCGAAAACAAGGACATGTGGAAGAGGATCAAGTTGGACGCTTTGTCATTATGTCCGGAGAAGTCGGGTACGCAATGGTCATTAAATATTTTGATATTTCTCTGAGGTATTTTCTAAATAGGAATAATATTAGGAGCTTACTAAATAGCTATACTTTTGTATTAAGGTCCACAGCACAATGACTTTATGAGTGAGATTAAAAGTCTTCGCTTCATTCACTTGGTGTCGTTCCTTGCGCGCATGGCCCTGGCCACCTTGGACATGTTTGGCCGGTCAAGCTGCTCGGTGATGTACTCGCCGGCGTCGATGACCTTCTCGAGATCCACTCCTCCAGTGTCTACACCGCAACCGTTAAGCATGTAGACCACGTCCTCAGTGGCCACGTTACCGGAGGCACCGGGTCCCGCGTAAGGACAGCCACCCAGGCCGGCAGCACTCGAGTCCACCACTCGCACGTCCTCATCCAGTGCCGTCATAATGTTGGCCAGCGCCTGGCCGTAGGTGTCGTGACAGTGCACGGCCAAGTGCTCGGTGCCTCCAAGCTCGGCCTTAACCGCGTTCAGCATCAGGCGAAAGGTACCCGGCGTGCCTACGCCTATGGTGTCCCCCAGTGAGATCTCGTAGCATCCCATGTCGGCCAACCGTCCGGCCACTCGAGCTACAGCCGCGGGTGAGACGTGACCCTCGTACGGACACCCGACGACGCACGAGACGTAACCACGCACGGGCACGTCTTTGGCCTCAGCGAAGACTTGTCGAAAGCGCTCGAGAGCCTCTTCCACGAGGCAGTTGGTATTTTTGCGGCTGAATGTCTCGGAGGCCGCCGCAAAGACAGCAACCTCACGAGCTCCGGCATCCAGGGCCGCTCGCAACCCCTTCACGTTGGGCACCAACACCGGTAGAGATACCTGCCGATTGTGTCAATGAGTACAAGCAACATTACGAGCAATCGCTTCAGCAACATCAGCATTACTTTTCTCTTCTCCGCCAGCGTCTTGGTCAGTCTGACGACCGCGGCCGCGTCCGCCATCTGCGGCACCCACTTAGGAGAGACGAACGACGCGACTTCGACGCTGGGCAGTCCGGCAGCGGCAAGAAGAGAGATGAACTTGACCTTAACATCGGTGGGCACCACGGAGGCCTCGTTCTGCAGGCCATCGCGCGGGCCGACCTCCACGATACGGACGGACGTGGAGAACCCGCGGCAACCCCGACGAAGGAGGAGCATCTTACTCCAAAACAAAACTGCAGCTGACGAGTCATTGGTCCAAGTCTGGGACAGATGGCGCTGTTAGCGTTTTCTCAGCGTCTGGAGCAGACACTTGTGCCGTCACTGACGACTCCGTCCAAAGGACCCTCGGAGATCTGACACCGGTTAGAGCGAGATCTGATGCTTCCACTCAGTTCTTGATCAAGTCGTTGGACAGGCACACCGTGTTGTTGTCACCGAGAGAGGGCCGATCCAGCCAAGCCAGTCATGGCCTTCCAAGCGGATGAATCAGAGCTGCTTCAGCTGGACAGGGATGAAGTTGGACAACTTCGAGGACCTCCCAGACCGTGCAGAACAGGGCTACTTTGACCTGCACCGCTTTGAAGAGCTCCTCTGCAGGAATCCGTGTGGATGTTCCGTGTTCCAGACATCTTGCTCGGGCAATTGGACAATTCCTCAGTCAGGGCGAGCTTCGTCGTTGCTCTCCTGACCAGTGTGGCTGTTCTCGAGGCGTGGGATCCCCATCGGCGGTCTCCGGAGACGAAGCAGTGACGTCATGACGAATTGCTCGCCAGCTTCTTTCACGAGACGCTCTCGAAGGCGGGCATCATGTGGACGAACTCTTGTACGTTGATTTGCCCGTCCGGCGGGCGGACACGGGTGCGCGTCCGTTGAGGCCTCTATGGTGTGTCTGTTTGACACGCAGTCGTGTCCCCATTGCCCAGCCACGTTGTACTTGAAGGGACACTTGTATCCGCATGACGACGTAAACTTCTGACCTCGATTTCGGCCTCAAGCCGCCCAGACCGGGTCGAAACGGCTTGGAAATCAATCTCCAAACTACAGACAAACAGAGCGCTGAACATGATTTAGATTAGACCAAAAATCAAAATATTAGGATTTTGCAAAGTTCATCTCAGGGTCTTTGGTGACGAGGTGTTCAAATTTGGGCGTCAAAGCTAAACACACTTTGTCTTCGATTTTGTCCGACTACAGTTTAGCATCTAACTAAGGCGATCTAACTTGAGATGTTGACCTCATGCAACTTGGAAGAACTGATCAGTTCTTCATTCCATTTGACTAGGATGTCTTGAAACAGAATTTTGCGACAACTATAGCAGAAACAGCTTACAAAATCAATCTTTTATGTATATAAGATGCTGCTCCGTTGGTCGAGCATGACATGAAGTGGTGTAGTGATTGTGTCATGGTTGAGAGTCTGGATAGATGGCGCTGGCAGTGTGTCCTTTTCGACTGAGTCTGTGGCAGAAGTTTGGAATGCAACTCATTGTTGCTCCTTTGCAGCCGTCATTGATGAATCCCACCAGCTTGCAAAGGATCTTCTGGAGTTGCACCAGACCCTGAGAGGAGCATAGATCATGGAGAGAAAAAAGGAGGGTCTGGGACGAAGCCTAAAAGGAAACGCCTGCGATGTCCGGGAATCGAACCCGGGTCAACTGCTTGGAAGGCAGCTATGCTCACCACTATACCAACATCGCTTGGATGAGGGATGAAGCGAACCTGAGCGCTTTGGTCCAGCTTGCTTGCACGGAGATCGTCGACTGTGGATGCCAAGGAGCGCCTGTCCGACCTCCGACACACCGGATTCAGCCCGCCGGAGTGTCCAGAAGTGCGTGGCGTTGACGCCTGCGTGGTCGGCGAGGACGGTGGTCGCCTTCTTTCTCGAGGAGGACGTCGAAGAACTCCTGCCACTTGTACGTGGAGTTCATAATAGCCATCTTACAAACATTGTACGTGATCAGAGTGTGTCACGATCCATAAGCCTGGTGAAAGGAGAAGCCGACGAGGAAGATGATCAATTCGCTTCAGATTTGAAGAATTGGCATCGTCCGCCAGAATCCTGCCCTGTCTGGACCTTGAACTAGTGATGGGGAACTCGAGTTTCGTCAAGCATCTTCAGAGGAATCCTGCATCTCTTTCTGGATCTTGAAACCCGGACTTTCAGTGCCATTTCTCAAGGGCGTTACTTGATCAGGGCCAACTTGTGTTAGCTGCATTAAGGAACTTTTTTTGAACTCGAGTGAAAAAAGTTACGTTGAACTCGAAAAAAGCAGCTCGTCAACTTTCACATCCATCACCCAGCATGGAAAGATCTTCTTCAGTGATCCTCTTGATCAAAGTAGTGGGATTTGTGTGTAGTGCAGATCTTGTGCTGGGGTCGGGTGGGCCTCACATAGGCCTAATTAAGTGACTAAAAAGATGTTTTTTAAATGCGTTGTCCTGGCACGACCCAAAATTTTCCTTCCTTCTTGGGCGGACGATGGAGAAGAAAAAGAACTACTCCACTGTGGAGATGCCGGGGATCGAACCCGGGGCCTTTCACATGCAAAGCGAACGCGCTACCACTGCGCTACATCCCCTGATATGAGCAACGGGTCAGTGTGACGCTAACTTACACCCACTGGCAGAGGTGTCCGGCCTCAGCATGGTCAACGGCGACACAAAGGAACCTGTCGACGACTGATGGAGTCAACCTGGACGGGCAGGAGATGGACTTGGCTTTGTCGCTCCAGTGAGCAAGATGTGGCTGATTTAGAAAGAAGGATCGAAGCGAAAGTGGCCATTTGCGTGCAGCTACCGGGATCAAATCCTCTTGGCGTTGCTCTGGAGAGCTTTTCGTGGGTCATTGACATACCGGGATCTTGACCGGAGAGAGAGTGAGAGGTTAGCATCTCTCTGATCTTCACCCACCGCAACGCGGATGACGGAGCAGACGCTGGCCCAGTCTGTCTCCCCATCCACGACAGCTCGGAGATTGCGCAGTCGTGGTCAAAGTTTGTGACCGTTGGCGCCATCTCTGGCGCGGTGGCAGCATTATAACTTTGTCTTCCTCAAGTACATCGACCAGCCCCACGCTGGAAGCCAGCGTGATAATCATTGTCATTGTATAGTAAGACTGTCTTTCTTCCTAGTCTGAACGGTGGCCCAAGGACTAAGCTGATCCATACCTTGAGCAGAGTCTAGAAATGACCTCACTGGCATCTGTACGCAGACTGAGGTAGTTTGCCACGTACAGTCAAGTCATGCTAGTCCCAGGTCGTCTTGGTCCCGATTAGAACGTGATTGTCATGCATCCGCACCAGAGGTCACCTTCACGGTCGCGCTGAGTGCTGTGGCACCAACACGAGGCCCCAGCGCAAGTCTGCTCCGTCAGGTAGGGAGTGTACTGATACCATCACGAAGTGCACCGATACTTGGACTCGTGATTCGTCACTGATGCCTCGAGTCAGCGTGTCCCCGAAGAAGGAAGACCCCACGGACATAGCTGCATTCTCCACCGACCTCGTCCAGTTCGGCATTGCACTCAAGCTCGCCAACGGAGGTCTCCAGTACGGCTCCAAGTGATCTTGAAGATTACTTCTGCTGGGGGTACCCAGCATTGTCAGGGTTCAAGGCTCAACTGAAATGGTATGGAATACGAGCCCATGCGCTACCCAAAGACGTTTCCAGCCTCTTGGATGATACTTTCGACTATCGCACAGAGAACGAGACAAAGCCATATATAAAAACTTTCCGGACGTCCGGAAACTATTATTCTCACGTGACAACATAACTGTCCCATCAAAGGTTCCATAACCTTTAATTACTATTCATAGTAAAATTCTGATTCAGTTACATTCTGCTAAGAACTAACATAACTTTTAAAAAAACTTCTTGGTGTCAGATTGGTTCGAACAAAGGTTCGGGCACTTGAGGTAGGTTAGCATTCCAAATGACATTAACTTTAACGCTCTATAGCGTTAGATTCACAACACTTAACTTGGCTCGCATTTACCCTTTGGGAGTAAAAACAATGATAAAAGCCTGAGGATTCATTCAAGGACTTCTTATAAGCCAGGACTCCTCGTCATCGAGGGAACCACCTTCTCCTTGGCTGCTAAGGCTTGGCCGATCTCCTGGCCGATCGCTTTGGCCAGGCAGGGGGGGACAGCGTTGCCGATCTCTTTGTGCTTATCGGCTAGGCTCCCGGCGAAGCAATAACTGTCCCTGAAGCCCTGGGCCCGGGCGCACTCCCGTACGCTCACGACTCGATGCTGTTGCGGGTGAATAACCCGCCCTTGCTTGCGGGTTGGTTCTGGGACCGTCACCACCGTACAAAAAAAGCCGTCCCAGTGGATGCGGCCGAAATTACCCGCCCACTGGTTGTTGCGACTGGCAGTGTGAGCCAAGCTCCACGGGATCAGGGTGTTCTTCTGCTTGTCCTCGGGCAAACACGCATGGTTCCCTGTCTGACAAATGCAAACTCCAGGAGTACCGTCCTCCAGCTTGTATCTGTATCTCAGCTTCTTCGTCTTCGTCCCGTCGCTAAGCTTTTCAACGATGTTGGGCAGGTCCCGCCAGTCACATCCAGGCGCCACGATATGCTCGATGCGCTTCTCGAAGAGCGGCGGCATGAGACGACAAATGTGGTCTCTGAGGACTGCGTCGCGGCGCATGAGCCGCTGGTAATGGGACACCGGATCCTTCAAGTATTTTAACTTCTCCTTGGAAGCCCCATTCCCTATGAAGGGCAGGTCGGATATCGCATCGCGTACAGTTATGGTGCGCAGGGCGGCCGTCTCAGAAGACGGTTTCGCGCTCCTAAACTTGCGCTCGTCCACAAAGACGGAGAGGTCTTCTTTGGCAAAGACATGGCGGGCCTCGGGAAACTTCGGCAGCTTTTGATCAGGCGCCGCAGCCAATATGAAGACCCTGTGCCGGGTCTGCGGGACACCGAAGTGCCCCGCCTGAAGAACCCCGAAACCGCACTGGTATCCCATTTTCACGAGCGAGCGCAACGTCAACTTCAGCACGAGCGACTTCTGGAAAGCCGTGAAGTTTCGCACGTTCTCAAAGACAAAGAAGTCCGGCCGGTAGAAGTCGCAGTAACTTAGGTAAGACGCTACCGAACTGTTCTTAAATTGGGAGTACTCCCTCTCGGAGAACGAGTTCATAAGGGAGAACCCCTGGCAGGGCGGACCACCGACCAACAGCTCCACCTCGCCCTTTGCCGGCAGTTTATCCCCGTTCCTGCTTTTGGTCCGTCCTGCGATGACGTCCTTAAGGACGTCATTGCAGTCTTGGGTGAGGACGGTGGCGGAAGGGTGGTTGAGCTTAAAAGCTTCGGCGGCTGGCTCAAAGAATTCAATGGCCCACTCACAGCGCGACACGCCGGACTGCTCCAAGCCTTCACTAAGCCCACCGCAGCCGGCAAAGACGTCCAACGTCCGCAGAGGTTGCCTCGAGAAGGTCGGCAGCGCACCGTCGGTAAAGCGGGAGCGGTCACGGTACTTGTTCAATACCTCTCCAGGTAGTGCTTGAACTGCCTTGTCTTGTATACTATAAAAGTCACTGATATAAAATCTGTTACGCCCCCCCTCACACCACTCCTTCTCCTTGCCGTCCAGGAGGGCCAGCGGCACCAGGTGGCACTTTGACGTGACCAAATTGGCGTTCACTGTGGCCCTCTCACTTGTCCACAGCACTCGGTTTAAGTCCGAGGCGAGGGCAAACCTCTGGGAAATGTCTGCCTCTTCAGGACGATAAAGTTTCCTCACTTGGAGAAGGACGTCCTCTTTTCCCCTCCTCCTCCATATTGCCTCAATGACGCATATGCGTAAGGGGTCGGGGGTTTTTTCGTTGGACCCCTTGGAGCACTTCCCGTTCTTGTGCCTGAAGTGCTCCGTGTAAATTCGCTTCTTCTTGGGCGGCAACTGCGCGACGACGTCTTTCAGCGTATTGCGAGGCGAGGCATAAGCGATGGGGAACAGCAAAGCCGCGTCCCCGACGCTGAACTTTTCGCCTTTGTAGGTAAACGCCCCGTAGCTGCGACCCAACTCCCCCGAGGGGACAGAGGGGTTCAACAAGTCGGCCCTGTCGGTCTTGGGCATTGATTCCGCCAGCCGCTCCTTCTTCTTCCCGCACAAGTAGCACGTACCTTCGGCAGAATTTTTGAGGAGATTTTTGTCTCTCTGCTGCAAAAGACAGAATGTAGCTCAGTGAGGCTGTCGTGTGCATGATGTACGTACAGTCCTGGCCGTAAGTAATTGCGTCGATCATGACGGAACCTCCTACGCTGTACTGAAACGTGTTCAGGTGCAATTTGGATATGGAAGGTGGAGATGTGATCCTGGGACACAATGTTGATGACACAGGGTCAATGCCAAGGATGCCCATTTTGGCACTAGGATGCTCAAAAGGGAAGCCACCTGGAGAGGGAGCCGTGCCAAACAGAAGAGAAGTTTGGCTTTTTCAGGGGCTCAACATGGCTGAAATTTTCATGGGGGACTCCGGACCCCCTGGCCCACCATTTCCACCGGGATTCACTCCCCAGGCCCTCGGGCACTATGAGCAAGCACGCAAAAACCCCGTGTCCGGATGGAGAGGTAGACAAAAGTCATCGACAGATCGTTCCCAGCAGTAGCGAGAGATGGCAGTCCGGACTCCGGAGCTTTGCGGACCAGATCATCCTCAACAGTAACGAAAGAAGGCAGAAAAGGCGCCAAGCGCAGGCACTCAAAAACCCCGTGTCCGCGGTTGAGAGGTTGCTACATTCCGTCAAGTTCCGGATCACATCTACACGTTCCACATCCAAATTCCACCTCAACACGTTTCAATACAGCATAGGAGGCTCCGTCATGATCGACGCAATTACTTACGACCAGGACTGTACATGAGAAGCCTCACCTTATCGTTTTCGACACTCTTGAAACTTCCAGTGAGAATGTCGTAACGCATTCGGTAAAAGAAGGCGTCGGTCCCCGCCGTTTGCCACTGTTGTAGCGCCGCCACGGTGCCTCCCTTCGCCCTCCATTCATCTGGTGGTGGTGACGGCACGTACGACACTTTCAGCTTGCGAGCAAGTCTGTCCAGCTGGACGTCCTCACACTTATCCAGCGAGAACAACTCTTTGTTCTCGCTGGTCTCGCCCAAGACGGTGTCACAGCCTCGTGCATAGAAGCTGACGTGCGCGATTAACTTTTCGCTGCTTCGCTTCTCACGAAACAAGGTGAGCAAGCGGCACGCGTGGTAAGCCGCGCCGTCGGCTTCGGGCCTGATGAGGACGTGGTCCCCGATTTTGTACTCCACGTCGTTCAAATGGCAGGAGGCGTAGAAAGACATCCCACCGGCCTCTCGGAGGACGTCGCCCGGCTCGACAACACTCCAGGATTTCTTAGTGGTCTCGGCTTTTGCCGACTCGGCTACCTCATCAACAAATAAGACATCTTCTGTGATGTTATCACATATCTTTTCGTAGCAGATCAGCTGAGAGCCACAGGCCGAGCCGTTGCCGCCATACTTGACCATCCTCTTGCACGCAGAACACTTACGGCAGTCCTCTACCAGACATTTAGAGCAGACTCCACAACTCCGCGTCCTCTTTTTTGTCTGAGCGATCTGCTTTTTAAAAGACAGTTCGAAGATGTCCCTTATGAGGGGCGTCGTCGTAGTCGCCTGTGTGGCTGTCGACGGGCATTTTGAGACACTTCCCCGGGGCTTCACGATGTTGCGTCTTCGGTTCCTCTGCTTTCGTCGGGCGGGAACGGTGAGACCGGCGTTTTCGATGAGGTCACGGATGCAGGACGCAAACATGATGGTGGCCTCTTCGTCCTCGTCTCCCGCGGCTTCGTAGGAGACGATCTGTCACAGAGAAGAGTCACTAGTGCAATTCGAAACGTCAATTGATTGCTCACTGTCCACTTTCAAGCAAGGTAAAGGTCTTGGCACAAGGAAGCAGACAATGTTATAGTGTCTAGACGAAGTAGTGGCTTTCTTGTTGCCGTTGCACAGACCTGACCAAGTGACAACCACTTCACCTTCCTCATCCAACTGTATATGAACCAGGTACAAAAAGAATTTTTCGCAATGCAAAGGGTTTTTTTCTCAACTTCTCATTTTGTTCTGTGGGCTCACTTTTCTGTTCTGGTCCTGCAGGTAAACAAAAATGAGTGAGGAAAAGTGGACTTTTCTCCCCGCATTGACTGTGGAGAAAAGTCCACTTTTCCTCACTCATTTTCAAGATTTCTAGTTAGGTTTCCT
>JAAUXU010037953.1_pt1 | contig 16924 bp, 16 predicted proteins | sample 7278151 | NCBI WGS metagenome assembly JAAUXU01 (sample SAMN14350113, study PRJNA611818) | marine sediment metagenome | isolation source: surface marine sediment (1.8m) | place: French Polynesia: Moorea | collected 2018-08 | reverse complement strand
TGCTAATCAGAATAAATACCCTCATCTACATAGTCTAAGACGTCGACTGCCTCTTCAAGTCGGTTGTTTCTGCCCAGTGCACGAATCCACTGTCAAGGAGAAGGACTGAGCGGATTTTGTACGCCTCGTCCTGCCACGTTGTCGTGGCGCACACAGTGTGAAAGCTGCGACCGAAATGAAATGTAGAATAGAAAATTATGCTTAATCTTAGGAGACCAGAAGGAGCTCAACGAAAGTGAACAGTTTAAATCTGTTCCTTGAAGAAGCTCTACTACGCAGTTGCAGCTCAGGCTGAGCCATGAGGTCCTCCTCGCATTAGGGCAACTTTTGGTTCACCCTGTGTGACGAGCAGGATGAAGACAGCAAGAACGACAACTCCTGTCGATTTCTCTCCTTTTTTCACGTCTGTCATGAATAAATTCTAGGTCCTGCCTGCGTCTATGTTCAACAAGACAAAATGCCTGAACAGTGGCTGAGGTTGACCGTGTTGACATCGATCACCGCAAGAGATACGGGGTGTTCAAAGAACTTGCCCCGTCCGAATCCACGCGCCAGAGTGTGTCACAATGTGGATTTTCTTTTCTGTGGTAAGAAGATAGCACTGACACGGTACAGGGTGCCCCCAAAAGCCGTGTCAGTGCCAATCTGTCCACAATAAGGAATCCACCTGAACAGATGCACGGAGATGATGACGTTGCTGCGTTTGACACGACTGTGGGACACCCTGTACTGTACCGTGGTGTCGCACCATAAATGAGACGCCGCCACAGTGAGCCTGAACAGACGTGCTGAAGTCGTTGGGCAGGCACGTTCAAGACTGCTTCACTTCATCGTCTGGACGTTGGGGTCGGGATTTTAGGGTGAATATTTTAACCAATTCAAGTGAAGACAACACTTGCTTTCTAGGTCTTTCATCCTTTTTTAGTTGTAATAAATATACGAAATTTGCACTTTTTCATGGATTTTCAATTGAATTTTTGGGGGCCATTTTAGCGTTTCACTTGAAATTCCGAGCTCCAATCATTTGTATGATGATGAGAACCAAGAGGAGAATTGTCTGATCTCACACTCTTTACCTGATCCTTAAAACAGAACTTTAAAGCACAAGAGGTCCGAATTGAGCGTTTGAAGTCTTTACCTTCTTTTTTCTTCTTCTTTTTTAATTTTTCCACGAAACCCTCAACAAGAGAGGTGAGGAGAACAAGTTGCCAAGCACACAGATCGATCCATGGTGGCGTAGTTCAGAGGATCTGAGGTAGCTGCATGTAAAAGTACAGGTTGTCTCATTCAAAGCTGTTGCCTCTTCTAATCCAGCACAGATTTATTACAGTTAGTTACGTCTGTTTGGCGTAACCTTGGAGATTCAAACATTTTCTGAGATGAAATCACAACCAACTTCTACGCAAAAGTCTAGTCAGGATGTGACACACCTACATTATCTTGGCCATGTCTAACCGTTTCCAATGTTCTACCTTGTAAGTGACCGTAATAAACTACATTAAGTACAGAACTGCGCGACAAAAGCATTGATGCGAAATAGCTCAGATGTATTGGCATGGTCTGGAGTTCCTTATAACAAATTCTAAAGGTTCCTAGCTAAGAATACAGTGACTTATTTATAATAAAATAAGTCTAAACTGTCTTATTTGTAACTTAACTGAGTCAACCTGTAGAGGGTACGACCATTGACGGCAGAAATAAGTTTTAAGAGAGTAGAAACCTTCTTCAAAGATGAATTTTAATGCAAAGGAGAGCCTTTTCGACGTGGGGTAACAACTTTGTTTCAATTTTTGTACAGTGACTATTTTCACCCCAATCATAAATGCTAGTGCAAGGCCACTTAAACCAAGGACATGTTCAAGGACCTGAAGGTGGCGCTTACCACAGTCTGCAAAGGTGTGCGTAACGACCACTGAGAGTGCCAAGAACGATCATGGTGGCGGATGGACAAGAACAGCAACGTTTGCCTGGGCTAGAGCTGTGAAGAATAAGACCTCCTAGAGCCACCACGCATTCCGTACTCCGGAACTAGGTTTTGTTGACGCTTTTAACGTGCAAGAAAAAATATTCCAAGTTCGATGGCCGCACTTTGTACATACGTCAAGGGCAAAAGTATTGAGCCCCTACAAGTTTTTACGCCACATTTACTTACAAGCCTGAAGAAGCAAAAATTATTAAAGAGAAATAATTCATTACTGGCTTCACCATGCATTGGTAAAACTTCACCAGAAAAGTGTCAGGAACACAACAAGAAATCTTGTTGCCAACCAACGAGAATGTAAATGTAACACTGTCAATCCGGCAGCTACAGAAGTGCTCTTGAGATTGTTGGCAAACTTGAAGCATTTGTAGTTGAAGCTATTTACTTTCCTTTAACTAAAATTGCATATTTAAGACACTGCCAGCTCATGTACCTACGTAGTGTTTATGTACTGGCCCAAGTCCAGGACCTCCCATGAAACGTCTAACTTTGTTAGTGGAGCAGCTGCAGAAAGACTCTTTACCTCATTGGAATTAGCAGTCAAAGTTGTTTACTTCACTTTGGACAAAATTGCATATTTGAGGCAGCATTAACGATTTCGGCATTAACTTGATTCGTCTCTACAGAGAAAGGGGTTTAAATTCTGTTGTCCCTGGCTGTGCGTCCGAGCTCGATATTCTGCTTTTTCCTCATTGTACTGGTCGCTATTGGCATCGTGGCTTCTACCCAGCGTTTCCGTTTTGTCCTTCAACGTCAATCGGACTCAGATCTCCACCTATTTCAGCTCCATCATCAGCTTGGGAGGCGATCCATGGAAGTGGGACTGAAATACAAATCTCAGTGATGATGTCAAAAGAAAAGATGGGCAAAGATGTCAAGTGGTCATGATCTTGAACACTCTGGACAACTCCTGAGTGAACCTTCGACGGTTTCAGGTCTTACTGAACTTGGCCAGGTGAGACAAAACAACACGTCGACGTTTCAATACAGAGATGTCCAAAAGTAGCGCGGCTTATGTTTCACGCATGAACACATTGTTTCGTAATCTTCGTTGAAAGGGTCATTGTTAACCCTTTCCTTTGTAAGACAACAAAGATTCGGTAAGACTGTCCCTGAGGTTGGCAAGTACGGTGACTTCACGGACTCATGAATGCGATCTCAGTCAATGCTCCGTGAGTATCAACTCACTGATCGCGTCCCGAAATGGTGGTTTAAATAGCACGAGGTATGGGAGAACTTTAAGTATTGACCTTGACCGATGACCCACTTTCATATGCGCTGGAGTCAATTCTACCTTTGGACCCCTCTGTGCATAGTTCTAATGTGATGCACTGTTCTTAAAAAGAGGATCTATCTGAAGCTGACATGATATAACCCTTGCCGACCTCGTCTGATTGTCGCTGACTGGCAACACTATGAAGCATCCCAATGAGCCCCTTGAGGACTTTGTCTGTCTTCCAGATCTTCACGTCACGCCTACGTCCTGGAGCTCTGTGGAGCAACAGCAGTGAAGCACTTATTGTACCTGTTCTCATTGCAACCCTTTCTCTATTGTACTCCTCCTTACTTTGCCAAACCCATGTAATCTCCTTTGTTCTCAGCCCTCCCACGTATCTGTAATAAAAAAACATCCTCTCCCTCTCCTCCAGTGGTCTTGTTATATTGTTACTTGTCACTAACTCACACACGGTGTAGACAATTGCTTCTGTTGTGTGCGTAAAGCGTATGGGGAGTAAGTACAAAGGGACCAAATATACTGCTACGGGTAGAAAATACACTGCTATTGTGGTGACTTAACGCCAAGGACTGAACAATGTTTTCGTCAAGAGGCGGACCACTTCTTGGCCACCCTGTGCAAGTGCCGCTCTTCCTGCAAGAACACACTGAGCTCTTAAGTAAGCTCTTTTTGTATAATTGTTAAGGCGAGTGGGAGTTTAATTCTACCTCGGTTTGACACGTAACAAATGTCCAGACACGGCCAAACAAACGTCTGAGTGACAGTGGACTAATGACTTAATGATCCCTTCAATCGCACGTCTGGCAACAACGCTCGCTTTTGGAAGTTTTCGCTGGAGTTAACGTCCTTTTTTATTCCTGTTATCTACGCGCAACTGACGGATAATTTCCGAGTCTTATGTGACTTTCAACCCCCTGTAAGTACCGGGTGGGCCCGAACAACGGGTGCCTCGGCACAAAATGACAAATATGATCCAGTCGCACTGCAAGAAAAGAAGTATTGGTATTTGCACGAGCTGAGTACCGGACTTGCCATAGTTTTCTTGTAGCGTAAAGCCAAACGGCTCCGAGAAAGAGCCGAACAGTTGGTGGAGAAAAGGAAACCGATTTTTCGCCGCTTGTGTAGGAAAGGTCAATTTCGAATGAAGCAAAACACTACATAGACTTGAGTATTCCAAACAAAATCCAAATGTCTGATATCTGGCTCCGAGAAGAAGCCAGTTGGCAACACTGACTGTGACTCGCTCAGTTGACGCGAACGCATCCGAGTTATCACTTTGAGCAATCAAGGAAAGTATTGACGCACGCTCATTTTTTGTTGAAGGGGGAAAAAGTTGGCTAGATTTTTTCCCAAATAATCGAATGGGGACCTTCAAACAGTAGAGGCGTTTGCTCTGGAGCAACGCATACAGTATGCTGTATGCAGCACCTACCACAGAGTGCTGAATAGATTAAAAGCAGCGCCTTAGAGGAAAGGAATTAGCTAAAAGAAAGTACGCAACTTTCATGTCTTCACATTGATCAAAGACTTTTCTTTGCAGTTTTCATAAAATCTAAAGTAAAAATAGAGTAGCTGAAGGACAACAAATCATTTTTTCCCCGGGACGCTTTGCCGAGGTCACAGACACGCAAGTTGCCACCAAAGTCGTGAGGCTGTCGAGCTCGTTGTACCTCGTGAAGTCGCAAAGCACCTCTAAATGTCCAATGGAGTTGACGAAGTCGAATAAGCCTTCCTGGCAAAATGGTTCCCTGAACTAGATCATTACTGCGAGGAAAAGGTGTCCACAGGAAATAAATGCTTCCAACATCGAACGTGGCAGTATTAAGGGATGCACAAAGTCCGTCTAGGCCCACCCCGTAGGCCTAGAGATGCGACAGTAGAGACTTTCCATTCTTTTCTTTCTCATCTCTACGTGCGCGCGCGCGTGGTTTAGCGCCGTTTTTCTGTGTTCCCTTATCCTGTCGTTCTAAATTGTTGGCCACATAAATTTCCGCCTACAGCTGAGCGATAATTGCAGCTCTGGGTCGCTAAGCCCTAATAGGTCGAACCCTTTTCCGTTCGAAAAAACACCACCCCGTGTAACGTGTGCGAGACACTTGAGAAGTATCCAGTGCCAACTTGTACGAGTTCTGGCACATCTGTACAGTTTACACGAGCTCTAAAGGTCGTGGCAGTTCACGATCTGACACATAAAGTGTTACTCTTCCCCTTTTTTTTGAAGAAAAATTCAAGCCTTATCTTCATTGCGTCATTATCGTCACTGAATTTGTTGTTACGATATAATATCGTAGTGGTAGAAACTTATGGAGCGTGTGTGAGTGGGATAGCGAACAGAAATGACAGGTTGGTCCAAATTGACCGCAGCCGCTTCCTTCCTCCTCACCAAACTGCCTGGAAACTGCGTTACGTAGCAGGAGATAAATTCGAAGGGTGCAATAAAGGGTAAAATATGGGGGTTGCGGCACCCCCAATGATTTCATTATCGGACGTTCAGGCGTTGCCATCGACCGTCGGCCAGGGTTGCCAGCAGCGGGAGCAGACGCGACTAGTATCATATAATTGCCAGAGTGACGAGAACCATGCCCGGCCATTAAGGGTCTGTCGAGTTTCGGGGACTGTCCCGCTCACACTGTACTTGCCCCACGGGCACAAGTACAGGGCGGCCGAGGAGTTGGGTGCTCTTTGCTCGGTCGCGTCTCGTTTGACAACCCCCTTTTGACGGAATTTGACAAGCTCGCAGCTTGGAAGCCGTGAAGGGCTCCGTGATTGAGGAGTTACAAGTCGTGCAGTATTCCTTCCTTGTCAACGAGGCCACTGTCCATGAATCTGGCCACGAGGCCTTTGTTAGACGGGTGTTTGCTATGGGCGACGAGTAACGTCAGTAACTACTGTATCGTTACTAGGTGTCGTCAAGTAAACCGTGCAGCAGGACTCCTGGTTCACCCTGTACCAAAAAAAAATGAAGGTTTTACATAACGAATCAACAGAGAGAGAGCGAATTCATTAATCATGAATCGATGGCAGTTGTTTTGAGACTCCAGATCTGGAATCTGCCATTTATGGCCGAAAAGAAAAACAAGTCGTGGTCGTCGTCGACGTCGATGTCGACGTCGCGCCCACTCTTTTCTCCTTCCTGCACATTTTTGCTCTTGCTCCCGTGTCCGTCGTCAGTCAATCGCAGAGGAAGTAGAAGAACCAACCAAACGAACCAACAACGCACGTAGGAAATGGCAGATGAATAAGCAGAAAGAAAGAGAGAGACCGAGAAATTGGACGTTTTGCGTCGTCGTCGCCGCAGCCGCCGCTCTCGCCGCCGCTCTCGCCGCCGCTCTCGCCGCCGCTCTCGCCGCCGCTCTCGCCGCAGCCGCCGCCGTCTCATGCCCGCGGGCTGCAGGAGTCCCATTGTACCATTCGGCCAACCGTTCATGACATATTCTTTTTTTTCCCTCTCTTTCTCTCCCACATTATCGTAGGAAGCCTCGTGTGCATACGCTTAGGAGGCCATTGTGAACGTGTACAGGGTGTTGCGGAGAAGTGAGGAATCTTTTCACTGCACGCTCAGGTCCTGCATGGAGTCATTCATGGTCTAATAAATAGTCATGTCACAAGTCTACGTGTCACTACCATTTCATTGGGAGGGGGGAAAATCTGCTTCCTCGACGACACCCTATATACGTAGTATCTGCGGTTTCAGAGGCTTCGTCCAAGTTCCAAAGAAAGGTGGCCTAAATGCACAACTGGATCAGTTGGAGGCCACCAGCGACACGAGTCTATTGCTGAGTCTTTGCTGATTGGTGTCCTATCGCGACTCGGACTTACCGGCAACACCCTGTAGGACCTACTGTTTCAAAGGTTTCCTTTTAGGAACTTGCGCGGATACACAATGGTGCTACTTTCTCACAATTGATATCTAGAGGCAGTCATTGTCGAAGGTCTATTACTTCCTTAATTGTTAGTATTTTTACACCGAGGAAAAAGGAAAAATCCTGATTCCCCTAGCATTTAAAGATAGTGAAGCAGCGAGAGTGAATAAAGCATCATGAATCTAACTGCACTAGCATACAAACGCATTACTAGAGGAAACATTGCCGGTTTGAATGTCTGCATCAAATTGTGTATAGACCTTGTTGGTGTCGTTGGACTGGACAACGTGACCTACATGTGCCTGCCATTGTCGTCACATGTAGAAAATTCCGTGTTTTTTCCCTCTTTGTCATCAAGAGAAGGACCACGGACGACTCCATCAGACACATGGTGGCAAAACAGCCAAGGCTGACGCTGTCTGGTCGAGCCCGACGTTGAATGAATGAAATGAATGGACCAATGACGCTTTTCATGCAGTCTTTGCCAGATGCCGACGCTGATGAGTTCATGAAAATTTTGGCAATGGCGATGACGACTTTTGCACTTCTTTTCTCTCGCTGCTTCTTCGGCGCACTTTGGAAAGTGCCTCTTTTATGATGGCGCCGATATCGTCAATGGACGACGTTGTAAAAGGTCGACGACACAAAGCGCGCTCCAAATCAAGACTTTCTCAACAACAACAGGAGGAGGGTGGAAAAAAACAACAACGTTGTTGTCTACCGGGAATCAACGAACAACTGAGTAATTAACGAACAGTGTGATCCATATTTGGTGTTCACGGCTGGCAGATCAGAGGATCACCTGGGAGTCTGGCAACGCTGACGTGAGCCAAGAGAAGGGACGTTGGAAGAAGGATCATGACTCGATGGCGTCTCAAGACCCTGTGGCCGGCCAAGTCCGTCACCTCGCTCAACGCCGGCTCCGTCCCAAAGAAGCTCTTCGTGGCCTGCGTAGTCCAGGTTTGCCACCGGGAATTGTCCATTGGCGGCCATCACGGGACCGTTGATGACGGAGGTCACCCTGTTCCGTGCGCATGCAGTACCTGACTTCAAGCTTATTTGCATACACGCACACTGCCAATGATGACCTCTGGCTCACATTTCTTTCTCTTTTTTTTGGTTCTTGCACTCGTGCATTTTTAATGGCTGAGGCAGCTGCAGGAAATTGCTCCAACGTTGCAGAAAAATCGACGGATGGTTTAGTCTGGCTCTCCCTTCACTCACTTTATTGTGGACTTTTGTGCTCGCTCGCAGAATAAAGCAGCCGATACCAAAGCTGATCCTTCCATAAAAGCCTCGTTAGCAGCAAAGAAGAATAGGGTAAAAAAAAGTTTCGTGTCTCTTTTCATCATTGGCAGAGTTTTTTTCCTCTTTTTTGCCGTATTTTGCTGGTTTCCTTGAAGCTTCTTCCTGCTCTTGGTCTCCACCGCCGTAGCTGCTTGTGTCTGACAAATGGAGTGCCAAGTCTGTGGTCTCGACGGACCAGATGGTGGCGCACGCGAGCGCCGTGGAGAAGGAGATGGAGTTGGTGGCAGGTAGGGCGACCACGACCACGACAATGACGACGTCGTTGGATGAATGTTGAGTAATTACACGGAAGGAGATCGTTTAACAGATGCAGTCACCGTGCAGGTGGCTAATTGAAAGCGGAAGGAGGGAAGGAGGACCAGAATCGTTGGGAATGATGTGCGGGGATTGAAAACGGTTTTTAGGCCAGATTTTTGGCCAAAAGCATGAGACGCCACTCTTATTTTTCCTTCAGTTGCTTGGTGGACGCTACAGAGTGGGGCTGATTTTTCGGCTTTTTTAAAGAAAAAAAACAAGCTTTTTGAGCAATTTCGAAATTCTTCATTGGGGACTTGCCTCTTCTTGCTGCAAACTAGGGATGGTCGGGTGTTGTAATCGATAGATTCTCAAGTAGTCGAGGTAAAAATACCCTTGCACCTGAGCAGGTTTTTGAGAAAAACTGTTATTAGTTCGACGAAAAATAAGTAAAGTCATTGTCACAAGCAAATTTCATTAATTCTCGAGTGAGCCTTGAACACTTTTTTCAATGAAAAAAGAAAGTGTTCAGGCACACAAGAGTTAAATTTGCAAGCGAGAATAAGTGCTCATTTTTCATCAAACATGCAATTTTCTTTAACCATTCGACTTTTTTCACACTCTATTTGCAGTATTTCCCAAGAAATCACCCCGCAGAATATGAATTTTAGCCATACAAAGCAAGGCTTGCTCATAGAAGGCCTGGATGAACAAATCGATGACAAGGAGAAAAAATCGTTTAAAAAAGACTCTTTTACTTGTTATAAAAAAGATTTCCTGCTAGTTCCAGTGCCATTTTGTGGTGGAAACGTATAAGCAATCCCCTATTCTGATGACCTCCCACAATCATGAATAAATTTGCAGGTTTCTTCATTAAAGAGATATAGTTGTTTGTCGCAAACTGTCCTTGCCTTCACAGCAGAATCAGCGGATTTTATGCAGTGCAGTCAGTGCTGTGACACGAGCTGTCTGTGAGCTGCTTTTCATGATGTCCTAGTGATGGGCTTGACCAGGGTGCTTCAGGGAACTGCCCTCGGTATCAAGTAGCCCCAAAGCGTCGGGTACCTGGGAACTGAGCTCTACATCATCCCTAGCGGAAATCACAACTGTTATTAGACCTTATTTGCTGTTCTTCTCACCACGTCGGAAAGTGGAGCAAAAAGATCTCTCGTATCCTCTTTTTAGGGCTTATGGATATCACGGAGCAGCACAAGTGCTCTCCAGGATCTTCCAGCTGCCCTAAGATCCCATCCCAAGAGAGGTGGTCAAGCACAAACCCACAAGTTTCAGTTTCCCTGAGGTCATGTCAATAACTTTAAAGTAGGAGTCTAACAAAATTGATATTGAAAAAAAATCTGCCTAAAATGTATGCCTAGAATTATATATACTGACCTTGGCCAAGAAGTGTGATCGATATGGGCGTCCACACCGTACTATTGTGTGACAAAGAAGCGTTTATTTGAAGTTTGGCGTCGTAGCAGTAACTTGACTTTCAGTTCTTTGGAGCAAGTGTTATTGCGAGATCTAAAGAAATGCGACTCAGCTCCAATCCGAGTCATTTGCTGCTTAAAATTTGATGGAACCTTTGAACTATGAAGGAATTGAGTTCGAGTCCAGACTTTGAGAAAAACGACTCACCTGAAAATTGCCTTACACGGAGAGTAGAATGGGGACATAAAGAATGCACAAGTATTAAGTTTTGAAGAGACACCTTCATCGGGGGGTCACATATTTGTGAATCACTTTTTTCTTATTCAGATCTTCCCTGCATAATATACAGCTCAGCAGCAATGTCGTCTGCAAGATAATCAACGCAAAGGATGATTAGACTCATAATTCCTCGCTGATGACTTAAGTTGTCGGGCTTGGGTCCGCGGACTCATTACACCATTAGGACCGTCTGGGCTGCCTCATGCAGTTTGTTTTGAGGGGAGATGCTCAAAACAAACTCAAGCTGCCCCAGCCTGAGTGACCTCTTCATGATCTCGCTCTCCCCAGTCATTGCTCAGTTTCTGCTCAGCCGGCAACATGAGCAAACGCGCCTCCTCCGCCATCCTCTTGTCCATGAGCATCTTCCTGTTCTTCCATGTGACTGCCATTGAAATCTCCCCAGTGTTACAGAAAGGTGAAGAAGAATCAAAGGCAGGCAGATAGAATAGATTTCAAAGATGCACTTCATAACTTGGTCAAGTCTATTTTTCTCCAACATCTTGGTGGAATCTACTGATGGCCACTGGCCAAACTGATCTTGGCACCAGCACCACCTTCACCGCGGACATGGAGCAGCTCTACCTGAGACAGATGCAGCGTCCTTGCTGCATTGATTGCAGCTGTCACAGATACGCCAATTCAAACCAAGTTAGTGCTGCAAAAGACAATTGTCGGCTGCTCCGTCATACTGCGGTGCAGTCACGTCGAGGTCCTTGCGCAGTGGCACTGCCGGGGGAATGGCTGGGGATCACCAACTGCTTAGACATCGACCAGCCTGACCCAAGTGTTCGGCGTTGAGCAGGACAGCGCTGCGAAGTCCACTTGGCCTCTGTTTCCACCCCCGTCTTGCGCAGCACTCATGTGTCCATCGGAAATGCCTTCCTGGCCGCGGGCAGCTTCAACAGGAGCACTAGCAAGGTCTCCAACCCAATTCACTAGTTGGACTCGGACAATGACCCGTGGACCATCTACCCAGTGCAAAAACTTACTTTTTAACACATGTCATTAGTGGTTGAGCGAAAAATCGCTCAACTTCTTCAATCAGTCAGTCAGGGGCGATGAAATGTTGTTGCGCAGTTATTACTTACACCAAGATGCATCAATTGACAATGCAGTTTTATTTTGCATAGCACGTACGTAGGGTGGCATTTCAACTTTCTTACGCAACGTTTATCGCGTAATGCGTAAACTATATTGTCCTATCACTATTGTGTGACAAGTGCGCAATACATGTTAATCGATCCCGAATCGCACTTGTCGCAGATGCATGATGTCGTCCGGACTCGCCCAGCGGACCGGACTTTGGCGCCACGCAAAAATTGCTGTTTCACCTTAAAAAACTTTCTGACCTTTTTCTTTAAGTAAAAAAACCCCTGTCACTCCCTCTGTATGATGTGACCGTTACAATCAGCGCCCTGCAGTCGCTCCAGGGTAACATCAAGATTAACTTAAAGAGGCTATGGTGATGAGGAATCAAACTTTGGACTTGTTGAAGGGCTTCGCTCGACGAGCAGGCGGAGCTTGCATGATGGAGCAATTTTATCGTCCTTACAAGTGCAAGCTCTTCATCAAGCTACATGGTCTGCATAGAACGGTTAGATTTTTATAATTGTTTTGCTTTTATTGAAGTGTAGAAGACGTCGACAAACGATTTCATAGTCAAGCATAGGTACGACATTTATCCTAACGTAACCCTGGAAATATAAATGCCCGTCACGTTGGGTTAGGCCAGGTCAGGATGACGATGAATCCTTTACCTTAAAGTGAGGTCTTAAGTTGGATCTGGTGAGGATGGAGATGAATATGTGTTGCTCTTAACCTACAGATTCGCAGTTGATTTCGCCCATAGATTGAGTACTGAGCGAAAATTACTTTCCTTCAACATGAAAAAACGCCACCCAAGACGAGGGTGAAAAATGCCAGGGAGAAGTGCCAACGACTGCAGAAACATCGTTTGTGCGGCAAAGACAGAGCTGAAAGACCTGCGTCCATACGATTTTGACTACGGAAGATGGACGAGGAAAAAACTCTGAACAGTAATGTCAAGCAGTCAACTTTGGACAAATCATTTGTTGATTGCATTTAAATGGACGAGTCCTAATGAACCCTCGTAGAGGTCCAACTAGCAGGTTCCCCTCGTGAGATCAAAGTCTGTCGTATAACTAAAAAGCCACAGAACAGAGTTGACCCCGTTTCTGCCTCGGTCTTTTTCACTCACATCCTCCTCAGACATTCTATGCCACAGCTTCTTTTCAGTCACAGATTCTGCAGTCACATTAAGGGTGAGTCACAGGACTGATGTGTGTACCTGCTGCGGACTGATGTGGACGTGGCCGGACCTGTGGCTGAACCATAATGTGAGGGCAGGACCTTTGACTGAAAAAAAGCTGTGGCACAGAATGTCTGAGGAGGACGTGACTGAAGAAGACCGGGGCGAAAACGGGGTCAACACAAAACAGGGTATTTCGACCTTTTTCACACATACCCGGGAGGGAAAAGCAACCCTGCACACACACACCCCTCCCTTTTCTAACAAACTGCGCAAAGAAAAGATAGAGGACACGGGGGATTTCGGTCAAATTTGTTGTACTTAAAGGGTAATTGCAAAACATTTGGAAGAGTCCGAAGCTTAGCTTAGATGCTTTGATTCAATGGGCAGAAACTGCCCAAGTTGACGTCTGGCCCAAGGCCCTCGCAGAACCTCACGCTCTTACCTGTTGGCAGCTGCAAAGGCATGATAGGGACGCACAGGAATTCTCAACCGTGTAGTTGATACCTTGAGCTCAAATGTGGAGCGAGTCTGAGTCCATATGTCTTCTGTTACCAGCTGAAATTTCAGCTTAATCATTCGTACTTTTTTGTACTGAAAGTATTGCGTCTACTTTAGTGTGGATTGCTCTGTGCTACGGAAGTGGTAGAACTTATACAAAATATGGCACTACAAGCTGGATTTTTGTGCTCAAATGTGGAGCGAGTCCAGCTTCATAAGTCTTCGATTACGACCTAAAATTTGAGCCCCATCACACATAACTTTACTACATGACATTTATGGAGTCACAAATTCAGGCACTTCTTCTGTTCTGCGCTGCTGTTGTGCTCAGTTTATAATAAGATATTCAGCTTTGGAAGGCCATGGGGCAAAGCAAAACACACTTTGTTTACAATTTCATTCGACAACAGTGCTCCATCTGGAAGTTAACTAAGCAGGTCCCCATCAAATTTGAATTGTTGACCTAACATCCTTATGTACTACTGTGTATACAAAAACTTTTAAGGTAGAAATGGGACCTAAAAACCGATCAGTTCTTCCTCTCGTTAACCTATAAATGTCTTCTTGCGACAAATGTAGCCCGCATAAAGAGACTGAAAGAATTGATCTGGGCTGTTGTGTATGCACCTCTTAGACGTACCATACACACCCATGTGTGTGTGCCAACGTCTGACAATTGGGAACCTTTTTTTTAAATTTCAACCCCCAGGTTGAACACCCCCTCCTCCCCTCCTTGAGACCCTGAGATGGAGAGTGGAAAGAGTCCAGTTCATCACGGGTTCGCGACTAGCCCGTGGGGTGGGTGGGTTCGATTCTCTGGCCCCGAACCCGGGAGACCGGTTTCTTTTACGTGAATCACCTCCAAATCCTCTCTGCCTCGCTGTAACATTATTCTTATGTAAGAAGATGCTGGACGCTTATTTCATGGAAGGAAATCGAGGAGTGATGAGCAGTTACGAGCTGAACTGAGTCTCCCCCTAACCCCCCCTCCCCCCCCCCCCATCTCCCACTAGGCCAATTTTGCGTCCCCCATAGGAGATGTGAGTCTCTAGACTCTCTCTCACGTAGCAATCCCCCCTCCAAAAAAAGAGAAAATATCTGGGAAATGAAGATGTGAAAGGGTCCAATCGCAAGGGTGTCAACGCCAATTTGCCCACGTCCAACGCAAAGGACTGAATTCAGAACGAAGGGGAGCAATTTCCTAAGTAATGAAAATCACTCTGGATCATTAGGTATAAATAACAATGACTGGAGCAAAGTCCGGAGGGGAGTTTCTTTACAGTCCTTTGAAGTATCAGTGCACACAAGTACAAGGAGAGAGAGGGAGATTGGCTTTTTTCTTTTCTCTGGCCTTAACGATATTTGCGGATAATTTGTCTCTCTCCTGCCAAATATCGCTCGTCTGGCTGAATGGAACGGAAGAGCAAAAGTTGTGGCTGCGTCCACTAAATCAATCTTGTGAACAAAAGAGGACAAGTATGGAGAGAGAGAAGAGAGATTACAACATATGCTGGGCACCAACAAAATTATGCAGGTATTTCGTTCGTGTTCTTTTGCTCACGTGAAAGTCTCATCTCAGGTTAGCGATCCTGCCCAGAACGGTTTTGAGTGGAGAAAAACTGTCTCAAATCATTCGTGGTGACAACAACGTACGAAGAAAAATCAGCGTGGTCACCCTAAATAGTTTCCAGTCCTTGTACGCACACACCCATACACCTCGTTGTTGCAGAATTTTGCTAATCATCAACCAAAAATCAGCGTTGCCACATTCCGAGCCGTTAATTGCTCTTTTGGGGTGGGGTCTCGGCGCTTCGCCCACCCTGCGTGTATGAATGAACCCAGGCATCATGCTCTCCTCACCGATGACTTTCTTCTTAGCTCTTCCGCACTGCTGCGTATTTTGCACATAATTCGGGACTGAGCAGGAGGTGATCTAAATTTTTCGACAATTTTTGGACAATGCACCTGCAATATTGATGTCTACGACACTCTTTGCGAGAAGTGGAGTCAAGAGATTGGCTCAAGATAGGTAAAGGCTATTTGATTTTATTTTGTCCATAAGGCCTTCTTCGGTCAATAAAACTATAAGTTGAGGCTCCTTGGACCAGCAGCTTCAGCTCAAGAAGCTTTCATCTTTGGGCTACCTGTGCAAGGCTGTACTCTTTACTTGGGAAGTGCAGCCAAAAAGAGCCTTTGACAGGGGTTCAACTATATACGTCAAGCCCCACGCAGATATCAAAGTTGCAGGCGTATTTTCCAAAATTGCCAAAATTCAGATCATCCCACTGAGCAGCCAAATAAGCGGGGACCACTGGTGGACAAGCGTTTCATGTACTTACACAAGTCCGTACGTTACGTGCTTGCACGTCCATTTCCTCACAGACGAAGGCACATGTGGAGTTTGCAGCAAAGTAGCATTGGGACCTCATAGTAGAAATTGTGCGAAAGAGCGTTCAAGATTCTGTTCCTTTGAAAACAATACAATCGCTGTACAAAACACGTGTTAAAGCTATGCCCTCATCCCCACTTTCGGGTTTTTAGTTATGAGTCCATTTGCTCACTTATCACTCCAGTTATCAGTTATTTCCAGAATGAAAGATTGCACCCTCGCACACAGAAAAAAGAGCTGGCTTTTTTTTTATCTTTATTGACCCCTTAGTCATTTTTTTGTAACTTGGCCATGTTTTTGTGTAAAAACATTTCCAAACGATAATTCCTGATGACGAAAACAGCCTCTTGGATGGGAGATTTCAAAATAGCGAATACAAATGAAAGTAGTCAGAATCTGCTGAGAACTTTGACTCCTACGGAGAGTGTTAAACTGTATTGCAGCAATTACCCCGGTGTCAACTGATCTCGTATAATGTACGAAGATAGCTCTATCACATGTGTTTTTGTGAACTGTTGTCCTCATGAATACAACGAATTCCTGTCGATCAAATAAATGTGCGTGAGTTTCTCGATGAGTCACGCACGATCTCAGATTACTGCTTGGCACAAGTGCAGGGTTTCCTAGACAAAGTGCCCTCACCCCTACACCACACGTCAAGCTTAGCTTCTGGAAGGTTGTTCAGGCTAACCTCTGAAACGAATCTAAACGGATTTGGACACCCTGTACGTTCACGAAAGCAGGGGATGCATCCCTTTTCTCCAACCCCTGTTTTTTTCATCCTCTTTACTCAATTGTGAAGGGCAATTATTTGCACGCAATGGATATTTTCTACTAGGGCTTTTCGGGAAAATGAGGGAAAAAAAAGCACACACGCACTGTCTGATGAATCATTTCTGGTCTCCAGGGTTGTGATGGAATATTTAGAGGGGAGTCACTAACGGTACATAGTTCTATGCAAAGTCCAGTCCATCTACCTGGCAGCTCGTGCAAAATGGATGAGGGTTGACGATGGGATGTGGCAAGAGAACTGACAAATGCCAAGTCGACGATCGAACAAGCATTTGGGACAAATGTCATTGAGCAGGCGGAAACTTTTCGTTATGAAATAGCAGACGAGGGCGAAGGATGGGCGTTTCTTGACAGCGCTGGAACTGTATTTCTTTTGGCAGTGGCCACTTGAGGAAGAGAGTGACAATTTTGTTGCAGCGAAGGAAGAATGATATCAGTGTCAGGGCCGCAATGAGAATGATTTAGCCTTTGTGACCTCCATAGCCAGAGAATCCACGGCCTCCAGAAGAGTAGCCGCCACCTTTGGAGGAAAAGCCACCAGTGCTATAGCCTGAGGAGTAGCTCTTTCCATAGCCTCCTGAGCCGCCGTAGCCTCCTGAGCCGCCGTAGCCTCCTGAGCCGCCGTAGCCTCCTGAGCCGC
>JAAUXU010035879.1_pt1 | contig 16925 bp, 13 predicted proteins | sample 7278151 | NCBI WGS metagenome assembly JAAUXU01 (sample SAMN14350113, study PRJNA611818) | marine sediment metagenome | isolation source: surface marine sediment (1.8m) | place: French Polynesia: Moorea | collected 2018-08 | reverse complement strand
GTCCACGCAAAGCTCGAGTTCTCGTCCAAGCAAAGTTCGGCCCAGCTCTCGTCCACGCAAAGCTCGAGTTCTTGTCCAAGCGAAGTTCGGCCCAGCTCTCGTCCACGCAAAGCTCGAGTTCTCGTCCTAGCAAAGTTCGGCCCAGCTCTCGTCCACGCAAAGCTCGAGTTCTTGTCCAAGCGAAGTTCGGCCCAGCTCTCGTCCAAGCGAAGTTCGGCCCAGCTCTCGGGTCCACGCAAAAGCTCTTGTCCTCTCAGTCTTCGTCCTGTTTGCTCACAAACAGGTCATCGTTGTCGTCCTCCCAGCTCACAAATGGATCCATTGAGCAACTGTGGAACTCCGCATTCTGTATACGCTCAAACAACTACTTCTATTAGCCTTGCAAAAAGAGCGCCAGCTGTGTGTTTGTAAACACAGCTGATACTTGTTTTGTCATCTTCGTTTCCTCCAAAGAGTAGAAGAAGTTTAGTCTCCTCAGGGTCACGTTGTTCGCCATGCCTGGCGCCGCCTCCTGGCAGCACTCTCTAGACGTCCTGACCCGCCGCCACGGCGTTCTCATGACCCTGATTGCAGAGCGATCCAGGTTGGACTCAGGATCGAGACGCTACGTGGAGAAGACTCAAGAACTGAAGGGACAGCTGGCGGCCTTTTCCAGAGACCTGACGGCCCTGGCCAGGGAGGCTGAGGCGGACAACCCTGGCGTGACCAAGGGGGAGAGGAGGAGGAGGCTCACACAGGTGGGTTGAACATGTCTGACCGAACCGCTCGAACAGATCTTCGTATCACGTCTTTCTCCGGAAGGTCGAGGTCTTGAGGGCCAAGGAACGCCAACTCACAGAGGTCTTCCAAAGAAAAGAGACATCCCGTGACGAAGCCAATCGAGAATTACTCCTAGAAGGTCGAGGTTTCTCGGACTTGGGAGCGTTGGGTTGGACGGACCATGAAGATCACGTGGGACTCTCAGAACAGCAAGCTACCAGCGCCACCGCCGACCTCAAGCAGGAACAAGAAGACATCCTGCGTGCCCAAGACGAAGGTTTAGAGTCGTTGCATCATGTGATCTCCCGGCAGAGGTTGCTTGCTGAGGCAATCGGCGGCGAGGCTAGACAGCAGAACGAACTCCTGGACGAGATCGGCGACACTATGGACCAAACCACCCAAAGACTCATTGATACGACCACGAGTGTGAGGTCTGTGGGCAGGAGAAACAGGACCTGCGGCTATTGGGTGGCCATCATCGTTCTATTAATCCTCATCATCATAGTGTCGGTGCTGCCTCATTAAGGCTACTTGTGTAGACCAACAACACTTCTAAGTCGTCAAAGGTGATCTTGGTGACAGCGGTGGGACAAAGCATGAGAGAAGTTGCATGTGTCCAGCTTGACAAGGTCCAAGAGCCTTTTTCTCGTCAAACAAACAGTCACAATGCGAACATGTTTGGGTGCTTGAGCAAGAATCATTACGTGTGTCTCGGCGGTGCGAGAATGGGTGGGAAGGGTCAGCAGCACCTGAGCACTTTAGTACATTCTTTTACGAAACATTGACGTTTTAAATGACAGGAATTCTCTGTTTTTACGAATCACCCTATGCTATAACATGTGCGGATGAATATCTTTTCTTACTTGCTGCAGCATTTAGCCTAAAATTAAAGCCTCGGCGATGAGCTGGAGGATTTTTCCGCCGGAAAGATCACTGTTTTTCTTTAGTTGGAGACAACTCAAACAGAATTGAGCTTTCATCGCCATGCGATCAATGTGGTCGCCATTGTTTCGATGCTCTTTACATGCAATCTCTGCTATGACAGCTGAAGATGGCGAGGGTCATCTGCAGCTTTAAGTATAAAAATAATATAGTAAACACCGTAAGTGCTGTTAGGGTTGCCAGTCATTTAGCTTTCGTATCAGCCCAAACCGAGCCGATTTGGCAGAAAAATAGCCGAGTCACTGTCTACTGAAAAGTTGAAAAGGTTGCAAGCTAACGTGGTTAAACTGAGTAAGACTTTTTGTTCTGCCAATGACAAGTTTCAGCAGTTTCACTTAGTGTTTACTTTTGCAAGCAACAAGGAACTGTTTTCAACTTGGAATTCAGACCAATAATATCCACTGGGTAGCGCATAAGTTCCCCTGTGCAAGCAAATTGCACAGGCTTCTTAAGTGATGCAGCTCCGTTCAGGTGCACCTTAGAAAAAGTCTTATTCAACGTTTCTTAGAGAAGCCATAAATCTAAGAATAGTTTCCATTGGCTTTGCCAATTTGTCTCAGTGTTCTTCCAAGAAGGATTGCAGAGCAGATCCCTCGATCATCTGGCCTCACACTTGGTTGACCTTGGCCTTCAGCTCATCAGTACAGCGGTGGTGCGTAGACGCCCCGGGTATCCATCATGGTTGGTGACTCTGTCAAGACCATGGTGACAATTTGGAGTCAAAAACAACTGAAAATTGGGCGACTGATCGCATTTATCGCAGCTGTATTAATGTTTAGAAGTCTCTGAGTGATTAGAAAGGTTGCCTGACTTCCCCGTAGCATTTTATAACACAAATGTGATATTGCAAACAAGGGCACACAGACTTATGTGCTATCTGATACTACATGAGAGGTTGAAAAGTCAAAGAAGCCTAAAATGACATTTTTCCTGGTTCCGGAACAAGGGAAAGTTGACTGCAGAACACATTGTACCAACTCTATTTAGCATACAGTTATCATTGAAGGTCAACTTTATTGACACAAACAGGGGCATGGATATCACATATACGCATAAACTGATCAAATAATTATTCCTCCCACTCCTTAATGAGTAGCTCGTTCAGGATTCTCATCTCCTGTGGCTTGGCCGTAGCCAGCTTGCTGGAGAGCTTCCACACATGCACCCTGCCCAAAGAGTCACCGGCCGCTACCAGGTTCCGGTTGAAAGCCAATGAGGTCAATGCCAGGGACGCCACCTGACGCTCACTAGCACAAAGCATCTCAGAAGCTGATGCTGTGCCAGTCGATGCTGATGACGATGATACAGTAGTTGCAGGGTGCACTTCGAGTATGGCCAATGCTGCGTCCGGCTCTGCTGCTGCAGCCATGAGCAGCGACGGCCTGGCTGGCGACCACTCCAGGGCTGTCAGTGGTCCGGCACCACCGTGATGAAGGACGAGCAGGGTCATCTGGGGACTCAAGAGTGAGTGCACCTGCACCCGTTGGTCCGACCCAAGTGATGCAAACACATCACGGTGGAAGGGTGAGCAAGCGACATCAACGACGCGGCCACGATGAGGAGAGAATAGAGCATGAGCGCCTCCACTGCCATAACTTAATGAGTCCTCGGCACTCAGGTCTAGTTGGTAGATGGCGCCGGCCTCAGTGCCGGCCATGGCGATGTCGATGTCTTCACTGTTGATGCTAAGGCAGGTAATGCCCACCTCAGTTGAAGAGCGAGCAGACACCTTGAGGGACCGCGGCAAGGCTTCAGGACTGAGGGTGAAATTCTTGACGAGGTCCAGAACCTGCGCGCGCGTGTTGATGCGCCACACCAGCACTCGCCCATCCAAGGAAGCCGATGCTATCAGGTCTGATGATGAGTTTGCTCCTCGGAGCCATCGGAGTGCTGTCACACGCTCATGGTGCCCATTCATGGCGCTGGTGCCCAAGAGGGTGTCGCTACCGCTGCCATCCTTTCCAGCAGCTATCGCTACTGTCCAAGCTGCCACCTCACCTGTGACAGCTCCGGTAGCCAGCAGTGCTGGATCCGTGTGATGGAACTGAACCACTGAGATGCATGCGTCCATTGGGAGCTGCAGGTGTGGGGTGCCTGGATCGAAGTCCCTTCGATCCAGATTCCACATGCAGAGCATTGTCTCGTGGTCGCACCAGCTCTCATGCACGGCGGCCGCCTCAAATGATGCCACCAGAGAAGAGGTTCTAGTGCCGCCGCCCCAGCACACGTTAGTCACCCGCCACGTGGAGTCGCTCCCATCATTCAGCGGCGCTTCCAGAGTGTGGATCTTGCCCGCCGCAGCGTCGTCGTCGTCATCGTCCTCCAGCAGTTGGTACGAGTCAAAAGTACGGCTGCTGGCGATGGCGCGCAGCTCGGCTTCTACCAGAGGGGTGGCCCGTGCCAAGAACTTGGCAATGGATGGACTGTTGATCTGATCCTCTGCTGAAGTCTTGTTCTCCCTCTGCTTGCTCTCAAGGTCCGTCTGCACCTCGGCCTCACTCACCGTGGCCGTTTGAGACTCACCCTCAGTGTAGCCGATCTTGTCGGTCTGGGCAGAGTTGGACTTGAGCGAAATGGTCTTGCGCCAGCCAGAGGCGAACGAAGCGGATTCAAACTCGTCGGCGTTCTTGTCGGAAAACATGCTCAGGTCTTTTTACGTTGAAGGCATTGGCTGCCAGTTATGGATTGTAAACAGGGCGTGCATGATACCTGCCCGCTTTCTCTCCTCACGGTTGTAGTTGTTCTGGCATGTGGAGAAAGTCTAGCATGATCGCTGGCGCTCTTGATGTTACCCAGTCATGATGAGCACGAACAATGTTATAAATTTTTATGCAAAGCTTGTCTTTTTATAGCAGCCTAAATACATAAGCGTTATACTTTCCTGACCGAATCGATTTTACCGGCGGGGTAGAATCAAACTGTCCGATAAAATTATGATGCCACTGGGCTTATTTTCTGGCCCGGGCCGGCATCGTGATGTTTTGGCACGGGTCAATAAAGAAGCATCATGGTTTTATCGCACCCTTTGTGGATCTCAAGTAGAAGTGGCTGGAAATTGGTCGCGCAGCTGTGTTGTCATGTATGCATCAGCGGGGTCCACTGCACACACCCTGTAACTGTAGTCATGGGGTGTGATAAGTCTTGCTCATGTCATGAGTAGGTCATCATCTGGAGCAGACAGTTCTTGCTCTTCTGGTGGGTATGATGCTGCACAGATCGCGCCCTGCCCACGACACCGTCCTGACATCAATGACAGTTGTTGACCATGAACTCCTCTCTGCTCAGGTCAAGAACAAGCAGCTGTCTCAGCGACGCCTGATCCTCGCCGCTGACAACGTCACTCCCAGGAGCTACTCCTACGAGAAGATCAAAGCACTGCCCCACAGCTTCTTAAATATCCATGACTCGGCCATTTCCTGCTGCGCAGTTAACAACTCGTTGTCCGTCGTCCGGAACGCGGTCTTAGAGGGCGTCGTCATCGCCGTCTGCTACTCAAGCTTTTCAGCATCACGAGTACTTTGTGGGTGATCAATGTCAGCTATGTAAACGCTCTCAGTTTTCGAGCATCTTTGCTTTTGTGGTTCTGCGGGTGAGAAAACAAGGAAGAAGTCACTACATACATGTACATCGTTATGAGAAGTGTATTGTGACAATGTCCGGACTGTGATGAGTCTAGGAGCAAGTTATGTTGCTGCCCACAGCATCAGAATGCTGCTTTGCTTTGCTGACCTGTTCAGGTACTTGGCAAGTGCCAAAGTGTCCAACACTGCACAATCCCAGGGTGTCTGGAGAGAAAGAAGGGATCCACCAACCACAAGTCAGTCGTTGACATCCTCGGGGGAATCATTTGCACGTGCTGAATAAAGTCTATGAGCCTTACAAAAGTGACAACTCTATTTCACGGTGAACTCAAGTCGACTCCCCTGGGATGAGGGTTACAAAGAAACTTACAACAAAATACAATAACACACATCAGATTTCTTTAACGTTACAGCTTAGGTGCGACGAGTCCAGTGTAAGCAGACTCTCTAACAAAGATCTAGAACTGCAAATGACATCAAGTGGTGCCGTTTAGTCCTCCTTCTTTCTCCCTCTACCTCCTTCGCGCTCATCCTCTTGCTCAGGACTTCCTTGGTCGGCAACTGCTTCGTCCTCCTCCTCCTTCTGAGTGTCTCCTTCTTCCAGCTTGTTCCTCCTGCTGCGGGTGCACATGTAGCCGCCGACGACGATGAACAGCGCCACGTAGAGGACGAAGATGGTGCCGTAGATGAAGTCCGAGGAGTCCGCGGCCATTTTAGACACCTTGGATGGTAAAGCCACGTAGCAGTACCACGCACAGCTGAAGATTAGTATACCTGTGCATGATTCGCCGTCACGACGGAGTAAATATCGACAATCGATGATATTAATGAAGACGAGGTTACAACACGTCTTCTCTGCAACCATGACCGTTTGGGACACGTTAATGCAAAGGAGTGTTAACAAGTGCTCCGTGAGCGTGACCAAAGACCAGTCAAAAGTCATGCTACGAGTATCAACATTGAGTAGCAGAGTCATCACTCGGGCAAAAATCACTCTGCTATAGACAGAGGAATAAGTTGCTCGCACAAGGCTATTTTCGACAGTACAGGTTCTTCATGTGGGAACCGAGTACTCATCGGTCACGTTAGTATACATTTGTTGGAAGAAATGGAATAGATGATCTCTGCTTACACGCATGAGTCCAACTGCACGAAGTGCATGCTGTTGTCGTTGCTTCAATACATGGGTGATAACATTGTACAAGGAAACATTACAATACTATAATATACTTTTTAAGAATGATGTGTCTCGATGATGGCCTCCTGGATGAGGGGACCGAGTCCTCCGCATGATAACAATTTGCAAATTTGCCATAAAAAAGCAGCGAAAATCACCAACTTGGCTGATTTGCGTAGCAAACTTATTCACTTGCATTATCCCCTTACTGGTGTTGACTCAAATTCATCTATGCTGTAGCAGACAGAAATGCCATCAAAACATAAGACTGGAAAAAGTTTCTGTCTCAAATGTGGTTTCATGTGGCTGCTGTCACCACCTGTGTTAACTGTTTTGTATTGCAATTCAACAGCAGGAATACGTATATCGTTACCCGTCTTCAACATGGGCGACGTGGAGCTCACCACCGATGGTGAGCTTGTGCAGGAACCCACGTTCAGCTTGTGCTGCTTCCCACCCAGTCTGGCTTTTGAGATCCCGTCGACGATTGCACGGCATCATCTCTATATGAGACCTCTTCAGCAGCTCTAATGTCTACAGTTTCTCTGAACAACCCACGGGCAAGAAAAACCTCATTCTCGTACAGTCTCTGCCGTTAAGTACGTTGGTGGCAGCGTCGAGTGCGCCTCAAACTGCTCGTTCAGGTACTTAAGCGGATGAGTGAATACAAAAGTTCATGCAATCAAGTGCCCATTCTCATACAAGAGTGCTCAAAGTGCAGCGACGCGAACAGGGAGGCGGAACTTTCATCTACTTCAAAGGTTTCTCATCCCATTGACCCAAATTGTTCTCGGGGTTTCCGACTCCCAATTCCGGGGAACCCCCGAATGTGCCAACCCCCGCGGTTGCTGGAGAGAGGTTGCTACGTTGTGAGATCCAGACGACACAATGACGGAGACAAACACTTTGTTTCACATTAGTATTTATTACGAAAAACCATTTTACTTTGAGCTACCTCACGCAACCTCGTCTCTCCGATGGACATGTCACCACTGATATATATATATATATATATACACACGTATATCGAAGGACGTAGACTGTAGTGCTGAAGGATCTCTGGGAAAGCGACGCTACCACGTCAGGCACAACTTTGTCAAGTATGTATATTCATGTGTATGAGTGTGACCAGTAGAATGCGACCAGTGAGGTCATGATGAGCACTTTGAGACCATGGACTTCTGCTTCCCTCCAGACATCTCGAGCCAAGGTTGTCGCCCATCTAATAAATCTTGCTGAAAGGTGAAAAGTACTCTTTCGCGTCTAGAGAGCAAGGGAATTCCTTGAACTGATCATAAATGTATATCCACTTGTTGAGAATCCATTTGGAGCCTTGGAGGATAGGACACCCCATGTGAGAGGATCTGAAGTCCCTGTGACCTTTTCTGTCCAGGTTCATCCAGAAGGCCGCAGAACCTCTGGCCGGCCAGACCACTTGTTCACTGCCAACCCTGTCATAGGCAGTTGCTCCTCCAGCTCCAACATCCTCCAGCCAAGCCATGAAAGTGGCAAGCATGTCGCCAGTAGCATGTAGTTTTTGTCTGTCCTTCGGGACATCCAGTCCTTCGATTGCGCCGTGGGGATCCAGATGTGACTCACAGAGTCCACTCAGACCATAGCTGGTAACTTGAAACTGTGTGGCTGAGAATCTTGGCAACACAGTCATCCTGGTGGCGATTTCGACCTTTTGAGCCAGCTTGTACAACACAGGATTGAGTATCTTGAAGGAGTAGGGATCAGGATTCGTAATCAGCTTGTTGTCTGTCGTAAAGTGGTCATCAGTCAAGTACATTATGTCGGGAATGAAGACCTGAACTGTCTTGGCGACGATCTTCACTTTTTTCGAGTAATGGTCGTGCTTGCCAATATCCCGATTACCGGGTATGCGATCTCTGGCAGTTGACAACCTTGGCCGGGAGTAATCCAGAAGCCACTTGATCTCCTTCTCGGACAGGAAGTTGCGAAAAACCATGCGGAATGGTTCGTCCAGTATCTTTTCCATCTGCAAAGGCCCCAACTTGAGGTAGGGATCTCCGTGATGGAGAAAATAACACTTTTGTCGGTGCAGCTGAGGAATTACTGCCCCCCCAATGAGTTCACCCCTGCAAATCCTCCTGTCTGCTTCGTCACGTCTCTCGCTTTCTGCGAAGTCTAGTCTGCGTCTTATGTCTCGCTCGAATATAGTGATGTTCCTGATGAACTTCGGCTGGGTCCTCTTCCTCTCCAGAGTCTCCTCGTCCACCATGTAAGGGAGGAGTCTGTAGTCATCTCCGTACAGGTCCTTCCTGGTCTTCAACATTTGATTGTGCGTCTTGGCCATGGACCTCTTGTGCCGACGCAGTGTCTCGTGGAACTCCCCAGGCTGCTCTTGCTCACTGTCAAGTTGTCTTATGGCTTCTCGAAGGTAGAGTATAGAGGAATCATACCACTTTCGCTCAAAGGCAGTGACGGCTAGGGAAGTAAGGTCTTGACTGTTCAAGTGGTACCTGCTCGAGAAGGACAAGGGATGTGGCAGACTTGTCCTGATCTCTCCCCTGATGAAGTCCCTCAAGGGCAGGTTGTAGGTGTCTCGAAGCACCAACATGCCCTTGAAGGCCCCGACCATGTCGTCGGGATACTTTGGAAAGCCCCGTGAAAGTTCTTTCATTGTGTCAAGGCGCGCTGTAATCTCTTCGCCACTTTCTGCCAACCCACTGTAAGTCGGAGAGAGCAGCATGGCTCTCCTCGTCTCCAAGGCCTTCTTGACTGACTGGAGCTCCTTGACCAGTTCCATCTCCTTGAGGAACACGGACTCGGTGACGACGAAGTTCTCGAACATTCCATATTCGTACTTCTCGTTCGCGCACGTACGGGTGTCGAGCAGGATGAAAAAAGACAATATGGCAGGAAGCTTCATCGCCTAGAAAGAGAGAAGTGTAATAGAATGTAATTATGTCATCATATCATACATTACGTCGTCTGATGGTTTCATTCACAGCTCGTCCAACAGTGATATATTGTGTAATGCAAGTGGAACACCAGTGACTACTTGCTGAGTATCACATCCATAACCCTGCTTCCTGGCCTGTACCAAAAGAGTGTCTGTGACTGGAACAACAGTCATGGGCCAGTAGCAGTCAACACAGAACATGGTCGTGCCTCATCAGGGGCAGGAATTGCTCATGCACTGGCTATGTAGAGTTTGTTAGAAAACTTTTTCAAACTTCTTGAATAGCATGTGTTTCTTCAATCCACAGGGCCAATCCCTCCATTGGTTGAAGTAAAACATCCATTTGTTGAGGATCCACTTGGAGCCGGTGGCCACGGGACAGCCGCCGTGAGAGGAACGCTGGTCTCTGAACCCTCGGCGGTCCAAGCTGATCCAGAAAGCAGCTGACCCCCTGGTGGGGCTGACCATCTGCTCATACCCCGGGTAGTCAAATGCCGTAGCGCCACCAGCCTCGACATCCTCCAGCCAAGCCATGAAAGTCCCGATCATGTCTCCTGACCAGAACAGGCTTCGATTCTGTTCGGTGACCTTGGTGCCCTCTATCATGCCGTGGGGGTCGACGTGAGTCTCGCACAAGCCGCCCAGACCGTAGTTGGTGATTTGGGAGAGAGTTGACGAGAAGCGTGGCCTCACATGTAGTGCGGTGGCAAGACCAATCTTCCTCGACAACTTCCACATAATGGGGAAATCTATCGTTCCAGCTTCTCTATCGCCTTTGAAGTCTTGTGTAATGAACGTGTCTGTCTCAGGATCATAGATGCACTGAGCTTCTTCATCGTACTTCTTCTCTTCAATCCAGACCTGCACCGTCTTGTGGATGATCCTGTGCGTACTCCTGTTCTTCTTGTACTCCTCAGACCCTTCAGACTTCGCCCTCTTGGTGGAAAGCCTGGGACCGGCATGATCTATCATGAACTTCATTTCCTCTTCATTGAGTATATCGTGGAAGATCATTCTGAAGGGATCTGCCAAGAGAATCTCCATCTTGAAGGGTCCAAGCTTGAGGTAAGGATCACCGTGGTGCAAAAACTGGCACTTCTGTTCCCGGAACTGTTTCTTCACGGCGCTGCCAATGACATCTTCGCGACACACTCGCCTGAAATGATGCTCCTTGGCGTCACCGTCAATTACTCCACTCTCTGGTGTCAGGGGCTTCGTGTTATACTCATCAAGGATGTTTGGTAAGTACTTTGGCTGCTGCTTCTTCTTCTCGAGCTCTTCGTCCACGAGGAAGGGACAGATCTTGAAGCCGTTTCCAACCAGGCTGCGGCGTTTGGTCAGGAAGTCGTTATTGATCCTGGGCAACATGGCCTTGAACTTGTGGAGCTGGCGGAGATGTTCAATCTCTCGAGGGTGCTTCTTCACGTTCTTCTCCTTTTTGAGTATGGACAAGCCTTCCTTGGTAAAAGAGATGGCATCGTCAATCCAGCCATTGCTCAGGGCCACGCCAGCCAAGTTCACCATGTCGTGGGCGCCCAGTCCTTGGCTGCAGTAGGTGCTGTACCTGCGGGACGAAGGACTCTTCAGGTTCATGCACCCTCTCGCCATCTCCTCTGCTCTGACTTGGTAAGTATCTTTGATGATTAAGAGTCCCCTTATGGCTCCTTCAAAGTCCTTCGGACTGCCAAAGTGAGGCTCAAGACTCCGGATTTCTGACTTCAGCATGCTGATATTTCTTCTAGACTCCGAGAGCTCATTGGCAAAGCCGGCTTTAGTGTCATGGTTATCTCGAATGTTGACCAATACATTTCTGTGCTCCTTGATTTGGTCACGGAGTCGCCTGATGACAGGGACGAGCTTCATCTCATCCCGGAAGACGGACCGGGTGACGATGAAGTTCTCGAACTGTCCGTAATTGTAGTCCACGCTGTTGACACACATGGGGAGGAGCAAAAAGAGTCCAATTCCAGCAGCAGGAAACTTCATGGTTGAGCTGCAAGAAGGAGAAAACAATCGAAGTTAGAATACAAAACATTCACTAAATTTGAATAATAAACATCATATTTTAGTCCTAGTTTGTCACACAATCACATTTCGCATTCTTGACACTATCACTTCTCGTCAGTAGATTGCGCTGAAAGGTTTCACAAATTCGGAGATTTCCAGTCCACACGGATACTTCTGGAACTGGTCGAAGTAGTAAATCCACTTGTTCAAGATCCACTTTGATCCTTTGAGCACTGGGCAGCCTCCATGCGCTGTCCGCCGATCTCTGTAGCCTCTCTTGTTCAGGTTAAACCAGAAGGCGGCGGAGCCCTTGGTCGGCCACACCGTGATTTCCTTGAACAGGTAGACGAAGGCTGTGGCCCCACCTACGGGTTCGCCTCCTATCCAACCCATTAAGGTGGCGATCATGTCACCGGAGCGCCTGAGATTGTAGCGGGAGGGTGGCAGCTCCGCACCTTCCAGATATCCATGGGGATCAATGTGGACCTCACAAAGCCCGCCCAAACCGTAGTTGGTGGTCTGGTATTCTGTCGACGACCACTTGTTCGTCGCATTCAGCATGGTTGCTGTCTCGATCTTCTTCGACAGCTTAAAGAGAATCTTATCTAGGATGGTGTAGTTGAAGTTGGTGTCATCATTGGCAAGATCCGTGTTCCCCATGTCTTCATACCTGATGTCTTGCAGCCAATGTTGAACAGTTTTGTGAACTATTCTCCTCCTCTTTCCTGACCTGAATTCATGCGGACTTCCTCGATTGGCATCGTCTCTGATTCTCGTTCTGGACAGTTTTGGCTTCGAGGTGTCCACCAAATAGTTCATCTCTGCCTCGCTGAAGAACTTGTGCAGGACGATGATGTAGGGTTCTTCTGATGCCACCTCTATGAGGAAGGGTGCCAACCTCAGGAATGGGTCATTGTGATGCAGATAGTGGCACTTGAAAAAGTAGTGATCACCCTTGTAGACCCTGGTGGTGAAGCCGCTGCAGACGGTCCGAAAATAGGCCTCCTTGGCCATCGTGCCCTGGTCATTATCAAACATTGAAATTCCTTTTTTTATCCACTTGGGTTGCTTCTTTTTGATCTTCAAATCTTTGTCCACAATGTACGGGGTGATCTTGTACGTCTTTGACATGAGCGCCCTCTTCTTCTCCAGGTACTTATTGTTGAGTTCGACCAAGTTCTTTCTCAACCTCTCCATTTCCGCCATCACAGACTGGTTCACCTGCTCCTTCTCCGCCATGAAGAAGAACTGTCTAGTGAAGGCTATGGACTCATCATACCACGTCTTTTGGTAAGCATGCTTGGCCAGAGTGGCAAAGTCTTCTATTGACAAGTGCTGGTCTGTCTGGAGGAACACCTCTTCTCCATAGGGCGGGAAAGAGTGCACATATATGTCCCCCTCTGCCAGAAAGGGCAGATCAAACTTGTACGTGTCGTGGAGAACAGCCAGTCCGTTGACAGCACCCCTATAGTCCGTCGCATCTGGAAAGTCTTTCGTGGTGTTAGTGACATCAAGAAGCAGATTGGCCACTTGCTCCGTGTTCTCCCAGATCTCCTTCATCTCGTTCTGCGACGCCAAGGTCAGGTGCTTGATCATCAGGAATGCGTTGATCGGATTCTCCGCGTCGGTGGCATTGTCAAAGTGCTCGCCTCTTTTCACTATTCTTTGGGTCAAGGCACGATTTTTTTTGAGGAGGTCACGCACTTTCTTCAAGTCTTCCACCAGCTTCTCCTCCTTGTTGAAGACTTTGAGGGTGGCTTCGAAGTTCTCGAACATGTGGAAGGCGAAGGGATTCATCTCCCCGTCGACGAGGTTCGGCTCAGCCACTCGAGACTCCACCATGTTGGCGCCTTGACATTTGCCCAGCAACCCAAAGAGCACGACCAGCGCTGAGGTTGCTCCCACCCGAGGCATCTTCAGCTCTGCAACAGAAATTAACGATACAGCGCCGTTCTATGAACTTGCGAATTGCATTGGCAGATATCACTTATGCACACAGTATTTTCAACTGTAGCTAATATTGACAGACTCATAAGTAGCATCGCTATCAAGACCACAAGGCATGCGCCACATTTGGTCAAAGTAGTACAGCCACTTGTTCAGTATCCACTTTGATCCCTTGACTATAGGACAGCCCCCATGTAAAAGTCTCTTGTCTCTGAAACCCTTGCGGTCCAAGTTGAGCCAGAAAGCTGCTGAGCCCCTTTCAGGCCAGACAACCGCTTCGTGGCCTAGGGCAGTAAAGGCAGTCGCTCCTCCGGCCTCGACATGGTCCAGCCACCCCATGACCGTGGCGATCATGTCTCCCTGCTTCTGGAGCCTTTTGAATCCTCGGTGTGGAGGTAGCTCCACTCCCTCATTGTATCCGTGCGGGTCGTAGTGCACCTCACACATGCCGCCCAGACCGTAGTTGGTCACCTGATACTCGGTGGAGGCATACTTGGCTGTGGCGTTGAGGCCGGTGGCCAACTCGATTCTCCTTGTCAGTGCGAACAAGTTGGGATGCACTATGGTGTAGTTGTGGTCCTCCTCCATCTCGTGCGTGTTGTCGTAGTACTTTTGATACGTCAACTCTCCTATCCAGCACTGCACTGACTTGTACACCAGCTTGTGGATCTTCTCGTTGTTCTTGGCCTCTCGATTGATCATCTCGTTGTAGGGATCTGCTCTTCTCCTCTTAGACAGTCTAGGTCTAGAATACTCAAGCAGAAACTGCCTCTCCTCCTCTAGAATGAAGTCTCTGAACACCACGATGTACGGAGACTTGGAAATCAACTCGGTCTTGAACGGGCCCAGTCTGAGGAAGGGATTTCCATTGTGCAGCAGGACGCACTTGGCATTGGCAGAGACGAGGCTGTGACCGTTGCATATGGAGCGAAATCTGGCGTCCCTGCCCTGCTGCGACTTGAGCGCCCTCGACGAGAGCATGGTGGGAGATGTCAAAAAGTCTGGCTGAGTCTTCTTCTTCGCCAGAGTGTCCGTGACGAGGTAGCGGTGGGTCTTGTGTTCTCCGGTGAGGGCTTCCTTGTGCTGGAGAAGATTCTTGTTATTGAGCACCACGAGATCGGTCCTGAGCTTGTTCATCTTGGCCAAGACTTTGTCCGGCGGCCTTTTGTCCCCTGGTAGCCTCTCCGTGAGCTTGAACGCCGCCCTCAAGAAGTCTATTGCTCTGTCGTACCACTTGATGGAGAAGGCAACCCTACATAATCCCAGGAGATCGTCCAAGCCCAATGGGTGAGCGTTCTTGAATGAGAGGGCGCCCAAAGGATAAGACTTGGCCAAGAGTCTTCCCCTGGTGAGCAGATTCACGTCGAACTGGTAGGTTTCGTGCAGCAAGACCAGGCCTTTTTTGGCACCCAAGAAGTCCTCCTTGGTCGGAAAGTTGACTGAGGCGTTGGTAATACTGTCCAAGTTTAATACTGTCTTCCACAGGCTGCGTTGCTCTTTGGCACTCATCTTGAGCAATGCGACTCGCTCAGACAACGCCTTCTTGGCATTCTTGAGCTCCTTGACTAGTTGCAACTCTGCCCTAAAAGCTTCTTTGGTGATCTCTGCGTTCTCGAACATGTCCAGTTCGAAGAGAGACTCGTTGTAGTACGTGGCCGCGGCGATCTCGTTGCACAAGTGGGCGAAAACAAATGTTATTAGGGTGACGATCATCATCAACGTCGTACATTTCACTATATGGCACAATTGTAAGAGTATGTGTGACAAAGCATTTCTACGTGTACATATTTTGGACTGTTACAAAGCAAAAACCGACCTGCTACCTGCGCTCTGCGCGCACATCTCGACGAGTGGAGCTGCTGCGTCGGGACGCGCTCGGTCTCCCCAGCTGGAGCTTCGCTAAGTGCCACTCAGTCTCGAGGACGGCGGTTTCGTCCAAATGCGCTCTGGCTGTCAGGCCTAAGAGCGGGAGCGACTACTGAGTACACCTGATTACGCCTTAGCCTAGGCCTTACTAGGCCTTCAGTCAGTATGTGTTAAAAGTTCACTTGCAGCCCGAAGACCTCTTGTCAGTGGGTCGCGGAGCCTCACGGGGCGACGGTTTTGCCTGGACATTCTCGTCAGGCTGAACATTTGCCGGTCGGATCGGGCTGACGCAAAGCGGGCTCGGGCCGGTCGGGCTGACGTCGGGATAGGACAATGGAGAGCACGTTTTTGGTCGTGAGAATCAAGGATACCGAAAAAGATGGTCATTCTGTCCACTGATGAGATCTACAGCAGGGTGCAGTACGTACACCTGTACTACACACTCACTATTAGTGCTTGTATTTGTTATTGACGTGTATTCGTAGGTGAAATTCGTTGTTTATCATTCGAGGATAATGTTGGACCAATGAAATGTTTCAACAATCAGAGTGCCTATGAAATGCAGTTAAAAAAATGCTCTATTTGAGTTGACTGAGAAGCTGCCAAGCAGTCTCAAAAGAGCTCTCTTCTGGCGGAGGCTCCGGAAATGAGCGCATTGACGAGGTCATGACAGAGATGAAGACACAGACAGACTTTATTGTCACTTCATTTGCAACATGTTATCAATAACAAACAGCTGTCTGGGCCTGCCTCAACTCCAGGAAATCTCCCCGACGTCACCCAGGAAGTACCTGGCCCTGTTGAGGACCATGACGACGTCCGAGACATGCATTCTCAGCTGTTTCAGCCCCTCCTGCCTCTCATCGTCAGAGGTCGAAGCTTCCCAGCCAGCGAGAAGAGCTGTGACACCAGGAAAAGCGCCAGATCCATAAGTGTTGGTTACAGGGGGAGAGATGATGACATGGCGATATTCTAAGAAACAGTCATAGACACGTCATACGTGTGCTGCTCATTCAATGACGTGTCAAGATCCTTACCAGGTCGGTTGGGCAGGCCTTGTTCAAGAATGAATGTCCGGTCCAGCTTGGACATTTGATCATTCAGGACCCTCGCCAGCAAAGGATCGCGTTCATATTCGTCCTTGTTGGCATCGAAATTGGCCTGCCACTCCCTGAAAGTGACAAAAGCATCAGTCCGAGCCGTCCGGCAGCAGCTCAAACACCACATTCTGCCTACTTGGTGGCATTGACAAAGTCTTGGGCCGCGTCACTCCAAGCCTCAGTGTCCACCCCAATGTCCTCCAGCCTCTGGATCGTGCCCGCCTCTGTTAAGTCTTGCATCGCCCCCTCGACGAATTCACCATAGGCTGCGACGTCAAAGTCGAGAAGAATTGAGTCTGAGAGTTGGCGAAGTATGGAGATGCTGAGCTGTGCACAGGCCTTGTGCAGGAGAAAGCCTGAAGCAAAAAGAAGCCTGAAGCTGGCAGAGAGGCCCATGTTGAGAGTTGACCTCACCTGGATCGAGTATCTGGTCGACCAAGTCGAATGTCTCGAAGCCCGTATGATACGTGGGATTTGTTTGTTTGTTTGTTTGTTTAGGGGGTGAATCACCGCCCAACTGAGATGGGAGGGGTGCGGGGAGTAGCCCTATTGGGCCTTTTCCCGTCCCCAGATGGCAAACATGTGAAAACTCAGCCTGTGACATTGCCTTCGTGGCG
>JAAUXU010029536.1_pt1 | contig 16926 bp, 20 predicted proteins | sample 7278151 | NCBI WGS metagenome assembly JAAUXU01 (sample SAMN14350113, study PRJNA611818) | marine sediment metagenome | isolation source: surface marine sediment (1.8m) | place: French Polynesia: Moorea | collected 2018-08 | reverse complement strand
CCTGTCTACATGCATTTGCAAATACACACCCTATACATATTTACATACTTAGGTATTCACACTGTGCCACAGTTGAGGTCAAACTCTTCTTATACTCGACGACGCTCAGTGAAGACGAGGACTCGAGAAAAGACTGACTATGTCATAGACTGCTGGTACCGCTGGACCGCTCGTTGTCAAATCAGTGTAAAATTGTTCAGTGTGGTCGTATAAGCAGTCTGTGATGAGATCGCATCTGTTCTCCGGTTATGCTAAAACCAATGCAATGGCTTAAGACGACAAATGAAGAGAATTCTTAAGGCTGAATCATATTCAGAGAGGAAAAGAGTTCTTTTTGTTTTCTTCCAACTTTTGACCTCCACCGTCTGTGCTGACTGTCTCGCAGAACGTCTTTGCACTGCTCCTGGTGGGCTGTGGACGATCCAAGCTGCACCGTCATTAATACGAGTCACTCATCAATCATCACCTCTCTTTACTCCAAACGAGACCAAAACGAACATTTTAGAACAAAGAAAAACAAAGTTGGAACGTCATGACTGAAGTGAGATGACCGTACGTACGGGTCGGGGCTGGCGGACAAGCTGGCGGACGAGGCCGAGCAGGTCTGCGTGGCCAGGGGCACCGTCTCAAAGGCAGCCGCCCAGGCCGCGTGGATGCTGGCGTCAAAAGGGGCTCAAGCGCAATTCTACCAGATTTGTTATGGGTGATCTGACACAGCCGGCATAAAAAGAGATGCGACGCTAAATGTCGCCATCAGGAAGTGTCGCGCGTCCGGGTGGAATTTGTCGGTCCGGACCTTGTACGTGGAGAAGCTCCTCTCTACCGCAAGACATCACGGTCAGTGGCGCAGAGACCTTTTGAACATGGTCGTGCTTGTGGTTGGACGACATTTGACGAGAAGCTAACCTGAGGACAACAATTCCTACGACAGAAATGAGGACTAGAAAGTTTTCTAGTCCCCATTTCGGGAGGACTAGAAAGTTTTCTAGTCCCCATTTCGGGAGGACTAGAAAGTTTTTCTAGTCGTCATTTCGGGAGGACAAGAGAATTCCTCCCGAGGAAGTTAAGCGATACCACTTGGCTTCACTTCTTATGTCATGGAACAAGAATAACGTGAGCAGAGCTCGGATGAGACCGACAGTGTCATTGACTGCGACTGCGGCCATAGCGGTGGCGACAAAGAAGTGATCCCAGCGACAGCGGGCAATTATAAATGCACCCACTAATGTCCCCTCATTAACTCGTCAGGCGTGTCTAATGACTCACTCCTGAAGTGTGCTGGCCGAGGACGGACGGGCTTAATGACAGGCAAATGAGCTTCGTTCATTAGCCTCGCACTTGACCCATTGGACTGTCACGCATTGGTGGGCACGTCCAAGGTGAAGGACGAGGTCCAGACGTGGCTGACAGCACCAAGAGGAGACCAGGGCGAACGCGCAGACCCCAGCCACGACCGTGGTGTCAGTACTGAGCTGCACTTGACAGTTTACTGTCTTCTTCAGTCCGACGCACACTAAGTGCACTTGCTCGCCTGCTCCCACTCAGGACTTGGGGATGTTCGGGTAATATTTTTTTCTGGTACCCGGGTACACGAGTGAAAATTGCCTTCATAAGTGGCCCTTAAATATGGTGAAGAAAAGTGCGTCCTGAATTTTTTTTACATTACGATATTTTCTTCCTTAAGCGTCTCGTCCTTCATCTGTGTTGGGTATATTGGTCTGGTCTTTAGGCCAGCGTGGAATGAAGACCGGCATATTGGTCCGGTCTTCATTCCAGATCATGTCGATCTTGGTCACCTTTCAAAATTGCTCTTGATGTTTTGTGGCTTTAAGTTAGCGTCGCCTTTTGCATGACGTCACTTCACATAAAAGGTTATAGTGAATAACAAGCTGTGGCCTAAGATGGGGAAGACATAGAAACTTAGTGATGCAAAGACAATTAAAAAATAAAGTGACCTTTTCTTGTTCTGCTTTTTTGCCTGATTCTAAAGTAAGTAAGAAGTCTGAAGTAACTGGCTCCCTCAGGCAAAAAAAGCAGAACAAGAAAGGGTCACTTTATTTTTTAATTGTCTTTGCATCACTATGTTTCTATGCCTTCCCCAGCTTGGGCCATTGCTTGTTATTCATTGAAAAGAGGAGAAATAAGAAAGTTAATATAAGAGACGTTGTTGTAACGTTTCCGCTGAAAGAGGTGTTACAAGAAACAGCTTTTTCTGCATGACATTTCTGTTCGTTACGAAATTTTGCAGGATGTGTTGCATGACAATTCTGTGCAACATGAAAATCGCTCTTCTTCCTGGATGGATGTGATATGACAGTTTTTAGTTCCTGCACTATGTGGTACTAGAGGTGCTACAGTTACAGTGAATGCTTCTGTATTTGATGGGACTGCAGTACATGCAGTCACACTTCCAGGGCCATAACTTGTCTCACATGAGTTTCTCTGGCCACCCATGGGTGACTCTTACTTTTTATTCCAGCCGCAGTGCTTACTTTGGTCGCAGTTTTGTAAACACCAGGGTTCCCAAATTATGTCAATTGGTAGAAAAAATGAGGAAGATCAATTCAAACGAGGACACCAAGTTAAAATGAGGACAATAAAGTCTTTTTTGATATAAATTTCAGGGGAAAACAGCCATTTCGCACTTTTCTATTGCCGACTTTACTTTTCTGTCGCTGATTTTTCTTTTCTCTCGCTGGTTTTACTTTGCTGTCACTGATTTTCATACGTTTTAATACTCTTTTTTCCTTCATGATGAAAGAGATGTGCGTGAGCGAAAGAACTTTTCTGCCACTGACTTTCTAAGCCTCCCCCTTGCTGGGGCACTGATTTTTATTCACTGCAATTCCTTGTACATGACTGATGAGTGTTGGAGCATAATCCTTAGTGTAAGCAGCGTACCAACCAAATTTGTGTATGGAAACCAGTCCGAACCGATCTTGGCAGTCTCGTCAAGTTGTGATCCTTTCCTGAACACGGGCCAGGAGTCTCCCAACCTTGGACTCTGTCATCTTGAAGGCATTGAAAAACTTGTCCTGATCATCTTCTTCCTCAGTGTCCTGGCACACAGGATCCTGGTCAAGCCATTCTCTGATCCGCATTGTTCTGGTCTTCCTTTTAGTCCATGACAACCACACTTCTTGCAGGAAAAAACAAGGCCTTAGCAGTTTTGTTGCTGTTGGGCTGCATTATGTCAATCTTGTTGGAAATGCAGCAGTTGAAGAAGAGCAATCACGCTCATTGAGTCTCTCCGCGCATACACTTGTGGACCTGTCTACAATTTGGCCCTGGCGGACTGAAGAAACACCCACTTTCAGCCTGTGCGTGCGTGCATTTGCCACCTTCCCGACAGTCAGTTCGTGGACGTCAAGGTTTGCCATTGTCAGAGTCCAATAGTGACCCAGACTTCTGGGAACACCTGAGTGTGTCTCAGGGACCTTTCACTTGTGTGCCTCAAATTCTCCTGTGTCAGTCAAAATGGGCCCTTAGTTTCCAGCCTCGTTTGTGGTGCTGACGAGTCTCATCACCTTTCTCTCACTCAGTTTAGGGCGCAGTGGAAAAACCTTCCGAATTTTTCTCAACTACCCTGTACACTACAGCATATCGAAAAAAATTGATGTCGGCTTTCAAATTTTCCCTCTACCCCAGCTTCTCTCTTCCTACGCTGTTCAGGACATTTGATCGCACTTCCTGCAGCATCTGTTACTAAGCACTCGTTGGTGCCATCTTCTCTCCGTTCAGATTCCTCCATAAACAGTGCTGCAGACAAAAAAAAATAATCGAGTTTGTGCAGCTTTTCGAATTCCTTGACATACTGTTGAACAGGCTGCTGACCTTGGCCTCCAGTGTCTCGAGCAATAGAGCGTCGTTCCTATTAGAAAGCTGCATGCCAATGGGCAATACGCGTGCTTCATTTGCTGCCACATCAGAGTTCTAGACTGCGTAGGCGTCGACTCACCAAACAGGGACTCGAATTCGGATCCTCTGAACGTGACTCTAACTCTTGTGGGCAGGAGGTTTGACTCGAGTAGACTCAGATCTAGACGTGGCAAAGGACTCGACTCGCCAAGTCGAGTACTCTCACCAGGGCTTGATTGAATCACAGCCGATTATTCGAGTGTACCGAATAAGTCGAGTGTGATTCAGGTGAGGGAGGGACACGCAGGCAAGTGGGTGTCCTGACTCGAGCTGAGGTCCGAGTCTTATGTAACCCTAGTCGGAGAAGAAGATCCCCCCCCCGTCCACGCAGTGCAGTGGCCAAGCAAGTCAGTACTGAGTCACTCTCGTCTCCTCTTCCCTCACCCCTTTGTCCACATTGTTGTTCTTGACCCACTTTTTCTCGGCCTAACAGCAGTCTGTGAGCATCCATTATGCGAAATATGTGTGGGGCTCTTTTCTTTCACTCCCTCGTCGTCCTTCCGCTTTCTGCTGTGTTGTTTTGTCCTATGGTGACTCCGCCAAAGAAAAAAGAGGCGCTCATGCAAGCGCAACCAACAGTGTCGCAGCAGCGGGTCCGTGTATCTGCTGTGGCACCAGCATTAATGATGAAGGCGAAGCTCGCATACTTCACCTGCAGCAACTTGCGCAAGTTCTGCTCGTCGGTCAATTCAGGGAAAGTCTGGCCTGAACGACTTGTGCCATGCACTGCGAGTACGTGTACGAGTCAGTTCACTTTACAACTGCGATTTCCCCACGATTCATTAGAAGGGCTGCACCGCAACAGCGCCCAAAGTGCTCATGCAGCATGATAAATATGTGTGTGAGTGTGTGTGGACACCGTGTGAGTCATGAGAAACGTCGTCACAATTGGGGAATTGTGCGCACATGCGACGCGGTCTTAATGACATCTAGTTTATTCATGTTAACAACTCGTTGTCACGTTATTATAGCTCACTTAAGGCTGAGAAAGCCTTTTTTTAAAAAAAGAACATTTTTTTCCATGCTGCGGGATTTTTTTTCTCTCACATCGTACAGAAGTCCTGTAGACACTGTACGTACATGCTTCATGCGAGAAAAATATTTCTGCTTCTTGCACAGTACGTACGTTCCTCTTATTAACAGAGAAGTAACATCAACTGTAGAAAATGAAAAATTGTTGTTGCAGGCACAACATTTTTTGCCTTCACGTAGTCTTGCTGTGGGGCTTTCACCGGGGACCTTGAGAAGTGAGCTTTGAGTACGTAGTTAGTTAGTTTAATTACCAAGCTCTAATTTAGCAGCTTCTTTTTCTCCGACGATGTCATTCCCGACAGTCATGAAGCCTCTATGAGTTAGCATTTGCTCATGGTGAATGTTCCTGTTCTTGCTATAGTTGTTGTGGTTGAGGGTGACAACAAACGCCAAGGATGCAGAGATGAACCAACACGTTGGCCTTTTTCAGTTCACGTTGGTGCTCTCATCTACACTGTACTTGCTATACAACATGAAGCGCTGCACTTCAATAGGTGAACATTTGTTGCAGCTATACTTTCATCAAGAGAACAAAGCTTGTCAAAAATAAAGGCTGGATTTGGTACACAGAAGAAAAGAATGAGCCCAGACATTGAAAGCCGGAGAATCTCGGTGGGTCCCAGCCCAGCAGCCCCCTCCTTTCGACAGGATTACAGGCAGTAAATTTCCACAATGATCGAGCTGGTAGAGTCAGAACGAGAGAAAATGGGGAGGAGACCTACTAACCTCCAACCCTTCCTCCAACGCTTATAAGTTTGCAGTAGAGGCGGATCGAGCTGTTGGAACCTCGAGCCGGAGCTGGGTCGAGCCTTGACCTGGGCTGAGGTTTCGACTCGAACCTGGAGTTTGGAGTGACCCAGGCAAAATTTAAAACGAGTCTCCAGTTGCCCAATGAACAAAAATCAAAGGTTAATTCACAACACTTGCATGCCAGTGGCATCACCTGGAGTGACCACTGGGCTGTTCTGGCTGCTGGGCCGAACGTACCAAGTAGGCTTCCCTCATAGACAACTGATTTATGTAGAGTTCTCCACTACCACCCTCCTCCCCGAGAAAAATTGTGAAAAATCACAGCTGTTTCTCCTCTCCTTTGCGTTCAAAGAATTCATGAGCTATGACAGCGACCAGGGTGTCAGGACCAGTAGGCCTGGTTGCTGGCGATGATCACTAAGCGCCCGATCAGCTTAGGCTGTCTAAAAGGAGGGACCAAACAAAGAACTTCTACGTCCTGTAGTATGACGGTCAGCTGGCGTCAGCTGATTTCAGCTGACGCGTGCGACGCTAAAATGCAAGATTATTAGAGCCATGGTTACAGATCAGGTTGGGGCATTTGCCGACAACCAAGCGTTGGCTGCTCTGCGCCATCTAGATTGTAGAACAGGAATCTGACCAAGCCAGCTGAGTCGAGCCCTCTTTGTTTTTTTAAGCTTGTTGCACTTCTTAATCCTCGGGCCGCCTCGAGCCCGCCCAAAGCGGCGGGCTGGCAAGCCCTTTTCTCTTCGAGCCAAGCCCCAAAACCTCGTTCCACTTCTGGTTTCTAGTACTGCAAGGAGGAGAGGAGAGAGAAGAAAAAACAGCCACCCAGTATGAGTATTTTTCCTACCCACTTCTTTTTTTTCTTGCCGCAATAAAAAAAGTTTTCCACTTCTTGCCTTCAAGCTCAGAAAAAGTACGCGCTCATTCGCATTTTCCCGCGTCGTGCTTGGGTATAAGGAAGTTCTTTTCTTTACCGCACCAACTGCACTGCGTGCCCGTCCTCGTTCAGTGCAGGCAGCTGAGCCAAAAAAAAAAGCCAACACGCGCTCAGTACTGGCGTGTCGAGATAGATCCAAACTGACTGCAAAAATGCATTCTTTCTTGTTCACAGCCCAGATTCAACCGTGATTCAGCTTGGGAGACGTGAGGGGGAAATATGATTATCGAAAGTCAATATAAAGTTGCAACTAACCGAAGATTGAGTTTATCCCAGTTGTTTCTGTCAAGAGAATCAGTCCAGATTTACCTTCATCACCCTGTACGTTGTCATACTGGGCTCTCCAGTCATGACCATATCTTGAAGACGACAAAGGTCCATAGACTTGACACATAATTCAACATATCTCTTTATGCTGACTGCCATTTGCATTTTATTTACTTACTGTGGACATAACAACACCTCCTTTTCTGGGATGAGCCACTTACTGTATTCTCTAGCACGAAATGTCAACATGTAGTAACGTAAAGTATCTTTACAGTAGAGTAAATGTATGCTGCTGTTCTCTGCGTGACTGGATATTTTCCGCCGAGTGCAGCTGTATTGGTGCACAGGACCACAAAACCGTATGTGGAACAGCTTCATTGACATCCTTGAGCAGAGCAAGAATGATAACTACTACCAATGTTTGAATAAGTAACCCAACGTCATGCGTCATGACGACCTTGCTGACTGCTGAACAACACGCAGCAGACATCGACCTGAAAATTTCCCCCAGATGGTTAATCCGGAGGTTTCAAACCCAGACTGTTGAGAGGTCAAGTCTGTCACTGCCAGCAGCGAGCGACCGATGCTCTGCCTCATGTCGGCTCTGTGGGCGGGCGCGGAGTCCTGCGGGAAGATGCAGTCCCTGCCGCCCGCCGGCCACCTGATTCACCCACTTCAGATCTCGTTGATGGACGTGATGACTCCAACACCATTGCAAACATTGCCGGCGTGTCTGTGAGAGACGGCCTGGCCACGTCGGGCCCAAAATGGCCAATAACGGCCAAAAATGAGGGCAACGGGGCCGAGAGAAAAGTTAAAGTGGAGGCGACTGCCTCAAGTGGGATGAGGGATTTTTGACCCCCTTAAGGTCCCAGACTGGGGAGGACCCATCGGCCTCGACGCGCCGACTTGGCAAGATGCTTAATGTGTGTGAGGCTTCAGTCTGCAGTGCTGTTCATGACCAGTAAGGGCGCAAGAGCCTGCACAGGTTCCAGGATTTGTCCTCACGGCCTCCATGAAGAACAAGTGGGTGGAACCGTGCCAAAGCACCATCCATCTGCAGGGTGAGGAAAAATGGCTCAGGAGTGAAGATCTGTTGATCAAGTTCTTCATGATTGATTTCTCGCAGCAACCATAGAAGAGGCACAAATATCAAAACCAATCTGGCCCAGGTGCTTGTGCTTGGTGTCCTTGGGTCTGATGGGAAGGTGATGATACCACCCAATTTTAGTCTTTGAGCCCCGAAGAGAAAGTGGGCACTGAAGGGCATTGCTGGCTGGGCCCTCAGACGTGAAGCATTGTCTTGGCCCAAGGCGAACCACCCACAGGGAAAGTATGTTGAGATCTAAGATGAAGCCCCAACTCACTCTGCCAGGAAGAATCAAGACTTCAGCGGGAAGAAAATCCTCTGCCTGCTGGTCTAAGGAGGTTCGGAGGCTACTTTTCTCTCTTGTAGCAGCTGTTGCGGTGTTGGGTGAGGCATCCACGTAAAAATCTTCTCATCTGAGAAGTTGACGACTTTTCCAGCACGACACAGTGCCCCCCCCCCCCTTTAAGAGATTGAGCACTTTTTCTTTCTTTTTGCTGCATTCCACACATTTTCTCCTCAGCGTTGTTGTGAGGGTCTGGATCGGTTGGACAGCCCTTGACCTCGTATGGCAGTCCTTCCGGACGAGCCATCCCAGGGGTGCCTCAGACGTGCCTGTCCCTCTTGAAAGCTTCCGAACTTTAAGCTTTAACTTTAAGCTTCTTTAGGTCTTGGCAAAGAATGTGGTGGAAAGAATCGCCAAAGTGAGTGGTCCTGACAGTGGTTTGGCCTTTCTCGACCCTCCTGAAGTACCCTTCAGTGTCGTGGTGGAGCTCTATGCATGTGACAACGCAGAGGGTGAGGCTGAATGGCAAGACTGTGAATGTGCTTTGCGTCTTGGAGAACAGCAACGGGGATAAGAAGTTCACGGACGAAATGTGAAGGATGTGTGCACTCAGCTGATGAATCAACCCAAATGGCTGCTCGTGCACCGCAATGACTGATGGTACCGTGCGTGCAGGTCGGTCAGCTTAGTCTTGGTGCACAATCAGTAACTCCGGTGGGCAAAACAGCCATCTTTGGTTTGACCAGGGATAAATTCGACCACCACCACCCCAAAACACCCCAAAGTTGTCTCCAAACTTTTCGACCTTGTCACCCCTTTGCACTGAAATTTTCTTCCCGGGCCTAAACGCTGGACTGTTGGTTCATCTAATTCACAAGCTTAGACTTTTCGTCGATATCAACCTTGACGCTTAGAAACGATGAACTTGAGAAGTCGCAAAAAGTGTCCCACTCGGTCTGACGCACTCGGTGCGCTCTTGCCAACGTGACTAAACAAAAGATACAAACAAAAGAAAACAACTTGTCAGTGTGTGCAGAGTGCCTCTTATGTAGTTGAAAACTCCGCATGCTAGGGTGAATCGCATCCCTGACTCCGGATGTGAGAGTGACTTGTAGGAACAAAGTCAAGATTCCTAATTTATAACTTAGCAAGTGCATTCACATAAGAAATTTGCAACGCACTTCCTGGCTCGTGTGGTTGCCACCGACCAGGAAGTCTGAAGGTCTAGACTTTCAATTTCTGCTCCGCAATTCTAGCAGCAGATTGTCTTTCAGGTCTGCGCCTTTTTTGTTACACGTCTTCAGGAATGTTTCATACATGTATATATACTAAGAAGAAAGGCTGTCTGTACAGTGTGTACGAAAAACGCACTTGCTGTGTGCTGAAGCCAGAAGAAGGAGCTCCACACATGGTTTACATAAGAGTGGAATGCGTGCACCGCACAAAGCATCTCCTTCGTCTTCTTCTTCAGCCCTCTGCACTGCACAGCGTAGCTTTATATATGAAGGATATAACCCGGACCTAGCACTGTGTGCGTTGATTCACGAGGCGGAGACGCTGTGCAGTCCATGTATGTGACACACGCGCGCGCACGTGCATGGACCTCCACCTCGTGACCTTTCCGCTGGTAAAAGGAGTGTAACCTCTTCAGTTTTATGGCGCCCCAGGCTCGGCAGAGGCGAAACCCCAGGGAATATCAATGCAGAAGAGGCGTGGATGCTGGCTCAAGTTGTTCCAGACCACCTCCGTGCCCGTGGATCGCGTAACCGACGCCAAAACGTGGGTCTGACGACGGGTGAAGACGAGAGCAGCACGACTTCCTCATCAGACCGAGCAAAAGTGTCACTTTATATCAGGTGGAAGCTTTTTTTCCCTTTCCAAATCGACTTTCTCCAATCGAAAATCCGCCAAGAAAAGTGCAGAAGTGTGGAAAAAATCCTCTCTTAGGGTGTTTGTTAGTAGGGTTGACAACTCCTCAACCAGACTTTTCCTCACTGTTCATAAGATCTGGATAAGATGGGAAGGTACGAATTTACACTAAACCTCTCCAGCCATACTCGACTAGTGATGGACGTTTAAAGCTTGAGACGAGCTAAGACGAAGTGAGTAGACAAGTACCTCACCTGAGCTAACCCCTGAGCTCAGTGCAAGGCTCAAGCTTGGCTCAATTCACCCCTAACAGGTCCGATCATTTATCTATCTGGGATGTGATAAATTGGTGTGAGGTGAGGAAAGTGAGGAAATGTCGCGGTGAGGAAATGTCGCCAGTGCCATTGTACTGGAGTGAAGAAATGTCGTCTTTGTTGACAGCTTGTGCGTTTCACTGATTTGTCCCTGTTCACGTCTACGGGTCCAAGTTCTGGAGGCCGAAGTTGGCGTCCACGTTGACGACGCTCACCTTGGAGTTTGTGCACCAACTTCTGCGTGGTCATTGATCGGTGACCGAAATTTATGAAAATACCGAACGCGACGGAAAAACGTCGACTTCGAAAAGAAAATCTCATGGACCCATTTTTTGTTTTCTTAAAAAAAAAAAGGACAGCACTTTTTTCACTCACATTTCCACTCGCGCCAGAATCGCTGTTTTCTGGCACCCATGAATAAATTCAGAAAGATAAATTTTGCTTATCTTTTTTCCCCACAAATAGCTATTATTTAAATAGCCATTATATTTTCTTACTGACTTGGCTACTACATCTTAGAGCAATGAGCGTCAGCCGCCGTTGAAGAAGAAAGCTCAAAAAGTTTTTAGTGAGAACAAACTTACGGTTAAGCACGACTTTGACCTCTCTGGAGGTCGGCAACGTCTTGTTGTTGTTGACCGCCTGGCAGACGATTCTGGCTCCGAGGTCTTTGCGCTTGAGTCCCCGGTAGACGAGTCTGTTCCTCACCACGCCCAGGCGGGGCAGGACCTCGTCGGAGGAGTCGAGCAGGTTGCCCCCCTTCCACCACGTGACCTTGGGCACCGGCACTCCTGGAGGAGGAAGGAAGAAGCGTCTTCCGAGGAAGCACCAAACCTGACATGAACCCTCACCTCCAGTGACGTCGCAGTCGAGGACGAGGTCCTCGTCCACCTCGTAGGACCCGATCTCGTAGCCCAGCAGCTGAGCGCCGTCACGGTCGCGAATCACGGGTTTATCCGGAGGCACTGGAAAAGTGATGAGAGCGATTTCAACACACGACGTCTCTCTTAATTACCATAATTCCTCTTTGGCCTTATCAATCACGTCCGCCATCGTCTTCACCAATGAAAACAGCCATCTCTTCATCGATCTGCCAGACGTCAAAAGTTTTGAGTGGGCTTTGCACGATTGGGGGGACCTTTTTTAATTAGCAAACGTAGGCGCTTTCCACTCAACCCCCAGGTGTTTTGGGCGCTCATACAGGTGAGTGAGTCTGGACGAAAATAGGCATTCCCAGAGAAAGATCCATTTTTAACCCGGGGGCCCGAATGAAGGACAATTTCATTATTGTGTGTAAGGGGGAGGGGAAGGCCCACACAAGCAAGCATAAAAAAATACCCTGTAAGCAAAGGCTACTTGTTCAGACATTGTGAACCATCCTTTAGCCAAAAAAAAGTGAGAAAAGTAATGAAAAACTTGGAAAAAAGTAAATATCGTAAAAAGTGCTTTTTGCACCATTGTTCCACAATGCCTGCCGGGTATGCAGGCACTTCAGACTCTCAATGTTACGCCTAGCAGATGACGGATGTGGATCAAGTAAAAGAAAATGATTTCCGCGAGTGTTTTAGTTCTTTGGGCGAGTGAAAATGCCCCCCAAACGGTTATTTATATGTGAAAAATACCAAAAATACTGAAGTTTCAGCTGACTTGCAATCTGTTTTACTTTCGACACTGAGCGCGGGCGGGGTCCCAAAAAATTCTTATCGGTTCGGGCTTTTTGAGTACAGTGCAACTCGCTTAATCGCGCAACTCGGCCAATCGTGCAACTTTTCCAGGTCTGGAGCGCGCACGGTTAAACGTGTTCTACTGTGTCAGAAGTCGGTTTCGCTGCGGTATCGTTTTTTTTTTTTGTTTTTGGTCTGCAGAAAAAAAGGTTTATAAGGAACACAATTCATTCTACTCACACCCAAAGTCTTCAAAAAAACACAAAATCTGTCCAATTTAGCCGTTATTTTTCGGAAGGCACGTGAAAACGACACATTTCAATGGCTTCGCCGCTTTGCTACTTAACCGCTTGCCGCTTTATCACTCGCAGCTTTGCTGCTTGCAGATAATCAGCTCTTTTCTTTACACTTAGTCTGTTGCATATTTATGTGCCCTCACATTTCCTTCGGTGACGAATAATCTAAGGCAAGTAAAAGAGTTGACAGTGTGACAGCGTTTTGCCAACATCCCAGGAGGTACCTGAGTGAAGTCAACACTGCTGGACCCAGATCTGTGAATGACGCTCGTTACGTATGGAGCAGTGATGGCATCTCACAATTCAGGCTTAGCCACACTCTTCTGTGGCATTAGGTATATTTACAAATGGTTCTCAAGACCCTGACATTGGTATGTACACCAGAGTCCATCAGATGCTCTGCTGACCAGACGTGTTGAAGTTATGCGATCTGGCATTAGCTGCTTTGACATGAAGTCACTGTACAGCCTGTGACTCTGACAATGACGTACTGAAAATGATATTTTTCTGCAAATGAAAAACAAGTTACTTTTCATCACCAAATGTCTGGTTGAGCAAGTCAGCTGTTGCCCTACGGATCTGCCAGCACACGACAATGGGAAAGGAGTCATCTACAGATTTGGGTCCACCAGTCAAAGCTTCATGGACGATGTTGATCACCGTTTATAAGCACAGGAATTGCGGACTGTGCAATAATTTGCGACGTTTCCAGAAAAATGATCATGGACCCTCAGAACCCTGTCTTCATCAAGTCTTACAGCTCTTTGGTATGTCTGAAGAGGGTTTTTCCTGGAAGCCAAAGGAGATCTGCTCAAGCATCAGGAGGCCATATCAGGGCTCTTAAACTGCTTGGCTGTGCTTTACAGTCTTGCTGCGGTTCATGTGGACCAGTGAGTTCCAAAGATCTGTCTGGACTAAAGACTGCATCCAAGTGACCCCACCAACTGTGTGTCTGGCTGTCCTCAACGTGACTCAAGCTATCTGCACATCCATTTCCAAGTGCATCACCATTCATTCACAATCAACTGGAGAGAGTGGAGACAGCACTGAGGTGTTCCATCAAGACTGGGACATTCCCGGAGTTGTCACAATGATGGGTGGAGCTCAGTTGGTACTTGAAGATGAAGAGCCCTGACCCCAAGAGGCATTCCTACACCCTGCACTCGATGGCGGTGTGTGACCAGACGAAATAATGCACTCTATGCCTTTGGAAAGGGGGAATAGGGGACGCTGGATCACCATATTCTTGGCGCTTGACGTCAGGGCTCACGCTTTAGAAGGTTGCTGCTTCCGAGTGAGATGCCATATAATACAGCATGTCAGGAAATCGATGTCTGCCTGCGAGTTTCCTCTCTGCACAAGCGAGCATCCTCTGCCCACGCAAGGCTGGACATCTGATCGCACTTCCTGCAGGATCTGTTACGAGTACATGTTGGCGCCATCTTCTCTGCGTTCAGATGCTGCTATAAATAGTGCTGTGATAAGGGAAAAAAATAGGCTTTGAGGAGCTTTTCGAAAACGACATCGATCTTTTGGTGCCGTCCTTTCACAGCTATCCATTGGTCAAAGCTTATCATTTATTAACGAAAAATCACTTCTGCTTAAGAGCAGCCAGAAGTACCTGCTAAAACGGGACCCGCTTGTGTCGTTCATCCCGGAGCAGACAGGTGCTAAACAATATATCCGAGGGATGTATGGAGAATTAACCACAGTGCACACAGCCATAGGCGCACGATATGGCTTAGTGGACAACACAAGCGGGGATGAAGTAAGCAGGTCCTACTGTATTGAAAGGGGATTTTGTCTTCACTCATATATCTTTCTATTTTGTGTCACAACGAAGTTCTGATCGCTGTGGCGAGTTTATAACACGTGGCACCTGGTCAGAGAGGAATGAGCCAAAAGGCTGCAGCCAAACACTAGGGTGTAACATAGGGTATAGCTTAAAGGGCCAGGGTACAACAAAGGGTATCCAATATATAAAGCGCGAGGGCCACATGTATGTATGTGTGTCCGAAGCCGATTTCTAGCTGATTTTTGTGGCTGAATAGGAATTGTGATTTATAGTTGCGCATTAACCCAGGAAGTTGTCTCGACTACACTTCCAGTTAGTCTCATGACTTCCTGGCGGCACATACGATACTCCCTCACTCATGTCCAAGGCCTGTTCGTGTCTAGGGAGGTCAAAGGGATGGGAAATAACTGTCAGTCCAGAAGGAACAAGTGGCAGTGAACCGAACGACGGAGCAATATCAGAGTCTTAAACGTCCTACAGTATACATAAAGAACTGCCTTCTCCTTATATACAAGCAAGGATTTGAATCCCGAAATATTTTCGGTGGTTCTTCTTTTCCTCAAGGATCTTGTAGCTCAAGACCAGTAGCATGGACTCTTCTGTCGTCTTCCCCTTGCTTGCAGAGTCACTTCTCTGTGGCTCTAAACAAAAAAGACCTCCTTCATATCATCCTCTTTCTCAGCTGCTTTGTTGCAGAGCACTCCAGTCCCCTTCAGGATTGCCCAAATAAGTGTTGCCAAAAACACATTTTTTTAAAAAAATCCGAATTTCCATTTCAAGCTCATACAATTAAAGGGAAAAAGCAACAGAAAGTGTGCTAAATGTCAAATTCTGACACACAGCGCAGAGAAAAGGTCAAACGTTCGTTGGTAACTTTGGCTACTTTGAGCACTTTGTATTTCATGAATCCTCATCACAGGCTGCGCGATGATTATGAAAGCCAGTTGTAGCCATCTTGGACCAACTGGGATTCATCCATTGCAGTCATGGTCATACAGGGATATGTCACAATGGATGAGTCCAAGCTGGTCCCAGACAATGATAACTGGCTAGGGTGAGCATTGCACAGACGCTGATGAAGTTTCATGAAATGTAAAGCTGATTTAACGTGCTTGACCTTTTTTTGCACACTGGTTCGTAATGTTCAGTTGTCCCAAATATACCATAATTCAGGCTACGACTAAAAATTTCTTTTAACAAGAACACCAGAAATTTCTTTCCTTGGTTCCATCCCCAGCTGCCTCAGTCAGCGTGTGTGATATGAGATCTGCAAGGTCGACCCCATGATTGGTTTTCTACCCCTCGATGAGCCTGGTGACAAGCTGACCTTCAGCCACATTGGAGACACAACAGAGGCCCTCTTGGCTATTCTTGCATTTGCTTGGGCCATTGATTGACTGAGCATCACGGAGATGTCCAAGAAGACTGCAAACGGACTGAATAACTCTTTCGTCTGAACAAAATGTGGGACTGCAACTTTTGACAAATATGGCAACCTCACATTGAATGCAGAAGAAGTTTCATGATATACCCAGCACTTTTTTGTGTCAGGCAGACTTCAAGACAGAGTTCAGTTAAATCCATTCCCCTATTTTCCGGGAAAGAAATCGAATTAAGTGGTACAGTCAAAGCACAGTCAAATGTCGGTTACGTGAGTCTCGTACGCAAGATAACGTTGAGTCTGGTTGACGGGCTTTAATCTGTGTAACAATTTCTAATTTAGAATAATTCCTGCTTGTACTACGGGGTCGACAAATTTGTCCAACAAAGCGTTATTTTCGGTCCATTGTGTGGAGGCTTTGGACTGTTCCTGGTCCGAGTGTTTTCCTGTGTGATCCCCAACAAGCATGAAGGTTGGGTCGAGTCTAACCTTTGTTAGACATTTCTGGGTGATTCCATTTAAAAAGTCTGCTTTCTCGCCGATGGGGAACAACTTGATCTTGATGAAGGTCCTAATCATGAATGTGTGAAGGCTTCAAGGAAGTCAAGGAAACCGACTGAAAGATGCCTGAAATTCAAGCCAGTATTTGCCACTTCTTCAAAAAAGATTGGTAGGGCCAATAAGCGGCCTAATCTCACTTAAGAAGTTATGTCTCAAACTTATGATAAGTCTCCCAAGCATGATACTTTAGCTGATGGAACATAATCATACGTGCCACACTTCACTGTACTTGGTCCAAAATCCACGAGGACTTGTCTAGCCATTACTGTATCAGCTGACCCAAAACCCGGTCTGTTGCTCTCGTGACGGGTCGGGTCGAGGAGTTTCGAATCTGGCTCACTCTCGGGTTAGGAGCTGTTGCATCCGGGTCAGGCACTCCATAACCTCGGTCAAATCCGGATTGAATCGCGTCAAAAACCAACATTTTCAGGTCTACTGCACAGCTGCACTGCATACAGTAAAAGTCTATATCTACTATAGTCAACAGCTTGTTTTCAGAGACAGCTAGAGCAAGACCAGCGGTCGCCATTGTTCTTGAGCTAGAGCATATACATATAAACGTATCTAGATCTATCTCCCTGCTTATTTTAGTGGTGCTGTGCCTGCCGTTCGGTTAGGTTCGTTCGTTAGGTTAGGCCATTCTGCCATTCTGCCATTCTGCCATTCTGCCATTCTGCCATTCTGCCATTCTGCCATTCTGCCATTCTGCCATTCTGCCATTCTGCAATTCTGCCATTCTGCCATTCTGCCATTCTGACATTCT
>JAAUXU010079113.1_pt1 | contig 16935 bp, 16 predicted proteins | sample 7278151 | NCBI WGS metagenome assembly JAAUXU01 (sample SAMN14350113, study PRJNA611818) | marine sediment metagenome | isolation source: surface marine sediment (1.8m) | place: French Polynesia: Moorea | collected 2018-08 | reverse complement strand
GGTCTCTTGGGCGAGACGCTACAGCAAAGAATGCCATCTGTGACCTTGACAACTTAGTTAAGCTAAATAAAGTCACCATCGGCTATGACTCTTCCTATACAAGAGACCTTCATAGATATGAGATTACCAATAGTGCTAAGGAAAGTGCTAGTAGTCACGTAGCATCCCCCTCTACCAATTTACTATAGCCTGATTGGGGCACATTACCCAAGGCAGCGGACTAGCAGATGGAGGAGTCTATGCACATGTAGGCAGACCAAGCTCTGGGTTACAACTCCAGGTTTGGTTGGACAGAGAGCAATGAAGCTCAGCCAAAAAAGTCTAAGCAGATTTTCTCAAGCCATTACTAGCCACAACTATCTCAATTACCATTGAGCAGAGCTTCAAGAAATACAATGTGATAAATGCAGGTTCTGTGTCAGGGTGCACGAGGAATTTGTGCATCTCGTGCGTAAGTGGCTTACCCTCACAAAGGAGTGTCGAGAGGCCTCCTATAGTTATAATTCCGATGGCCCCATAAACTTCAAGGGACTCATCAGGTTCCTCATGCTGGACCGCATCGATGAGGCCATGAAGCCTACTGAGGCAACATGAAAGTATATGCTGGCAATGTATAGGCCATCACTCTGGGTTGGAAAAACCCTGAACAAGGGTCACTCCCTTTCTTCATGCACTCCAATATGGGATGGGTGAAACCCAGCACATAGATAGGTACATACATGGTGACGTAATTCTTCCCTTTTTGAACTACCATTTCAGTGTCTTTTTAAACTCCCCTGCACATATTCTTCTCCTCATCCTCGCCGCCTTCACAATTATTGAGCCGGAGCCCAACGTGGCCGTCACACACCTTTTCCACAGCTATGCACTGAGCGTCTTCTTTGTCAGAACAAGGCCAAAGTCCCTCCTCAACAGAGCAGTTCTTCCCAACCACTCTGGAGCATCCCCATACTGATTCGTCGCTTCGATCAGCACACTGATATTGGCTTGAGCCACGAGCGCGCTTGTCGCAGAAACGTTGTCTTGGGGCGCACTGAACACCGTTGTTGCACTTGCTATGAGTCTGAGCTGGACACTGGTACAACCTACATCCGTGCTCGTCCTCGTCGCTACCGTCGGCGCAGTCCGTGCGGAACCCGTCGCACATGGCTGTAGTGCGGATGCACTGCAGCCCGTCCAAGCACTTGATCATGCCATCCACACATGTCCATGCAAGGCAGTCTTTCTCGTCGGAGCCGTCTGAACAGTGTTGACGGCCGTCGCAGATGCGACGGGCAGAAATGCACCGGGTGGCGTTCTCGCACTTGACGGAACACTTTTTGGTCTCCAGCGCCCAGCAGCACGACGGCAGCAAGATCAGCAGCCCGGTGTGCAACGCTATCCACCTCTTCATCGCGCAGACCTCTCCCTCCGACTACTAACGTGATGTCCATTAGTCGCTAATGCCTGGAGGGGAAAGTGGATACCCGTGTAGGCCGGGCGTTGAAGATACCCCTGTCTAAATAAACACGTCCAGGAGAACACTCACAGAAGTAAAATACTTCCTACACAAAGGCTCAGTACAACTCTAACGACGACGACGACGACGATGACGGCGGCTGCGGCGGCGGCAATAACAACTGGCCTTCTCGCCAGCACAGCGTAAGCAAAAGGATCTTTTATAGGCGTGTGGCGAGCATGTTTATCTGCAGGAGGACAGAGTAATCCTAAGTGACGCCCGGTTCTTGCAATCTACAGTTTCGCTTGAGTCACGTATGCATACATATGGAAGTATCTCCATTATGCACGGTGGTAGGCTTGTAATAGGAACCCAACTATATGCGTGCGGGTCTGTACAAGGAGAAAGACAACACTTCAGGGGGGGGGGGGTTTTGAAAGAAATTTGCACATTTATACTTGTCTCGTACGTGCAAATGCAAGACCCAGACAGATTGGTCACTCGCTTCTGGTTTTTGACTCACACGATATACACTGGAGAGCTCCACACAGTAAGGACCGATGCATACACGCAGTTCATCCACGTAGTTTACACGTGTGCAATGCATACGCTACTGTACGTGGACCAGCTCACTCTGGAGAATTAGGGTGTTGCTCAAAGTCTTGCCTTTTACGTGCTCTCTATTACTGCACGATTCGCTGCATCCTCGCCGGAGTGGAAAAAGCTCTCCGCCAAAGCAAACTGGCAGGCGAAAACTATCAAGCGGACGTGTTGCGTCTGCGCGGTACACACACTCGTGTACATACGTGTACCACAAGCGGTACCTCCACACACAGCAGCGTGGACTGTATCACTCAGTTGTTGAACTACTGGTACGTGTACTGTACTGTACGTACGTATATCAGTCGTATCTTGCACGCAGGACCCAGGTCTACCTATAAAGAGCCTTTCCTGCCCCCCCAAACCAGTTCAACATCAGTGTTTGTCCTGTCCATACATATTAAACGCAACACGTAACTATTTGAGCAAGCTGTCCTGATACTTCCGCTGTTGGGTCCCAGGAAAGTTCGATTTTATCTTTACTGTCCCTCCACTGCATGTGCATACCGAGTTCTGGGGAAGAGGCGCGCTACTATGCTCTTCGTGACTCACTCGACGTCAGTCGACTACATAAGCGATGAAATTCTCAGCATATATTACGAACATGTGCACGTAGGCGGAGAGGGGACCTCCTTATACAGTCTGAAGCCAGACCAGTTTTGATTGGACGGAGAGCTGACGCCCACCAATCAATGGGGACAGAAAAACGCTTGTTGTTTGAGTGAGAGTCCCAGTAGCACCTATTGATGCACATCTGAGCTGTCTGGCTGTCATCCCGCAGAATAAGCGGATTTGCGAGGAAGCACAAGCAGCTGCTGACGCAGTCTGTGCGTAGGTATGTAATCAATCTCAATACTGAGCGGAGACGCTCGCTGTCAGGTCTAATCTCATGTTGTGCTGCTTTTCTCCAGGAGACCGAGCAGTTGTCTGCCGACACCGTCGGCTCGACGTTCAGGAGGAGGCAGGCGTCCTGTCAGGCCAACGATGAGAGACAAGATTGGCAAGAGGGTAAGGAAAACGTCCTCATAAAGACTTTATCTTCCTCGAATCCTTCGTTTAATTCGTGCGCGGCCCCCAGGGGCATGTGGAGCAACAGCAAGTGTGCAACACTGCTGTGCTCACTCTTATGTAAGCAAGTGTAAGCGAAAATCGTGTTCAGGAAAGCTCTCACCGCCCAAATGTTTCTTCTCATCATGCTGCGTTATCTCACAGTTTTCTTCTTCCTACTTTGCTTCGCACCCATGGGACGGAATTTCTTAGTCTTGATAGAGACGTTTTGTTTGCGTTTTACCGTTCTCTTTACACTTGATCGGCCTGCAAAAGTCTTGTCGCTTCCTCTGCTGTCAGCACTCTTCTTTTTAAAGCGCTTGCTCGGGATCCTGCTCCGACCGGAAGCACCACCACGCCTCTTCCTGTCCCCGACTTCGTCAAACATGTCCTTGTCCGGCTTCTCGCCCACCTCCTTCTCGTACCACTCGGCATCATTGTCTTCTTCAGAGGACTGGGGGACTCCGTGGAATCCTTCGGGCAGTTCTTCCTTCATCTTCTTGAGAGTCTTCATTCCTTTCAAAGATTTCTCCTTATGCTTTTGCTTGATCTCCTCTTTCCTCTTGACGTTCAGGTTCTGCTCGCGCCTCCTCTTCTCTTTTTCCTTTTGTCTCTTCTCCCTGGCCATTCTGATGGCCCGCTTCTCCTCCTCGGTCTTCTCCACCAACTTGTGGTACAGGATCTCTCCTTCAAGGAGACCCTCCTCGATCTTGACGAGATCCAGCGTCATTCTGGGTCCCAGTTCTGCCAACCGAACGGAAGATTGCTGTGACGGGGCGTTGCCTCTGGAGGATACCGGCTGTGTCAACGTAACCTTGGAGGCTTCTTCCTCGTTCTCGGCCTCCGAGTCCGATGTGACTGCGCCAGCTCCGCCCCGTGCAAGAAACTCTGCTACGTCGTCGTAACGACTCAGGTTAGGCACTTTGCCGCGCACTAATTTCTTCACGGCTCGACTCACCCCCGCCGGTATCACCTTGATGGTGTAGTGACGAAAGTCTATAAGACCAGTGTTGGGGTCTCTGTTCAGAAGCACGCAGCGCCTGATGGAGTTCACCTTAACGGTCGTTACGTTGATGGAGGGAAACATATTCTGAAACATCGACGACGTGAGTTGTCGCGATTTCGCCTCGTCCTCGTTCTCGGCGTCCTCGCCGAATCCGTTCATAATAAGGAGGGGCGCGTTCAGGTACTGTTTCTGGTAGGTGATTTGCCGCTTCAGAGAGGACCTCACGTCTCGAGCCAAGACGTAGTCGTGCACACGAAAGGTGAGAGTGGGCCCACGCGGGAAGCGCCCCACCTTGAGGTAGGCCCCCACGGCTGTCTTTGTGAAAGCACACATGTGGCTGACATGCAGTTGACCGGCCACGTGCGCAAAGTCCTTCACAGTATTCTTCGGCCGCACCTTGATGTTTGTAGCCGTGAACGGCTCCATCATCCGCCGAAAGTCCGATGTGAGTTCCTGCACGCTCCGGCCGACGGCGCCACGGTGGACCACGAACGAGTGCGGCGCGCGCACTAGCTCGGCGTTCTCCTCGCTGCTGGCGCCAGCGCCCAAGTTCCGTCGGCTGGCCCGTCCTTTCCGACGACGACCCATCTCTCTATTCCTCAAGCTCCAGGCCTTGTGCACACTTCGTGATTCTTGTCGCACGAGGACGAAGGAACCGACAGCTGAGATTGTTGTTGTGTTTTTGTTGTTCTCAGCTGCATCGCAAGAGCTGCCACCAAGAACTGTAGCGGAGGCTCCGAGTTCGGTTCTTTGCTCGCCCTGTGCGTCCTGACCCCAACATCTAGAACAATTGTATGGCACTATTCCACTATGACGTCTTTTCGTGCTAAGGACATTAGAGCCCAAAACGCACGATTTCCGGGTTGAGAGTAAGGCCCTCGTGCTGTCAAGTCCAAGTCAGGGTACATATGGTACCACAATATGCGTCGGTAAAACAATGAAGTTGCGTCCAATGATCTGTCCAGGCCCAATATTCTGTTAAGACTGTGCCATATCCGAAATCAATCGCGGCCGCTATTATCGATGCATTGAGATCAAATATCGCTATATTTGATACGATATTCTAAGTTGGATTACAGCAGTACCTTAATCATTTGATATATCGTACTTTTATTCCACCATTCCCAGGTTTTTGTGCAGGTACATCATGGCAGACACATTCAGACACTTTTTCTGCCATACATTCAGACATTTGTAAGCCTTTATTTCTTAACCACACTTGGTTTTGCACGAAACGTTGGTGCCACATTGGCCACCGTATTTCTTGACCAGCCACCCTCATTTTACACGTTCATGAGGATGCCCAAAACACCCATACCAATAATAAGAATGTTGGTAGAGCGCCAGTTGTAAAGATTAAATTCCGAAGAGTTGAAGAATTCGTCAGAGATTTTCTGGGCTTTTGGGAGGACGAGGTTGATGATGTTTTTAACATCATTGTTTAGTGTTGCAACAATCTCATGAAGCATGTCAGTGTCCTCTTTTGAAGGGAAGAGAGCAAGGATGAAAGATGGCCTGTTGCGGGCTGAATTTTCTCAAGTGATTTATGAAGAGTAGGGGCCGTCCATCTTGGCTAAGAAGAAGGGACTGCAAATGATGGTGGACGTGGTGCACTCCTTTTTGCTCTTCTGCTCGTAGTCTGGATGCTGTCCAGATCCATCAATTCCATAAGTAAAGTTGAGTGCAACAATGTAAGGACCTTGTCAAGAAGGGGTCCTCCAGTGTCAACTCTAGGCACTCAAGGAGGGAAACCTTGACCCCTTGGCGGAAGTCCTGTAGTGCTGGCATCATCCGGCACTGATTGTGTAGGGAGGAGGCAGGAAAAAAACAGCCAAAGAGCTGGAGCCAGAGCTCTTGGTATTTGGCATATGAAAGTCTGAGCCTCTCCATGTTACACGTGACCTCATACTCTGATGCCTTCCCGGTGTGACAGGGGCCCGTTTAAAAAAGGCCCCGCCAAAATTGGCTGTCTCACAGTCTTCTGGTCCAGGATCTGTTAAGTCAAAGCTGCTTAGAGGCTCCTGTACCTCATCCTCTTGACTTTCTTTTTCACTCCGGCAGGCAGTAGATTGAGAAGCGCTGACAAAAGTCCTGTTCGAAGCATCAGGATCATGTTGGAACTTCCTGACCTTGTCATCTTTCAGGAGATTGGCAGTCTTCTCTAGATGCTGCTTGATCTCGTCATCAAGATCTTCGTATTGTTGGGCAGCCACCTGAGTGCAGATTTCAATGCCTGCATCTTTCAGAGTGGCCAAGGGCGCGTTGGCAAGGGCAAAGGCGTCCTACTAGGAAAGCCTCCTCCTCTTCTTCATAGACTCTTTATGAGAAGACATGGTGAGAGTGCAGATGGCGATTTAGCTGTTAAAATATTACCATTTTGAGGAGTGCGTGCTGCTGTCTTGTCAGTCAACCTGGGGTGCCCAAAGATCTAAATAGTTTCTAATTTAATGGTATCTAGCTGACTCGACCCGCTTTGCTGGGTGTCTTCTGGACTGCTTCCACCACTCTTGGTGATGATAGCATTCACGTCCTTTGAAAATTCATCCAACAGAAAGTGACGAGAAAAGCCAAAGGAGGAGGCCAAGCCATGGTTTTCCGTCGCATACAGCGCTTCCGTCATAGTTAGCTTCTATGCAATTTTTATAGGAAAAGAGACTGTACATAGAACAAAGTACAATTTTTGCTTGGGTCACACTAGTGACATGTCTTGCAATAATCAATCAAAGGCTTGGCTGTCAACTGAGATTTCTGGATGACTTTGGTTGTCTGTCCTTCAGCTACGTCAGCTATGTCAGCTTATTTCTCCTTTCACCTGGTTTCACCTGAGATGATTTATTGATGGCAGGGAGAGAAGATATGAAAGCTGTTGCGTTCGTAAGGTGAAGTGTGTCACTCTATGACTTTCAAAAATATTCAATCAATCTTTAAGACTTCAGATCAAAATTTGAAGCACTTTCAGTGGTCGAAGTACCTGTTGTCTCCTTTTCTCCTTGAAGCAGCCATCCCTTGGCAATACAAAGGTATGGAACTCTTTGCTTCATGGTTTGGATTATAGACCTGGTTGACCAAAGCAAGGTCAAAATCCTAAAGTATCATTTTGGACAGTTTTTGCCCCGTCTGGTCCGCTTCAAATGCATTTTCAAGACAAATTATATTTTCACGAGGTATGTTTGGGACCCTGATTCCTGACCCTGCCATCCTGAACTCCTGCACCCCTGATGTTCTTGTTATTGATCATCCAGGCCAGGGGTCCATCAGATGGTAGAGCTGCGTTCTTGTAGCTTTGCAGGCCTGCTTCGTTTTTTCACATGATGGGGCTCGTTGACTACGGAAAAGACAAACGGAAGATGTCTTTGGAGAGCTCATGCGTCTTTCAAAAACTTTGGGAGACGCTCCTCTTCAGGGAGGAGGCGAAGCTCTACGTGGTGTCGTGTACCTGGAAACCTGGTGGGCCTGACTGACCGGACAATCGAAGCATTGCGCTCACCAGATTGCAAAATTTTGAGCCCTGACAGCCGGAGTTTCCAGCTCGCTGTGCAAGTCGGAATGGCTTGAAAAAGACTGCTCTGAAGAACCTTCTGAAGTCAATTGAAACGGAAAAGAGAACCAAAGTCTCTATTGGAGCTGCAGCTAACAGGTGGGATGGTCGAGACGGAGCATCCAAGATTGAAGCTCAATCGCGACTGAAGCTTCTTCTTTGAACTAAACTTCGGCTACAGCACGAGGCGACGCTTGAGCCTGGAGACTCTCTGATGATATGCTTGTTGACACCTCTGAGAGGTCACTAAATCGTTTAAAAGCTAGAATATGAGTACTCCCTCCATTTCACGATATGTGAGTCATTTGGAACTAAAGCTTTGATTATTGGCAGCTTAAGATAATTATACAAGCAGTTTGGCTGAAGAGATTTCTGGTGTCAACTTTATGATCTGGTGGTTACACAATACCAGAAATGCTTGAGCTCACGAAGTTGGGAGCCAACAAAGTTGTTGATATGAAGGTGAGATCAAAATCACACCTGCTGTGTCTACGACACTTCAGTTTTTGTGCTGAAATCAAAGGACTTGTGGTCCAGGAATAAAACAAAGCCAAACCCGTCAAACAAGAAGTGATTTGACACTATGCATGTCCTGCATATGCATGCTGATTTCATACTTATCTACTTCTAGGGTCTGACTACATTCCTAAAGACATCCTGTTCAACATTCTTGTACTTCAAGCAGTCAAACAGATGCAGGAATCTCAAATGATTACTTATTCTGGAAAAATTGAAAGGGGGTCATGGCTCACTTATCGTGAACCGGAGGCAGTACTACACTATGGCCAGTCCACACTTCTGTCAGAGAGAGCTCTCTATGTCTAGCTACAACTACGTCTAACCGAAGGTCCACGTCTGGGGCGACGGCTACATCAGCGCTCGCCACTACTCATGCTATGACGCTAGCTACAACACTCTCTTTTGCATGTGCGGAAAACACTCGCTACGCATTCGGCGATGCCCCTAGTGCCGAGGTTCATCCTGGGCAAAGACGACGACGACGTCCTCAGTTGTCTGTATGATGTCGCATCTTATCCCGAAGGTCGGAGAGTTTACACTTTACTGGTGGGCGTCTGTGTTAAGCTTACTGACTCATAGTGCGAAAGTGCGTAGAGCTGCAAGTCCTAGGACTATGCATGAGTCCTCTCGAACGGTTTGTGTGTTCTTTTTAGGTAGAGATTGGCGCTCGCTCTTTAAAACTGCACCATTGTCGAGCCCAGTGGCACTGACCTAAGCCTAAGGTTTGAAGTTTTCAAGTAGAAAAGTCCACTTTTCTCACGCATTCTGTTCGTTTTATCTGCAGAAAAGTGAGGTCACGGGCAAAAAATGAGGAGTGAAGAAAAACCCTTTATCTTATTTTTATATCCCATATTTTTTCCTTTTCCTTAAGTGTCCTTTACTGCTGTGAAATTGTCTGCTTGTCTTGATGCGTGTGAAACACTTCGAGAGGACGATATTGCTAGAGTGAGAGCGGCGGACTTGGTCTATTCAGCTCTGAGAGCGGTTGGAAAAATTCGCAAAGTTCAACAAGAACAGAAGCAAATAACAGACTTTCGTTTAAAGTGAAACTGGCATTATTCTCTTGACTACTACTCAGACCTCTTCATGGATCCACGCACTGCTTGATAATTTGATGTAACTGGGTAACAATAGAGATAGCACGATATGCAACAATACGCTCCAATCAAATCATCTATCGATGGTATCGAAGCTTCCTTTTCTTTTGCTCAAGTGAATTCCTTGACAACAAGGAGACTTAAACGTGAGGATGAACGCAATTTTTTCCTGTTGGTCCTGTCCTTTCCTTTGTCCACCTACTTCCCTTCGTGAGCCTGGACATGGTTTTCGTTGTTCCCCAAGCCCCCTCAGACGTTGGACAGATGCAGGAACCTGAAGAGTGAGACTTGGGCGTTAGAACTTGGGAACTGTTAACTACTTCATCCATAGTTGGTCTTGTGTGTGATTGAGCCCAATCCTCACTGACTGAGTAATTGTCCAAGCTAACTATGGAGCACAATGCCTGCCAGTGTCAGGGATTCAAGCTAGATCATATGCCAGCCGCTGAAAAAACATTGCTGGAGCTCACATGATGGTATTTTTTCCCACTTCCCACCCTCCCACCAGCCTCATGAATCACTAGCAACTTGCAACAAGTACACTAATGTACTAAGAAAAGTCAAAATTTTGACTAATAAATCAGAAATATGATATTATCAAAAATGAAGGGGCTTCTCAAACACTGTTAATAATTTTTTTTCTTGGACTTCTCTTATCAAGCATAAGCCGTTGAGGGAGGTCATGACACGCACACCACAGGCTCAGACAACTTCATGAGGTCGGAGTCTCTGTTTCATGCTATGAGCCAAAATTTTATTTATATACTCAGCCTTGGGGATGCCACTGGCAACTCATGATGAATAAGATGCGTTGATTACAGAATGTCCACCATATAGGGACCCCCCCTGAAGGCCCCCAAAGTGGATCCTATAGAGTATCTCGTCACATGCTGTCAATGCTGACCTCTTGATTCGTTCCATCACTTTACAACCTTTGTGCACACTCTGATTTATTTAAGCAAATGCATAAAAAACCTTTAGAAGGCTTATGTAGGCATTAGAAGGCCAATTTGGATTTTGTCTCTGTCCAGATGTTGTAACTCGTCCAGTAGGGTTCTGACTGACGATATTCATGTTGAGCCAATCGAATTTTACTTCGGCTGCACATGAGAAGAGGACGGTTCGCTGAAAAATCAGGCCTGAAGCTACCGAACACAGTATAAGGCCCAAATGTGTTGTTGTTTAACGCGGTCGATGAACCCTCGTCTTGCTTATGACCTTCTGTGCCACGCAGTCTGCGTGTCTAAAGGCTTTCAAAAGGCCAGATTTTTAGGTCGATCACGTATTAAAATGAGCTTAATCCGCGTCGCTTGAGTCTCTCTGACAGCACGAACTTTTCTAAGGACGACGACTCTCGCATGGCAACTCTGTCCGTAGAATCTAACAAGTCCAGCTATCGCTCTGGCCCAGGTGGGCAAGCGTCAAGTATCAACAGAAGAGCATCTCGCTGGAAACTCAGTGGTGCGTGCAGTTGGTGCTGTTTGTTCAGGAGTGCGAGTAGAGGAGGGAGGGAGGGAGGGGCGGATCTCGTTGTCGAGATCACGCTTCATTTCAGCTCCGAGACTGGCAAAAGGGTCGCAGTTTGGGGCGAGGTCGACGCCATCGTCACAGCTTCACCCCAATCCCCTTGCTGCAGGAACTTCTCGGCTTGGGTCTCTTTCTGCCCGGCATGACGAGCGGCGGCACCATGGAACGGGAGGACGCGGTGCCTGCCGTCTCACACCTCAGACAGACACTGTCACCCAGGGCGGACGACGAGGCGGGATCGACGGTCAGTGATCTCGGCGGGGATGAATCCGTCGTCTCCAGCGTCACCGACAGGCAAGCGACGCTCGTCCAAGATCAGGGCTAAAGGCGCAATTTATGTGCGAGTTTTTTAAAGGTACGGTTTCCTCGGCGGAGGAGAACAAGACGCCCCTCAGGCCGGCGAATTGGCCGAGGTAGCTCGACGTCGGGAGGCCAAGTGGCTACAGATGCTGGAAGACTGGGACCAGTACATGCTGAAGCACTACAAGAAGGTGCGCGAGCGATGTCGCAAAGGAATCCCTTCGTCGGTGAGAGCCAGAGCGTGGATGCACCTATGTGGAGCAAAATATCAGCTCATGAATCCTGAGAACAGGACCGAATTCAAGCGCTTATACGTAAGTGGAAGCTATGGTGGAATCTGATGTCCATCCTGTATCGCTGATATCGAATTCTTGCCTTGTTCAGAATCAGCGAGGTAACCAGAGGTGGATGAGCGACATCGAGAAGGACCTGCACCGTAACTTTCCCACTCATGAGATGTTTGGCGGAGTGTACGAACGCATCGGACAGACGGAGCTCTACAGGGTTCTCAAAGCTTACTCTGTCCTCAACCCGGTGGATGGCTACTGTCAGGCAATGGCTCCCGTCGCTGCCCTCCTCCTCATGAACATGCCCTCAGAGCAGGCATTCTGGTGCCTGGTGGCAGTGTGTGACAAGTACATTCCGGGATATTACAGTCCCGGCATGGAGGCTATCCAGCTGGATGGGGACATCCTGTTCGGCTTGTTGAAGCGAGTTTCTCCATCAATCCACAAACATTTGCGGCGACAGGGTGTAGAACCCATACTCTACATGACCGAATGGTTCTTGTGTGTGTTTGCCCGCACCCTTCCTTGGTCCAGTGTGATGCGGGTGTGGGACATGTTCATGTGCGAGGGGGTCAAAGTTCTCTTCAGAGTAGCACTAGTGCTCATCAAGTTCTCACTGCCGCGCGCGGTGCGCAACAACTGCCCCAGTATGTATGAGACACTCGACGCGCTTAAGAATCTATCACCAGACATCACCGGGGAGGCCTTCCTGGTGGAGCAGATTCGCAGGCTGGACATCAGCGAGGACGACATGGAGAAAGAGCACAGAAAGCAGTTGAAGAGGAGGAAGGAGAAGCGTGAGGCGGAGGAGCAGGAGAAGGATCACAGATAGAAGAGGAGGTTCATTGTCTGCTGTGATAACAAGAAGTGTGCCATTGTCAAGAAGTCGGACCTTCAACATCGAAGACATTTACATGGGCAGGAGATGCAAACCAATTGGTGCGTCCCGACTGACTCCTACCTATTCCTACTCAAAGCAATGCAACTGACATCCATTTACCAAGCATGTGCAGCTACAGTACTGTCTCTCCTTGTCGTACCAGTCAAAGTATTGGGTGATGACACTTCTGACGATGTCTGACCTGTTACAAGTGTGTTACCTTAAGACAAGTAAACTGTTGTGTATGAGTTCCCTCAACAGTTCTGCATTGGCAACACTGTTGATCAGCTGTTGATCGGCAAACAAAACTATGCTGTCAACGCATTCTGCTCTAGCTGGAGGTGCTTGTGGCCCAATTCCTGTAGTGACGGGAATGCCCTGGACTTGGTATCCAGGGATTTCATTCCGTCAAGATCATGTTGTCGGTGAAGACCTTTGCTAAAACCTCATGTTTTCTCACCTTGGCGAACAAGCTCTGCAGATTTAGCAGTAGTAGTCTGTCGGAGTCTTTCTATAACGAAGAGCAACATGGCATCCAGAAGACAGTTCGCAAGATCATCGATGTCGACATCAATCCGTTTGTGGACGAGTGGGAGCGGCGAGGAGAGTACCCGGCGCACAAGATCTTCAAGAAGTTCGGCGATGCCGGGCTCCTGGGTATTCATAAGCCTCTGGAGTATGGGGGACTTGGGCTGGACTTCACCTACCACTTGGCTATGCTAGAGGCGTTGGGTAACGTGAACTGTGGTGGCATTCCCGTCTCGATCGCAGTACAGACGGACATGTCCACGCCGGCTCTCATGAGGTTTGGGAGCCATGAGCTGAAGTCCGAGTTCCTAGCACCGAGCATCCGGGGCGATGTAGTATCTGCCGTCGCCGTGAGCGAGCCCGGAGCAGGTAGCGACGTTGCAGGGATCAGGACGTCCGCCAAGAGAGTCGGCGATGATCTTGTCATCAACGGGGAGAAAATGTGGATTACAAATGCTTATCAAGCTGACTGGGTGTGCTTGTTGGCCAACACGACGACAGACAGGGGGCCTCACCTGAACAAGACTTTGATATGCGTGCCTATGGAGACCAAGGGAATAACCTTGACGAAGAAACTTGACAAGTTAGGGTTCAGATCGTCAGACACTGGAATAATCTACTTTGAAGACGTCCGGGTGCCAGCTAAAAACATCATTGGCGAAGAAGGAATGGGATTTACATATCAAATGATGCAATTTCAAGAAGAGCGACTTGCCGCCGCTGCAATCAGCCTGATGGCCATGGACAACATCATCTCGGAGACGATACAATATACGCAAACCAGGAAGATATTTGGAGCCCCTGTGCTGGACAACCAATATGTCCACTTCAAGTTGGCAGAACTAAAGACTGAAGTCGAGATGCTTCGGGCAGCAGTTTACCAAACTGCCAAAACACTTGGTAAGAATCAAGATGTTACTGAACTGGCGTCCATGATTAAGCTGAAGGTTGGAAGGCTTTCTAGAGAGGTTGCTGATGGCTGTCTACAGTTCTGGGGAGGAATGGGATTCACAAATGAGGTGAACGTCAGTCGTTATTATAGAGACTGCAGGGTGGGCTCCATAGGGGGGGGATCAGATGAGACAATGCTGTCCATCATCTGCAAGTACATGAGCATCCTGCCGAAGAAGTCAAAGTGAATATCCAAGCTCAGCCACGTCTAAGTCTGTGCAAGCAAAATGGCGGCGAGGAATAGCACAAACTTTTCGAGAGCTGTCATTTGTATGGAGTGAATTATTTTATTACTGCATTGTCATCATCTGAAAGAACCAATACACTGGAGTATGACTCCAATGAAGCTACGAATAGTCATGATTAGACAGACGAGTTAATGGTCGGTGTGGGACCGATGGTTCGGCCGTGAAAAGCGAACATGCGCCCAAGCACTCACGTTGAATTTTGTGCTCATAGATCTTCAGCTAACTAGCAAAAGAGAATGAGATACTGAAGGCGTGCTTAATATGCTATTTTCCTACATGTCCTCCTGATCATGATTCAAGGTTTTCTGTCCGTCAACACCAATTTCCACAGCTCTGCGTCATTGACGCTGTGTTCTAATGATGTATTCAGGTGTGTGTTGTTTCGAAGTTTCGATGGGTTTCTGAGTGTGTTTTTGGCTGGGTGACACACATATTCAAATTTCCCGCCGAAATGTGTTCCTATCCTGTAGAGAGGCAGCCAGACCAGTAAATCATGACTCGAGTATATATAATAGGGCGCTTCTTATTTTTATTAGACTTAAAAAGTGGCAAAAGGTCAAAACATGCATGTCTCATTAAATTTTTTTTCTGTTAAATGATTGTCTGACACCCCTAAAAATGGCTTGAAGTTTTAGTACAGCAGCACAGTGCATAAGACTGCCTGAATTCACAGTTCCAAAAACGTTGTTATAAAGTGTCTCCAACCGGGCTGAAATTTTACCTCACAATTTCACTCATGTTTTAACCTATTGCCACTATTTAAGCCTGACATAAAAAGAAACACCCTAAGATGTACGTATATATATATATCTGCATTCAATCCCTACCACAACCGATGCACGACACTTTTAACTTTTGTGATAAAAGGTGCAAAGCAGTGGAAACTCAGGTCCAGGGTAACGGTGACGTCCATTGCCCTGCACAAGAGACTTGTCGCAATGGAGACTGCCGTACCAAGGAGAACGAGTGCAACACAGCCTTGGACTGCTCCTTCGGGGATAAGTGCTCAAGGGACCTCAAGGGACAGTCGCTGCGAGAAGCGCTGCCGTCACGAATGTTTGTGTTGTCACTGGGCGAAGGAACGAAGACACGCATATAATTTGAGACCCACACTACTTATGTCTGTGTTGCACTCACTGGCACAACATTTTACTCATATCTGGTGACTTCAGTAAGTATCTGTAATCAGTGCTTTAAGTACACAGCCGATAAAGAGGGTTGGGGTTGGATGCCCCCTCCCCATATACACTTAGTCGATGCTGATGTAGTCCTGCATCTCCTTCCTCTCGGATCTCCTTCCTGATCTGGTTGTGACGGACTTGGCCTTGATGACCTCAGCTGCCACGTCCACTCCGTCACCAACTTCCACCACTTTTGCCTTTTCACTTCCTCTACCCGTCTTCTTGTTCTCATGTTTCTTCACATGGTTTACAAGCACATGCTGGTTCCAAGAACCATAAGCACAGTAAGGACACAAGTACCTCTTCACTTGTCTGTGCTTTGTCTTCACGTGCTGCTGGAGGGTGGCTTTGGCGAGACACCGGTAGGGACACTCCTCGCAGGCAAACGGCTTCTCCTTGGTGTGCTTCGCTTTAAAGTGATACTCGAGCCCGCCCTTTTGAGTGGCAGCGAAGTCGCACAGATCACACTTGTAGTCACGTCTCTTCAGATGAATGGAATTCACATGGACCTTGACGGCTGAGGCAGCTGCAGCCGCGTAGCTGCAGTGAGGGCACCTAGAAGAAAAGGTTTGTGCTGGATGCAAGTGGCTCTGTGCACGTTCAGCACTTACTTGTATCGTCTGTCCTGCAGATGAACAGCTCTCAAATGTCTCTTGATTCTAGTCGGGTCAGCCGATCGGTAGTCACAGTCCGGACACTTCAAGTCTTTGACGCCAAGGTGCTTAGACTTGACATGGACCACCAGGTCCTTCTTGGTGCCAAAGTCGCGGCCACACTCAGTGCAAGCGACGCGGGGCTTCTTCTTGTGCGCCGTGGCCCTGAGAAAGAAAATAGACAGCAATCTATGCAGAAAAGTTACACGTGTGCGTAAAATACCTGTGCTCGTCTATTGCGGCCTCAGTGGATGCAATAAAGGGACATCGAGGACACTCAAACTCTATCTCCAAGTCGAGGTCGTCGTGTTTCTCCTCCCTCCCCTTCTCGTCTGCGGGTTTGCTCCTCTGTTTTCCCCTGCCGGCGTGGATGATGAACACCGGCTTGACGCGCTTGGCGCTTTCCTGGTCCACATGCCTGTCGTGCTCATCGCGGACGTGTTTGGAGAAGAACTTGAAGCCCTTGTACTGTTCACCACAGTCTGCGCACTCAAAGAACTCGTTGTCCAGCTGCACTTGAGGAGCCGAGACGGAGGACGTTGACGGCTCCACCGCCTCCATGTCGGCCTGCAGGATGTGACCAGATTCGGAGGCGCCTAAAAACGACCTCGCCTGCGCATCTCCGCCTTATGTTGTTCTCTGTTACCAGTTCATTTTTAAAAAAAATCACCCAACTCTTTCTCCGTGATATGTCACTTTTAAACCGTGCTGTAGCAGGAGTTCGTTTGACACCTCGGTCGACTAGTGCAAGCTGGTGGTAACAGAGTGAACTGAGCGGTTGATCAACGTTGCAAATGCTTGTACTGTAATAGAGTGCATAAATGGTCACTCTCCAGAGTGGTTTCTTCACCGAAATTATTTACACACTGGTGACAGACGATTGGTAGACTGTGAAGTTCAGGGTGGTCACATCTTGCGGTTTGCCGCAAAATTAGCGGTTTGTGTAGGTCTGGTGAAGACCTCAACATAATCTACCATTTTAAATGTTCTAACTCTGTTGCTGACGATGAGTCTGTGGAGTGTGAGACTTTGTGACTCTGGCCGTATGTGACAGCTAGCAAACCCTGTCGGAATCATTGTGGCAACTCTTGACCTAGAGAGACAGTTCATCTTGTCCTGCGCTGCGAGTTCACTT
>JAAUXU010136915.1_pt1 | contig 16937 bp, 14 predicted proteins | sample 7278151 | NCBI WGS metagenome assembly JAAUXU01 (sample SAMN14350113, study PRJNA611818) | marine sediment metagenome | isolation source: surface marine sediment (1.8m) | place: French Polynesia: Moorea | collected 2018-08 | reverse complement strand
TAATGAGAGGTATAATATCTTCTAATGAAGTGATGAACTATGAGTGGGTCAAAAGATTGCATGCAGAGCTTCTGCGGGGCGTTCCCTTGTTCATCCATTTGAGCAGTGCAGTTCATTCCTCCGGAGAAGTTCAGTCAGTATCAAGCTCATGTCTGTTCAGTGGGTTAAAAGAGACAATTCTAAAAAAAGAATACAAAGATAAAGGAGTAGATCATTTTGTTGGTATATGTACAAATACTAACAGTCTTCATTTAACCGGAATTTTTCCTCACTGGAAATTCGAGTGTAGTGGTATTGAAACACTGGCATATTCAAACCTAGCCCCATTTAAAAGCAGTCGCATTGTATGTTCTCAGGTCACGAAGGTCATGTATCATAAGCATGTCAGGAACAGTAGAAGCATCGACATCAACATTGTAATGTATTTGTAAAAAATAATAATTTAGGCGTTCTTCAGTCACAGTGAATCCAAGGTCTGTAAGAGATCTTTTATGGTATGCAGCTTCGCGGTACATGTAGTTCGGATATGCTTCTGTCAATAATGCAAATTTAACATCATCTGCGTCAGTGAGATTATCATTGGCAACAGTTTAGTTGTGACTGACTTGAGTCACGGGATGAGCCAGGCTTGGTATTGGTACCTGATGAGTTAGGTGCCAGTTCTGTTTTTCAAGTATACTCTGTTACTCCGTGTCTGAAGCTTCAGTTGCTCACAATTTCATCGTCCCTAACATTTTTGGTCTCAATCTTTGTCGTGCAAGTTCTGCTGACATCAAAGCTTTGTTTCTTTACTTGTCAGCCTCAAAGTAAAAGGTTGATGAGGCCCACTTTTTTAAAAATAATCATAACACTGTGTACATGTATGATGTATCAAAACCACCGAGGCTGCACTTTTGAACACCCCGTAGGTGTGCGCATCACAAGGTTTAAAGTGAAGGGTTTGACATCGACCTTTAAAAAAAACCCGACCATGTGGAGTTATTTGAAAAAAAAATTCTAGGTCTCTGCCTCTCTGAGGTTATCTCCTACCACCACGGCAAGGAAACTTGCTCCACCACCATCCCCACCACCTGCGCCAACGGTGGCGTGGGATTCATCTCCACCTGGCTCGACATCTTGGCCCAAACCGGGCTCTTGTCTGCATGCGGGTAAGTGGTGAGCTTCATCATCACAGTCATCGACAACAGCCAGACGACATTTTTTCTCCTGTTCACAGGCGCAGCCTCTCGGCCACTCTGGACAGCGCGGCCACCGACCGCCACGTGCGCGACCTCACCCTCCGTGAGTTCGGACTCACTCCCTTCCTGGAGACCGAGCCAGACTTCGTAGCGGGCGCAGCCGTCATGATCCCCGCGCTATTGGTCTCCGCAGGCTTCGACGTGAGTCTCGACCGTCGCGTGTGCATAAGCTGATACCACCAAAATGGGCCTTTCTTCTCCTCTATTTTGGCCAGGATGAGGCCAAACGATGCCAGATAAAGATGGGGAGGAAGATGCAGGAGAAAATTTATGACCGTGCTCCTCTCACGCCCTCTTTGCTGCTCTTCCTTGCCTTTGTTATATTGCACAGATCCCCTTTAAAGACGTGTCAGCGTTTTTGAGAGCAGGGGGGGGGGGCAGGGGTCGATGGAAGGGCTTATATAACGAAGTCGATTTTTTTGCAGAGATCAAAGACCCTCGAGAACGTCATCAACGCGTTCACCTACGGCGGCTTCCTGCTGATCCTGGGTGCCGGAGTCTTCAAGGCCGACACAAAGACCTTTGAGGAGCAACCTTTTCTTTTGAATGGAGGAAAGACAGTAAGAGAAATGGAAGTTTTCTGCATCCTGTACTCGAGCGTCAGCTGCTCAAGCTCGTGGGCGAGCCGCATTCCATTGATGGATTCGAGCTCGGGTTCGAGCCCTGACGTGCGACCTTTTTTGGCGTCGTGCTTCAAACAGAGTCCTGCCGGCGCCGTCTCTGGCTCAGGGTTGGGATCGCTTAGTCCATTCGTTAGTTAAGTTGTAGTTATGTTAAGTAAATTAGTTAGGGCAAAGTTAGAGTTGGGACAAGTCAGGTTCTCTTCCCTCCCCGTAAAGCATCATTAGACCTGCTGTTTTTAGGGCTGACAACATGAGGTTTTGCTTCAACTCTTGCTGCTGCATAAAATGAAGCTGGCGTTATCAAAGAAACGAGAGCTGGCACACTGTTTATACCATCCTCCTGCATTAATCTGACGCTAAAGGAGGATATAGATAAATGAATCTCATTGGACCTCTGAGAGACCTGTCAGCAACTGCGCATTGACGGGAAGAAGAGACGTCGAAGGCAGCACTTGACAATCTATAAGTTATTACTGCTAATCTGTTACAACTAATAACACGACAGCTGCACATACATGTACAATGTATGACGGCAGAGTGGACTTCATGCTGGGCGTGCGTACAGCGAGCTCCTCGTCCCGGGGGACGTGGATGCGCACGCGGTGTCTGCACGTACTACTGTACACGTCGTTCCAGATGATTTTGGCCTCCGGGGTGATGTCGCTGCTCCTGAGCAGTTCTGCCAGTGACTTGCTCCACTTAATGCGCGGCCAGGGTGAGGGGAAAGAGAGAGAGAGAGAGAGACTTGCGGAATAGTGCAGAAAGTGATCGTGGTCAATTTCGTCCCTCAGGAAACAGTGATCCGCCTTCAAGCCGCCAGTCGCTTGAAGAAGGGGCCGCGGCCGTGCCGCCGCTGCCGCCACCGCAGCTTCGGACGTCGGCGACCCTGGCGCAGGCCTCCATGGCCGTGGCCTTTTTCTTGTTGTCTCTCCTGTTGCCTTTCGTGGCGCAGTTGAGGTATGAGAACATACAGCGAGCGCCAGAATTAGTGTCACCCGGAATGTCTTATATTTTTGTCATAAGCATACTTGTTACATACAGGCCTTGTAAATTGAACATACGATGTCATGGCTGAGGACACCTGCAGCATTTTTGCGTACAAAGATCGCAGTCGTTTCGCCCCCTGGAAGAAAAGGAACACCTTGGCCAGAATCACAAATACTTTAGTTTCATCAAATGACCACGACAGTGCTAAATAGTGCAATTTGGGCTAACGACATACTCCAATTAGTATATTACGACTGCACATACAATATTGTAAGTATAAGGCTAGACCAAAAAATAAAAAAATGGAATTTTACTGAGTGCACTTTAGGTTTGTCACGTAATACCAAATGGTGAAGTAAAAGGTTTTCCTAAATAATTTTTTGACCCCCCTCACTTGCAATGAAAGTTTTCTACATAAGTTCAGTACATAAAAAGGTGTTCAGGTTTGGAAGGCTAAGGGGACAAAAGTAAATACACTTTGCTTTCAGTTTCATTTCCATCATCACCTATAATGTAGCAGTTTAGCGACTGAAAAGTAACTAAGCAGGTTCACATCAAATTTGTCATTTTGACCTAACCCATTTGTGCACTGCATCTATAAAACTTTTGAGGAAGAGAGGGGACCCAAAAACATGCTATGTTTTCATTTCGTTTGACTAGAATGTCTTCAAGTGGAGTCCTGCAACAAATATAGCACGTCGCAAGAGATGGAAATTTTTGAGTTTGCCTATTTTATCTATATTATATAGTATTACGAGTGCATTGTAACATCTGCATTGGTACGTGTTCTTGTTCACCAGCCCCCTTGGTCTTGTCCCAGAGGTAGCCATCCTGCAGGCCTTCGAGACTCAGTTGGGCAAGAACGACACAGCGGCTGTGCGGTTGTCGCCAACCCGGAGGAACAAGTACGGGTTGTGGGTAAGGCCAACCGTGGCGGGGATCATCATCGTGGCCATCAGCTTGACTCTGCTCAGGCTGACCATCTCTCTGCACAAAAAAGTAAGAGAAGAGGACGAAGGCTGAAGGTCAAGGTAACTGGAAGCAAGTGCTGAAGGACCCCATTCTCAATGTGCCTGGGATGTCTCCCGGCAGGTTCAGCATCTCGTGTTCTCCCCTCACTCACTGAGCCGTGAGCTCCTTGGAGGAGAAAGACTATGTTTTAGTAACTTTTGTATTCGCATAAGTTCCGGAAGTGGGCAGGTGTGCCAGGACTTAGTGTGCATGACGTGCAGCAGGACCAACACTGGGTTTACAAGTACCATATGAGGAAAAGAAAACGCAGCTTGGCACGTTCCAAAAACGCTTGAATCGACAGTTCTGGCATACTTAGTTGGAGATGTCATCTAGGACGCAATCAACTATAAAATAGTTGAGGTTGTCATTTTCTCCTAAATTTGCGGAGCTTTTCTTTTGCTTCGGCCTCAGTAGATCGCACAGTCCACTTTTAGGATCAGACATTCGACGACTCCGCCACTTCTACGTACGCAAGGGCCAAGCGGCCGTAGCCGAGTTCTCAGACGTTGAAAGTTAGAAAGTTATAAGCACCCTTTTCACATCCTCGTCCGTAGGCTGCAAGTCTACTTTGTCCAATACCAATTTCATCGGAATAATGCTCATGGCAGTAATGCTCTTTAGATTAAAAGTTAGTTAAATAACGAGAAAGACCAGAAAGTTACTCATGTGCAGGTAAAAGCTCTCGTCAACAGAGGGTTTCTCTGTCGGGCTTTGGACCGCGGCCTCTTCAACCCTTCCGACTCAGATGTGGAGGCCACTTCTTTCCTGCTGGGGCCGGCGTTGTTGGGGGCGATGACAGCGGCCATGGCCACGCTGGGAGACATCTCCCGGATGTTTCTGGTGGCTGCAACAGCCAGAGTAGCGATTGATATGGTGAGAGATTGCACACTGCCTTGCTCGACCAATTCAGATATGAATTGTGTCGCAGTTGACTTGCATCCACGCCGTCCTTGTCCGCCACGGACTGCTCCTTGTCCAGCAGCAGGAAGAGCGAGAGCAGCTCCAGCAGCACCGGCATCGGTCGAGCGCCAGCGACGCCGTGGCAAACGAGCGCCAGTGGAGAGAACGACAGCGAAGGCGATGGCAGAGGCGGCGGAGAAGAAGGCAGCGAACTCGACGTCGCCGTCGCCAGTGGCACCAGCAGCAAGTGCAGCAACAAAGGAACTTTGAGGCCGAGGGCAACGAGGCCAGGATGACCGAGACACGGTATGTACGTAGTACAGGGTGGTCGATGACAAGTGCTCCGAGAGGTCAATAGGGTACTTTAGACCCAGCGTTTGACATGAGTGGACAGGTAAGAGGTGGAAATGTCATGTTTTTAGACATTCAGGATGATGACTGTTATTTGCAATAAGAAGAACACAGGCGCACATTTCGTTAGGGAGATCACCTATGTGCCAATTCCACATGCCTCCCTCACAACTCTACAGGTGGTTCTGGAAACTGTGGCAGCCAACATTCCAGAGGACGTGAGCTGAAGATCTGTGGTGGATCTCAGGCAAGAGGCCGAGAAATGTCTTGAAGAAGGCAGATGCCATTCTCAACGAAGCATGTGAAAATGAGGCCTATCGTGTTTTTGTTCTGTTTTGTGACCAAAACTGAGTTTTGGCACTGCCATGATAAATTTCCACTTCTTAACTCTCTGTCAATCTAAAAGCATTTGATGAGAAACAGACTTTTTTTCCCTCTTATTCCCGTGACCCTGTAGACGCATCAGCTTAAGAGACACCTCTGACCGTGATAGGACACCCTGTATGGACGAAGGATATCCTGGGCGCTTCATGCTAAGTCGTGGCTTGTATAGGAACCGTCCGCAATTGCGCAAAATTGTTGAGCTGTCGCTGGGGCTAGACGATCCCTCTGTCTCTCTCGGGCCTTAAATCTTAACTTACTCACTCAATACTTACCTACGTAATTTTGTCGAGTTAAAGTCGAAAGAATTAATCTTAGCTACAGTGGTGAAGAAATGTGCTAGAAACTATCCCTGAATTATTCAGTATGTTTTGTTTTACTGAACTCGTCTGGATGACGTTCCCTTTGAACTTCAGTGTCGTCAATGCATACAGACTGGCAGCTTTTGCCGGCTCCTCCGACGCTGGAGAGCTTCAGGACAGACCTCTGGACGGGTCAGAGGACCAATCTCAGCAGCAGCCATTGAGAGGTCAGGACAAGGCTGACTTGGACAGGGGAACGTCGAGCCCGTCGGAGACGTTCGTCAGCAAGCTGAATAGTGGAATTGCAGCCTTCTTTTTGTTCAGGTGCATTGCTGAATGTGCCATATCTTTAAGAACAATATGTTATTACAGTTGACTGGTGTTTGAGCAGGCACAGACGGCTTGAGGAAGGAGGGCGGATGAAGACGGGAGCGACCCCATGCCTCACCAACGGCGAGAGGAGGAGGATGGTGGACGAGAGGAATGAAGTAATAACTGTAATTACTATATGTCTGCAGTACCTGACGGATTGATGATTTTGCTAGATCGGCTCAGCGTCCACAGATGAGTATTCCAGTGACGACGAGGTCGAGGACGATGGTGAAAGTGCCTCCAGTGACGGTGAAGACTACGAAGGAAGCAGCAGCGACAGCGAGACCTCAAGCAGCAGAAGTCACAGCAGCGACGACAGCTCTGACTCGACGGACACAGACATCGACTTCTACGTGGACGAGTACCAGAACGCGAACGGCGAGGGGCCAGCAACTGTGTCGACAGTCTCGACACTGCACGAGCGAGTGCAGCATTCTTCCAACAGTCATAGGTAGTAGCACGGCAACCAAGAGAAGACAAAAAGCATGCCTAGTACGCCAACGACTGTGCTTACGTTCTACAGGAACAACAACAATTCAGCCAGTAGAAGTAGCCAGAGTCATCGGAGACCGACTCGGTCGAGCGTGCGACGGGTGTCCATGGCCGTGTGCCTGATCTTGGCGTGCCAGTTGTCTCAGCACGCCGCCTTCCACCTGATGCCTGCGCCTGCAGTGTCCAACCTCCTCGTGCTCGGCGTCGTCCTCGCCTTGATCGTCTTCCCTCTCATCTTCTTCATTTCTCGACAGCCCATGACTCCCAATACCGACAGCCCCGATGTCAATGAGAAAGACTCGTACACGGCAGTGCCAGCGTCTCCCTGGCTGCACTTCCTCACCGTGTCCGTCCAGTTCAGCGTTCTCCTGACCCTAATGGAGCACGTCTGGCCAGAAGCAACGCTCTGGGCATTGCTTGGTGGGTATTGATCACAAGTTATAACAGAATAACTCATGGATCTTCAGTACAGGCGCTAACCTGTTCACTCTCTGGGGGGTATACTAATGCACTGCGCAAAGAGCGCTTTGATCACGCAACCTCGTGCGAAGTGCACAAAAGTAGTGCAATTAAGAAATGAGTCATTAGACAAGCTAAGACAGTTAATTGATGGTCTAATTGCATGCTACCCATATAAAGCATGCGGAGATGATTTTAATAAGAAAAAGTGCCAGTAGTAATACATCTTTTAATTTATTTGGAGTGACTGAAAAACTTTGCCAACAGTGTGTGACACATTGGTAAAAAAGTGGTGCAGCACCTATCTGCAGTGCAGCATCTATCTGGAGTGGTGGATTGTGCTCGATGTAGCCACCCTAGCTAGCAATTATGCACATCAATCAGCACCCGAACCTACTGCTGCCCTGCCAGAATGATACATACAGAGTTCATACTAAGCACATATGAACTCAGGTTAAGTTAATGTTGCTGCCAACCCTCATATGCACTACTGAGCGAGGATAGATGCCTTAGTTTTTATCTTAATTCGATAGTATATAAAAGTTGAGATCATGATCAACAAGCCATGTTTTTATGTTCTACACAACTATAATATCTATTCTGTCTCAGACCTTTGTTGATAGGCCCCAACACTGGCTTACCCATCACACGAAGTTCATGTCCAAGTCATATGCGTCACAGATCTGTGTTAAACGATCCTAATACTGATAAATCCCTCACATGAAGTTCAGATGAAAGTCAGATGGGGTGCAATCCTCATTTAAGCCTGCTCTGTAAATTTTGGCGGGGTGCATCCTGTAGGTACGTAGATTTGCGAGAATGGGTAACAGTTGTCCACTGAATTCTGAAACTAGTCTCATAAATTTGAATTTAGCAGTTACAGTGGTCCACAAGAAGTACCAGAGGTTCGTTGCCAGTGATATCAAGGCCTGGCGAAATGGCGCCATCTGGTGTTCCTTTGAGCAAAGACTCAAAAATGGCCAAAAAAATTGCCAGAGAAGAGGCTCCCCAACCAGCCATAACCCCAGAAAGGCTCAGATCATTCAATGAAACTGTGTCTAGCATGGGCTAGACACAGTTTCATTCACTATGTGCAATGTGTGCACAAGGTAAAGTTGATCTTTGGGCCCTTGGAGTTCTGTTTTGAGATATTTTGTTAAATGAGACTTCTTACATATCAAGGTGATGACGCATGCAGGCTAAAAAGCATAAGGTTTCCTTGGCAGCTCAAAATCTTGATGCGCGGCCTGAGGAGGGCAAACGAAGCCTTAGTTTAAAAAACTTGCTATATTCGGTCACTTCAGTGAGTCTTTTCTTCCATAAAAGAGTTCAAAATGGAAGAGTCAAAGCCCAACATTTGAGGGTCCCCACCAAGTAGGACTCTGTGGAACATGTCTGGTTTTTGCTTTGTCGTCATTTATGCAGTGATGTAGAAGAATCTAAGTCAAACAGCTTATGTTAATAATATTAGAGTGTCACCACATTTTTTACTCAGTTCCTATTTTAGTTAGTTATTCCTGAAAACCTTCAGCTTCCCAAATGTTTCCAGAGATACGTCTGTCACTGTACATTTACATTTTTAGGTCTGCTGGTCCACCAGGTTTGCTGTAAAAAGAGGGGCTTTCTGTGGTGCTGTGTGCCACTTTCAGGATTGCGTTCTCGAGGTAGAACAGCCAAGACTCTCTTCTCCGAGAACCTGATGTCCAGGCCCATGCCAAACCTCCCGTTGCATTTCCTACACATGGGTGACAACAGGTACGTGCACCACACGTATGTGTACGAAGAGTGGGACCATGGTGTGACGTCTTCATGCATGCTTTCTCGCACACTTTCCGCACTTCTAGGTTTTCAGAGGCCATCCAGTCTCCCAATGATGGGGCAGATCCAGAATCTCAACACTGAAGGCTAAGTCATCCCAACAAGCTTACTCTGCGATGTTTTTTCAAACTATAGAACTAACCTTTATTTGTCATAGAAGCAATCGGCTCTGTCTAGATGAGTCACGCGAAGATGTGTTACTACGCGCATTGTAAACCAAAAATCCACTTGCAAAAATAATAATAAAAAAAGCAGCGGCAAATTCAGCACTCCTGTGACCGCAGCGCCGAGAAGGCGTCAAGAAAACTAGATGGACCAGCAGAGTTCCTAGAACTGGCAATGCCAACTTTTTTTCCTTCTTCCACCTGTGTAACAGATGTTTTTCTTCCAACTCTTGGTCTAGATACGCGTTTCTGGCGAGCCAAAGAGTGAGGATTCCCTACTAAAAGTGCTTGCAATATGGACCTTACACTTGTTGCAATCGCGCTCCTTAATGTGTGACCCAAAAATAAAACGAACTAAAAACAATCCCTTACTAATGATACGCCGTAGCTAATGACAGGGCCGAACTAATAATTAGCCCTCACTAGAAATAAGTCCTAATTAGAAAAAAGCTCTAACATGTAATAAGCTCTGACTAATAATAAACCCCAAACTAACATGAAGAGTGCAGCACTGACCCCTGTAATTATCGGGCTTCCATGTCTGAAAAAGTCTAAGAGCCGGAAAAATCGCTATTACAGTCTAATTAGTGTTCTACAGTTTACAATTACAGTTCTAATCTCTCAGTACCTAATTAGTGAAAATTTTTGCAGCCTTTCAGTGCGGCTATCATCACTCGTGGGCAGTTGTTCATTCACAAGACATGTTATTACATTGGGATATTAAGCGGAGCAATACGGGACTATTACATATTACATCTCATATTACATATAAGATGGGCCCTTGACATAGTCCGGTATCATCTTGGGCCCCTGGGTCAGCCCCGTAATTCTGCAAAACCCCAAAAATCCATTGGAAAAAGGAAAATATCACTAAAAGTATAAGTATAACGCAATATCAAACCATTGGTTGAGCATTCAGTTGATTGCCTCGGTGTCGGACTTCTCGACATTAGGTGGTCTCCACGCATCGAACTTTGGGCGAATTCTTTCAAAAAAAATAGTCTTTCCTCTAAAAATGCAACCTAGAGGAGCTCCCATCCATCTCTCCTCACGCGCAGGGCAATGGCCCTAGAAGACTCCTTGGTCTCAGATGACGCCCAACAAATTCTCTGGAAATGCTCGTGCACCTCGCGGGGGAAGTTCCCTGCCTGACGGCGGCAGGAACCCGACCGACCTCTACTCCACTACATAACTCAGATCATTGTTGAGCACAGCACGTTCGTCCTCAGCGCAGTATCTTGAGTTGCTGCTCAAATGGGCGCGCGTTCGTCCCCAATGGCAGAGCTTTTCTGGGAATGACCGACACACTGGACATTTTGGGCACGTTTGGACGCACGACTCATTTTTCCACGAATCGTCTGCAGAGGAAATCTCATACGAGGAGGGGGGAGAGTTGTTTGTTTAGGTGTGTGAAGAAGAGGCGCCCATTCATTCGTCCTCGCTCATTGGGCCCAGTCGGAGACAGGCCCAAAAGTCGGTATTCGCGCTGGAGAAGAAAAAAGAAAAGAAAATAGTGTCACGTCTTGGTGAGGCCTAAAAAAGACCGGTTTTGGGACAGGGCCGTTCAGAAAAATCCGCAGGGCTTTTTTTCTTTTTATAGAAAAACTTCATCCAGATTGGCCTGGTAGAGATAGAATTTACGCAAAAACCAGACTTGAATGTCAAATCAATGCAAGAATCAATGGATGGAGCAGGTGAAGTGGTCGATGTTGGTCAAATTGGCCTTTGCAATAAGGCCACTGTCGAGGCCCTCAGGTGCACCGAGTAAAACGTGCCCAAGAAGGCGATCGAGCCCCAAGACGACTGGGACAGGAATGACAAGTTCTTTTGCCCAAAAATCCGGATTTACCTGAACGACCCTGTAGAGCACCAGCATTGACTCTTCCCCCAAAAGGATGCCTTCTTCCGTGCTTCTGCTCGTCGTGGTCTTCTTCGCCAAGTTCATGTTCACCAGTGAGTTGGAGTGGCAAGAGCAACCACGACTTGTGCATTAACTTATAGCTGCCCACCTAGCCGATGCTGTCTGTGACGACTGGTTCAAACTGGAGACTGGCTGGTACCACGTCATCCCCCGACGAGGACCGTACGCCGTAGGCGCCGCTCGCTGCGCTCTCGTCGGCGGCTACGTGGCAAACGTCACGTCGCAGACAGAATATCTGCTTATTGTCAGAGAACTGGGTGAGTACAGCAACGTGACTTACTTCTGGCACGGGCCCCAGTTGCCATTGGTAAATGAAAGTTGTGAGGAGTTGCTATTCTTGCGGTCGAGTCAACTCATGCTTATCTACTTTGTGCACTTTGTGCACAAATGTACGGGCAGAGCGACTCCATACATATTTGGCAACGTCGCCCCGTGGCTGTGAACAACATCAAGTCCGTGTGTGAAAGCGTGGAAGACAAAAGCAACAACTGCCATACAACCGGTGAACTCAGGGTTTCCACGAAGGGGGCGTCAACGACACTGCTAGGCCTGGCTGGACCTGCACCTACTACGCCTGGCACGAGGACGTAAAGACGAGGAAGTCCAAGGGGCGACCTCTGCATAACTTGTGAACTCCCTGTATGACGGGGCGTTCGAGGCCAGGCTCTGGAGGGAGGCCATGTCGGCGACCAGTGGTGGTCCTCGCAAATGTCAAGCTCCAGCGAACGCGATTGTTGCATCCATCTTGTCAGAAAAGTGTAACCTGGTCCTTGCTCTTGCTTGATTTAGACGTATGGACCCCAGCTGTGGAAACTTTAAGTGCTCACCCTGTACACGTGCATACCTGTATCCCTGCCACATAAATTACTGGATTCCGACCGAATTCACGTGAGGGATGTACTATATGAGCTTGTGCGTACATTGTTAATGCCAAGTACTTCTATAGCGTAGATGGCATAAGCATCAATCTTGTCTTCGCAGAGAACGGTAATCCTTCTCCAACGTAGTCGGTGTGCCTGCCGCACAAGGACAGAACCATCTAAACTGTTCCTTGGCCTTCAAAGCATTACATCCTGTGTATCCTGTGTATAGCAAAGTATTTTCCCCAACCCGAAGTCAGTTCGCCAACGCTTCCCAGAAGTGTATGATTTCCGCCATGCACGCACGTCCCTTTAAAATGGTGTCACGATATCGATAAAAGTGTGATATCTTATGTTAGTCGATATCGCCATATTCAACACGTCGAGAAAGGCCTTTAAGCATTACTTCCAACGTTAACAATTCCAAAAAAGGAACTGCCGTAAGATGGCCTGACTTGAATCAGTGGGATAACATGGATCTGTTCGCTAGATTTGCAAGAGCCCTAGAAAAAGTCTAGAGTTACAAGGTCTTTTTGGGTGTTAAAAATCAAATTCGTGGTAGACCTGTCTTTGCGTGATCATGGGGAAGTTGAAACTTCTGGATCCAATCGTTTGGTTTGTACATCTACTCAATCATGTGAAAGTGACGAAAGGCTTTGCTCTGGGCCAAGGTCATACAGCAGCCGATCAGCCTGGATCACAAGAAGTTTCAAAATTATCAAGGAAAGAATTCCTATTGTCATATAACACCAGAAGGAACGATTAATGGAATGTAATGATTGGAGGCTTTCGTTCTCAGTCATATTCCTTTTCACGAGAAGAAACCATTATACCTGAAAAAAGGAATGAATTCATTCAATAAGACGATCGTTCATTGAATGAATTTCTTTTAAGCTCCGATCCAGACCACATATATCTCATTTCTTACCGTAAATGCCCCAATAATTAGACATGCTTGAATTTTCTTGAACTTTTACTCAAGGGTGCTGGATTATTGGGGCCTGCTTAATTATTGGAGTTTGCTGGATTGTTTTTCAACCTTCATCCAAGGGTGCCGAATTACTAGAACCTGCCGAATTATTGGAGCGTCCCTGGTTATTACTGCATTTATGGTATGGATCTGAGACAAGCTATGATATGCTGAATACCCCACCAATTGTTTACCAATTTACACACAATGATACTTTGACTGATATTTCAAAGATGTTGGATATTGAGAGTTTTCCAGCGTTCATGCAGTTGATCCAGCGGTCGAAATTGCTATGGAGATGTCAGGGACCGAGCAGGCCCATGGCCTGTTGGTCGTTTCCGCAGGATGTCGCCAAATTGCAGTGCTTGCCGTGAGTAATGTTCGCTTGGGGGAAAGTGCTGTCATATTGGAATGTTTTAGCGCAAAATTTCCGTGTCAAGTGTGTGATGGCAACAGTCAGATAGAAGGTCCGTTGGAGTTTGTCAAGTTTTGAGTGCTTACTGAGACACTAGAGCGCCTGAAGCGTGCCAAGTTGAGGTGGGATGACGTTTATTTTCGATGTTGTCGACCGCTCTCTCTTGTCAAAAGTCACTGAAACTTTCTGTGGGTGCTGCCACACACCCTCCAGTGCTCCCTGCCAGAGGTGTGATCCTCCAGGCCATCCTTGGACGCCCCGCCTGCCAAAAACCTCACGATCGGGCACAAGGGCGGGCACAAGTGCGCTCCTACTGCTGCCGCTGCTGAGCGTCCGTTCTTGTCGTTTGACCATGCTGATGCTCATACGCACGAACGTGAGGTTTTTGGCATGCGACTGGTCCAAGGATGGTCTGAGCATCAAAATGGGCAGTCCCAAAGCGGCCCAAGATGCTGCATCTGGTCAAGCACTGTTTGGATGACCGTGAAGATGCCCCCTGTCAGTACAACGAGGGGAGCCCATTTTACCCTGTCGACGTGAGTAATTACGTAAATGCTGCGGTATTCGACCACTGACAAATACAGAGGTGTCCACATCAAGTGTGACGTGGAAAACAGTGGCAAAAATGTGACCAAAGATCGGGATTCCAGAGCCTCGTCACATCATGGACCGAAAACCCACACTGCGCAGAGTCAACTCTGATGTGGACACCTCCATACCGCGACACGCGATATCGACGCCAGGAATATCTCGGCATATTAAGGTGATCTTGTCCTGCCAGTGGCACACTACACTTCGTAACGTCCAGGGCACCCTGTGGGTTGAGACCCAGTTGCTAAAATATCCTGTTGAGGTGTCTGGAACTCTATATCTGTCACTTATGTATCACATACTGCCACACTACCTCAGATATCGCTCCAGGATGCTTTGCCACCGAAATGGGAGGAAATTGACCTTAATGTCTCACAATTACAGTGGTGGATACATTAAGGCCTCTGCAAGCTGTCGGTGCCACTCAGATCTCATCAGTCGGGCATTTAACTGATACGAAGAGTCCATTGCAGCTACAGAATAACAACTGCTGTTCTATCTCGCCATTTTCTCTCTTGTTTTTTCCCTGATGAAGTACTTCGATCACAAAGACGTTTCACTTTATTTTTATGCATACATAGCCCCAAAGACAGCACAGGAAATGTAAGTTTCCTTGATTTGAATTCGTCATTCACGTGCATGACATCTCAAAAAACATTTTCGCAAAATTTAGAGCCACCGCCTGCCTTAGGAAGCGCCAGTCACTGTCAACGATGCTGTTTTTAGGACAGTCTGTAGAGTGCAATGAGCAGTGCAAATGAAAAAATAGCAGTGTTGGGTGATGTCACCTAAACATCCCAGCTCCAGACACTTGGTTTCAAGTGTCTTCGTTGTTGCAGCTTAAGCAGGGCTTAAAAGGTCCCCAGGGCCAGACACGCACAACAAATCTTCAGATAAAAGGAGGGAAAAATGAAATTATGAAAAAATAAGAAAAAGCTGCGCTCCACTCAACGAGGAGAGAATTTTTTTTTGCCAAGACTTTCAGCGTAGAATGTTGTCAAGCAGGCCAAATTAAGAAAGAACAAAGAGGCCCAATTTGTTGTCAAGTTTGGATTTCGTCTGCGTCAACAGCAGCAGCGTGTTTAGGACCTCCTCGGCGTCGCTGTGGTGCTTGGTGTGTGCTCACTGGGTGTCCCAGGCGCACTTTCCGCAGCCTCCGGCAAAGGGAAGAGTGTACAGTGACCTCTGGGACACACGGTATTTGCGCAGCCTCAAGCAGTATATCATTTTTTTGCACACTGAACGAACGAGGCCTCCTTCTCCTTCCCCACCCAATGAAATGGAATCTCGTTCGCTTATTTCTACTCCGTTGGCTTCACAGTGCTTATTTTTCTTTCCCCCCTAAAAGTAGAAGTGAATTAGATCAGCTGTGATCAAAGAACAGACCTTGTCTACTCGTATGTTATGTACTGAAGGGAAACGTTTACGTGGAACTGGCAAACTACGTGCTTACAACAAAGTCTCGCTTTAATCCAGGTCTCACTGTGAAAAAAAAATCACTTTAAGCTATCAATGGCTGACATGACCTTAACGTTCTCTGTGTTGCCATTTGCACAAAGGTATTGACTTTCCTTCGAGATTGTGAAATTTTGAACATTGAACATTGGTAGGAAAGTCCAAACAAATGCTGGAACAATGTCAAAACTATGAAATGAAGTGATTGCTCCCCGACTTTGTCTGTACCAAGTCTGCAATATGTATTACTGGTATAAAAAAACACCATAAACAATTTCTTTGAAAGGATTTTTTAAAGGACCTCTGCATCACATCTTGACGCAGTCTTGATGACACTGACAGGTCACTGAGAGCCTCAGCTCCCGCCATAAAGAACACCCTGGCTTAAACACGTTGTGATTGACAACAAAATGAAAGAGCTGCGCCAAAAAAAATGTCAAGAGTTTTGACACCGAGTTATGTGCGGATTCGTTGTGTCCCTTGGCGCTGTCGTGGCAACCCTGCCGACTTGAATCCGCTGACTTACAGCATTTGGATGCGTGTTGCATAGCTGGATTGCTCCATTCCTGACAGCAGCATTGTCAGTCTGAAGAACAAGGGCAACGCAGTCTGGAGGTCATCGTACATTGACTGCTTGAGATTTTGCATGCTCCGGACTTCGGTGCTGTCTGGAGGCATGTATGAAGGCCGGGGATAGGATCTTTGAGGCTTAAAAAGTGTGTGTGTAAGGCTGAAATACATTGCTTAAATTTCAGTACGATTGGTACAAGGATTATGAAGTTATACCGTATCAATCCCCCATGGGGGATTATTTTTCAACCCCCTCTTGTGGTAGGATAATTAGAGGGGGGGGGGATTACTCTTCAGTTTTTTGTCAGTCCGTTGCAAAGTCCCATCTTTCAGTGTATTTAGTTAGCGTTGTATGCCACGAAATAACACTAGTTGAAACCTGCAAGTTATACTACTGTTTAACGCTCGTATAATTTTGCTATGATTCATTATTAATAAAGTGCAGAGCTGAGCATGAGCCGCGATGTTAGCTCCTTTCGGGGGAGGGGATAAATATGGGGGGGGGGACAAATACAGCAAGGAGTAATATTTTTCAACTTCCGCTTGGGGAAGGGGTAATTAGGGAGGGCCTCCATTAAAGAGGTAGGGATTAATACAACAACGTCCAGGCCCAAACAAAGGGGGCCTAAAACCTGCTCGTTGTGGTGCTGATTTAGAATATATATGGTCTTAGGGGTCCATGTGTTGCCATTGCTGAGAAGCAAAAAAGGTCAACTTTTCTTTTATGCACATAGGTGATGTAAACCAGCTATGTTTCAAATTACAATTGTCTAGTTTCAGTGATCAGTCACACCATTTGATGATGACATTCCCACCATATGATTGTTATGAAATTTTTAGTAAGAAGTGACCTGGTGCAAAGTTGCACTTTTATCATTCTTGTGGTATTTTCTAAAATTTTGAAGTCTACATCTAATTTTGCTTACAATGTATAGAATCTGTATGACGAGGTGATGTCATGCTCGTTGCGGACACTTACAGGAAGCACTGTATGCTTGACCTCTTTTGTTGCAGCTGGTAGAGGAGTACTTGTAGCAAGAGTACAGTGGAAAAG
>JAAUXU010077665.1_pt1 | contig 16937 bp, 10 predicted proteins | sample 7278151 | NCBI WGS metagenome assembly JAAUXU01 (sample SAMN14350113, study PRJNA611818) | marine sediment metagenome | isolation source: surface marine sediment (1.8m) | place: French Polynesia: Moorea | collected 2018-08 | reverse complement strand
TTTACATGGAAAGGTGACTGGAACTGAACTTGAGCCCGTTACAAGGTTCTAGTCTTAGTTCAGGCCTGCCCTTCACCTCGCTCCCCGTCCTGTCCATCACGTAGAAGTAGTTGTCCAGTCCGTTGGCCTCCTCTCTCCCCGTCCACGCAACGCTGGTGTCAGTCCAGTAGACTTCCCTTGAAGTCTACCCGTTGAACGATCTGCGTCCTCCGTCGGACCCCCAGATTATGCTGGTACGTGTAGAAGATGACCGCGATGTTGCTGGCTCAGATGCCTTAGAACGAGTGGCCGAGGTTCGCGAGGCGATGAGACAAGAGATACTCGAGTACTCAGACCCCTTCCAAAGTACGTAAGCACAGTCCAGTCCAGATCACCTTATCATCATAGTACGATCCATCGAACTTACAGTAGAACATGCATTCAACAAGACTGTACGGTAAGAACGAATTTTAACTCACACTGCGCATGCGCGAGCGCGTGTGCACAATTTAGGAGAGGAAAATTGGAAAAGGGTTGTAAACTGTGACCTCGAAGATGAACTGCGGCAAGCCCTGCTCATTCATAGATAATATCAAAGCATTTCCATCCTACATCCACCTCATCAGTTAAGGTACTCAAAGATTTCCCCAATCATTTGATCAATTTTGCCCCTACAACCAGGGTTGCCAACTTACCGTAATATGACCCGCTTATTTACTCTTAAAGGTATACGGATTATGTGATGGAATTCACTGTGCCCAATTTTCTTTTTAAAGTTCCTACAAATGGTCCATCACCATGTCTACAAGAGGGACCTTGAGTTTGCACGTTATAAGCTACCGTTGTACTTGGCAACACTGATTGCCAGGTCAGCAGCTTCCATCACCTCCTTTAACCAGTGCACCTTGATTGCCTCGGGCAACAGCAAACACAGGAGACGCAGTTTTCCTGATCAACACCTCAGACACCTTGTGGTTCTTTGCCAACTTCCTCATGCTGGTACTGCAGAAGCCGAATAGGACCAAAATCTTGACACACGCAGGTTTCCTTAACTTTGGAGCAATTTTTGAGAAAAAAAGCTCCGTTAACTGCGAGTCGCCGGGAACCCACCTAAGCTACACCTTACTTTAACCTAATATAAACCAAACGTGGCCAAAACTTACTCACCTAACCTAAATCAACTTAAGTTTAGCTCCGCGCTTAACCTAACCTTACAAACCTACCACACATAGCATAGCTGTACATAACAATGGCATATTTCTCAAGGTGTTTTTATTTTCATGCGGTACCTTGAACTACAACTCTCTGAAGCCCTCTTTTGGCATTTTGCAATAGCCGTGGTCACTTTAAGCAGAGTCCACTGTATCACAATTTTGTTGTCAACGCGCTCGACAAAATCCATTCAAGAATGCTGCAATCAACCAATTGCACCTTTCACAGATCATTCGTTTACCACGGCTCATTTGCTGGGGAGACATTTCGATTTGGGGACCGACTTCCATCCAAGCCAATCATGCAGCAATCGACGGAGTTGCAATTGACCGGGATGCACTGTGTTTGGAGTTAAATGGCAGCAAAAAGTGATCGATCACTTGCCAACATTGAGTGAGAGAGAGAGATCTTCACCGACCAGCTACATATTTGTTTCTTGCATATTATTATGAGATATAAGGCAATAATGGTAAATTAGCACCTCTCCCTTAGAGCTGAATTTCACTCCAACAGCATGATCTGACTGGTCCTCCAAACGCTCTTCTGTGCAGAGCTTCGCCTTGTCTGGGCTGCCTGACAAGGCTCTCACTGACATCCTTGGAGCTGCTGATCTACCGGGGGGTCCACATCAAATTGTACACAGCAATGTCATTTTCGGCCCACATTGCACGATTGGGAGGAGGCTCTAAATGGTTTAAAGTGTTGCCATGGATAGTTAAAACTGATAAGCACTAACTGACGCCACTGTTTGTCACTTTGGAGCGTCAACTTTGCTTCATTTTTGTACCGATTGCTGATCTGAGTGTGCAATTTGAGGATGACCCTCTCGTTACTTAAGGTGGTCATACAAAAAGAGGTGAGCTCTGAGGTCATCCCCACATCGAGAGAGGCTACGATTGGCAGGCTTTTGGGCCTCCACTGTAAGAACCTCCTGCTTGTGTCACGTTTGTTACCAAAAGAAATATGTTCGTCTTTAACTGGTCTTGTCAGCTAAAGTAGAAAAAAGCGCGGTCAGTTAAAAAAAATCCAGTAGAAAGCCTTAAAGCTTTCTGTGTGATTTGCTCACGCACACTGAAAGAACTTTATTACTCACTTTAAAAGATTGATTCGATGTCAAATCCTGATTGCTCTGCAGCGTTTAGGGTCATTCGGATAAATCGGTTCTTTTTCAACTTCTCCCAGATGAACGTCGGGAGCAAGTAGAGAGAAAATTTAGGCACAAGTGAGACTAGACTATGAAATCAGTGCAAAAACTCACTGCAAAAATGTAGGCGATGGAGCCTGTGAAAAAAATGCCCATTGTCAAGGCCTCTAAGCGTACCATGTACTCTGGCTTCAAGGTTGACATGGTCGCTGAGAGGAGACCCACTAATCCCCGAGACGACATAAAGAGAAAAATGACAAGTCCTTAAGTCATGCCACAAATTTTCCACCGTTTTGAGTCCGGGAGATCGTGACGGTTGACAAAGAATGAACCATCTGAATATTGGCCCGCTGAAACTTATAAAAAGTCATCGCCAAGCAACCTCTGTCCCTTCTTCCAGCAAATTCAGTTTGCATGATTGGCATGCATGTAAGGCCAGCATGAGGCCCTCCTGCTATGACATGCAGGTCTCCAAAGGTTGTGTCCACACTCGACTCAGACGACGCAACCTCCTTATCATGTCAGCTCCCTCTTGATCAGACCAAGGGATTTTAGGAGAGCAAGTTATCGTACTGATCACTATACAGCGTGGGAAGGCAAGCTTAAGGCTTAACTTTTGGAGAACTTTTTTAGCAGAAGTCCTTTTCCTCCATCCATGAAGGACTCCACGGTTGAGCTGATGTTGAATGGGTGCTCGACTCCGTGCACACAGTGTAGAGCGGTGTGACTATCTAGCGAAACGCTTAAAGTTTGTCAAGGAAGCATCAGCATTGTAATACGCATTTAAATTATGATAAAAGTAAAGCAATTATTGATAATTTTAAGGTACAGATTCGTCGTTAAGTCTTTTTTTCCTTGTCCCATTTCAACATAACATGATCTTTGGTTGCTTTTTCTCGCTCTTGGAGGACAGCAGGTCCTGGAACTTGGCCCTACTTGGGCAGTGCAAAGCTTGGCTGGCAGGCAAGGATCTTCTTCATGCAAGTCTTCAGAAGAACCTCTGAGACCCTGGCCAGCTTCGTGTGCACAGGATTGTGGTAGACACTGTCACTCTGGCTAAAGAAATGAAGCTGGCTCAGGAACAACATGCTCAACTGCTTCAGGATCCACGTAGCGACTCAGTGAACACATCACACCGACTTCACACGAACTTTTTCACGTCAAACACTACTTTAAGTATGATTTTTGCCCCTTGAAGCGATCTTAAAGCGCTGAACAGGGGCCTCCAGCAGTGTTGATTTTGTCATGAGTTCAGGCCTTCTGTGGATCTCCAATTTCATTCAGCTCTTCAGCCAATGTTAGCAATGTGAGTTTCTTTTGCTTGCGCTTTTGTTGAATTTATCAGGCTCATCAGGACTGCCATTTTCCAAGGAAAAAGCTTCACTTAAAAGTTTATTATTTTTTTTAAAAAAAGAACAAAGCTGTCGTCTACTACACTGAGTGCTTTGACGTATTTGCTAGTGACGAAATCGGCTTTATTGTGTTGAGAATTCCACGAACTCTGAAGACTGAGCTTTGCTGCCCAGATTCTTCGCAAAAGAAGAGTTTGAAAGGGTATTGAGACAAAGTTGTTTGCCACAGGCTGACTTTCCTCCATAGGACTGGTTACGCTCTTTTTGTTTCAGCATCTTGTGCTCTCTCTGATCCGCTGTTGACTGGCGTGCTGAAGAACACAGCCTTTTGGCCAGAGTTCGTAATTCAGTCGAATCACGAAGCCAAAACATGAGGAAGTCACGTCAGACCGCTTGTCCCTGATGGGCAGCCTGGTGTCGGCCGAGGCTGCGGTGGCGGCGCCATTTCTTGGGCCGCAGACGTGCGTCATGACTGGGGTTTCCAACTCTTTTCTCGATTTCCCAAAATGATCGAGAATTTGAAGTTATTTCCCGTTCCCGATTCCGGAATACTTTGAGGAAAGGAAAAGATGGGAGACCCTCACTCGAGGCTTTTCCCTCCGTCTCTCCTTTTTACTCTTACGCAAGTCCTTCTTTCGACCAGCGTTGCCAGAAAAATACGCCAGGTTCGCAAATTCAAACTCTGCAAAACATGCCAGCCACTCAATAGCGCCATGACGTCGACACAGGCCAGACAGTACACAAAGATGGGCCACAAACAGTATGAAAAAGAAGCCCCGCCGGTTTGGAGGAGGAGACTGGTATTGAAAAATGCCACTTGGCAACACTGCATCTGACGCATTCTTTCATTTGCTTATCAGGGTCTGTCACCATTTCCACCGAGCATCGGTTAAGATTAATAGGTGACATTAAGAAATTGGGAATTTAAGTTAGGCCGCAACTACTTGGCAGTCGTTCCTCTGGGAAGACAAAGCAGAGACAAATATAGATATCTATATTTGTCTCTGACTTATATCCTTTTACCAACAATTGTGTCTGGTTTACACCCCAGAGGAAGATTTGCCAAGTAGCTGCGACCTCTCAGTCTTGTTGACTTCTCATTCTGCCGGCTTTCTGGTCCCCATTCTGTTAACCCATCATTAACCTTTACGAACTCTATTACTATTAACCTTTACCAAGTTTGACCCTTCTTGGTTTGGTAATCCCAGACTTTAGCGCCGCCAAATTCCTTCCAGAGCTGTTGGGGATTCACAGGATTGAGCATTGTGATTTGTGGACCAACACTGGCACAAGATTGGCGTCAGCACAGCTTTCGGCGTTGGCATCACGGAGCTGCAGCTGCCGCTGCAATCCTCTCCGGCAGCCTTCACAGCTGACGTCGTTGGCGACGTCTCTCCGTTGCTGCTGCCGTCCTCGCCAATGACCTTCACAGCTGTCATCACTGCTGCCTCCACCAAAAATGGCCCTTTGGCCTTCACAGCCGTCGTCGCTGTCATCACCAATGGCCTTGGCAGCCGTTGTTGTTGCTGTCCTTGCCAATGCCCTTCAAGGGGGTGGGTGGGTAGATTGTAACACGACCCCTTCACACACATGTTTAAGAAAACAGTCTCTCCAGTGAAGATTGGGCATTTGTCACCCTTCTCCACTTGCTCCCACTGACCAGGGATCAAAATCATATTGGCCAGCAAAAGTCTCCACAGGACACTTTTGGCCCTCCTCTTTTAGTTTTTGTGTAGTTGCCATGGGACACAGACTGCACAGAATCATTCAGTCTCCGTTAGTCGAAATTTGGCACCGTGTAGAGTCATTCATAAGTGGCGCATTGGCTGATAAATTTAGAAATGAGCCCATTATGAGGTTGGGAGCGTTGAAGTCGAAAATATTTTGAAAGGTTCCAGGAGTCATAAGAGAGTGATTTGGGTCATTAATTATCAGGATTAGAATGTTACTTTTTTGAACAGACTCCTTACATCATCGCACTGCCTCGTCTGGAATCAGAAGATTTCATTCAGTACGATGTTCAAAGCAGTGTGACAAAGTCACAGACAAATCCGGGCAACAAAATTGTCATTATTTTATTATCAATCGGGCCCTAGTGAAGTGGGATCTACTGTACAGTATGTCAAGGAGTTAATGTATGCTTTGACTAGCTGCTGTAACTGTTATTTCTCTCACTTCTGCTTTCCTTAGAGCACTATTTACATAAGAACCTGAACATGAAATGGCGTTGTTACAGAAGTACCTAGTAGCAAATCCTGATTGAATATCCTGCACAGCAAAGGGAGAAGATGCTTGATTGCCGACCGAGAAAGGACATCTGAGAGTAGATATCTATTTCTTGACACACTGTAGGCGGTTCACCACTCGCTGACAGCTCTCTACTTGAGAACTTGGATGGTCTCGATGAAGGTGTTTTTGTTGTTTGATTTCTCTGGTTTGTTGCTCCTGCTGTTGTTGTTGTGCCTTCTCCACTTCTTCACAATGGCCCCAGAATATTCTTTGTATCTGTCACCAAACGCCTGGAAAAAGACCAGAAGGTGACGGTGCTTTCGAGAAGAATTCCTAGAAGATCTCAGTAGTTATTGTGACATTGTCACATGTCTGCGGAAAGAATATAATACCACTTTTCCATAATACCGTCTTTCTTCATGTTAATCCCCCGGACCCTCAAGTGAGTCCTTTAATATACTTAACACTCCAGTTACCTTTTCATTTGCCGCACCTACGCACTTTGTTTACGCTTCAACGCCAACAGCGCGACACAATCCTGTCTAGTCAGGTCTACAAGGTCACCAGGTTGAGGGAAGACCCGGTCCAGATGCTCCGAGCTATGGAATCTTCGAGCTGAGGTCGGGTCAGTCAAGATCCATTGAGCTTTCGAAGCAACTCTGTTAAAATTAATAAACGGACAAACCATTTGCTTCACTGATTCTTCGTGAAGAAGTCTCTGCTAGGCGCTAGTTTCTCAACGCAATGGGGAATTTCATCAACGCCGTCAGGATGACGTTAGTCATCAACCTCATCTCGGTGAGGATGTCCCTGGACGACCTTTTTGACAGGATGAGGAAGGAAATCCACGATGCAGTCATGGCAGCGCATTCGGAGGTAGGGACACAAAGGCACCTCGCCTAACATGCGTGCTTGCGGTGCATGCAACCCCCAAGGAGGTCACGGACTCCGCATCTGTCCTCCTCTGCGTGGCGACGCGCTTCGAGGGCGACAGCGTCAGGATTCCTGCAGGCATTCGCGCGGCCGAGCGGCTGGGGAAGTCGCTGACCGCGGGTTTCTCGCCTATGCAAGAGCCAGCAGATGGAAGTGCAACAGCTGCAGCTACAAGGGATGATCCTTGGTTTCCTTTTTTGGGGGGATGAATGTCGATTCCCACTTTCACCTCTTCCACTTGTATTAGAGAAATCTCCTAACTAATGCTGCAGATATGTGGCTTTTGACGCAGAGAGAGCAAGTGCAGTGGAGGATGGAAGCCAAATTGCTGCACAACAGAGCCTCGGCCTCCCATATGGGGGAGAAATCAGACCTTCTTAGCCTATGGAAGCAGCTTTTCTACAAGAGAGTGGAAAAGAGTGACCATCAGAGTTAAGAGACTAAGAATTGGCTGCAAAATGGAGACTGGTAATGCCTATGCTGCAATAAGTCTTTGTACAATCCTGTAAGGTGAGAAGACCAAGGTCCGCCTACCTGTGCAATCAAAGCAGGTAGCGAACCTTGAAGAAGGGGTTGTACGGTACATTAGATTGTGAGGGAAACTGTAGCAACTGTAGTGAGTTCCCTCTTCTTGAGAATTCAGGCCTCGGCGTGGCCTCTTTCAGCCTTAACGACGCTGCCTTTCTTAAGGCTCTCCGTACAGCTGTGACTTTATCTACGTAGCGAAAGAACACTGAAATTTTGTTAGGACAACATCAGCACATTTCATGGGAAAAATTCAAAATTTAGGCCTCGATGTAGCTTCATTCAACCTCATTGGTGTCCTCCACATGCCTTATTTACAATCAAGACAGTACAGGGTTCACCTTATCTAGTGGAACACGTACATTTCGTCCGAATTTTGTCAAGTAGGCAAAGACGACGCCAACATTGTTATCCATATTTTTTTTTTAAAAAAAAACAACGTATCTCAGGGAGGGCCTCTTGTCACTCTCAATGTCTTTCGCTGGATTGGGTGGGTGGTATTTGTCTCCAATTCATCAGTAAAGCTATTACATGCGGATTTTGCTTCGCTCCAACTCTTTCTTTCATAGGACGGTTGAACTTTAAATTAAGCTTCTGACAAATCTGGTGTGCTAAACATTCACGAAATAGTATTGTGTCTCTGTCGAGCTAAAGAGACATACACTATTTTGCTGAAAAGGTCGTTCAAAAGCTGTTTGAGTCTTCAAAAAAGATGAAGCCACGGTTAAATATTTTACCTTGGTGCAACTTATCCAGCACTGTAACAGGCCACCGTTCCACGGCAGTATTAGCGTACGAGTGTTGAAATACGTCAAAAAAGTTTGCCTTTTCTCTGCATACCTTCAGAGTTTCTGCTATATTGGCTATTCGTTCACTATGTATTCACATCACTTGTTTGGTTCAACAGAAACAGGAGAATGCCAACATTGCTTGGAGCAAAGTGCAAACATAGTCCTGTTTTGGGATCAGCGCCGGCTGACGAGGGATGATAGCTTATGTAAGACACAGTAAAACCCGCAGGCATGCATCACTGGATGCGTGCATCAGCCACCTGTATGCATTTAGAGTCAAGGGACCAAATCAAAAATCACCTGTTGCAGCAACACAAGATGCAAACCGTGTTCAGCCAAAGCACGAACAGTGCTGATATGCGTGAAAATTTGGCTTCAGACAGGGCAAAAATTGGCCCCATGAGTCAGATTTTCTGTTCTTGACCTGTTTTGTTGTGCTTTGCAGTGCGATTCTTTGATCATGGTGCCGGAGAGAAATGTGTCGATTTCAGAGAAAAAAAGCATCTTTCGGATTCTCGAGTCAGTGACACAATGAGAAAAAGCTTGACCCACACCCGGATTGATCGATTCTTCTCCATGATGACAAATAGTTAAGTGCTGTCTCCGTCCACTTTTTGCTTGGGAGTTCCCGGATGCCCCAAAATGTGGAGGACAAAGCGTACTTGTGTGTCTCAGCAGTGGTAGCATTGCCTGAAGAAGCTTTCTTAGTCCAAGCAATTGATTCTTGCTGACGACATGAAATGGATTCTCAAGTTGCTCTCGAGATGATGTTGACAAACCTCCACCTGTTTCTCCTCAAATATGAATGTGACTGTTCAGCGAAATGTCATTTCTGATGACCAAAGGACGACAGTTAATTATGAACCTTTTGGAAAGTCAAATGATCCCCTATGATTGCTTCACAACAATTGTCAAAACATGTGACGTGTTTAAGAGAACTGTTCAGCGCATCTGGAGACATGGTCCAGAATCTGCTAGAGCTGCTCAGTTTGTTGCACTGTTTATTGTATTGTTCAATTGTTCACTCTCATCGTGATTCCTGTACTGTATTCCCAGATATTGGGACGTGGACTTGCTTTGCCGGACAGCTTTTCCCGCCATAATCGACTTTCATTATCAGACGGAGTAAGTACAAAATGCAACATCTTCTACCTGCCAGACAACTTGATTAACAGGGGTTCTGGAGGGTCTTTTCTACGCCACTGTTGTGTGCATCTATTGGGTGCACGGTATGGATAACAAGCCCCCAATGTGATGCATGCATGCGGCTTTCACTGTATCAGGCTTGCAAAAATGTGTCCCCACAAGCAACATTACGACCTTGCAGTGATATTAATTTGACAAGAGTAGTGTTTTAGACTAGGCCTTTAAACCTTTATAGCTTCTATCAGATGAAGGTGGTGAACACCGAAATGGCATATTGCGTGCAAAGGTACGTGCGACCAACCTAAACCCAGCTGATGCAGCCAGTCATTTTGGTGCACGCTGATAGGTTACTTTTAGTACACAAGCCTTCAGATTTGGAGTTTAAACGTATTATCTCCGAAAATAAAAACAAAAAGTAGGGGGGAACTAGGTTATTATTTCTCCGAGGCTTTTTTTCTTTTCTCCATTCTCGAGTCCCCTTGACCCGCTTCAAGCCGCCAAAATCGGCAGGCTAGCGAGCTTTTCAGGGCCGCGCCAAAATTTATAGTACTTGAGTTTAGCAATTTGTACTTGGTACTTGGGTGCAGAAGTTTATAGTTGTTGAGTACAGCAGCTTATTATTGTACTGAGTACTTGGGTACCGCAGTTTATAGTGCTTCAGTACAGCAGTTTATTATTGTACTTGGATACGGCAGTTTATAGCACTTGAGCATAGTGGTGCATTACAATACTTGGATGCAAAAGTCTCCAGCACTTGAGGACAGCAGTGCATTGTACTTAGGAATGTAATACATAATGCCTGGCAGTATGGTAGCGCTGGCATTGGCCACACATATTTACATCGAGTTTAACTGCATCGAGAACAAAAAAATGTGGGCAAGCACTGGTCTTTCGTTTACAACTTCACTCTGCTGATGACATTGCCGACAGTTCTCTTCTGGTATCCAAAAGTCATCTTGGGCCTGCAGAACATGAGGATAATGGTATGTCGTTTAGCTGTGCTCCAACACAACTTGTTGTTTTGGCAAGTGAATCACAGATTGCTCTAAAGCCCAACCAACACTCAAACATGACTGGAAATATTCGACTTTGACAATATTAAACTTGGTTTAAATTATGTGGTAACGCTGTACTTTCCTCGTTTCGACTTAGGTGCTTTTGACCTGTCCGAGGCCTTAGAAAGACCCTGGTCCATTACACAAGTATAATATCGTACAGGGTGTACCAAATGTAGCAAGATATTTTGATTTTAAACTTAATTTGTTGCATTACTGCACGGACCACAGAAGTATGTTGCATCAGCATAACCAGGCTTGACATTGGATTCTTGTTCTAAATCATCATCATCATAACTATTGGCCTCCTCTTGGCTGTCTTCAGTATGCCTAACTCCTTCAACGATTTCGCCATCAGCCTGAGAATAAGCCGCAGATGGGGGAGAATGCTATTGTCGGCAGAGGAGATAAAATTGGTCGGGAACTTGCTCTCCCTGGCCTTGTCAAGCTAGGGAGACCAAGATCGCAACCAATTTCATCACCCTGACAGGCTGACCAGGTTTTTCTGAGGGGCACAATGGACACTTTGGCGTCCTTGGCAACGGAGTGGCTGTGGCACTGTTGGGACAGACTGGCATACTCAGTGACATAGGCTGGACGTCTACAAGTTATCATTTAACCCCTTTTCAATGAGCTAAGTGCCTTTAAAAGGTGCTTGCCAATTTTGAGTTGCAACTCTGAAGATTTCAACCTCACTTTACTTTTGTCATCACACATAGACCAGGTGTTCACAGAGGTGAAATATTCTGTGCTTTCCAGAACCTTGCTTAGTACAGAACTTTGCAGAACACCTCTAAGTTCATTTTTCAGTAGGCACTGCGTAAGGTACACCCTGTATGATGTGCACGTGAGGACTCAGCCTGGTCAGAGCCTCATTCAGAACGAGGAAAATATCGTGCACATTCCTTAAGGATAGGCAATTTGTAATTTGACGTTCGATTTTTCTTATTCACTGTCCCAGACACCTTCTAACACTGCACTGACCGCACAGAATAAGATTTACAGAGCTGGAAGCAGTTTATGAGAAAGATCACCTTTTCCTCCTTATTTGTTCCAGTTATCACTGTCAGCTGTAGGTAATACAGAAAAATTCGTACGTCAAGTGCAATACTTGAGTGCAGTCGTAGTTCATAGAATTTGAGAATAGCAATTGCAGGTTAGTGCCGCTCTTGAATATGATGGTAGTTACTGAATTGTTATTGACCTGGAAAGGTCATTGCGGTAGCAACAGCTGAGCCTCCTTTCGGAAACAATCGTAACGAGCGAGCAGAAAAAAAGACAGAAGTTTGCCATTGAACGAACGGGTTTTGGGGTGGTTTTTGTTCTTTTGAGGTGGTCGCTCGTGGGCTATTCAAGCTTTTTGCGTCAAAAAAATCCTCTCGAACAGCGTGAAAAAGTTCAGCACACGCGATTTTTTTAAGGGCCGCAAAAATGTGCTTTACGTGAGTTGCCTAAAAATCTGGTCACGATTACAGTCGCCCAGTCAGTACAATGAACAGAATTATAGTGAGCAAAGGGAATGATAACGACTTCTCAGGCGGCCGAGACTTCAGCGAATAGAGAGAGCCACACACACCAAGTTCTAGGAACGATTGAACCAAATTCGCACTGACGTGCAAAATCTTCACCTTCAAGAAAGACCCGAGTTCAGTATGTATAGATGCAGTACATTGACAGCCACCTTACCTCTCTAGGAAAAAGGACTTCCAACCTGCTCCACTGAAAATGAGGTGCAAAAACAATGAATTAATTATGGTGAATAAATTATATAGGAGAAATCGCGTAAGGGACGCCCTCAAAAGTCGTCAGTCACAATTCTCCTCACCCGAGAGTTCTCCCTACCCGATGTGAGATTGCATGATATAGTCATATTCCGGGGGAATTCACAAAGTCACAGTGGCAAAGTAACAAACAAAAACAGTGCGAAATGACCTCAGAGAATACAGCGATGACGGAGAGAGCAACATGGATCCTACGGCAAATGCCACTCCCTTGGAATGGAGGAGGGGATGGCCATCCCGGGGGACCTGGATGCCGAAGCCATCGTCTCAAAAGTGTGCAAGGACTACAACATTTCCAGGTTCGCCCTAGTGACTGGGGGGCGGCGTAGAGAAGCTTGAGAAGGCCATCCTGGACAGGGAGGAACAAACAAATATCCTCAAAGCTGTCCACACAGACTGGACAGACCTACAAGCATCTGGGGATCAGTGCAGGGATGTTAATACGTTGGAGGAAAAAAGTCCCACTTAGGTGATATCTCTGGGCAAGTTTTCCTTGTGTCATATTTTGTGTCTTCTCAAGAGTTGGTGAAGCTAAGTTGGGTGGTGCCAGAGTCTCCATGCACAACTTTGATCAGCGCACATTCAGTTCTTCAATTGCGCAGTGCGTCTGAGTAGGAAAGACAGTGACAGCAAAATCTTGAAAAATAAAGCAAGAAGAAGGCAGTGCCAAGCAGTTAATTGTCTACTGGGTGGCAACGCTGTACTCAAGATAAATAGAACGCTCTGTTATGCTGTGTCATTACTTGCTGGAGTCAGGTTTCAGGGTGAAAATACTGGCAAGAAATGGAGATGTCGGAGGAGAATATAATTTATACAGATGAAAAGGAATTTCATTATGCCTTTGGGAGATGCTGTCGGCTTCAAGCTCTTCTTTCTCTCTTCTTCCACAGGTGATCACGGATCTGAACCTTCAGATTGCTGTGTTTCGAGATCTGCTGATCCACGTGGGGACTTCCAAAGACTCCGCAGAACTGAGGGAAAAGATCAGGCGCGTGCGTAGACAGTGCGTGGAGGCGTGCAAACAGACAAACACACAGTTGTTGCCTCAGATCAAAAGGTAAATTTCTATTCTTGCGTCTCGGACAACATATGGAAATGGAAGTTTACAGGGTGGGGCCAAAAGTGGCGTGACTCTTAAGGAGGACATGGGGATCTCAGAGAAACTAGCGTACAGGGTGGACCGAAAGTAGCGTGGTTAAAAAGAGAGGATGTGGAAGGAACAAACTTTATTTGCAGTCGTAATTAACAAAACTGACTTTTTTATGCAAAAGCTTTGGCAAGTCAGAATTTAGTTAAGTTCACTAGTTGGTTTTAAGCTAGTCAAGTTTTATATCTACGTCATTGGGCCTCGATCGATGGAATTAAATTTCGCATCGTCTCAGCATTCATTTGGCAATAATTTGTCTGAAAAAATGACTCTGGAGATATTGAAGGGCAGAATCTGGCATTTGCTAATGCTGAACAAATGGAAACATTAAAATAGATAGAAGTAAATTAATTCTATGTGATTTTTAAGTCGGACGACCAATGCTGCGTTTAATGTATGGCCGTGTGTTTGTTATTGGAAAACGCTACTTGGACAACAGAGGGTTTTCTTTTACCTTTGAAACTGTATATATGCCGAGGTCATTTGACCTGTCCGAGGCCCTACATATCTTGTCCGAGGGTGGAGGACTGAGGACAACAAAGATAGGACAAAGAAAGACAGGACAGAACCTCAGTCAAAATGGTGAAAATATAGCGTTACAATACGAACCGCCAATTTGAGATTTAAAGGGAAATCATGAGATATTACACTTTATATATTCCTATGAGATACATTTATTCAGGAGGAGAGCACCTGACTGAGATGGCCTACTGCTGCTCTGGCTCTAACGCTCACTACATTTCCTGTTGTTTTTTAACTTTTTAAGCTCGCTCTAAGTATTATATTTTCTGTTTTTGACAGTCTTTCGCAGTTTTTCCATTCATTGCCAGTTTCATTAACTCTCATAAAATTTCCCATCCACACTAGGCAAAATTAAAATGCATAGCAAAATTTTTGCGGTAAATACAATTTTTCGATTTTTTCCTAGTTTCTGAATATTTCCTCTCTTGAGTATCGCAAGTACAGCAGCCACTTGGCGTTAAATATATTATATGATACACGGCACAGATCGGGGGAAATGTTGGTTTAAAAAAGGGATAAAGAAGAGAAGGTAGCGGCCACATTTTCAACGGTCAATATCGTTTCTAGAGGGAGAAAGAGCGTTATTTGATATAGCAGAAAGCGCTTCTTCTCCCTCTCCTCGATCCAACTCTGCCCCTGAAAGTCTGACTTGTTTCACATGCATGAAAATGTGTGTTGAGCAGCCGCGAAGGCTTTCCCACATATAAAAGATACCTGCAGACACTGAATACATGCGAGGCTTATACAAAGTCCACAAGGAGGGAGCACAGAAAATTGGAGTCGGTCAAAAGGAGGCAAGGGCAGATTAGGGGGACCCACAGAATACTGACTGGGAAATTGAAAATGATGCTATGGGCGGCCAGGCTAGGGGTGGGTCGCGCCTGCCATGCTGGCGATGGATGGAGGTCGCACACAAGCAGGTAGAGGTATGATGGAACGACCTCACACTGACCTCGACGCTGGGGACGTCAAGAAATGCCCTCGATCATTTCTGAGGAATTTCCGCTGAATGAGAACCAACAACGGGGAGTGGAAACTCTGAATGCCTTTATTGGCGGGGGGGGGGGAGGGGACGAAGTTCAGAGGGATGCCCAAAAAGTGTGTGGCAACCCCAAGTGCACTTCATTTATTACACAGGTTTATAACTACAGGTAGACGCCGAAATTGATAAGCAGTATCCTAAAATGCTTTCTTATCTACACCGAAATTGCGGTAAGAGATTGCGTTAGGAAGCGAGAAATGAAGTGAAATTGGGTTAGAGATGGACGAGAAACAAGAAAGACAGTGGAGAAATGCGACTTTGGTCGACTCAAATGCTAAATGAATGATCGTCAGCTCAAATCGCTTGGCACTTCAATGAAATCACTACAGTGGAGGAAACATGTGATGCGGAAAGAGATGAGGTACAGTATCTGTGTCTCGGTCCCATCATACAGGTAGTCATGGTTTTTTTTCTCTACAGTAGAGTATCGATTTAGCCACAAGTTTGCTCCTTACCATTTGTTCAATCGCTCCACTCGAAGGTCGCCAAGTCGGATGACATCATCGTCCCGTCCTGCAGTTGTGCCGTGCAGTCGAGTCTCGATGTAACGACTTGATAGATTTGGATCAGACTGTTTATGTACTTTGAAAGCCTGAGTGGCTCGTAAGTAACCTACTTTCAGTCAACATGTTGAACACTCATCAGCGTAGGTATTTAAGGACAGACTCTTACCGAGGAGGATCTTTTTGACAGGCTCCAGGGTCTTCTCTTACGCACCCACTTTTTGACCCTCAAAAATTGAAAAAAAAGGTAACTTTCCTTAACAGTTCGCCTTTTTTAACTTATAAAATAGTGGAAAAAACCTCTTTTGACTGATTGTGCTTGGTCCATAGTGAGCATTCTGGGCCTGTTTTCTGAGGAAATGACTGTTCTGTCTAAAAAGTTGTAGCTGTCAAAGAAATAACTTTGTGCTCGATGAAAAATTATGCTTTTTTAATTCTAATTCCAAGCTTTGGTATTGTTTTCTGCCACTCATTCCAAATCCGCACTCGTGACATAAATGCCACATCACTATGCTGTCGGGAACATCAGTATGTGGAAAAGTCTTACGTCTGTTGCCTTTCTTTGAACAAATAGTTATTTCTGTGAGAGAACTCTGCAAAGAACCCCTTCGATGTTACAGTCACATATATCTTACTGTAAGGTTACATCAACGCCTTGACGAAGCCAGAGATTGAGGTGAATTGAGGCACAAAAAACATCTCTGCTATTTCACTCACGATGACTGACTAGAGTTGAACTTAAAGAAAAGAACTAAGAAACCTTATATTAACTCTTTCTTTGCAGTGCCCTCTCTGAAGGCACCATCCTTGACAGTCATCAGCTGATTTGCCTCTACATGCTGAGCCAGCTATTGGAACGGGAACTGGACAAGTGTTTGAGGCTGGTCGTTGCTATTCCAATGGACATGAGCAGTTTCTATGGTGAGTCTACTCTATGCAGTCCTTTTTTTCCAGTGTGATATTTGGAGGCCACCAAAAGCCGCCTACAAATTGAATCAGCTTGACCCCCGTTTGCCCACCGGTCATTAGGGATGCGTTCGGCTGGATTTTGAACCGGATCGGGCCAGACTATTTCAGAGACACGTGACAGTTCACGCTCATGTTTTGTGGACTTAGAGCTGACTAAAAGTGAGAGAGGTGATCCAATAGATCGAGTGAACGATCTGAGTGTGTTGTTCAGCTGCTATCGAGGTCCACACAGAATAGGGCTGTCAGTGTCCTGCTACTGGATGGATGATAATAGAAATACTTGTGCCTATCCTTCATCATATTTAGCTCTTGATGATGTCACCATTTGAGACATCTGTTTTATTAACGATGTTCTGAACCAATCAGGAAGCATGATCCAGCAGCTGTTTGTTGTGGGATATGAGTTGCCATGACATAATTTTACTTGATGCAACCTTGCCAAGTCAGCCCTTCGGCCCAACATATCCATACTCCATCTGTAAGTGTAAGCGGATGACTCAAAGAAAATAAAGGAGGGAGAAGGTGAACGTTGCCCTGGCTCGCTCTGAGGATTTTGAGGCAAAAAGTCAGCTGTCGTGGTGGCCCTCTCTTTCACAGATAACTTAAG
>JAAUXU010048606.1_pt1 | contig 16937 bp, 16 predicted proteins | sample 7278151 | NCBI WGS metagenome assembly JAAUXU01 (sample SAMN14350113, study PRJNA611818) | marine sediment metagenome | isolation source: surface marine sediment (1.8m) | place: French Polynesia: Moorea | collected 2018-08 | reverse complement strand
TCCCACGTTCGACGGGCGAGAGTATAAAGGAAGCGCGTTCTTCTTCCCTCTTTTCTATGGGACTGTCCCGTCGATTCGCCGCGACAGCAAAGGGGAGAATACTCTCTAGTAATACGCATTGAGCCGGTGCTGTGACCATCATATCAACAGCAAAATTGTTGAGAAATTTACCAAATTTGAAACAATACTCACCGAAGTCCGCTGTTGTCTGGCCAACGCTGTCTGTACCGCTCTCGTTTGCTACGACACCATTGCCCGTTTTCCCCACTCCTTGACAATATCGGACTTTTTGAGCCCCCGTGAGTTCGTAGCTCAGATCTCTAGGGATGGACTAGAGCTACCTTTATCTGAGTTCGAGTCCTGTGGAGACGCGCGAGCTCGAATCGAGTCAACAGCTCGAAGACATCCCGAGAGCTCCGAGCTCACGGGCGCTGGAATAATCAGATGTTGTCAAAAAGGCCGGATAATATGTACGGATGGGATGAGGCTTGTTTTTGCGAGCCGAGCAAAGCTTCGAGCCCGCTTGCATCGAGCTGAACCTGAGGGTCGAAGTAACTGTGACATGCGCCAGTTTTACAACTGTACCTATTACCATATCTGTAATAAGGGTATGTGAAATGCAAGTTACATACTAAGAAGTAGTCGCATTAATTCAGTCATAACGGGAGCTGCGGCCGCGAAAAAAAACAAGTGTCCTGGAGCCAGAAGTGTCGCTTTGAGCTGATCCCCGAGCCGGCTAAAATTGCCTCGAGCCACAACTCGTTCCTAGCCCTACCAGATGGCCCGACAGCCAAAATTCCACGGTGGTAATTTAGTACCTCTTGGTCACGAACTAGGGCCGTGTCGGGCCACAAATTCTGGGGCTGGATCCGGCTTCAGGCTGGAAATGATCGAGCTGAATCGGGCCGTGGACCTCAGGCCCGTAAGTCGGACCTCAGATCAGCCCAATCCTCAGACATCATGCGAACACAAATTGTGTACCATTGGTACTACACAACACTGGGAGGGGATATACAGCATTCTAGAGGGGGAGGGGGACTGGTACATTTACAGTAACTACCTGTATGAATGGTATTAATTACAAGCACTGAGCAGTACTTAAGCATTGGAACAGCAGCCGCCTTTTGAACGGACATTGGAATATATTTAGAACATCAGAAACTATTGCAAGTTGTCATGCGAAATACTAAGCACTTTTGCATTTCTATCATCAAGCGATCTCCTTTTTTGATTTAAAACTTCCCCAGCTGTAGAGAACACTCTTTCTGACCGTACTGAAGTTGCTGGTTTACTTAGATGCTTCAAAGCAAGTTCATACAAGTATATTTGGTTACTTTAAAAAAATTGTTGTCAGGCATTACGGGCAGGCATCAGCAGCACTAGTGAAGCATGTGCTGTCTCTTGAGCCTGAATTTCTATACTGCATTTCCTTCGAGCTTTGAACTTCGGGCCGCGGGCCACCTCGGGGCCGGTAAAATCTCGGGTACAGCCTCGGGCTTTCGGGCCAGGCCCAAGCCCGATCACAGCCCTATCATGAACTAGTTTTCGGTGTACTGTGATAGCTCTCCAAGAAGTGACACCTCCTGAAAATGACTCGCCGATCCTTCGTCCCCCTGGTGACCATCGCCACTTTGGCGATGACTCTCGTCCAGGTGGAGGCTTTTCCGACCTTCTTCCCTTCCCACTCGGAGCTGGAGGGCAAGGACAGCTTGCTAAGTCGCATCATGGTCACTCGACCCTACAGGATGTACAGGTGCGCTTACCCTAACGCCAATTCAAGAGATTCTTATAGTGCAATGCGTGGATTGTCTTTTAGGCTGTACACAGAAATGAGAGAGATTGGCCTCTATCTGGAGGACTTTGCGTTGTTTGAGACGGAGCCCTCGCTCTACAGCGATGAAGTCATAAAGGAAGAAGAGCTCTTTGTGCACTAAATCATGTTGGACTTTAAGTCATGCTGTTGCGTTTTGTACCCCCTGACTGATTGAGTTGTGACGAGCACAACAATAATATAATACACTGTTGATTGACTACTCAAAACAAACTTGGGCGTCTGCTCTGAACTAGGTATGTCACTTTTAATCAAGCATCAGGTGTTTTTTCAGTCGTCACACTGGATAAATAAGTTTTCATAAGATTCAATCACATTTGGTATGACTTGGACTACTAAAATTTGCCTTCACTGCCTGTTGAGACCGGAAACGAGCGGCCCGCAGTCGTAGCTTGGCCCAATCCCTGGGTACTTGAAGGCGTGTAGGTCGAAAATCTGAGATCTCTCAACCAGTCTCTTCCTCCGTAGTAGTAGTGATGGTGGTGGGCATGTTCCAGGACGCCCGTCTGCGCCGCTGAGTCGCCGCGGCTGCTGCCGCCGCGGCTGCTACCGCCGCGGCCTCCGCCGCGGCCAGCGGCCGCACGGTAGTAGTAGTGGGAGAACACTGCAGGCTCCACGAGCGCCTGAGCATGGCCACCTCCTGGACTTTGCCTCCATGAGGCCGCTGGAAGCAAAATCCAATTACGGTCATACCAGGGCAATCCCTCCCGGGAAGACAACCCTCTACCCCTGTGACCCCCACCAGAGCTAATTGACGTCGTCTCTCTCGCCCCCGCTGCAAGTGCCGCAGGCCAAGTTCTTGAAAACACTCCTTCCTCTCTTTCTTCCTGCCTCCCAACTGCTTTCTTTCTATCCTGGTCGTGGTTCTGCCGCCTCAAGCAAGTCGGTGCAGACGTTCGCTGTGGTCGAAGGGTCACTTGTCGGCCCTGACCATGACCGTCGTCGTCGCCTTGACCTTGGAGGAGCTGCAACAGCCCGTCGTGGTCACCGGTCACTCTGCGCATGACCCCGTTGGCCTTCTCCACGACGTGATATTCCCCAACCTGCTCTTCCTCTCTCATCTCTCCGGAGAAGTCACTCGTCTGCGCACGCAAAAAGTATTCCTGCCTGTGGAAGCGGCGCGAAATGCTGTCAAGATGAGATGGCAGCGAAATCTTCCGCCTCCGTCGAGAAGGAGGCCTCAATGCATCGACTGCTGCAGCCAAAAGACATTGCAAAGAGGCTCTTCTTCTCTCTTTCTTGCTACTGCAGCTCTTGTCGATTATCGGAGATGTCCTCGGGGTCTGAAACGGAAATATACGGCTTTTTTCTCCTCCAAAGTGGCTATACTGTACATTACAGGTCTTGCTTCTCTTTATCACATGCTTTCTGGGCTTCTCTTTCTTTCTTTCTTTCTTTCCTTCTTTCTTTCTCTCTTTCTTTCTTTCCGTCTCTCTCTCTCGTTCTTTCTCTCTTGTTGCTGAGGGTAGTTTCTCCAGCTAAAAATGGGCAGTTCTTCTTCCTCTTGCGGACTTCCTGGTGTGGTGTGCACGTGTGTGCGCATTGTGCTTGTACATACATACATACGTACGTACTTTGAGAGAGTGAGATGAAAGGTGCGATTGCCCCAACCCAACCAAGGTGGGCGCAGACAGTGTGAGCATGCCCAAAAACGGAGGAGGAAAAAGAAAAGGAGTGAAAAATGCGAGCGTTTATCCGCAAACGGCGCGGCTCCGTGGATGGATGTTTCCATTTCCGGTTGGGGATCGAGGGCAATTTTCCCATCCATGTGTCGCAAAGGAACTGGTTTCGACTTCTTCCAAGTCATGCCAGCCGCCGTCAACCGATTCGGAGGCAGCTTGATAAAGCAGCCCAGCTTTTTCGTCCCACCTACGGAGCCTTCATTTTTTGTCTCTCTCTCCGGACTTGCGACAAGCATCGGAGTCGGAGGAGGGAGGAAGAAAGAGAGGGGGTATAAGGGAGTAAGGGGAAGGCCTAACATGACCAAGTGGTGTCAGGGCGAGCACGAGAGAGATGACTCAAGGATTCCATCCACCAAATTGCAGAAAAGTCTCTCCTTCCCCTCCTCTGGGTGAAAAATGACGGCACGCACCGCACAGCACACCCAGAGAAGAGCAAAGATGAGAAGAGAGGTCTCTTGAAATTTTGGATTGAAGAGAGGGGGGAAGCAAGGTGTGCATCTGTATGCATGAAACGTGCGTGCTCTGAATTGTACACAGGAGGTGCATTAGCAAAGAGAATAATACACAAGAACGAGAAATTTCTCTTGAAAATCCAATTGTGCACTGCAGGGAGGGGTGTGGCGGAGGGGAGGAACAGCAGGAGCACTGCTCGCGGTGCAAATGGGCTGGCAGCCATGCATGGGTCGAGATATGTGCGAATAAATCAGAGAACCAAGCTGGATCATTGCAAATGTTGCTGTGCTGCGCACCTACCAATTGACAGGTACCATTGGGACCGCTCCATGCCCCTCTTCCGCATTCAACCCACAGATTAAGAGTCATCTGTACCGAGGACGACGCTGATATGAATCAAGTTGGCACGAGAGGTTTTGATTTACCTTTCTGATTCCGCACAAAATAGATCTCTCTATAGAAGATATAAGATTACTGAGATTACCATGTCATATTGTGATGCAACTTGTGAAGGATCTTGCTTCATGCATCAGTCAGATTGATTCTTATATCCTTCAGGATTTATGCAGTATGCAGTAAACCGGATATAAGGATCATTTGGGACCAGTGAAATTGATCCTTATGAGCATCTGATCCTTTTACCCGGTGATCTTTACGTACACTTTCATTGTACACGGAGCTTCTTTGATTTATACAAGCGTTGTCCTTGTACATTCGTAATGGAAAGCGAACAATGGCGAAATATCCGTTAACGGTTCCTGCTCTGCCTCAGTTTTAGAGCTTCTTTATTTAAAGTCTGTTAAAGGGAGCTCAAAACAGTAGAACCGACAGCTCCTGTGAGCAAAGTGATGTAACCATGTCCGCATTAGTTTTTGTCTGTCGCCAGAGCTCGCACGCAAAGCTACGAGCAAAAAGTGAGAAGAGATAGAACTTGTTTGGCCTCCCTTTTCTCCCACGTTCGCATTATTTGGAAAAGGAGGATACAGCATCCATTTGAAAGCGAGTGCGCACTGCATGTTGCGTTTGTGTTCGGTTCGACCAAAGGTTGCTTTTTGCTGTGAACCTGTGGTAAAGTACAGAACTGACTGTCTATATCTTTACATACAGCCCTAAACATGATGACGAGCTCAGCTCAGCGGTTGGGTGACGCGGAATCCCAAGGAAATGGACCATAAGTGCAGTAAAGAGTGACTCCCCTCTTAGCATCATGCTGTATCAACTGCAGTTGCAGTCAGGAGCTATGAGTGAATGGTCATTTTAGTCGATTTTCATGCTGGGCAAACTGACAAAACTTATGAGTACTTTATACCATGATCAAACAGGTGTAAGGATAACAGGAAATAAGGATCAGACACCTACAAGGATCATTTTCTGAAAAGCTAAGGCAAACTAACTGCATTTTCACCTCTGATGGACATAAAAGCCAAGCAATAACAAAGATCAGTTTCACAAAGTGATCGTCATGGCTCTTACGCAGTACATTCACCAAACACAAAATTCGAGGCACCCCTGTGACTAGGGACGGACCACGGTCATTCCTCTACTCTACAGTGGAATCTCTTTATGCGTTGAGACGAAATTAGAGGTGTCTGCTGGAGTGCAATCCTCCAGTTCCTGCTGAAGTTCCTTAATTTTGAAAGTTTTTACTGTCCTAGAAAAGTAAAACATAAAGTTTGGCCTAGATTCGCCCGCTTTCTCTTGTTTACTGCAGTTACAAAGGCATGAATGTAGCAACTAAAGTGTGCCGATTGTGCCCTTATCTAGTTGTGCTATTTATGGCAATGCAAATGACAACCCGTGAATGATAAAAAAAGTAAACAAAAACCACCAGTGACAGAGTTCTGCGGAACAAAGGCCACAAGAGGAACTGATTTTGAATAAGTGACAGCCCCGGTGCATTTGAAAAAAAGTTCATGCTTCAGCTTTACGTCTTGCAGTTCTCATTGTTTGCAACAAAACCTTGGTATAAGCACTTCTAAACATGAACAGGGGTATCATTCTTTAGCTTGAAAATAAGAAAAGTGCATGAATGCTGCTTACTTTAGTGGAAAGGAAAAATTATATCATGCATTACCAGAGAGAAATAAATAAATAAGGAATAAGGGAGAGACAGCATTGCCGCTAGTGTCGCCCGGGCTAAAAGTGTGACAAGAGTGCAGCTGATACCAGGGGCATGATTCACAGAGGAAGGGAAGGAGAGAAAGAAGACTGCATGCAGTGCTGCTGACAGTCTGTTCATTGCTGAATGGTCACTCATGGAATAGAACATGCTACACCTAGCATCAGCTGACTGTCACAGCGATGTACGGGCAATGTATCCCTCCCTTGCCCTTCTATATGAATATCATGAAACAGTGCTGACATTCTATGAAGGCGAGGTTGCTGTGCTTTGTCACTAAATGAGCTCGATTTACTGCTCCCAAGGCCTCAAAGTAGCAACTCTGTGCCCCTAGTAACAGCTGACCATTGTCACAATTTTTTTGCCCTGCGCTGTCTCTCCCTTATTCCTTTTCTCTCTGTGCATTAATAGAGTTCTGAGCAGAGAAGTACTTGCTCATGACAGTGGGGAAATAACAAAAAAGTCAACATTTGTCCAACAACCATTCATTACAATGAAATTGAGGAGGTTGCAATGTTGAAGGTTGCAAGGTGAGAAGGCGAATCAATTGCGCTGCGCAAGGCTGTTGTGCTGATCCCCCTCCTCACTTATGTAAGGAGCTATCAAATACGAGGGTGCAACCCTGTTTAAGGCGCAATACTTCTGCAAGCTCATCCTAGAAATAATATACAGTTTTCTTTTTTTGCCATTGACACTGTTCTAATAGTGTATTCAGATGTGTGTAGCTACTATGTGGATGTGCTCCAAGTTTCAATGAGTTTCAGTTTGTTTTTCAGCATATTTTTGGGTGGTGAAACGTATACTCAAATTTCCCTGCAAAACATGACTCATGCTGGTGGCTGAAAGAGATGTGGCTCGAGTCAGACAAGCGGCCGGATCAGTGAGCCATGACTAGAGCTGGTGGCTGAGAGACCACCATGAACTGGACACAGAAAGATGACAATTTCCTTCTGAAACGTTGTGATCCTGTCAAGAAGCAGCTGGGCCAGTGAGTTAAACTGGTGGCTGAGAGGCCGGCTGGAAACTCGGCCTATAAGCGAGTATGAGTAGAGGAGTATTGAGTGTCTTTCCTCAGTTCATGCTGTCTTTTTTAAATTTAAATACATTTACGGGGTGTAGAAAGAGTGGTTACACACGTTCCAATTCAGATTTGGGTAGTGCTTTTAAAAGAGCTGAAATGTGGTTTGAAAGTAAAACTTCTTATGAGTTCAGCATAAGTCTCCACTTTCTGTTCAAGTTGCTCCGGGGGCAAAACTATGCATTGTGTTGCTAGCAGATTCACTGAAAGTGGGGAGCGAAGACGCAAACCAAGAAATGTTCACTCTTCACCGTTGAAAGCATCACCCTTGTCTTTTGTTGCATTTCGTACTTACTTTTTTGCAAGTTCTATACGAAATTTTGGCTCTTTGATGCATAACTCAAGGGCAGATTGGTGACACCGTAACGAATGCGAAATTTTTTCGATATCTCACGACTGCAACTTCAGTTTTCTACACTATGATGAGCTAAGACGCTGCATTTACGGACCATTTCCTCGGGGTGTCGCGTCACGCTATGAACGGCAAGAAACGGGGCTGAGCTCGTCATCATGTTCAGGGCTGCCTGAGCAACTGTGCACACAGCGTAGGAGGTACATGTAATACTGCCTATGAAGCCCACAAACTCCACAGGTTTTAACAGATTAGCTGAGCAAGCAGCATTTTGCCTCACCTCGTCATGCTTCTCTTCTGCTTCCTTCTCGTATCCTTCATGAACTAATCGTTTCTTCACCGTCTGCCCAAAGGGCAGCACGAAGGGTGGGAGAGGTGAATGGGATCCTTTTCTGTACTGCTCTTCTTCTCCTGCTGTTCCCTGTTGTTCCTGGTGAGCTAATGAGGCCTCCGAGCCTGTGGTGGGGCTGCCGCTGCGGACGGTGCTGGAGTTGGTGGCGTCCGACTCGGACCTGCGTGTGTTGAGGGGAGGGAGGAACAAACGAGAGTCGTCGTTTCATTGACGGAATTGTTTTTGAGCAGTTATCCGAGACACAATGGGCTCGATTAAGCTAATCCTTGTACTGCAGACACACGTATGCTGTGCCACACTGATAGGGTCAATGCAGTTGTTGCTCTTGTCTCACTCACTCCACTCAGTGGTTTCGTTGCAAGTAGCCAAGTGTGGCCATTGCTTCGACAGCACAAAGACTTTCGCACCCTCCAGCATTTCTTGGGATAACATTGGTGGGGAGATACGGGTAAGTTAATTACTTGACGTCACTTTTTCCGTCGACTGACCCTTCTAATGCACTGAGAGCGAGTGGACAAAAACACTTGGCAACATCAATCGAGTGTATAGTGGTCAAAAGTGGGCGTGTTAACTCCCTTTTGCACCTCAGTAAAGTAGGACTTCATTCTCCGAATTTTTAAAATTGTTTGGGGCTAGGCTATTTGACCTGTCCCAGGTTCTTCTTTGGCCGAGAGCGATAGCCCGACGTCAATGAAGGGTTGAGGACAAGTCAAATGGCATTAGAAAGAAGGACTTAGAAGGACTTAGAAATTAAGGAAAATAATGCCTCTCTACCGTCCTGCTATTTGCAGTTGAATGCCCGTGGTTTCTTTGATCCTTCTCTTTTTTCCTACCAATTTTTCAGCGCAGTTGGTTGAGAGCGGCCAGAGTGATGTCAAGCACGACAATAAAGTTTTATGGTCCTCAAACCCCAAAATATAGTAACAGTTACTTTATTGTCGGTCTTTCTCATTTGGCGACAATAGAGTGGCATCATATTTTCAGCCCGCGGGATAAAAGTAGCAACAGTAACAGAAACTGACGTTAAAATAAATACCACTGGCCACAAAACTGGGTCTCGACATCAATTGTCAGCCAAGATGGCTCTATAGTTAGAGCATGTGCACTCATTATAGAATTTATGTTCCTACGTTGCAGCTTCGAAGCGAGCTTCGAGACTTTTTTTAAAGCTTTTTCAAACACCACAGCCTTAAAAAAAGGAATAAAAGTGACGTCAACCAACAAAGATGGACAATGCCTTGGCTCCCTCTTCTTGGGGGGATTTTGCAACTCATTTCAAAATCCAAAAGCGTCGAATGCTACTTGCCCAGACCAACTAGTACTCGTATATATAGCTAGTACGCGCGTACTTGACAGAGTCGGAGTCGATTTCTGGCGTGGACGATGAGGAATGCTGTTGTTTCTCCTCGCTCGTCGTACTGTAGCTGGTGCTCCTCTTTTTCCGCGGCCCTGGCGTGAGGCTCAGAACGACGGGCAAGAAAACGAGGCCGTGGAAGAGGCCGAACACAACCGTCAGGAAGAAAACCTGCGAGGACGTGCAGCAGAGGATGGTCCGTACAGTTTGTGCCACACGGGAGGCACTTCAATAATTGAGACATACCTTGAAAAACACGATGAATACGTGGGACTGCGAAAAGCCTAGCAAAATGAGCGCCAAGAAAGTGGTAACTCCCCCGTTCACGATGGCTGGGCCCATGGTGACTAGGCTAGTGGCAGCTTTCTCCGTGCTGGTGCCTGTTGATTCGAAAATATTATCATTTGCCATCATCGATCGCTCATGCTCAACAAACCACGCCACTTTTGGGCTTCAGTGACACCGCAACTTACCTTCAGAGACAATGAAGGCATGGGCGATGTGCGCGGAGTAATCCACGCACAAGCCGATGGCCAGCACAATGTTGATGCACGAAATGGTGTCGACGGTAATGCCCCAGAAGTGCAGCATGCCGACGAGATCAACCTATTGAGACTCACTATGAGAGTATGTAAATAATTTCATCAACGCCAGTGCCACGTGCACGCCAGTGGATGTACAGTTGCATATGGTGCCCAACAGGCGCCTATCCCGATGCCGTTTTCTCTGGAAACTCAAGACATTTTTAGCAAGGAAACTAATTCCGGAGCGAAAATCCAGTTAAGAAATAATTTCCCAGCAAGAACGGAAAAGTGTTCCCAACAAAGATTGAATTTTACTTGACATCTGTCTTCCTCTGCCCGGGAAAAGTTGTCCTAGGCATTATTAATTGGCTCATCTTGGTTCCAACTTTAAACAAGAAAGGTCACGAGAGTTATCGAAGTTTTTTTGCTGCTAGTTTCTTGTTTGGGGTCAGCTCCTTGGACACATCAGTTCTTGTGCTGAGCATTTGAAAAAAACATTTCAAATATACATGACTTATGAGTGACAGATCCCTTGAACGACACTTCTCGAGGTTGGCAGTAACTTTCCCCATGGATTCCCCGCTTTACGCGAAAGAAAATGTGTGTATCTTTCATTAAGCCGTGGTACAGACAGTCGATATTCCATTTTGGAAAGCTCGATTTTGGCAGCGTATTCTACTTTGGCAACATTACCCACTCAACAGTTTTCCATTGTAGTAAAATTATTTGATTTTGGCAACTCTCCAAAAGCCAAATATTCCACTTTGGCAACTTTTTCGCCACTGAGACGGCACTCAGTGGCACAAAATGAGGTTTCAAAACTTTAGCCATTTTTGTCCTAACTCTATTGCCATTTTTAATGTCTGAAGTTACAACGAACATCAACGCCAACTTTTCGAGCATAAGTAGTGAACGCGTTTCTAGCGTTCTACGAATCTTAGAGTCATTCGGACGCTCTGAAGTGGGTAAAGAAGATTTATACATTGACACACCTATGATGAATCATCGTCTCTTTGTCCTGCTTGAAGCTGCTGCCATCAATGTAAAAAAAAAGTACTACTGTCAGCTCTATATGGCAATTCCGCATCCACTTTAGCTATGTTTTGACTTGACCGGCGACTTGTCCAAATCGAATATCGACTGTACTTAAGTATTCACGCTTCAGTGCTATATGTATGCTGAAGATACATGCACGAATGTGCTGCACGTTAGTGCACCTGCATGTCGATGTGTTGACTTTCAAACGGTTCAATGGCAGCTGTGTAACTGACAACTGAGTAACGAACCACTGGGCAACCCTGGACAAGTGGGTGACTGCCCAACCCCGGAGCAAAGAATCGTAGACATCTCTGTCACGTGCACATTGATGGACAATGCATTATGGAATAACAATTTTATATGGATTTAGATATTATGTACCGTGAGCATCTCTCGGGACCAGATTCTAGTCCGCTTGAAAGGCATTAAAAACATGTGCTCACTTCCATCAATAATTGTCGTTTGGCTGCCAGAAGTTGCCGAACACCGACATCAGGCATGGAAAAGTTGAAATGGAGATGAGCTCGTGCTTCTGCTTAAGACTCAAGCTTTCAAAGCTGGGAAGTCGCCCAATCGCCTGAGTTGCCCAATTGTCTGTCAGCTGCCCAATTGGAGTTACCCAGCTGACCTCACCCAGTTATCTGAGCACGACTGACTTTAAAACAATTCTGTCTATTCCCATCTGTTTGCACCGTTCTCACAGCCGACAGGACTACGTACGACAAGATCAATTAAAAGCATCATTTGTCCGTCATCTCACACTCACCAGCGTCAGGACCACGCAGAGCAGGACCAAGCAGCAGATCTTGACGTCAGCCAGCAGCAAGACTGTGATAACGAAGACGCAAAGCATTGCCAGTCCAAGATTTCGCCAGAGTTCGAACCCGATTACCTCGTCCGTCTCCCAGGCAGCGTAAACCTGCAATGCAGTGCAGACTGGTTACGCATGTGCATGCATCAGCGGGGATTTAAGCATTCAAGAGACGTATCCAACTTCTCCATCCGGCAATAATTTTTTTCTCGTGTCCTAAATCGAATTTGGCCCTTAACGGATAAGTCAAAAAGTCTGCGTCCACAGACTTTTCAAGAGACCGAGGATAAAGACCAATCAATACATCCTCTTGCACACTTGATCGGCCCTTAATCTTGACAAAGAAAAGTTTCCCAGAATTGTTCTCGAGCCAACAACTTTCTGACTGGAATGGACAGATCTGTCCTGCTGCCACTAGTATGTATGCGGTGGCCGCCAGACAGTTCCCATTGGCCCATGACCTCACCGTCTCCTACTAGGACCTTCGGGTTAGACCTGCGTGTCTTCAGTCCCTTGTCGAAGAAGAGCAGCGTGGCCCTGGCGACGGTCCTCAGAACCATGACTATGTGGCCGTGCTGGGTGCACAACCTCGGTAGCAAGTCTCTACTTCCAAAGGGTCTGCGCAGCAGTCATTGTAGTAGACTGGATCCACCATGAGCACTACAAATCTTGTCAGAGACCGTGAATATCCAGAAAAGATTTATTTGACGCCGCGACTATTTGTTGCACACTACTAACAGTTTCTTACAGGTCCCTCTGTATACATACAACCTGTCGCTGGAGAATACGGTGTGTGACCGTAAGCATTTATCATGTCTCTGCATTCTGAAAGCTCATACATAAGTGGACATTGGGCGTATCATTCATGCAATAAGCAATAAAAAAGGCAAAATGAGCTACTTAGGATAGCGATTACGTTTTTTAAAAAAGAACAGTTCCATTTCCTTTCCGAGACTTTACAGTTTTTGATAAATTCAGCTATCTTTTCACAAAATTAGAAGAGCAACGCCAAGAGCTACTGCAATGAATTTCCATATTTCACTCCTCTTCATCCTTTCTGAATAACAAATGAGGTTCGGTGCTACTGCTGAGGTACCAACGCCTTCTTTCAGACTTTGCACGTACCACTTCGTGCAAGTGTACACGAGCTTGAAAAACACTAGGATTCTAGAGCAAGAGCAGCTTTACTTGATACAGGATGGAGGGCCGAGGAGGGGTGTGATAGCGACATCATGTACACGCAGAACAGTACGATACGCATAGAACGGGCGGACGTACGTACTGATAGCGCTGATCATGTGCTTGCCCAAGTAGAGCATCCGTGGTGCTCGCTCGCTGGCCCGCTCACTCGCTGGCTCGCTGGCATGGGTCCGTCTGGCTCTACCCTGCGTGCCCTGGCCCAGTACTGCACTGGATGTACACGAGTGCACGTCATATGTACGCCCGCACTCGTACCATGCAGCAATAGGAACAAACGAGGCAACTAAAGCCTGTTGCTTTGCGGATTGTGCCGCCAGCAATGGGTTCGCAGGAACAGAAGGAGGAAGCAAGGGGAGCTCGCTGGTGTTCCAGGCACAAAAGCTCCTCTTCTAGGCGCAGCCTCCTCTTATTATACAGCACAGAGCTCATAGCCTATTGTTCTACCTACTCTCTCTTTTCTCTCCCTAACGCACACACAGACGTAGGCCTTTCTAGGCTCTCCACCTCGTAAAAATTTCCTCGCTACCCCGACTTTTTTCTCCTTCCAGTAAAATGAAGAAGATAAGGCCAAGTTGCTGTTTAAAATGTGCTTGGGTACCAACAGTGAAGTCTCAGAAGACGTCAGGAGGAGAAGATGAGCAATGTTGGCAGAGTCAGTCCGCTTGAACACTCATCGGGAAACTGGCGTCCATCCTTGCTCATACGAACACACTTGTATCAACATACGGTTGCTGCAGACAGAGCATCAGAATGTTGATTTGATGGTGCAGGGTAGACTAACTTCCATTCTGCGTAGGCATGCAGACGCCAAGTTTGGGCGTCTGTCTGTTCAAGTTGCTCCTGGGGATCCCCCGCAGGGGTTGCTCCCTTTTGGGTATAACCCCACCCCACCCCCGAGGGGGATGTCGGTAACAAGCAGAAGGGCCTCCAAAGAAGCCAATTTTTTTTACTGACTTGAGCTGCTCTTTGGGCCCTTCCAAAGGGAGAGGGGATCGTCCAGGGACAGGGAAGTGCAGGAACCATCAAATCCTCACCAACCAACGTTGTAAGACCTACCTTTGAGAAGGAGAACGCGTGGCTGGAGAATCCTGCGTTCCCCACCAGTTCCTCGACTTTCCCCCTGCCCGGAATGTGCTCCTCCGGCCCGGAAAACTTCAAATACTTAATGCTGAATTTGGTGGCCTAGACAAAGAAACAGATAATGCAGTGTGACAGCAAAGTCACCTCAGTCCCTGTCCCCCCAGAGCTGAGCAGAATGCAGTGCAAAGTCGCAAAGTTTGGGAAGGAGTTTCGGCACCAGGAAAAACGCGAGGCGGAAGCAAAGGGACTTTTAAACTAGATTACAGAGTTTAACAACTTATGTTGGTGAAGAATTTGCGAAGAGAGTAACAGACAAGTCATGGGGAAACTTGCGGGATATGCTAGAGCTGCTCCACCTCGCGTCCTTTATTGCTAAACTAATGTTAATGTAATGCATGGCATCCCAGTCTGAGGGAAGGAAGGTTATTCGCACAAAGCTGGAACTTTCTGAGAAGTGCACACAGCTATTCTCACGTGCAGGGCTGAGATGAGCAGCATTTTTCCTTTGACACAAAGAGCGTGAGTTTCTTTCCCTTTTCTCGACTTCTCGCCTGCCCCTATCTTTTCCCAAGGTAGTGATGCCGTTGGCAAGTCCTTTTTTGCACAGAATTGGATTGGAAAGAAAGAAGGTGGCGATGCTACAGTACGTCATGCTGTAGTACGAGGAAAGCTTGCTTTTTCTCTACGACGCCTTATTTGGGAAGGATGAGGAACTTTTGCGCCCAAAGATGATAACGACAAAAAGCGGGCGGGCGGGAGGCGTACGCGCACTGCTCGGACTCACCAGGATCGTCGGTGCGAGGTCGTTGCACTTCAGGTCGGAGGTGAACTGGAAATTCTTCTTGTACTTCGATCCCGACTTGCTGAAAAGAAAGTCGGAGAGGTGCCGGGAAAAATTTCCCTCGAGGAATGAGTCTTCCCAGTCGGTGACATTTTTGTCCTCTGCCAAGTAGTACTTAAACTGGCCCCACCAAGAGTCCACAGCTACAAGAAAGAAAGGAAAATTATGCTGCGCTACTTACATGGTTATGTAACGAGGACTGCATAAAACAGGTGCCGTCTCTCAGACCTCATCCCAAAAGGCATTCTAATGTCCCAGTTCATGAATTTAAAAGCACTTTTGTTATCAGCGCTGGTGAATACGCATGTAGTCGTTTGAGCTTTTACTTTGCGGTGCGTACCAAGGCATGTACATACGACTTACATGTACTCAGACATTAGCGTACTGCAGAGCAACGGAGCAGAGTCTGTTTTATGACGGATATGGACACTTCTACATGACGAGAAGTGGTGAGCATTTTCTTTGAAGGCCTCGCTCGCCCTAGTGATGAATTCCAATTCGAGTCCAAAGGAGGTTCTCGGTGAGGTGAAACGTTTCAGGAAATTTGCCAATCCACCACTCGACCCGAATTAATAGCAGTCATGGGGCTCGTCTAATACGGTCATTAATTAATCTTTAATCTCGCCGAGTAACGTTAAGACTCTGTAATGAAGTGAGTTCCTGTACAAAGCCGGAGTAAAGGCAAACAAACAGACCAGCTCGGTTCGACGGTCGAGGCTGGAAATCCATCACCATCATGCTCGGGCCTTAAAGCAGAAAGCGCACTGCAGAGTTCAAATAATCCAATCCAATAGTACTACAACGTTCTCCATGCGTTGTCTTAACTATTCACCATGGAAGTAGTGGCAGAAGCAAGCTTAAGTCAGGCCAAGCTCAGGCAAGCCAGAGAAGTGCGGCAGAACTTCGCCTGTCCAGTCCTCTAGCTTGAGCGATTGAAGCTTGCCTCCCTCAAGCCGATGTCATAATACGAGAGCAATATCTTCATTTACTACATGCACACGACTACATGACCACATCGATCACTCATGCACTGGAGAAAAAGACCTCTTGTTGCGTCTTCGGACATGATGCAGTGGCGCAACCAGCCTTTTTTTGGCGCATGCTGCATGTGGGGGAAGCCTCTGCAGACCTGTGGCCCTCAGCTCACGTAAGTGATGACGCCAAAAACTCTCGTGTGTGTGTGCACACACACGCCGCCAAATTTAAAGTGATCGATTCGGCGGCAGCACCCTGTACGCGCCACATTGCATGTACAAACCTGTACGACCCGCAGTTCACTGACCCTGGGCAATTTGTGTTTTTTCGAGATCACTCACTGACGTTCTCTTTTTCGTTGGAAGTGGAATGGCCACAAGTTCCCCCTTATCTTTTCCGCACACACTCACCAAGAAGGTCCGCAAACTTTTCTTTTGTCTCTTTTGCTCTATTCCTGCCGAAAGATTGCAGGTTGGAGGGTGCATGAACATCTGGTACATGTCAGGTACATATCTCTGAAATGGCCTAAAGGACACACACACGCTGTGAGAAATAGTGCAGCAGAAGTGAGGGAGCAGCAGACAATACAACTACAGCGTCGTCCGTACTTCAATCCTTCATGCCCTGGCTCTGTCCTACTTATTATACAAGCCCCTTATTATTATCCAGCTGCACCACACACAGATGGTTGTGATAGTCTTTGCTGAGCTTCTCACAGGCCAATCGAAACCGCAGGGGAAAGAAAAAGGAGCCCACCAAGACATGCAAGAATAGGAAGCCCAACCAAAGCCCCATTTGATCCTTTTCTGCCTGTACAAAAGCCAGAGATCCAATCGCTTCTGCACATTGTGCGACACTCATTTCAATTTCCTCTAATGCACACGTACGACGTCCGTAGGTAAGGAGCACTGAAAGAAAAGGCTCTTCTGAGGCAGAGGAATAGAAGCTCAGTTGGAGGCTTTGCTGGGTTGCTTCTTTTTTTTTCTCCGTAGAACTGTGGCACAACTGTTTCTATAGCCTAATGTGGAATATGTGCCCTGGGGAGCAGTGTAAAGCGTGAAGTATACCGGGGGGTGAAAAAGTTCTCGGACTATTTCGTAGGAAACTTGAACTTTTTGTGGTCTGCCACTGCGAGGCCTTCAGGTCCTGGCCCTCCTCCATGAGCTTTTTGACCTTGAAGACCGTGCTCTTGGATGTGCTGGTGAGGTTCACGGTGTCCAGGACTGTGTGCCCGGCGCGGAGGAGGG
>JAAUXU010140634.1_pt1 | contig 16949 bp, 12 predicted proteins | sample 7278151 | NCBI WGS metagenome assembly JAAUXU01 (sample SAMN14350113, study PRJNA611818) | marine sediment metagenome | isolation source: surface marine sediment (1.8m) | place: French Polynesia: Moorea | collected 2018-08 | reverse complement strand
GCCTGGTTTTCCTGGCGGGTGCGGTCTTCCTGGCGGTCCTTGGAGGCAATGCCCGGACCCTGACCAAGTGGTACAATGAGGCCAACCTGGAGAACGGATCCTTGGCCGCACGGATCGACCAGGTCATCAATCTGGTCGAGGGCCATGCCGCCGGGCAGCGCTTCCTCGCTCTGTCCACGCACCCCTTTCCGGGCTTTCCGACGGCCAGCTACACCAGCGCCGTATGGGCGAGCCGGACCAACAGCGCCTTCTTCATCCCGGCGGTCGCCAAGCTGCGCGCAGCCGCTGACCCCGGTCAGACGCAGCTGCTGCGTTTTGCCGAGGACAAGGCCAGGACCTTCCTGCTGCACGACCTGGCAGCCGAACCGCAGATCATTCTCGTCGATGCGCGAACCAGCCGCCATGCGCTGCGCGGCCTGAGCTTCGACATCCTGGCCTTCTACCTCGAAGACCCGCGGACCCGCGAGATCTGGGCGGGTTACGAGGAGATCGAGCCGGTCCAGGGCTTTCGCGTCTTCCTGCGGCGGGATCGGCAGGTTGACGAATGAACGACTGGGGGCAAAGCCAACCGCCCAGCACGAGACTAGGCACGGTCGCGGTCGTCATTCCTTGCTATCAGGTGGGCCGTACCATTGCCGGGGTGCTGTCGCGCATCGGGCCAGAGGTCTCACGCATATACTGCGTCGACGACGCGAGCCGTGACGACACCGCCGAAGTGATCCGCGCGGCGATGCTGCGCGACCCCCGAATTCAGCTGATCAGCCGAGAAAAGAACGGCGGCGTCGGTGCCGCGGTCATGGACGGTTACCGCAAGGCCATCGAGGACGGCGCCAAGGTTCTGGTCAAGCTCGACGGCGACGGCCAGATGAACTCCGACTTCATCCCCGACTTCGTGGCGCCGGTGCTGCGCGGCGAGGCCGACTACGTGAAAGGCAACCGCTTCTTCAATCTGGAGGACGTGCGTGCCATGCCGGCGGTCCGGGTCATCGGCAACGCGGGCCTGTCCTTCCTGACCAAGCTATCGAGCGGTTATTGGGATCTCTTCGACCCGACGAACGGCTACACGGCCCTGCATGCGGACGTAGCGGCGACGCTACCCTTGGACCAAATCCACAAGCGCTACTTCTTCGAATCCGACCTGCTATTCCACCTGGGCGCGATCCGGGCCCGCGTGCTGGAGCTGCCGATCACCTCGACCTACGCCGACGAGACCAGCCACCTGAACGAGTTGCATTGCCTGCTCGTCTTCCCGCCGTTGCACACGCGGAACCTCTGCAAGCGGATCTTCTACAACTATTTCCTACGCAACTTTTCGATCGCCTCGATCAACCTGGTCGCCGGGCTTCTGCTCAGCGGCTTCGGTCTGATCTTCGGTCTGATGCAGTGGTTGCAGACCTTGGAGACTGGAATCGCGGCGACGGCAGGAACCGTCATGCTCGGCGCATTGCCGTTCCTGCTTGGCGTGCAATTGCTGCTGAACTTCCTCGCATTCGACATCTCGATGACACCACGCGAAGCACTGCATACGCGGATGAGCCATGTGCGCGTCCTAGTGCCGAGCGAAACCGTCAAATCGTGAACCATCCTACAACCAAAGGAACTGAAAGCCGGGATATGGGCATCATTGGCCAATTGCAGCACATACGAAACCGCCGCGCCGAGCTGCAACAACAGATTGACGTTCGCAACGCCTTTCATGAATGGGAGGAGACCTGCGTTCCCTCCTATTGCCACGGCAATCCGTTGGCTGCCTATGTCAGCTGGCTGCGATTGTTCCGCTCGGTGGAACTCGCCCGGCGCCACCTGCCGGTTGCCGGCCGGGCTCTCGACTTTGGCTCTTCGGTGGGCGAACTCGGACGGCTGTTGGCCGAGCAGGGCACCGATGTCCGCTACGAGTTCATCGAGCAGGAAGAGCCCGCTGCGGTCTTCCTGCAGCGGAGCCTTCCCGAAGCCCTGCGCCAGACCCTCGAGACGGCGCCCGACGGTGCCTATGACTGGGTCTTTGCGATCGATTCACTGGAGCACAACGATGACTTCGCGGAGTTGCTGGCCCGCATCGGCGAGAAGCTCTCCCCTCGGGGCCTCCTGATTCTCTCGGGACCGACGGAAAACCGGCTCTACCGACTGGGCCGCGCCATCGCCGGTTTCGACTCCCACTATCACAAGACGACGATCTACGACATTGAGCGGGCGGCAGCGACCTTTCTGGCCCGGCGGGACGTCGCCACGATTGTGCCCGGCGCGCCGCTGTTTCGCCTGAGCGTCTGGTCTAGGCTGGAAGCCTCCTGAAGAGCCGGTATGCGGCTTCGATCAGCGCCCCGCCGACCAGGACGCTGGCAAGGGCCGCCGGGCGGACGGTCAGGGCCGCCGCCACCGCCGTTCCGCTGCCGAAGCCCAGAGCCAGCAATATCGCGGCCAGCCCGCCTTCGCCGACGCCGAGACCCGCGACTGTGAAGACCGAGACGGCGCCGACCAGGTTCATGCCGGCGATGACTAGCAGGACCTCGGCCGCTCCAAGGCGCAGATCGATCATGGCGAAAAGCGCCCATATCGAGAGCGCGGCCAGGGACCAACATATCAGCGTCGTCACCGCGCCCTGCAGGCGCAGCGCCCAGTGCGTCGGCCGGTTCAGTTCCACAGCCAGGCGTCGCAGGGGGCGGGCAACGAAGCCCCAGGACTCGCCCCGTGGCTCGACCGCGCGCAGGAGCAGCGAGCCGAGGCCGCGGGTCAGGTCGTTGGCCCAGAGCAGCAGGGTCAGCGCGACCACGCCGGCGAGGACCAGGGTCGGTTGGCCGATGCCGCCGCGGTCGCCGAAGCCCAGCAAGGCGACGACCAGGAGGATCAGCAGCATCCAGAGATCTTGCAGCCGGTAGACCAGGAGGATCCGTGCCGCGACCACGGGATCGCAGCCGAGGGTGCGGGCGGCGAGCAGCGGAAAGCCGACGTCGGCGCTGCCGGAAGGCAGCAGCGTGAAAAGCGTCTGATGCAGGGCGCAGAGCCGAATCCATGCGAAGCGTCCGGCTGTGTCCCCCGCCGCCAGGGCGAGGCGCCACAGCCGCAGGCCGCGGATGATCAAGTTGCCCAGGAAGCAGGCGAGGGCCGCCAGGGCGTAGCCCGGCGCGATCCGGGACCAGAGCGCTCCGAGACCGGCGGGATCGACCTGCGAGGCGACCAGCACCAGCAGGCCGGCCGACAGCAAAAGCGAAAGGCCGATGGTCCAGGCCTTGCCCCGCGGACGAATCCAAGCCTTGCTTTTGGCCTCTTGGTCCAAGCTAGCCGGCATAGCCAAAGTTGGCCATCAGCTCGCCGCAGATCGCCTCGACCCGTGCCTCCTCGACCGACAGCCTCTCGGCCGTCGCCGGCTTCGGGTTGGCCCTGGCACCGAAGTCGGCTTCGGGCAGGCGGCCGTCGAAGTCGATCGGCAGCTGCTTCAGGAAGGCCTTCAGGCCAGCGTCGCGCCGTTCGGGGTCGCGAGCGAAGAGGTCTTCGTAGCGCAGGACCGTATAGGACTGGGCATATGGAATGAGCGTCTGGATCTGTTCGTTGCAGAAGCGCCAGCGCCACAGGGCGCGTTCCAGTTCGTTGAGCTGCGCCCAGCCCTTCGGCCGGGGGTGGGGATAGGGCTTGGCGAAGGGCACGAAGCGGATCAGCGGCCTGAAGGGCTTGGAGGCGCGGAAGCTGGCGATGGACTCGGCCCAAGACAGGGGCCGGCGCACCAGGTGGACCACGCCGAAGGGCAGCGTTAGCTGCGGCAGCTGGTCGCAAAGCGGGCAGAGCATGGGATTCAGCTCGATATAGGGCTGGTCTGGCCGAAGGCCCCTCAGTCGGCGCTCGCGTGCTCGCCGAAATACCAAGCGCAGCAGGGCTTTGCCATAACCGGTGTCGTTGCGCAGATTGCCCAGGATCAACTCATAGCGGGCGGGGAAGGGCTCATGGACGACGAAGGCCTGGGGGAAATGTCTTTCCAGCAAATGAGTAAGGAACACGGTTCCGGTCCGGCCGGCCGATAACACGAAGCAGATCCTGGGTGCCGCCGGCGCTGCCGCGGGCGCCGTCGCGTCAAAGCCTGAGGGTACGTTCTCGTTCATGGCGTGGTAGGTCACCGCGGGTCCTGGGATCAAGGACTTGAGGGTTCCGCGTCGCGGCGGCCTCGCACCTAAGGTGCGGGCAAGCGGTTAACAAACTGTGCAGTTGGAACGATCTGCTTCGGCCTAGCGGCGGCCAAAAAAATGCCGGGCCACGCGGGCCCGGCAAGTCGAACAGGGAGGCTTCACGTCTGGGAGACGTGAAACGGGTCCTAAGACCCGTGCTCCGGACTCGCGTCCAAAGCAGATGATGTTGCGCTGCAACATCGCTCGAGTAATAGATATAAATTTTCGGCCGGGAATCCACCTGTAAATTCGTCAGTGGAGCCATGCGCGTAGCGCATGACTGTCTGAGGCAAGAAAAAGTAATAAAACTCAGTTGCTTGGCGATCGGCTTCTCGGCTTTCGGCGGTCTCGGCAGCCCGGCTCAGAACTTCGCCTCGGCCACTTCGCGAAGCAGGAAGTCGCGGAAAACGGCAATCCGTTTGGAATGACGCAGCTCCTCGGGGTAGACGAAGTAGGCGTCGATCTGGGGGCCTTCCATCTCGGGCAGTACGGGCACCAGGTCTGGAAAGCCCTGGGCCATGAACTCCGGTAGGGCGCCCAGCCCGCCGCCGCTCTGGACCACCCGCAGGATCGCGTAGACGTTGTTGATCGTCAGGTTCGGCTCGCGCAGGTCGTTGTTACCGCGGCCCAGCTGCGTCAGCCAGTTGACCCCTGGCACCGGCGGTCGGGCGTCCTCGCCGTAGACGACGATCCGATGGCCGTCGATATCGGCCGGGGTCTTGGGCATCCCGAAGCGCTTGAGATAGGACGAGGCGGCGTAGAGATGCATGTGGGTGGTGAAGAGGTGGCGCTGGATCAGGTCGCCCTGGCGGGGCGGCGACAGGCGAATGGCGATGTCCGCCTCGCGCATCGAAAGATCGAGCTCGGCGTCGGTCAGGATCAGGTGCAGCTCGATCTCCGGGAAGATCTCGATGAAGTCGGTCATGCGCGGCGACAGCCAGGTCGAGCCCAGGGCGACGGTGGTGGTCACCTTCAGCGGGCCGCTCGGACGGTCCTTGCTCTCGGTCAGCTGGGCCTCGACCATGGCCAGCTTGCCGAAGACCTCGTGCGCGGTCCGGTACAGCAGCTCGCCCTGCTCGGTCAGGATCAGCCCCCGGGCGTGGCGGTGGAAGAGGGGGACCTTGAGGCTCTCCTCGAGCGCCGAGATCTGGCGGCTGACTGCAGACTGGCTGAGGTTCAGGACCTCCCCGGCATGGGTGAAACTCCCGGCTTCCGCGACGGCGTGAAAGATCCTCAGCTTGTCCCAGTCCATCATATCCGGGAAATCGCTTTCGCTTGCGGTACCCCCCGGGCTTTGGCAGCCGGCCTGGAGGGTTGGGTGATCTACTCCGCAGCCTGGGCCGCCCCCGCCTTCCGTTCCGCCAGGAAGCGCTCGGCTTCCAGGGCCGCCATGCAACCCATGCCGGCAGCGGTCACTGCCTGGCGGTAGACCTTGTCCCGGACGTCGCCGGCGGCGTAGACCCCAGGCACTTTGGTCGCCGTGGAATCCGGCGCGGTCAGGATGTAGCCTTCCTCGTCCATCTCGAGCTGATCCCGGAAGAGCTTGGTCGCCGGATCGTGGCCGATCGCGACGAAGACGCCGTCGGCCGCCAGATCCCCGGTCTCGCCGGTCTTGACGTTTCGGACCCGGATCCCGGTGACTCCGGGAGGCTCCGATTCGCCGAGCACCTCCTCGACCACGTGGTCCCACATCATCTCGACCTTGGGGTTGGCGAAGAGGCGATCCTGCAGGATCTTCTCGGCGCGCAACTCGTCGCGGCGATGCACGACGGTGACCTTGCTGGCGAAATTGGTCAGGAAGATCGCCTCCTCGACCGCCGTGTTGCCGCCGCCGATGACTGCGACCGCCCTGTCCCGGTAGAAGAAGCCGTCGCAGGTGGCGCAGGCCGAGACCCCGAAGCCGCGGAAGCGGGTCTCGCTTTCCAGGCCCAGCCAGCGGGCCTGGGCCCCGGTCGCGATGACCAGACTGTCGGCCGTGTAGACCGTGCCGCTGTCACCGGTGCAGGTGAGGGGCCGCTGCGCCAGATCGACCTCGACGATGGTGTCGGCGACGATGTCGGTGCCGACGTTGCGGGCCTGGGCCTCCATCTGCTCCATCAGCAATGGGCCCTGGATCGCCTCGGCGAAGCCCGGATAGTTCTCGACGTCGGTGGTGATCGACAGCTGTCCGCCCGGCTCCATACCGCGCAGCAGGCGCGGCTTCAGGTTGGCGCGGGCGGCGTAGACCGCCGCGGTACAGCCGGCGGGGCCGGAGCCGAGGATCAGGACCTTGCTATGAATACGTTCTGCCATGCTGCGTGTCGTCCGGGTCATGAAGAGGCGCGCGCCCCTAAAATAGGTGTCGGCGGGCGGCGAGGCAACGCGGCAGCACGAGCGCTCGGACGAGCCTCCGGTCCTGCGCCTGTGCCTCAGTTCCGAGCTTGCGGCCGGCTCGCGCTTGGGTAACATTGTTGCGCGACAGGGAGGAGGCAGCGCGACGATGCGTCGGGTGAAGCTGGACGAAATCGACCTGCGGATTCTTCGGGACCTTCAGAACAACGGCCGTATCACCAACGTCGAGCTGGCGCGCCGCGCCGGGATCTCGGCGCCGCCCTGCCTGCGCAGAGTGCGGGCCTTGGAAGAATCCGGCTATATCCGCGGCTATCACGCCGAGCTGGACACCGAGGCCCTGGGCTTTGAAGTGACCTTCTTCGTCCTGGTTGGCCTGGACAGCCAGAGCGAGGCGGTTCTGAACGAGTTCCAGGACCTAGTCACCGACTGGGCCGCGGTGCGGGAATGCCACATGGTCCGGGGCGCCGGGGACTTCGTGCTCAAGATCGTCGCTCGCAACACGGCGCACGAGAACGAGTTGACCGAACAGCTGACCGCCGCCCCGCACGTGACCACGGTGCAAACGATCCAGGTGATCCGGACGTCGAAATACCGGCCGGGGGTCCCGATTCGGCCGGACGGGCAGATCTGATCCGTCGGAAGAGCGATCTGGCAGCCGCCGAGAGTGGCGCGTCGACGTGCCCGCGGCTTAGCGGAAACGAACCTTCAAGATCTCGTAGCCCTTGACGCCCTTTGGCGTGGTGACTTCGACCGAGTCGCCGACGGTCTTGCCGATGATCGACCGGGCGATCGGTGAGGTGATGCCAAGCAGGCCCTGTTTGACGTCGGCCTCGTCCTCGCCGACCAGCTGATAGGTCATTTCCTCGTCGGTGTCTTCGTCGACCAGGGTGACCGTGGCGCCGAACTTGACCACCTTGCCGGAAAGCTTGGAAACGTCGATTACCTGAGCCCGGGCCATCTTGTCCTCGAGCTCGCCGACGCGGCCTTCGATGAAGCTCTGGCGTTCGCGGGCCGCATGATATTCGGCGTTTTCGGAGAGGTCGCCGTGCTCCCGCGCTTCGGCGATCGCGGTGATCACCTCGGGCCGGGCGACGTTCTTGAGGTGCTTCAGCTCCGCTTCCAGTCTGGCGAAGCCGTCTGCGGTCATGGGTACCTTATCCGTCATGGCTGGCAATCCTGCGCCAACTCCGTTGTCATAAGTTATTGAAAAAGATGGTGGATCGCTGCTCTCACGTTGAACAGCGATGCTTCATCATGCGAACGATCCATTAAAATAGGACTGCAGCGGCGCGACTTCAAGCTGGCCGGCGGTCAGCGCCCCGATCGCCTCGGTCGCGGCGACCGCGCCAGCCACCGTGGTGAAGTAGGGAATTCCATTGGTCAGGGCGGTACGCCGTAACGCGAAGCTGTCGGCCATCGCCTTGGCGCCCTCGGTGGTGTTGAAGACCAATTGGACTTTGCCCGAGAGCATGGCGTCGACGATGTGCGGACGGCCCTCGCGCACCTTGTTGACGCTGCGCACCATCAGGCCGCGGTTGCGGAGGTAGTCGGCGGTGCCGCCGGTGGCCACAACCTCGTAGCCGAGTGTGATGAGGCGGCGGGCCAGGGGCAGCATGGCCTCCTTGTCGCCGTCCTTGACCGAGATGAAGACGCAGCCGCCCGTCGGCAGGTCGTGGCCGGCCCCGACCTGGGCCTTGGCGAAGGCGCGGCCGAAGTCCCGGTCCAGTCCCATAACCTCGCCGGTCGAGCGCATCTCGGGACCCAGGATGACGTCGACTCCGGGGAAGCGGGTGAAGGGGAAGACCGCTTCCTTGATGGCGACGTGGTCGTTGCGCTCGGGGGTGGTGTTGAACTCGCTCAGCTTTGCGCCGGCCATGACGCGGGCCGCGATCTTGGCAATCGGTATGCCGATGGCCTTGGCCACGAACGGGACCGTGCGCGAGGCCCGGGGATTGACCTCCAGGATGTAGATCTCCTTGCCGAGGACCGCGAACTGGACGTTCATCAGGCCGATCACGTTGAGAGCGGCGGCCAGCTTGCGGGTCTGCGCCTCGATCTCCCGGATCACCTCGTCGGAGAGCGAGTGCGGCGGCAGGGAGCAGGCCGAGTCGCCGGAATGGATGCCGGCTTCCTCGATGTGCTCCATGATTCCTGCGACGACCACCGACTCGCCGTCCGACACGGCATCGACGTCAACCTCGATGGCATCGCGCAGATAGCCGTCGATCAACACCGGGTTGCGACCCGAAACCTTGACCGCGGTGGTGATGTAGCGGGCTAGATCGGCCTCGTTGTGAACGATCTCCATGGCCCGGCCGCCCAGGACGTAGGAGGGCCGAAGCAGAACGGGATAGCCGATCCGCTCGGCTGCCGTCTTGGCGTCCTCGGCCGAGGTCGCGGTGCCATTGGGCGGTTGCCGCAGTCCGAGCTCGCTGAGCAGGGCCTGGAAGCGCTGCCGATCCTCGGCCAGATCGATGGCATCCGGCGCGGTGCCAAGGATCGGGATCCCGGCGGCTTCCAGCGCATGGGCCAGCTTCAGAGGGGTCTGGCCGCCGAACTGCACGATCACGCCCCGCAGTCGGCCCGCACCCTGCTCGACCCGGGCGATCTCGATCACGTCTTCGGCGGTCAGCGGCTCGAAATAGAGCCGGTCCGAGGTGTCGTAGTCGGTCGAGACGGTCTCCGGGTTGCAGTTGACCATGATGGTCTCGATCCCGGCCTCGGCCAATGCGTAAGCAGCGTGGACGCAGCAATAGTCGAACTCGATGCCCTGGCCGATCCGGTTCGGGCCGCCGCCCAGGATCATGACCTTGTCGCGCGCGCTGGGACGGGCCTCGCATTCCGCGAGGTCCGGTCCGGCGGTCTCGTATGCCGAGTACATGTAGGGCGTTGCCGAGGGGAACTCCCCGGCGCAGGTGTCGATCCGCTTGAAGACCGGCGACAATCCGGTGCCACGGCGTCGCCGGGTGACCTCCGTCTCTTCGATCCCGGCCAGCTCGGCCAAGCGGGCGTCCGAGAACCCGAGTTGTTTCAGATAGAGAAGCTGGCCCGGCGCCTCCGGCAAGCCGTCCCGGCGCAGTCCCGCTTCTGCCTCGACGATCTCGCGCACCTGGGCGAGGAACCAGGGATCGAAGTGGCATGTCGCCTGGATTTCCTCCAGGCTCAGGCCGTGGCGGAAGGCCTGGGCGATGGTCAGCAAGCGGTCCGGAGTCGGCCTGGCGAGTGCGTTGCGGACCGCGTCCGCATCGACCGCGCCACCCGCCTCCAAGGCACCCGGGATTTCGACCTCGTTCAGGCCGGTCAGGCCCGTCTCCATCGAGCGCAGGGCCTTCTGTAAGGACTCCGGAAAGCTGCGCCCGATGGCCATGGCCTCGCCGACCGACTTCATCGCGGTTGTCAGCAGTGGGTCGGCACCGGGGAACTTCTCGAAGGTGAAGCGCGGCATCTTGGTCACGACGTAGTCGATCGAGGGCTCGAATGAGGCCGGCGTCACCCGCGTGATGTCGTTGTCGAGTTCGTCCAGCGTATAGCCGACCGCCAGGCGCGCGGCGACCTTGGCGATCGGGAAGCCGGTCGCCTTGGAGGCCAGGGCCGAGGAGCGCGAGACTCGCGGGTTCATCTCGATGACCACAAGCTGGCCGTCATCGGGGTTGACCGCGAACTGAACGTTGGAGCCGCCGGTGTCGACGCCGATCTCGCGCAGGCAGGCGATCGAAGCGTCGCGCATCAGCTGGTATTCCTTGTCGGTCAGGGTCAGCGCCGGCGCCACGGTAACCGAGTCGCCAGTGTGGACGCCCATGGGATCGACGTTCTCGATCGAGCAGACGATGATGCAGTTGTCGGCACGGTCGCGCACGACCTCCATCTCGTATTCCTTCCAGCCGAGGACCGACTGCTCGATCAGGACCTCGCCGACCGGCGAGGCGCGCAGGCCGCTGCGCACGATCTCCTCGAACTCCGCCGGGTTGTAGGCGATCCCGCCGCCGGTGCCGCCCAGTGTGAAGGAGGGCCGGATGATCGCCGGCAGGCCCACCATCTCCAAAGCCTCCCTGGCCGCCTCCATGCTGTCGACCAGGCGCGACGCCGGGCAAACCAGGCCGATCTTCTCCATCGCCTCGCGGAACAGCAGGCGGTCCTCGGCCTTGGCGATGACCTGGGCGCGGGCCCCGATCAGCTCAACCCCGTGTTCCTTCAGCACGCCGGTCTCGTCCAGTTTGAGGCCGGTGTTGAGCGCGGTCTGCCCGCCCATGGTCGGCAGCAGGGCGTCGGGGCGCTCCTTCTCGACAATCCGGGCGACGATCTCGGGCGTGATCGGCTCGACGTAGGTGGCGTGGGCCAGGCCCGGGTCGGTCATGATGGTGGCCGGGTTGGAGTTCACCAGGACCACCCGATAGCCCTCGTCCTTCAGCGCCTTGCAGGCCTGCGCCCCGGAGTAGTCGAACTCGCAGGCCTGGCCGATCACGATCGGCCCCGCGCCGATGATCAGGATCGATTCGATGTCCTTGCGTTTAGGCATGCTGTTCCATCAGAGCGACGAAGCGCTCGAAGAGGTAGTGGCTGTCGTGGGGGCCGGGCGAGGCCTCGGGATGGTACTGCACCGAAAAGATCGGCCGGCCCTCTACGCGCAGGCCCTCGTTGCTGCCGTCGAAGAGCGAGACATGGGTTGCCTCGACGCCCGGCGGCAGGGATTCCGTGATCACCTGGAAGCCATGGTTCTGGCTGGTGATCTCGACCCGGCCGGTCGCCAGGTCCTTGACCGGGTGGTTGGCGCCGCGGTGGCCCAGGTGCATCTTGCCGGTGCGCGCACCCAGGGCCAGGGCCAGGATCTGGTGGCCCAGACAGATGCCGAAGACCGGCAGGCCGCTGTCCAGCAGGTCCTTGACGATGGGCACCGCATAGGCGCCGGTCGCGGCCGGGTCGCCCGGTCCGTTCGACAGGAAGATGCCGTCCGGTTCGTGGGCCAGGATCTCGGCCGCCGACAGGTCGGCCGGTACCACCGTCACCCGGCAGCCGAGGCCGGCCAGGCTGCGCAGGATGTTGCGCTTGGCGCCGTAGTCGACCGCGACCACGTGGAAGCGGGGTTCGGCGAGGCGGCCGTAGCCGGCGCCCAGCACCCAAGGCGTCTCCTCCCAGGTATAGGTCTGACGACAGGTGACCTCCTTGGCCAGATCCATGCCTTCTAGCCCCGGCCAGTCCCGGGCCCGGGCTTCAAGCGCGGCGAGGTCGAAGCCGCCCCCGGACACGCCAACTTGGGGATCGTGCAGGAGGCAGCCCTTGGGGGCGCCGCGGTCACGAATCCGGCGGGTCAAGCGCCGGGTGTCGACGCCGGCGATGCCGATCAGATTCATCGACTTAAGCCAGGCATCTAGGGGTTGGGCCGCTCGCCAGTTGGAGGGCGCGGTCACGTCGCAGCGCAGGACCAGGCCGCGGGCCGCCGGCGTCGCGGTCTCGATGTCCTCGGGATTGGCGCCGACGTTGCCGACGTGCGGGAAGGTGAAGGTGATGATCTCGCCGGCGTAAGAGGGGTCGGTCAGGATCTCTTGGTATCCGGTGATCGAGGTGTTGAAGCAGACCTCGCCGACCGCGTGGCCCGTGGCGCCCAGGCCGTAGCCTCGGAAAACGCTGCCGTCCTCGAGCACCAGAACCGCGCTCGCAAGAGCCGTCTGCCCGGGCCGTTCGGCCAAGGCGGTCGTCGAGGCAGCCTCCGTCATGTTTCGGCAAATCCTTCCGAGGCAGGGAGCACCGGCCCGTGGCGAAATCTGTGCCCGCCAGCTTGGCAATTGGCCTTCGGAGCCCCTACTTAAGCAAAAGGCATGCCGCGGTCAAGCGCAAGCTTGTAAAATTTTGTTCTTTAAATCAACAGCTTATAGAATATCTGGGGTTTGCCATTTCGCGGATTTTCGGCTAACGTCACGACCCTTCGCCCTAGCGGGAGAACTGCCCATGCTGCGCGCCCGCCTCAACGACGCCTTGAAAGACGCCATGAAAGCCAAGGACCAGTGCGCCACGGGGACGCTGCGTCTGATCCTGGCGGCCTTGAAGGATCGCGACATCGCCTCGCGCAGCAACGGCGCGAGCGAAGGGGTGAGCGACGACCAGATCCTCGAACTCCTGCAGAAGATGATCCGCCAGCGCCGCGAGTCTATCGAGGCCTTCAAGAAGGGCGAGCGTCCCGATCTGGTCCAGAAGGAAGAGACCGAGATCAAGGTTATCGAGCGCTTCCTGCCCAAGCCGCTCTCTGAGGCGGAAACCCGGGAGGCGATCGAGGGTATCATCAGCGAGCTCGAGGCGAGCACGATCAAGGACATGGGCAAGGTCATGGGCGCGCTCAAGCAGCGCTATCCCGGACGGATGGACTTCGGTAAGGCTAGCGCCGCGGTCAAGCAGGCCCTCGCCTGAACAAGCCTGAAATCCATCCACAGGCCGCCGTCCCACGGCTGCACCGGGGCGGAGCCTGGCCATCCAGGGTTTCCCACAGCGGTCCACAGCCTTAGCCGGGTGAAACCCACAGAACCATCCACGGCATTCGACGACAAGCCGGTGCTGGCCCTGTCGGAAGCCCTATCGCTTTGATATAGTTGTGCCCCTTCTAGACCGGCTGGCCGATGTCGATTCCGACTCAGTTTCTCGATGAGATCCGCACGCGCTTGTCCCTGGCCGAGGTCGTCGGCCGTCGGGTCCGGCTGACCAAGCGCGGCCGGGAGCACAGCGGCCTCTGCCCCTTTCACAACGAGAAGTCGCCGTCCTTCACGGTCAGCGAAGACAAGGGGTTCTTCCACTGCTTCGGTTGCGGTGCCCACGGCGATGTCATCGGCTTCGTGATGCGCAGCGAAGGCCTGTCCTTTCCGGAAGCGGTGGAGCGCCTGGCCGCCGAGGCCGGGCTTCAGGTGCCGGTCGCCAGCCCGGAGGAGCGTCAGCGCCAGCGCCGCCAGGCGGACGTTTTCGAGGCCCTGGAGCGAGCCACCGCCTGGTTCGAAGCCCAGCTGAAGGACAAGGCCGGGGCCGAGGCGCGGCGCTATCTCGAGGACCGTGGCCTCAGGCCCGAGACCATCGCAGCCTTCCGACTCGGCTTCGCGCCGGACCGGCGGGGAGCCCTTGCGGCCGCCCTCAAGGCAGAGGGGGTCGGCGAGGCGCTGCTGGTCGAGGCCGGGCTGGTCAAGCCGGCCGAGGGCGAGGGCCCGCCGCGCGACTACTTCTTCAACCGGATCGTCTTCCCGATCACCGACCGCCGCGGCCGGACCATCGCCTTCGGCGGCCGGGCGATGAATCCCCAGTCCAAGGCCAAGTACCTTAACTCGCCCGACGGACCGGTCTTCCACAAGGGCCGGGTGCTGTTCAACCTGGCCCGGGCGCGTCGCGCCGCGCACGACACCGGCGAGATCATCGTCGCCGAGGGCTACATGGACGTCATCGCGCTGGCCCAGGCCGGCTTCCCGGCCGCCGTGGCGCCCCTGGGCACCGCGGTCACAGAGGCCCAGATCGAGACCCTCTGGCGCCTGGCCCCCGAGCCCGTGCTCTGCCTCGACGGCGATGCCGCCGGCCAACGCGCCGGGCTCAGGGTCGCGCAGCGTGCCCTGCCGCTGCTGCAACCGGGCCTCAGCCTCGGCTTCGCGGTCCTGCCCGAGGGCGAGGACCCCGACAGCCTTATCGCCCGGGAGGGCCCGGAGGCTTTTCGCGCCGTGCTGGCGGCGGCCCGGCCGCTCTCCGACCTGCTGTGGCGCAAGGAGACCGAGGGCCGTCCCCTGGACACTCCCGAGCGCCAGGCCGGGTTGGCGGCCCGCCTGGGCAAGACCCTGGAGGCGATCCGCAACGGCGAGCTTCAGGCCGCCTACCGCGAGGACTTCGCCCGGCGCTTCGAGGCGGCCTTCGGCTACGATCCCTGGGCCCCGCCGGGGCGCCGTTGGCGCCGCCCGACGCCGGGCCCGGGCCGCGGGTCAAGATCGGGGCGCGGGGCGCGGACGTCCGCTTCGCCTCCGAGGTTGCCGCTGCCCGGCAGCCTGAAGGACCTGAGCGCGCTCAAAGCGCGGCAGGCGCAACAGCTTTTGGCGACCCTCGTTAACCATCCGTCAATCCTCGCCGAAGTAGGTGAGGAGGTGGCCGAGATCAGGTTCTCGGCCCGGGATCTGGAGGACTTCCGGATCGCCTTGCTTGATTTTGCGGCTGCGCAGCCGGAACTTGACAGCGATGCCGTGAAATGCCACCTGTCGAAACAGGGATTTTCCGCGGTCTTGGATCGCCTTTTGCATAGAAATGTTTACCGTTTGGCCCACTTCGCGGGGCCCGACTCGTCGCATGGCGAGGCCCGGGCGGCGGTCGCTCACATTCTCGGTCTTTACCGGGATCGCGAGGCCAGGCTGGAAGGCATGAAGGCGCAGCAGGAACTGGCAGACCAGCCGGATGCGGAAGCCCTGGCCCGTTTCCAGGCGCAACAGCGACTGCTCAGGGAAGATGAGTCGCAGAGAGCCGAACTCGAGCGTCGAGACGGGATGGCAAGCGGGGACGTTAACAATTGACGGGTGCTCCCAGGTGGCTGGACCGGCCGCCGGAGGACTGGATAACCGACGCGCCCGTCGGAAGCGCGGGAATGGGCTGAATGGCGAGCAAGGCAAGCGAAGCGGTCGCTGAGACCACGGAAGCACGCGAAGAGGGCGGCGAAGGGCCGCTCATGGACGCGACCAGGGCGGCCGTCAAGAAGATGATGCAGAAGGCGCGCGAGCGCGGCTACATCACCTACGACGAGCTCAATCAAGTGCTGCCCCAGGACCAGGTCTCCTCGGAGCAGATCGAAGACGTGATGGCGCAGCTCTCCGAGCAGGGCATCACCCTGATCGAGAGCGAGGAACCGGACGACAACGACAACGAAGAAGAAAGCGACGCCAAGCCGACCGGCAACCTCAACGACGAGGACATCGGCCGAACCGACGACCCGGTGCGCATGTACCTGCGCGAGATGGGCTCGGTGGAGCTGCTGTCGCGCGAGGGCGAGATCGCGATCGCCAAGCGGATCGAGGCCGGCCGCGAGAAGATGATCTCCGGCATCTGCGAGAGTCCTCTGACCATCATCGCCCTCTTGTCCTGGGCCGATGCCCTGATGGATGGTCGGATCCTGCTGCGCGACATCATCGACCTCGATGCCACCTACGGCGGCGGGCCGGAGGGTGAGGCGATCCCTGCCGAAAGCGCCGTGGACGGTGAGGACAGCGAGGAAGAAGAGGAGAAGAGCGAAGAAGGCAGCGAGGAAGAGGGCGAGGAGGACGACGGCGGCGTCGACGAAGAGAACAACATGTCCCTTGCCGCCATGGAGGCGGCGCTGCTGCCCCAGGTTCTGGAGAACTTCGCCGCCGTCGCCGGCACATACCGGAAACTCTCCAAGGTGCAGGAACAGCGCCTGACGATCATGCGCAAGGGCGAAAAGGTCCCGACCCGCACCGAGAACCGTTACATCAAGCTGCGCGACGAGCTCTTCGAGCTGATCAAGACCGTGCACTTCAACAACGCCCGGATCGAGCAACTCGTCGAGCAGCTCTACCACCTCAACAAGCAGCTGATCGGCTTCGAGGGCCGGCTGCTGCGTATGGCCGAGAAGTGCGGCGTCGATCGCGGCGAGTTCTTGAAGTACTACTACGGCCGCGAGCTCGACCCGCGCTGGGTGTCCCGGGTCAAGCGACTCTCCGGCAAGGGCTGGGAGAAGTTCGCCGCGCGGCACGGCGACGAGGTCAAGGACATCCGCAAGGAAATCGCTCAGATCAGCGAGGACAGCGGCCTACCGATCAGCGAGTTCCGGCGCATCGTCACCACGGTCAAGACCGGCGAGCTCGAGGCCAGCAAGGCGAAGACCGAGATGGTCGAGGCCAACCTGCTCCTGGTGATCTCGATCGCCAAGAAGTACACCAACCGCGGCCTGCAGTTCCTGGATCTGATCCAGGAGGGCAACATCGGCCTGATGAAGGCGGTCGACAAGTTCGAGTACCGGCGCGGCTACAAGTTCTCGACCTACGCCACCTGGTGGATCCGCCAGGCGATCACCCGCTCGATCGCCGACCAGGCGCGGACCATCCGCATCCCGGTGCACATGATCGAGACCATCAACAAGCTGGTCCGCACCAGCCGCCAGATGCTGCACGAGATCGGCCGCGAGCCGACGCCGGAGGAGCTGGCCAAGCGCCTGGTCATGCCGCTGGAGAAGGTCCGCAAGGTGCTCAAGATCGCCAAGGAGCCGATCTCTCTGGAGACCCCGATCGGCGACGAGGAGGATTCCCACCTCGGCGACTTCATCGAGGACAAGAACGCGGTCATCCCTCTGGACGCCGCGATCCAGGCCAACCTGCGCGAGACCACCACGCGGGTCCTGGCCTCGCTAACCCCGCGCGAGGAGCGGGTGCTGCGCATGCGCTTCGGCATTGGCATTAACACAGTCCACACCCTGGAAGTGGTCGGCCCGCATTTCTCGGTCACCCGAGAGCGCAT
>JAAUXU010114695.1_pt1 | contig 16949 bp, 12 predicted proteins | sample 7278151 | NCBI WGS metagenome assembly JAAUXU01 (sample SAMN14350113, study PRJNA611818) | marine sediment metagenome | isolation source: surface marine sediment (1.8m) | place: French Polynesia: Moorea | collected 2018-08 | reverse complement strand
GTCGTAGATGCAGGTGTGGATCTGTGAGTCCAACACCAAGAAGTCCTCGTAGGTCCTCCTCACGGTCCAGCTCTTGCCGCAAGAGCTCACCTGGACACTGTAGGAGCTCTCGTCAAGGTCCTCTTCCAGCAGCTCGAACTCGAGCTTCTGCAGCTCGGTGAACTCGTAGTGAAAGTGAGCGCAATCCTGGAGTCGAGGAAACCGACAGTACTTTTTGCTCTCCTCTGGCTCGTCCGCCGGGTTCGAGCCCGACAACCCCGACAGCTGCAGCTGCTGCATGGCGGACGTGAGGTGGTGGATCCTGATGGCGTTGCCACCCGACGTTTCCAGCTCAGAGCTGCTGCAAAGGCCGCTCTGGAAGAAGAAGCAGCGACAAAACAAATTCATTTATCAGTAACACAGGAAATGAGGCGTTTCACTGATGTCTGTTTAGCTACACTCTCGCCCCAGACAGAGCAGAGGTTCAATAAATAAGGACTGCGGCGTACAGAAGTGTTTCCCTGATAAGGTAACACCTGTTGGGAAGACTTCACTTCAGTCTCACCTTCATACAGATGGGGTAAATTGAGGCAACGGAGCCGCAAAGTACAGAAGATACTACTGCATTATAAGTCACTTGAAACAAAATATATCGCAAACTTCCTTCCTCACCGTGCACTCGGCAGCGAGGTCTTTGCAACCTGATATCATCCGGTCGGAGTACTGCCGAATCCGCCCGGATCGCCGGCGACTGCCACCGCCGCCGCCGCCCGGGTCGCCCGGGCAACGACGCGGAGACAAAAGAAGACTGAACGACATTTTTCTCGCAGTCTTTTCTTTTTCTTAACGAAGAAGAGACTTTCTTACTTACACTTTTCTGGAAAGTGCGAACTTTCCTTCGCACAACTTTTTGGTCTCCAACAACAGAGATCAACCGTGAAGTATTGTGACTCTGGCTTTACACCTGCAGCTTGAACGGCATTTCTGACAGAGTGATTTTGAGAGCTTCACAATGGGCAGGGGCTGCCCATTTTCTTCCGCATCATTTGTGTTTTGGGGAACTTCTCCTTTTCAGTTGTCTTGGGGCACTTTAAGTCCAATTACTTTTTTTTTCTGACTGCCGCAGCCATTGAAGGCCTTCGCCCCCTCCCCCTCGTCGCAAAAAAAGGAATTTGGCAACTTTGTGGCCCTTTCAGAGTGTCATTGTTAGTTGGAGGGAGGGCGAAAGGAAGCTTTGCCAAGAAGGGCGGGAAAAATATGGGTTCAGTTCTTGTTCCAACACAATTTTCGCAGGAAATTGTGGGTCCGGAATAGGCAGAATAGTACCAAGAGTTTTCTTTTTTCCCCCCCTCTAACCCCCTATTCTATGATGGAGACTTTTTTCTCGGAGAGTCGAAGAGAATTACGGCAACATGATGTGTTTTTGTGTGTGTCCCACCTGCCAGGGTTGTGCAATTTCCGGCCTGGCGACTTTGCCCAAAAAAGTGGGACTTTCTCTGACTTGAAGCGCGCCCGCGCAAACGTGGTGAACATAAAGGGATGAAAGAAAGATGTGACTGGACTACATAAGCAGAAATGATGGAAAAAAAAGTAGACTTGAACCAGCTTCTTTTGGACTGGGTCAACTTCAAGAAGTTTCTCCATCCAACACAGCTTTGACACTCGTCAAAAATGTTGGAAGTGCCTTTTTCTGTCAGACCACCAAGGACTCTCTCTCTCTCTCCTTCTCAGTGCTGTCACTGCATAATCATATGGGAAAGTAAAGTGCTGCATGTGTTTGTGAGCTGCCAAGGCTAATAATGGAAAGCAATGGAAAAAGAATGGATGGGCCTCGACTGTCAGGGATAAGGACAGAAAGTCCCAGCTCTATATATGTACAAGGACAAGGCATTACAGCAATCGGAAGTGGTGCAGTGGTTTTGATTGTTTCTTGCGCTAAGACGCAACGTCTTGTGTCAGATAATTCGTGATTTGCGTCGCATCGTCTTTCATCTCTCCACCTGAGCCCAAACTCTCCACCCAAAGTGAAAGTCACGACAACATTGTCACAATGCTAACGAAGAGCTCAGGTTCAAGGCATGCCAGAATTTAAAGAAGGTCCTCCTAACATGTTGGGCAAAACATTGCCCAGGCCAAGGCCTCTAGGGTAAGCAAGTTGTGGGCCTTAGTCAAGTTGGTTGGCCTCAGTGTTCGACAAGCAGGACATCCTTGGTCGGGGGAGACGGTCAAGACCAGCACACTGATGTCTTGAATTGAGCAAGTATCTGAAGACAAACGTTGGGGTGAGGGAAAAGTCTACTCTCCTATCTCCTCATGTTGATCTTGATGCTTGCTCAGTATAATTTGGCTCCGCCTTCCAAAACTTTTTTCGCAACAACTCCGCGGGCAGAATCCCCTCCAATCCACTGCAACAGCCATTCTGCAGGAGAGACTTGCAAAATGACAGACAGACTTTGGCCGAGCCTTTGGCCTCAACCACGTAGGATTTGCCTTCTTTTTTATGGCACAATTAACCCCGTTTTCGAAGAGCAACGGCTGTAAAAGTTGTGTGTGCGGAGTCACTTTAGCCTCTGTTTGTGCACACTCACATCCAATGTGGGCATCACTCGAAGAGAAAGGGGGGGGGAGTCACTGAGCAACGTCCGTGACCAGGTTGGTCCTCGCATCAGGACACTTCAGCTCCAGACTTGTCCAAGCTGATCAGGACTCCAGAAAGAAATGCAAATGGACACACGCAAGGAGAGAGAAAGAGATCTTTAATTTTCTTGAGTCATGAATGAAAGCACTCTTCGAAATTGGCCTATTCTGCTGATTTGATCCTCCCGTCATTAGCTAATATAATCCGTGGTAAGAGATGACAGTGACTGTGAATAAGTGGAGCCATGGCGAAGATTTTTCTTCGAGGAAGTTGTTCCACTTCAAGCACCAGCTAAGAGTTGAAGAAGCATTCGCTCTTTCTCACAGTGTGAGCGTGGAACAAACCTGCTTATTTTCAGTGCAACATAGGACCTTTTGCTCGCTCGGGGCGCTCCCGCACATACACAGACACCACAGCAAAAAAAAAAAAAATTCTACAGACGTCATGAAAAAAGAGTGATGTGCAATGCGGAGAAAAGGAGGCAACTCGACCAGACAGGGACTGGCAGACCCGAGGAAGTCTGCGCTGGGTGTGCAGCTTCCCCCCCCCCCTCACTGACGTGGGCGGGCGAGACCCAAAGGTCGGCACTTGATGCTCAATCTGTTCGGTCGAGCAGGCCCTTCCCTGCTCTTCGGGGCCTACCGGCTTGCAAAAATCTAGAGAAGGGAGGAAGAAGAATAAGAGAAAAATTCGATTTCAACCGTCCTAAGGCTACTGGCTTGGGCTACCCGAGATAAAGAAAAGTTAATGCATTACTTTTTCACGTCCCCGTGAAAGTAGAGTTCAGCAAAGATAAACTTTGTCCTCACAACTTTCCTCGGTACCATCAATGGCAGGGCAAAAGTAAAGCTTTCCCCAAATTCCGGTCACGGAAAAAATGCCAGGGCTACTCAAAATTTGCTGCAGAGAGAGAGAAAAGTGGAAAGGATGGTTGAAATTTCGAAGTCTGCTGCAGGTTACACTTTCTCCAACTTTTCAGAACTGTTTATAAGTTCCATGTGTATACTTTATTTGGCCATAATACTGTATTTCGACTCTCCCTCCTCCCCAAGGCCATGAAGAAGTCTAGACAGCGTGAAACACGCAAAAATCAGCTCTTTGGCCTTTAGAATCGCTCATTTCAGCCTCTTTAGTCATTCGCGAGCAGTATTCTGCCTGGAAAATCGCCAGTCTCCGCCTAATTTCATCAACTTTTCGCCCCGCTAGCGACAACCAAAAAGTTTTTGGCCTCATTTCTCTCACTTTTTGCACACTATAAATTATTCCAGGCAGGAGATGGCAGCAGTTTTGCTGTCTTCCTCACTGCACTAGACAAAATCTCCAGCATTTTCGCCACTGAAGTCACATGAGTCACTCAACAGCTCCTGACACGCACAAAAAAGTAACACGAGTGCAATAAAGCCTGATAAAAACACTTGTCTGTCCTCTGTAACAGAGTTGTTCTTCCTTCTCTGGTCCAGACGAGACTGCACGAGGAGAGGAGCTCTTCTGCTTTCCACTGCCGGAGAATGCAGTGTGAGCAGCAAAGAATGGCCAGGTGTGAGTTCCGTCTGGACGCGCACTGAGACCCCGTGCGCGCGCACTTCTGGCAGCCTCGCACGGTAGCGCGTCCCTAGGAGCGCAAGCTGCGTAGATGAGAACAAGAGCAGCGAATACGATGGGAGGAAGACACTTCGATGACGCCCCTGAAGGCCTTCAGCTCCCTGTTCCTTGACTGCTGATTGACCCAGAAGACGCACGAGCGTCCACTTAAAAAGCTACGCAAACATGGAGTGGTCAGACTTGAAGAGAGGCCTCTTTAGGGCCTCCCCTCTCCTAGGCCTCGTACAGAGCAACTTCGCAGTTCCGTCGCTCTCGTTCACTTATACGCGAGCGATCTTTGCCAGAAAATATTTGGGAGGAAAATGGGCCGTGGCTAAAGAGAAGCCTTGAAGGACGAAACATCCAAGGCTTTTTCGTCTTCTCCACAAAAGCGTCGAGGCCAATTTGCCCTCCTGGTGTCGAGTCCGTGTTCACACTGCAAACTCGAATATCAAATGCTTTCGCGCCACCTTTTTTCCCGGAAACAAGAAAGCATTTTTTTCTTTCCACTGATTTATTGCCTGGATTCAGACAGCAAAAATTCCGCGCGAGCTCGACCAGACAGAAAAAAAATCGAGCACATCCAAGTACTCCATTTTTCTCCATCTTTTTTTTTGTCTGGCAGGGCTGTGGGCCAATGATCGCAGATGTTCTTCTTGCACGAAAACTTTTACAGCCTTCCCAAACATATTTTACTGTTCGCCAACACCTTTTCCGAGGGGAGTCACAATCGCTTGACGAAAACATTACACTCAGCCTCAAATCTACTTTGTAACTCGGCCTCTCAATGATCCCCTCAGGCACTTGAGAGGAAGACAAAGCAAAAAAGGTCATTCTTTTTGTCCTCCGAGGCTGGAAAACCTTGCACTTAGGGGGCTCCTCTTGGATCTACTACAAATTCTGCCGCAGATGGCGGCTGCAGAGCAAAGAAGCCATTATGTTTCCTGCACCATCCTATTTCTCAGCTTGAAATCTTTTTCTTGCGGGCTGCCTTTTTCCCTTATCTTGGCTGGAGAGAGACTCTAATTAATCATGACTGCGGCCTATGGATTATTGGCCAAACAGGTATTGGCGTGTGTTCAATTTCTTCTCGGGAGACAACAGGACACGAACTGGGCTGGGCCTAAAGCGACGTCTTTTTCGCGACTCCTCGCTCGCCATCAGCCGGGCAAACGAGGCCTACATTCGGGCCCAGACAGTAGGTGGAGGCCTTAATGCCGCATTCGCACGGAACAAGTTACGAACTTTACTGGGATGAAGAAGCTAAGCTGGAAAGACCCCTGTTAATATTCCTGCGTGCGCCTTATACGCATGTACGAGCCTCTTACTAACAGGATCATGCCATAAAAAAGGTAGCACACAATATTTGCAAGGCCCCAAGACGGCCTCGCCTCCTCTATTACGTCCAGAAGTAAAAAAAAAAGGCTTGGATAAGGCAAACAGAGGTAACGGGGTAGGAAAATTTCTCCCCCATCCTGACCAGAAGTGAGTGAAAAATATTTACTAGTGTGAAGTAAATAAGGGACTGACTGAGCTGGCCTATTTTTTCTTTTTCCAATCGAAGATTAATTAGTTCTCTGATGCATGCTGCCTGCCTCCTTGCCGGCCACCCAGCCAGCCAGCCAGCCAGCCAGCCAGCCAGCCAGCCTGGCTGCCAGGCCGCCTGTCAGCCTGGCTGCCGGCCTGCCGACGTGAAAGATCTGCACTTTAAGGGCGCGACTGCAAGAGCAAAATTCAGCACTGCCAATCACACCGGATATCTGTAATAGGAGATGCTGCCTTCAGGGGCAATTTGTGTTGAAGGACAAAAAAAAAAGCTGCTGGCGTCAGTGTGCCTTAAGTGTTTCTTGCCCAGCCTCGAGGCCATCAGCGTCATGACCGCGTGGGTAAAAGCAAGACCAGAATATTGGGAAACTTTCATCGTCACAGCTGAGGCCGATTCCTGAAGAATCACCAATGATGAAGCTTATTCGAGCTTTGCTCAACTTCACTCTTACCTACGCGGCCGGCCTTTATTTTACCAGTGAGTTCCGCTTAAATAAAAGGAAGTGGAAAAAGCTTGCAAGGTGATGCTGAACTCGTCACCAACTGCCAGTTATGAGACAACAAAAGCAGCCCTGAGGTCTCAATTTTGTCGACAAAATCGACTCTGTTCTTCTTCCTCCCTCCAGATGTTTTATCATTTCTGCGCATATTTTCAGCCTCAGCATCATTTTCTGCCTGATGGAAGGAGCCCTCGACGAGTTTCCCTTCCTCCCTCCCTAGCTCCCTTCCTAGTGCATACAGTATGAGACACAAACAAAGTGCAGGACTCATCCTCGAAGAGCAACTCTTCTTTTTGAGGAGGAAAAAGTAACTTAACTTTATAGTGCAAACTCATTGTGTCCCTTTTTTTTGTGCAACTCACGCCTGATTCATCTGGACAATCCCAGGGGAAAATGGAAAAGAAGGAAATCTCGGTAAGATAACTAGGGAGGAGGGGAAAAGGAGATAAGGTAATCAACTTGCTTCCCTTTATTTGCTAATTCGGCACGAGGACAACCAATATTTGGCCCACTTTTTGAGCCAAAAGCCCAGCCAAAAAGCCGAAAGCGGACTCGACGTTGCTGATGACCTGCGAAGCACTCACTTTCCATTTTTCCTCGCGTGGAACATTGACATTTCTGCCTAAAAAGCATTTGCCAACTCTGTCGTGCGCTTTGCTTTCTCTCTCCCCCACCCTTTTTACCACGATAAAAAGTAGGACAGGCTATAAAATAATGTGAAAAAGCGAGAGAACGATTTTTCTCCTGGAAAATGGGATTTGTCCGCCCGAAATTAAAGTTTGCATTGCAGAAAAGTTTTGTGCAACTTCGTAGCCAGCAACTTCCGCTGTTCCACCGAACACTATTTGGCAACAGAAGAGGCTCTCCTAGGAATCGACCACTCAAGAGTTGCCGCTAGGAATTGGATTATTTGTCAAATTTCAGAGGCAGCAGCAAAAACCGTCAGCCTCTTCTTTCTACTTAATTTACTGATGTAAAAATGAAGAGCAAAAAAAGGCAGGCTGCTTTACGCTCCACTTTACGACGAGACTTTTTTGTCTGGTGGAGACTGTTGCGCCGTTGTACGCATCTTCTTTTGATCTCCCCAGGCAGCCACTTTTGCCGGTGAATATTTATGGTGGAGCACTCCGAGAAGTGAGTTAATCCTTATCTATCTTTGACTGAAGAAGACGTCGTCCCAGAAGAAGTCTCCAGAGCCCCTCTCTCCCACCCCCTCCATCTGCCAATTTCCTCATGAGGGAAAAGGGGGCGCCCAAAGACACCGCATATAACTCGAGCGGAAGCCATTACCTCAACGAGGATGCTACAGTCATCTAATTCTGCGCACAAGTTGTACACTTTGCGGTATCAACACTGCTCTTACCTGTGAGGTGAACTTTGGATCGATGGCTGAAAGTCCCCTGGTTCTGAATCGCGTCCTGCCGGAGCTCGACCCGGCTGCCGCCGCCGTCGCCGTCATCAGGGAGGCCGCGGACGCGCGACGCAAGTCAGCCGGGGGTACCGAGGTCCTGCGTGGAGAGAGAGAGAGAGAAAGGCAAAACTATGAGACAATTTGTGAGTGTTTTAATATGATAATGAGTGCAAACAGGTGTCTTGGGCTGTCAATGGAGACAAAGCAATGGTCTATGGCTGTGACGCGATGGCTGAAATGGCCCAACGATGAATCATCAAGTGTGACAACGTAGAATAAGGCGTAATTTTCTCTGCGTCATCGACGCAGATATGCGTCAGCAACTTTTACAGTAGTAACTTTGCTCTCTGTTCGGTACCTCCTGGCTAAAGTGGCCAAGCTTTTGCTGCTGCTGCCACTGCTTGACTTTGTCTCCAAGTTCTTGAGGCTCCTCTTGGACCTGAAGCTTTTGTTCCACCCGCTGACGGCCACGGATCCCACGGTCAGAGTGCGCCTCAAGCCGCCGCCAAAACTCTTGAGCAAATTCTTGTTTCTCTTTATTGACGACCTTTCTTCTTCTTCCTCCTCCTCGACGATGTCGACGCAGCTGGAAGCGCCGAGACGCCGAGGTGCGCCAGAGGCTGCGCCGACTTCTCTGCTGCTCTGACTGCGCCTCAGAGACGCCGCTGAAATCGACGTTTTGTGAGCGCTGCCGAAGGTTGTTCCGTCGGTGAGAGACAACTTTCGCTCCAAAAATTGCGCCAAGAACGCCGTTCTGCGCCGCCGGGCGCTGGCGTTCGCTTTGGCGTTATCGAGCTTGGCGTCGCAAATGACGGGACCGGACTTGGCCGCCTCCTTGGACTGGCCGTTGCTCTCCGACTCCTCGAACACATCCTCTTTAGCGTCATTGGAACACGAGAGAGACTCTCTTTTGCTGTTGCTGTTGTTGCTGCCGGTGGCGGTGACGAAACTTTCGTTGCTACTGCAGCTGCTGTTCCGGTCTTCCCTCTGGTTTCCGAAGCTCTCGTCGCTGCTGCCGCTGTTGCTCCCCACGTTGAAGACGGCAGCCGCGCTCAGATAGGTTTGGAATCTTCTATCCATGACGTCAGACTTCTCCGCTCATTTCACAATGTCTGTCTTGGGCTGCGAATGCGACACGAGAAAATAAAGAGCCCCCCCCCCACGTATGTACGTATGAAGGCGTTGCCCCCTGCGTCTCTGCTGTATGATAACTTGAAGCCACCTGCTTGTTTTCCGCCAAGAAGCAACAAAAAAGTCGTTGCTTCCTCTCTTCATGGAAGGAAATAGCGTTATTGCATACAGTAAAATGTGTGCCGTAAAAGTTTTCACTGTTCCACAGATTTTTGTGTCCACTCCCTTCCCTCCCCTCCCTCCTCCCCGCCCTCCTCCCCGCCCCCCTCCAGCAATGAGTGAGTCCAATAAGCAATGCGTATGTCCAATCAACTCTGTTCCATTTCTTTTCGCCACATTTTGCTGCACTTCAAGCTCTCGGCTGAGTAGAGACAAAAGTCAGTCAAGCAGAGAAAAAAGTACGGCAAAAGGCATGTTGTGTGCGAGAAAAACCACAGGGAAAATTCTGCTTAGGATCGAAATTTGGCTTTGTCTCATATAAACGACTCCGTGAGACAGATCCAAAGCAACAAGCGCAATCTGCAGTGCACTCTGCGCCCTCGTCTCAGTTGTAGCCTTTGTCTGACGGAGTCCTCGATTCCAGCGCGTCCACTTACTGGCACATATGAGAAGCATCTTGAAAACAACTTTTTCTCCTGGGAATTTCTCACCCATGAGGCCTAAAATGTGTAGAACTGACACCGATTTCTAAGCCATTGGTGAATTTTCATCCAACTCTCCTTAAAAATCATCAGCCAGGAAAGGTCCGCCAATATCGTTCTCACAGTTGCAGCATTTCTGCCTTGGCTTTGCGGTCTTTCTGATACAGGTCAGTGCCTCTGAGGGACGCTCACGGTTTCGCAAGGCTAATTATTGCGCAAAATTGATGTAGTCACAACTGTGGCAAATGCCAGAAGCAGCAGCCAAACTATTTCACTTCAACACTCTGACGGCTAAGGAATTCTGCTTCTTTCTTCGAACTGTCTCTTCTTATCAAAAGGTTTTCAGCCAGACATTTTCTCACTTCCTCGTCTTTTTTTTTCCACCGCATTATCAGTTATTCCCCCAGGCAGACACTTCCTACACAGTCAGCATTGACTGAGAGGAGAGTTTTGACAACAAACACTTTGAACGAAGAAGAAAAAGGCATCTCCGGCTAACACAACAACCAGGGCTCGCACGTCCTCAACTAATAAATCACTCTGCACGTGCCTTCCACTGGCACACTTTGAACTATTTACAGACTAGAACGCAACTTTTCAGCCTTGCAGAATGAAAAAACTATTATTCATGTGTTCCCCCCTTTCCCCTGCGACTTCTCAGTGCCGACTGAAGTTGTTTGTTGCTGGAATTCATATTTCTCGCCAGACGCAGCTTTTCCTTTGATGTAAGAAGAAGTAAGCGGTGTGGGTGTCGTTCAGCCTGTGGAGGGAGGGCTCTTTTTCAATGGCTTGGATCCATCTGCTGCTGTTGCTGTTGCTGTTGCTGTTGCTGCTGCTGCTGCTGCTGCTGCTCGGCAGAGCAACAGTGGCAGTCGTATGAGCCATCAACAGAATTCTCGGAACGGAACAGATCATTCAAGCAGACAGTGCCGGTGATCTCGGACGAAGCTTCACGTTTTATGCTCCGTTCTATTCTATTCCAGCCACTGAATACGTTACGAGCCCTAATAACTGTCTGCCGGAGTAGCATGGAGGACAATCAAGCCAATGGCACGTTCTGCAGCCTGAGCCGCCAAGAGAGCAGCAACATCACACACCTGGTTCTTGTTGACTCAGGCTGCGAGTTCTTCTCCCTCATTCACGGCTAGATGCACTCGCATGCGGCAGCTGCCTAAGCTGTAAGCATTTTTCGCGCTGAATCAGAAGAAAGTGGGGAGAACAATCATTCTTGGGACAACACTCAAAAAAAACCGTGACAACAAGTGCGCAATTACATGTTTCATCTCATCTATGTGTTCCTGGGCTTAAACTGTTTAAAACTAGAACTCACCCCTGGTCCGGGATATCCTTATTGGACCGATGTTGAGAACTGAGACGCTCTTGTTGCTTCCTCCGTCTCTTGTAGGCACTAAAGTCCACACTGTGAGAGCGAAACATGGCAGCGGCAACAACAACAACAACGAAGGTGAACTACTTAGTACAGCTCTTGAGGACGCCGGAAGAATGCGCTGAATTTTATTCCCCAACCATGAAAGATGAGAGATTTTTCCGTGATAAACGGCCGGAGGAGATTGGCTGGCTCTTTCACCCAACGCATGCACAGCAGGAAAACTGGCGGACTTGTAACACTAGGGCACAAGTTGGGAGAGGCAGCAATGTGGATTTCTCCTTATTAGCAGACAAGGAGCATTTGGCGCTGCTGTCACCACCTCCCTCACACCCGTAGCCCCAAAAAACTCGCATGCAAAGATCGCACCCATATAGGAGCTTTTAAGAAGATGAAGGACGCTTTGCAATGGCACATTTTCCAATGACGGACCTCAATTTCTCTTCTTCAATTTCACCTTTCCAATGTGACAACTCACAGAAGATTCTTCTTCCACAAACAAATGCCCAAACGCGACTCAGGGAGATTGGAATCCCAATGCTTTGTTGCAGATTCAATGGGCGACGAGGAGGTAGAGACTCTGGAGAGAGAGAGAGAGACTTGCTGCTGCTGGCCAGAAGTCACATACTGCATTTCCCAACGAAATTTTCGTGGCAGGAGCAAAAAAAAAAAAAACCACCAAAACAATCTTGCAAAACTCACTCATACAGCTACTTACAAGTGCATACAACTGGGGCTGGCGTCACATGGGCGATGGTCGCACCAAAATTTGCATACATACACAACTTGCTGACGATTTCTTTTCTCCAATTCGTCACTCACACGCGGGCATGCAAATATCCGTAAGATTTGTTTGGCAGACAAAGCTGCGGTTGTGACAGAAAAGCTCACATCCTGCCAAATGCGCCTGCAATTCCGCACCAAGTAGGCATTCTCAAGAGCTGCCGCACTCGAAGTGAGGTGAAAAAAATCTTCTTTGAAGTCACCGCAAGTCCATGATCAGCCAATAAATGGACGTGACACTGTTGACTTTTTCCTCCGAGACTTCACCTTGTGTCTGCCAAAGTGTGTGCAAGCACAGACTGACTGCAATTAGGCGAATGAGCTTTTTCATTTTTCCCCCTTCCCCTAGGTGTGCAACGCACACAAGCCCGCGCGGACGCGGGCGCGCGTGCACGAGCACATGTTGGTGGAGGAGGACGAGTGAGTGAGTGAGTGAGTTATCTGGCGAGAGAACAGGAAAGACTCGAACCTTCACAAATAGGGAGAATTTCCCTAAGTGAAGGAAGAGTCAGCGTGGACTTGTGTTTACTTATGCTTAAGTACTGAGACACTTGGTGGCATTTGTGCTGGTGCAAGCGCACCCTTCACGGCTCTCCGGCTTTATGAGGTGACCTCCCTTGAATGCGAAAATACCAGGGAAAAAGTTGGCGACGCCCGACCCAAAAAATGTGGGGAAAAATATGTCGTCCCGTGCAAAATTGAATGCTCATTTTGAAGTTTGGCGCAGAGCAACCTTAATCTGCAACGCGTCGTTGCTCACCTTTCCTCCTGGAGGCTGATATCGGTACGACTCTTATACACATATATTGCTGAGGGTGCCTTGAGACGGGCGGATCTTTACACGAAACAATATGATATGGAAACAAATATCAAGTTCACAAGTATTGAAGTCACCACGTACAATTCTGGTATCAAGAAGTAGGAGCAAAAGAGTAGACGACCCCTACCTTTCAGTAGCTTCCATGGTCTGAAGAGTTGCCGTGACTCACTGATTCGGCCTCTGATTCATCTCAGGTGCGGCAGATGATTACCCAATCGTCACTCGATCCACGTCCTCGTTGGCCGGGTCCCCGCAGGGCTCGAGAACGAGCAACAGGTCCAAAGACTCGGGCGGGGGGAGGTCCGGTAGCACCGACACGGGGGAAGGAGGGAAGCTTCTAACCTACTTTTGTCTTTCTTCAATGAGTTGGTTGTTGTTGTTGTTCCTGCTTGTAGCGCAGCTGTCGCCGTCACTGCAGCGCCGCTGCCTGCCTGACGGGGTGGGAGTGGCTCTTAATCGGGGCGCGTCACCCTACCCTCCCCCCTCCCCCTACCGCCCTAACAGCAGCTGACGATCCAAAACAAACCTGAAATGTAAACAGCATTCGTAGCACAGAGATCTCGGTGATTCGGTGAAATGCCTGTTTGGCCTCGGCCTAGGTTTGCAAAGCCTCAATCTTGAGAGCTATGTCGAATTGCGAGTCCCGTCTGGAGGAGTTTGAGGCCTTGGTCGCCATCTACTCCGACGACCGCGTCATCCTCGAGGTCAACGGAGACACTTCCGTGGTGACGAAGATCAAGTTTGGAAGGAGAGAGGAGGAGGATCTTGTCCTTCACCTGGACTTGCCAGAGGAGTACCCGTCAGAGCGACCGCCGAATTACAGTGTGAGACGCAAAGATTCATATTTCCCCCCAAACTTGTACTGATGCGCGGCTAGGGCGGTTTGAAATGATTGGTTTTATTCATAGATCTCCGCCCCGACGCTCACAGGAGAGCAGAAGAAGATGCTGTCAGCTTGTCTGGATGAGGTCTGGAGTGCCAATCCTGGAGAAAGTATCATCTTTAGCTGGATTGAAAAAGCCAGAGCTTTCTTGGATGAGCATTTTTGTGACTGCGAAGAAGAGTCAGAGACAAAAGTTGAAGAGAACAACATCGCACCACCAGTGACAAAGTGTCCTGAGATCCTGACCAGCAGCCATGTGATTGAGGATCGAAGAAGCGTCTTTCAGGTCCTAACCTATACTTTCTTCTCTACTGTCTCGTATACGATCATTGATGACATCGTTGCTTTTTAGGCCCATTTCGCCAGGGTGATATCTCAACAAGAGGTCAAGGCAGTTGTTGAGAAGCTCTTGACGAACAGGTCTGACCTGGTCATGCGGGAAAAGTCCACATTTGATCAAATTTTTCCATTTCAGAAAGATCGCAGCTGCGACCCACAACATGTATGCCTACCGAATATCCTCGGGTAAGTACTAGGGGGTCCACATCAAACTGATCAGGAATCGATAGAGAAATCAGACTAAGTTGACGCCAAAAGTAACAAGCAGTGGTGTTGAATACCACTGATTGAAATTGATAGTTAAAGGTCGCAACACTTAAAATCATTGCTCTCGGTTGTACAATGTGTACCGAAAATGACGCTACAGTACAACATTTCCTGTGGCACCACCACCCCCAGTAACAAGAAGACCATTGAATTGGCTCAGATACAAGGGTTGAGGACCACGCAGGGCTTGACCTACGAAAGATTCGCAGTAGACGACGCAGCTAATGCGAACATTCAGTGCTAGTAATTTGTTTCTTACAGACACAACATCTGCGGTAACTCAAGACTGTGATGATGATGGCGAGACCCACGCGGGCTCCAGGATGCTCCATCTGCTGGACATCGTGGATGCCAGGAACGTCTTCGTCATGGTCTCAAGGTGAAATGATAAAAAGAGCACGAAAGAGTATCTTTATTGACATTTTTCTTTATGCCTCGGTGCTTCCAGATGGTATGGAGGCATCCACCTGGGCCCGGACAGGTTCAAACATATCAACAACGCGACCAGGAACATCCTGGAGGAGGTCGGGGTTATCACAGTCAGCAACAGCAAGAAGACCAGGAGATAAGATCTTCCGGAGCATAAACAATTCTTATGCACCATGAGGATATGCAAATTTTTTATAGCTCAGCAGTTACGTGTCTACATCTGTCTATGGACTAGGCTATAAAAAAGCCTAGCAGGCGTGAGTAGCGTAGATGGATGACTAGCATTTCTGTTATAAACAGAGAATACAGTACTTGTGCCCTAGCCTTGTTTTTGCTGACACGGTGTTACATACCGGGTGGGCTAAAATTAGTGTCCGTTGGAAAATGATGTGTGGCTCCAGAACTGGAGCACTGCGCGCATGTCAAGCGATATTGGCAACGACAGAAAGGAAAATTTTTCACTCGCAACTGTTTGAGTACCAATATTTGAGTTTTTCGGGAGAAGGGAAAAATGGAACAAGTCAACATTGAAAATGCCGCAACATCAGTGAGGTTCCAAGACCAAGAGTACCTAGGGATCAGTTGACCTAGAACAGGTTGACAGTCCCAACTTAAGGGCTTTCAAACCTCTGAAATAAGAGATTGTGATACAAATAAAGGAACAGTTGGCTTTCATTTTTAAGGCATTCTCAACACGGTGCTTCTAAGTGATCCTGACAAAAGTTCACTTGATTACATCTTATATCTCTTCTTCGTCAGTTTTCATTCTGTGAATGTAAATGCATCACCTAACCGTAGAAATGATGGCTTTTTAGTCCCTGACCAGCTTCAGCTAGTCTATTTGAAAATGCCAAAAAGTGGCATACAAAAAGATTGCTTCTCAAAGTAATTGTAAGTCGTCTATTTTCGGTGTACGCTGTCTTTGTGCTATTGGTCGCGTTGCCTTGCTGGACCTCAAGATTAATGCAGCACGTGCTGAAGGCAAGCTAATTCTCGCGCACCCAGTGAAGCATGCGGCATAAATTGAGTCTCACCCCAACCGACTTACCGCAGGAAAGGTTGCGTGATGACCACAATAGTTATTGCGTGCCAAGAGATCAAATGGGTGACGACATGATCGTTGATCATCACAGTCGTCCTCATCACTCAATCCTCATTCATCAATGAGTCATCAAAGCGTTGCCAACATAGTGACGTTGCTGATTGAAAAAAGAAAACCAGCTCAAGGTAGCAACAGTGCTTCGATGAGCTATTTAGTAAGCCAAGGTGGACCCACCTTGAGTCGAACATATAAGTACCGAGCTTCGAGCCGAAATTGAGCTCGGGCTCGATACAGCTCTAGCTAACCAGGCAGTACCAGCCATCAACATTCAGCGGATGCTGTGCAATAAAAATTTATCGTTGTAGTTATGCTCTGTTCTGGCACACGTCTCCTCTCATCTTATCCTCGCTGCCGACGTGGACGGGACTGAGTTCAGGTGAAGGGCAGGGAAGAGGGGGTCGGAGAGGACGCCGCTCAGCCCATGGCCATCACCTTCATGCAGCTGAGGAACGCGAAGTCACCCCCAGCCCCGCCCGCTTGTTACCCTGGTAGAAGGAGAAAGCAAGTCCTTAGGAGCCTTTCCGCTCCTGAGGGACCAATACTTTCCTTCTTCCTGTAAGCTTACTACTGTGACTAACTCAGCAGGTTCCCTCTCACTACTCTGCTGTACTGTAGTTAGCTGCCATCTCCGACTGCCGCAAGTACGTTTCACTTTCCTCCTCTTCGCACTCGTCGAGCCCGCCCTTTCCTCCTTCTCCTCCTCCCTCTCCGTCACCCACTTGGAGCAGCAGCAGCAGCAGGACAAGTCGAGCTCTCTTTGGCTTGCTGCTCTGGCTGCCTCCTCCTTTCTCTTTCCTCCTTTGTGCATTGAACACAATTACAGTGTAAGAAAAATGTGTGCAAAGAGAACAAGTTGAAGTTGCGCTTGACCCAACTACAAGATCAGGCAAGAGTTGAGCAGGGGCTCCGCGCCACATCTCTTTTGGGGGGTCAGTCAGTGTGCGTGTGAGCCTGCACCCATCAGTGCCCATCCTCTGCTGCCCATTCCTATTCACTGAGTCCAAAAAGTCATAAGGACCCAAGAGAGCAACTGAGGGGGGGAAGGAGAGAGAAAAACGTGCCATGTTGTAGTATTCAGTGTGAACACTGATCACCATGGGAAAGCGGTGCTGCGGCTGCTGCTGCGGCTCCGGCGGCGGCCACTGCTGCGGCAAGCGCGGCGCCACTCTAACCTTCGCCATGGTCGGCCTCCTCTTGGCCGTGGGCATGATTGTGCCACCCGCCTACGTCTACGCCAACGGCGAAGATTTCGGCCTGCTCTTTCCAGTGCTCGACGTGGCCAGAGACTTTCTAGAGAGGGTAACCGAGGCCAGACTAGCGGCCATGGGAGAGGAGGAGTTGGACAACGACCCGGCTCTCTATGAAGACGAGAATCCTGGAGGAAAAGACAGCATGATCAAACAGTGGGAGCCGAGTCCCCGACAGACTTACAAGTAAGTACAAATATTGATTGCCGAAGTTATTTTCTTTCGCATGAATCATGCTGAGCTTGATAGCTTTGTCCTCGCTATCT
>JAAUXU010016126.1_pt1 | contig 16950 bp, 12 predicted proteins | sample 7278151 | NCBI WGS metagenome assembly JAAUXU01 (sample SAMN14350113, study PRJNA611818) | marine sediment metagenome | isolation source: surface marine sediment (1.8m) | place: French Polynesia: Moorea | collected 2018-08 | reverse complement strand
GCTCTTTGCCTCTGTTACAAGGAGAGGCGGCATTGCTTAGCGTGGAACGCAATGAGCACTCCAAATAAAAGAAATCCCCCAAAAACTTGCCGTCTAAATTTGGTCTAACATTGTTTTTACACATTACCATTTCAGAGGCCTTGTTTCTCTATATGGCGGCTCCAATCTATTAAATATTGTTTGGAAAACTACGTAAAGTCCTACTAGATCCTGCTTTTGTTTGCCGCGCGCCTATGTTATATTTTGTACTGCAGCCTTCCTCTTCATCTCGTGTCTTCCTCAAAATTAAAATTCGGGGATTTTTTGACGCATTGAGCAAATGTAGCATCCATTTTTTTTGCTGCCTGCATTCTTTTTATTGTGCCTCTTGCCTCGTCGACGGGAAGCAAAAATGTGCGGGTTTTTTTATCTTCGCAGGAGCAGGCTCCAGGACCAAATAATTTCTTTCTGGGAAACGCAAATATGAGGCGTTGTTGTTAGATACCAACATCTTCAGTTTGTGGGAATAGAAGTGTTTAAAAAACGATATTTGGCCGAGATGGCCCTGGAAGCCAATTAATGATGCTGTTTGCTTCCCTTTTCTGGAGAAAGAAAATTTTACGGCTTGTTTGGTGCCCTTTCATACGGAAAGGCATACCTGGTATTTCGCAGGTGTATGAGCGCTCACAATAAGGATACGCTCTATTCTCCTATACACCGACCGTGTATGAGGATTAGAAATATGGAAATGACTGCTTCGCCAAATATACCGTCCTGATGTCAAATCTCGATAGCCAACGTCAACAGGTGGCAGGATGTAAGAAGAGTCGGTATAAAAGGCCCTCTGGGGCTGTTGGGAGGGCAGGATCTTTTATCCCTAAGGATCCTGAACACCAAAACAAGCCAGCAGCATGACAGCCAGGCTTGTTGTAAGCGCGATCATTTTTTAGCCCTTCAAATATATACGGCTTTTCTTTTTGTCATTTTACCTACACTACCCCTACATTTTTGTAAACTTGCTGGTTACTTCTTTAAACTTTATTATGGTACTTCCTGCACATTGCTCTAAACTTCTTTTTAGACACTCGCGATTGTTTTGTTTCCTTGTTCAGCTCCTTGCGGCCGCCTCGGCCATGGCCGCCGCCCTTGTCAACGCGGAGCTCGTCCCCACGTACATCATCAACAACAACGTTGGCGATCCCAGGCCCGCCTACGTCATCGCTAGGGGCGGAGACAGACCTGGAGTGAGAATGGGCGGAGACGGCGACCCCATCCCGGTAGGGACACCGCCAGAGTGCGACGGGGCCATCGACGTCACGGACGGAACTTCCTTCACTCTCTACGACTCTGAGGAAACGTGAGGGTTTATTATTATAAATATTATAAATGTTGTTCATTTATTATTTTTTGTGGGGATACAGTTGCTGGCACGACCTGAACGTGGAGGCCGGCGTTCGTGTGGAGGTTGTCTGCTGCGCGTTCGACCTGAGCTGCCAGGACGACAACAAGCTGTGGTACTATAACGGCGACTCGACCGAGTACTGCGACGTCGACGCCTCTGAGATCCTGATCGACGAGCCCGCCAGGGATGAGGCGCACACGCTCTATCTAGACTACCAGAAGGGAGGAGAGGTGCAGGGAGAGATGGCTTGCACGTACGTCATTTAGTTGTGAAAAAATAATTCCTTAATTAATTCGATTTTTTCTTCGGCAGAGTCCGCGGCTCCGCTTCCGCCGCCATCCGCCGCCGCCTCGACGACCCCCGCCCCGCCTCCTCCTCCGGCACTCCCCCCAGGGACCGCGGCACCCCTCCCGACTGCGACGGCAGCATCGACATCGCCGACGGCACCAACTTCGTCCTCAACGACACCCCAGAGACGTACTTTTCTAAACATTTCCACCTTCGTTCCCCTTATTTATAATTTCCACGCTCATTCAGTTGCTGGCACGACCTGAACATCGCCGCGGGCGTGCAGGTGGACGTCCGCTGCTGCGAGCTCGACGCCGTGTGCGACTCCCAGGCGCTCTGGCTGTATGAGGACGGGAGCTGGACCGAGTTCTGCGACGTGGCCGAGCCCACCGACGCCTGGTTCACCGTGGACGCACAGGACGAGGACAGGACAATATACCTCGACTGGGAGACGGACGGGTCGGGAGGAGCAATGGCGTGCACGTAAGTCGTCGGGTTTGCAAAAATATATCATTAGTAATTGTACCATCTTGAGCAAACTTGTCGTTTTCTCCGGCAAGCGCCCACCTCTCATTTCTGCATCCTATTTTCCTCTTTAAGTGTCCGTGGCAGCACCCCCGCCGGCGCTTCCCCCGCTCCCCCTCCGCCCTCCCCTCCTGCCTCCACCTCCTGCGGCGTCTCGGCGGCGGGCAGGATCATCGACGGGGACTTCGCCTCTCCGAACGAGTTCCCATGGCTGGCCTGGATGCAGGGATCAAGCCAAGGTATGTATATACTTGAACGGAACGTGTTTGAATTGCTGTGCTGAATACAGCAAAAACAGACGAAACAGATTTTTGTAAAAATAAAAAAAAAAAACCCTTTTATCGTTTTGTAGGCAGCGGGTGGTCTTGCGGCGCCACCATTATCTCAGAGGATTGGATGCTGACCGCCGCCCACTGCGTTCCTGCCCCCTCCCCCGGCGGATCTGTCACATTCTCCTTCGGCGACAACGACAAGTACAGCCCCTCCCTCAAGCTCACCTCGCCTCAGTCCGACATCCACATCTACCCTGGTACGCACAAGTTAATATTCTACTATTTTTGTTTTTTAAAAACATATTTTCCTTGTTGTACAGACTACGACACGAGCGCCACCACCGTGGTCGCTCACGACATCGCCCTGGTGAAGCTCCCTCAGTCGCTCTCCTTCGACGGAGCCACCATCGTCCCCGCCTGCCTCCCCTCAAAGTCCCCAGGGTTCGGAGTGGACTTCCAGGTGGCCGGGTGGGGTCTGGTCGACACAAAGTCCACCTCAAAGCAGCTCAAGAAGGTGTCCATAATTTGACTTTTTTTCTACAAAGGGAATGAAATATAAGGAGGTTTTTAAAATCCAGGCCAACATGGTGACCGTTGACAACACCAAGAGCTGCCTCATCGAAGGGGGCGCGCAGATCGTCTGCCTCAGGAGGGAGGGGGCGCAGGACCCCGTTGGCAACGTGTGCTCTGGAGACTCCGGCGGCTACGGCGGCATCACTGAGAACGGCCAAGCCACCATCTACGGCGTCACCAGCTTCACCTACACGAACCGCGATACCGGCGCCTGCGTCCATCCCTCAGGGTACACCGACGTGTTCCCATACATGGACTGGATCCAGACCACCATGGCCAATAACTGAGACCGCGCTTCATATCTGTTTGCTTCACCTATCCTGTTTCTTTCAGCGAACTTGAAAAAAAATAAATTCGGCCAAGCAATGGAATATTGTGTTTTTCAGTCCTTGGTTTGGTTTTGGTTTGGTTTTGTTACAGGTTCATGTGAGAAAGAAGGTTTAATAGTACAATTCACTGCACATCGAACAATCTCTATGACTGACAGCATGACTGTAGCCTGTAGGCTTGACTCATCCTTGAGACTTTAGCACCTGTTAGCTGGGAGATAAAACTGTTGCCATCCATATGTTGCCTTGGTGACCTTGACACTGCTCCTGGCTTCTTTTCTTCCCCAGAGGTCTTGGACCACCAGCAAATTATTGAATATTGGATCCTACCACTTGGCTAATTTTCAGACAAATCCTTTTGCAAGCAATTCCATTTCCCAACTCCGTTTTTCAGTCCTTTATTTAAAAAAGTGGTGGGGGGGGGATTTATGCTGTTTCTTTTAGCTGGTGTGGGATTGAAAGAAAAATCAAGGAACTGATCAACTGTTACGTGCAGAAAGCAATTCTTCTACGAATGGGAGATGAGTGGGAAGACAAAGCATCCTAATGCTTTCTTTCATCTTGGAAAACGTCACGCGCCCAAGGGAGGCAGGAGAGGCGCCAACAAAACTCACGAGACGTTTCTCGCGGAGAAAGCATTTCGACCGGCGCGAAAAAAAAGATTATGAGAAGTCAAACCTTCTCTGCTGCATTTTCCTCTAACGTTGGAATAGGCAAGAAAGTGAGCAGAATAGAGGGGCTGTAATACAACCCACCCACTGCCCCCTCGACGTCCCCCCTCCAGTTGGTTGCTGGCCTCTGAGAGGGCCGCGAACCACGGCCGGTCGGTCGGGAGAGAGCCTTCCTTTCTCCAGAGCAGAGAGGGGAGGCCGACGACGAAGGCGGAAGGAATCTTCTCTACGTACAATGAATGCTTCTTCTACGCAAGCGCGTAGAAAGACCCGGTCATGTGCTCATGGCTTTGGCTCAGTGGTGCAGAGCCTACCAAGCCAGTCGACGGCCGCTGGTCTCCAAGAAAGGGAGGTGCTTTTTCTGTCGAGGAGGTGGAGAGAGGGTTGCTTTGTTCTCAAACTCTAGAAAGGAATACTTCTTTTGCATTTTTGTGGGAAGCAAAAAATCTTCTCCCCGCAGCTTTGCAATAATTGTACGGGTTGTAAAAGCGGCGTCTGGAGAGGGGCGGATTTTGAGCGATAGACGACAAGGGGGCTGGCTGGCTGCTACGAAAGATAATGGGGTTCGTTCGCTCCCCTTTGCAAAGAGAGAGGTAGGAGTGGGATTCCCCAACATTCAGGTTGGTGCTACGAACGAGGTACATTCCTTCTTTACTTCCCCGACCTCATTGCCGTTGCGGTCATATGGAAATTCCTCTTTTCCCTCTTACTTTCCTCCCCTGCTCCCCACACCTCGTTTTCTCCCTCCCCTCCACAATTGGAGGCTTGGCATTGGCGGAGGAAGTGTCTCTCGGCTCCCTCTACTAACGCATGCAGCAAAGCAACTGGTATTCCTTTCTTCTCGCTCTGTACCCTACATGCAACGAACGCACCTACTGTAAGGGGAAGGTGAGGGAGCTTCTTTCTTCTGTGCAGAAGCACACAAGTGAGAAGGGGGTGGCAGGCTGGCTTTTCGTCGGGAGGGACCTTGCAGGCAAAGAGGGATCGCAAACCCCTTGTCCACCTCTCTCGATCCTCCTTGTTGTTGCAGCACAGCTGGAATATGGGAATCGCCGATCGGTGGGTGGTGTGCTGCCTTGACTGACTTCTCCCTCACATCCAACGAACTACTCTCTCCTCCTCCTCGGGTATCCGACGACCGCCTCACAAATTCCCAGGCACATGCAACAACAGCAGAAGTGACGAGTGAGTGTGAAGCAGGACTACAGCAGGGCGGGCTAATGAACAGGGACTCTCCGTGATCGTTCGCAAGTGTTGTCCGCACGATCCGAAGCACATCATTCACTGCAACGGCCTGCCTGACCCCTTCATCCTTCTTTTTCCCCTGAGCTGGGTACACTTGACTTTGACTTTACTACATCTGTGGCGTCCAAAGACCGGTCCGTCCGCCCGCGCGCTCCCCCACCCCTCGCATCATCATGGCAGATACGGGCTCCCCCGCGCAGCCCCCGCCGTTGTCTCAGCGACATGCTTCTTCTCCACATCAAGCCGGCGGCAGTCGGGAGCGGACCTCCGTACTGCACGTTTTCGGGTCAGGTCCAGCCTTGTTCCCCCAGCGCCCCTGGATGTCTTCCCCCGGAGGCGGCGCGGCCGCCGCAAACCTCGTCGCCGCCGCCAACACCAAGAGCGGCAGCGGGACGACTGGCGGCAGCAACAAGGTAAAAAGATTCTACAAAAAAAAATGCTCTATCCCTTGCTGTTGTCGAACCTACTCTACCAAGAAATATGTCCGTTGAAGAAATTCTTTTTGAACTACTCCTAAAAAGGGAACCTAATTTTTTTTTCGTTTTAATATCCGTTTTTGCTGGACTAAAAGACTCGATATACGGGTCTCATCTGTTTTTTTGGTATTTTTTTGACCTTTTTTTTCAAGTATTTTTAGTATTGCCAATTGTAGCGTTTGCTTAATTTTAAGGTGTTTTGACGGATTTTTTTATTTACTCTACTAAGATATTTTGTTGCCAAAAATAGGTACAAATTTTACTGTCACTTTTTTACCCATCAAATTTTCCTTTTTATACCTTCAAAAAAACCCTATTTTACTACATAAACCAGCCCGTTCTAGCGTTTGCCTGACGGACACACAGTGAAAAGTGCCGCTCTTCTATGGTGGGATATTTCATTGCTGCCCGCATTGCTGTTGTTAAAGCAAATGTCTTACTGTTGTTGAAGCTACTTCTTAGCAGTTCATTTCAGAGAGAGCTAAATATCATACTTGAATTCTATTTAATTGTTTGTGACTCCCTCCTTTCCTCTTCCACCAGTTCCTTAAGGGCATCATCGCAGGCGGCATCACCGGCGGCATAGAGATCTGCATCACCTACCCGACCGAGTATGTCAAGACGCAGCTGCAGCTGGACGAGAAGGTTGGCCGCTACAAGGGAATCGCGGACTGCGCCAAGCAGACTGTGAGGGAGCGCGGCCCGCTCGGACTCTACCGCGGCCTCTCCGTCCTCGTCTACGGATCCATCCCCAAGTCAGCTGTCAGATTCGGATCCTTCGAGTTCTTCAAGAAGAACATGGCTGACCACAACGGCGTGCTCTCGCCCGGCGCACGACTGCTGTGCGGGCTGGGCGCCGGAGTGAGCGAGGCAATCTTCGCCGTCACCCCCATGGAGACCGTTAAGGTCAAGTTCATCAACGATCAGAGGTCCGCCAACCCAAGGTACAGGGGATTCTTCCACGGCGTGCGGGAAATCATCAGGGAGCAAGGGATAAGGTGAGAAAACAATTACTTTGCCTAAGAGAGCAACAAAAAGCATCAGAAAAACTTTTTTACGCCATGAAAAGATAAGCAGCAGTGGAAAAGTTTTCTTCTTCTCTTCTACCAGGGGCACCTACCAGGGCCTTTCAGCTACCATCATGAAACAGGGCAGCAACCAAGCCATCCGCTTCTACGTTATGGAGTCCCTGAAGGGCTGGTACAGGGGCGACGACCACCAGAAGGCGGTGCCAAAGCTGGTGGTGGGAGCCTTCGGCGGCTTCGCCGGCGCCTGCTCCGTCTTTGGCAACACTCCACTAGACGTTATCAAGACGAGGATGCAGGGTTTGGAGGCCCACAGGTACAAGAACACCTGGGACTGCGCCAAGCAGATCTGGGTGAACGAGGGACCCAAGGCCTTCTACAAGGGCACCATCCCCAGGATGAGCCGCGTCTGCCTCGACGTTGCCATCACCTTCATGATTTACGACTCGTTCATGGAGTTCTTCAACAAGGTCTGGCCCTGAAGAGACCGCTAAAGACTTGAAAGACAAAATCCCTGCTACAACATCACATAGCGACGTAACGTAGAAAACCAGCGCAGTAGCATTACTTTGAACTGTATCATAGCGAAATAAGAGTCGTAAACCTCCACTATTTGTTGCAGTGGATTGAGGAAGTGGGGATATGCCCAGTATCTTGCTTCAGTGTTGACCAATTGAGCGCCCCTTGCGTTATCCCTTGTGCAGCTGTGCTCCAAAATTATTATAGCGGTTGTTGACTTTTTAAAGCATTTAACGCCGTGTGCGATGTAAGTACACAAATAGCATTTCTAACGAACACGAAATAAACAACCGTTGATGTTGGCTGTATACCTAAAATTATTAGTGAGGAAACAAAGCCACCTTTTTTTTTCTACTGCCGAAAAAAACAAGCTTTTCCGCATGGCCATTTCCAACGACTCTTATTTATTATTCCTTGCAACATGCCAATGCAATTTTAATAGCGAAAGGCCACGGTATTGGAAAGGTTAATATCAATATGTAGGAGTTTTTGACATCACAATGTGGCGAAGGCCTGTTCGTTGTGCGTGCAAGGCATCCATCTGTTGTAAGGCCATCAGGAGTTTGAAGCCTCTCTTCCGAAAGCTAGAGGAACACAAATGCCCTTCTTCATAATAATAAAAAAGGAAGCAGGGTAACAGTTTTCACAGGTGTGTGGATGCCGCCAACTGAAGCATCATCACCCCCCTTTCCTGTACACACACAATGGTAAAAAAAATCCTTCCCGTCCGAACCTTACTTCTAGGACGAGAGGCAGCTTTGAATCTTGTTAATCCACTCTAGCGCGGCGTGCCTCCCCTCGGCGCAGAAGCAGTAGGTCCTCTTGAGGGTGTTGAGCTCGAAGAAGCATCCCTCCTCGCTCTTCCTCGGCGCCCCCGGTGTGTTGGCGGCCATGACAGCGCCGCCAGCGCCGCCCGGAGCGCCCTCGCCCACCCGGGTCACCTCCGAGAGGTCGATGTGGCCGCGGCACTGGAAGTCCTCCCGCGTGTCGTAGTAGCGCAGCTGGTGCTTGGTGGCGTCCAGGACGAACCAGCGCTGCTTCCAACCTTTGATACGGAAGTTAGCCTGCTTGTGGAGGTAGCCCTGGCAGATGATCTGGCTCTGGTCGTCGGCGGCCGAGGAAGGGGAGCCGAAGCGCCGGAAGAGGCTCTCGCCCTCTCCTTCCTCGTCGTCGTCATCGTCGTCCACCCCTGCCCCTCCTCCACCAGCCAGGACGTTCCTTCTGTCCTCGTGGCTCCGCCTCCCTCCCTCGGCCAGCATGTCCGGCATCCCCAGCCCGTGCTCTCCTGGCAGGTTCTCCGAGGTGGAGTCCCTTGGTAGTGCCGACCCGGATGACCTGTACTTTGCGCACGCCCTCGACACGTTCTCCCTGCACTTCTCGTGGGAGTTGAATCCGCAGTCGGCACACCTATAGCCCGTCCTCACCGGCCCCCAGAGGAGGCTGCCGCAGACGTCGCAGGAGGTGGGGGTGGAATAGTTGTACTTTTCGAAGCGGTGGGAGCGGCCGAAAGCGCCCCCTGCTCCGTCGCCTCCAGTGGCGGAGGAGACGTTAGCAGCCGCAGAAGAGGATGAGACTGATCCCCCAGCCCTCCCCCTCAGTATGAGCTCCATTGTGCTCCTCTTGTGCATGAGCCTGCCGTGCTGCTTTGCCGTCACCGACGGGGTTGTCTGAATGACCGGGCAGAGCCCGTCGGGCATTCCCCCTCCATCCTGGTCCCTGTGCGACGGCAGCCTTGCTAGGGCGTCTTCTTCGGCGTTGTCCCAGTGGAATCGCCAGTGGACGCCGCCGTGACGGGAGTCCAGCCTGTCGGCCTCCGACAGCAGGTGGCTGAAGTTGTCCGGCAGCGACCTCTTGACGCAGTCGTATCCGGCGGTGAGGGTCTTGCGGTTCCTTCTCCCTCCGCAGTCCTGATTTTGTCTGTTCCAACCCCCAAGACCAGAGAGGTCCTCCATCTCCTCCTGGTCCTGCAGGTCGAGGGAGTATATCTCCAGGTCGTAGGCGGCGCCGTGGCGGAGCTCCTCGCTGGTAAAGTAGTCCCAGATCCTGAGGTCTGAAACATGCGAGAAGGGCCGGAGGACGTCTCCACCCAGTTCGGGCGAGTAGGCGTAGTTGTGGAAGATGGGGGAGCGGGCGGCGTGCATGTCGATGTAGTCGAACACGTTAACCCCGGCGGAGGATGGACCGGAGGAACTCTTCCTTGCTGCCGCCGCCGCGGAAGACGACTTGGAAGCGGCCGCGGGAGGAAAGATGTCCTCGTCGGAGCTGTAGGAGTCTTGCGACCTTGTGGCAGCCCCTCCTCCTCCTCCCCCGCCATGCCTCGGGAAAGAACCGTTCCTCTCGCCGGCGGAGGATGAGACGGAGGAGAGGAGTCCGACCTCGTGTCGCTGCTGCTCGCAGTCGAGGAGAAAGGTCCTGAAGCGGCAGGAGACGTGGTGGTAGGCCAAGAAGCGCACGTAGAAATGGTTGAACTCGAAAGCCATGGGGAACTGCGCATGGACCTGGTGGACAGCATCTAGGAACTGCAGGAATATGGGGGTGAAGCCTGCGTCACCCTGCCCCGGGCTGGAAAGGTTGCCGCGGTGGTGAAAGCGGTGTCCGAGCGACAGCCACTCCTTTTCCACCAGCACCTTGAAGCCCTCTATCGTCCTGTAGTAGGGGTCCAGGCACAACTGGGCCAGGCTGGAGATCTGGCAGGATGCATCCCACCCGTCCTCCAGACACAGGTTGACTGAGGCGTGCTGTATGTCCAGCAGGTCCACTACGGCCCCCGCCGCCTGCATGACGACCTGCAGCTGCGCCAGCCACTCAGACGCCTCCATCTGCTTGAGGAAGGTGTGGTCAGGCTGGCTTGGCTGCGCAGAGGGAACGCAGGCGCGCATCAGCTTCTTAAAGGCCCCCCGCAGCCGCCGTGGTTCCGGGTACTCCAGTGGAATGAACTCCGTCTTGGGGTGGGCCTCCAGTTTGACCCCCTTGAGGTGGCTGCGGTCCCCAAAGATGTAGAGGGACGTCCGCTGGAGGAAGCTGTTGATGCCCCCTCCGCCACCTGCCTCAGAGTGGGAGTCCGAGTGCTCGGCGGAGTAGCGGGTGGACCCCGCCCTGCTCCCATATCCGTAGCCGCCGCCAACGGTGGCGGAGGAGAGGGAGTTTTGGGAGCCGTATAGCTTGCCAGTCTTGGCCGATCCGGTGAGAGAAAGGCGGCTGAACTTGGACGATGAGGCCGCAGCCGACGTGGACGAAGAGGCAGATGCACCCGCGGCTCTCGTCAGGGTACCCATGGCCTTGGTGAGGGGGTTGAATTTTCTGGCGGTGTTGGGAGTCAGCGTGGGGTAGTTGTGTACAGACGGGTAGTCGCCGCTGGTGGCTCCGGTGTTGCTGGCCACCAAGGAGTTGATAGAGAGCTCCGAGCCGTTCAGGCGCCATGCAGCCTCTGGTTTTAGAGTGGATCGTGGAGTGACCTAAAATACAAAATTCAATTAAGTTTCTGTCCAAGTATAAAGTCCAATTGTGACTCCACGTTTGCTTACGCAAAGCAGAAATGTAGTTCTTTTTAAAGTTGGGGGCGAATGATACCTGAATTATTGCCGCTGTGTAGAGCTCTGCCTCAATGCTGCTGGCCATATCTGCTTGCCCCCCGGACCCTCCCTGCAGGTGACTCCCGCCTGTGACGGAACCGGCATCCTGGTGGTGGTGCCGCCGTATCATGCCCATGACCCCGCGGTGGTGGAACCCGGCGCCGCGCAGCAGGAGGGCGTGGCTGCGCGGGTGCCGCCAGGTGACGGTGGGAAATCGCGAGTGGCGGTGGTGCCGGGCGTAGCGACGAAGGGAGTCGTCCGAGATGCGGGACGGGACGAGGAGGAGTGCCGGGTAGGACGGAACCAGGCCGTAGCGGCAGTTGATGGTTGTGACCCGGAAGGGTTCCGCCCCGGTGTGGTGGTGGTGGCCCTTGCCGCCGGAGGCAGTAAGCACATAGTCCTGCGGGAGAAGCCCCTGCCGCTTCCAGTCGTGGAAGTAGACGCGCTCTGCTAGTCTCTCCAGCGTCTTGTTGTTGCTCACGTTGGAGGAGGCACCGGGCGGCATGATCTGAATCTCTGTCGTGTCTGACGCCTCGTCCTCCTCCCTTATTCGGCCATTGCCTCCGCCGCCGCCGCCGCTGTTGGTGATCTCCGCTATGGAGAGTCGCCCCTGCGTGGGCATGACATTGGGGATCAGGTACTTGCTGCTCGTCTTCCTCTTCTTGGGCTGGTAGCCCGCCATCTTGGACACGTTCTTTAGCGTCTTGCTGGCGAATCCACGCATGGTGGAGTACTTTGCGGCCTTGGCATCGCGCATCTTTCCTCCCCCCTCGTGGATAAGCATGGCCGCCCCAGCGTCGTCCCGGAAGGCGAAGAACTGGAAGATGTGCTCCGGGAACTGGATGCGCTGGATGGCTCGGCGGAAGGCCTCCACTTCGTCCGCAGTCACCTCGTCGTCGAAGGCCGCCTTGATCAACTGGAAGGTGTTGGAGCGCAGCTGGATTCCCTCCTTCAGCATCTGCTCCACTTCCGCCAGATACTGGTTTACGGAGAAACGCTTCTCTTTGGAGAGGGAGGCGACGGGGAAGAACCTGGTGACGGTGTGCTCGGAGGCGAGAGGGTCCACCGGGGAGCCCTTGAATATCAGTCGGTAGTTGGTGAGGAATAGGGCGCCCTCCGCCGGTAGCAGGGCCACCCCACTGTTGATGGCAGACTCCTCCCGCCGGCCGTCAGGTAGGAGGTAGACCCTCAGCCCGCCCGGCATGGCCAGTTCCTCCCCGGGCAGCAGCGAGGGGAAATTGATTTTAGGCTTTTGGATGGGAGGGAGGCGATTGGCCTGGGTCAGGACGGCTTCGAGGGTCTCCAGGTGGAGGGCGACGCTGGAGGGGACCATGTTGTTAACCTGTCGGACGTGCTCCTCTGTGACGCCGCTCTCCGAGCAAACCTTGTCGGCGAAGCGCAGGACCTGCTTGATGATCTGCTGCCCACTGTCCGGGATCTCCTGGTCCTCGAAGCCCGACTCGGCGTCGATAGAGTCGGATTCGGCCATGGAGTTGGAAACGGAGTTGCTGGCCGCCGCCTCGAAGTCCTCCCCCCTCCTTCCCCTCCGCCCAGATGAGGCGCCCAAGTCCAGCGGGCACAGTAGGTAGATCATGTAGTTGATGTACACGAAGACTTCAGAGTAGACGGTCTGCTCCTCGGCCTTCAGTCTGTCTTCTCTGGAACCCGTGTCCATCGACTCCCAGCCGCGGGTCTCCCTCGCCGCCAACTCCAAGACGGATTTGACGGAGGAGGGCTGGAAGATGGCCACTTCCTTGGAGGATGAAGTGGACGAGGAAGATATCGCGGAAGCCTTCCTTTCTGACGGCGGCCTCTGGACGACGTTGGGAGACGTTGTGTTGGAGTTTTGATCTTGCAGGTTAAGGTATAGAGCCTTGATCCCTTTCTGGACGTCGTTGAAGAAGCAAGCCTCCCAGAACTGTTGGTTCTGCCAGACAGCGTGGTCCTGGATGACGGTGTAGGCGAACTGGATGACGCCCTTGGCCAGCTTCCTGCCAAAGACGGCGGAGAGGGGGAGGAGCGCCAGCGCGATGCCGTGCTCGTCCATGTCGGAGTCGTCCTGCAGGGCAGCGTTCATCAGGCGGACCACCATCTCGAACTGCTGGTGCTCCAGCAGCACCTGGTCAATGAAAAACACGTGAAATTAAAAAGGGAAATCGAATTTAAAAGCTAGGACAAAATAATTTACCTGGTTGCGAGATCCTTTGTGCAGTTCCAGCTCTCTGCAGAGGGCCAACCTTGCTTGTCTGGCTTTCAAAGCGCTAATGACAGCAGGGAAGGTCTTCTTGGCGTCCGAAATCTTGTTATCAAGGATGGAAGCAATGCAGTTTCTGAGGACTCCCAAACGCCGCGCAGATACTTGAGGTACCAGAGCAGAGGCTGCCGTGGGGGAGGTAGGACTACTCAAATGATTATCAAAAGGTTGACCCATAGGAACAAGTCTTCTGCTGCTATGAACTGGTGACGATTTTGCTTTCCTGAAATGGAAGCAAGTTGTATATTTAACGTGAAAAACGAGCGGGAAATAACTTTGAGTTTCGGGACTCACTCTATTCTGAACCGTTCCAATCCTCCCTGGATGATCTCGTCTACCATCTCGTCCTCCAGCATGGGGAATACCGGCTGGTGTATCCTGCTCATGGCCCCCTCGGCCGGCTGCGGGATCTTCTGGGAGTACGGCTGGTTGGGAGACCTCACCGGATTTTCGTTTCGGTAGAGCTCCTCCGCCAGCAGCCTGATGTGCCTCAGCGCCCTTTCTCCGACCTTGAAGCCTCCCCTCGGATCTGAAGTCGTCTCGTCCTGCACCTCCAGCGCGAAATGCTCGCCGGAGGAGGCGTACGAGTCGTCGAAGACGTCGCACCGACGCCAGGGGAGGCCGCGCTCGCACACGAAGGTGCCGAAGAACATGCAGTCCAGGAGGCGGCGAGCGAAGCCAGAATCACAAGCCTTGAAAGGTGGATAAAAATGAGAAATGAAACAGTTGCAAAAAGGATGTGAGTTAATTTTCTCTTTTACCAAGTCTTCTCGAAGTCCAAGAAAGGCTGCCTTGTGGAAGGTGATGAAGGGTTCTGGATGAATTCTGACCAGAGTGAGGCACTCCCTGTAACCGGCCAGAAGTCGGATCATCAGCCGAAGCATGACTGCTCGAAGTTCTTTGTCCAGGACAGCCATGGAGTGCTGGTGACCCCTGCCCCCAGAGGAAGTTGGGGGATTTAGCTCAGGGAATGCGTCGTCGGCGACGGCGAGCTCTGGCTGCAGCACCAAGGAAAGTTCCTTCGCCACCCGATGGTGGAGCAGGGGAGGCAGGGAAGGCACGGTCATGTTCTCTGGGATGGTGATGCAGCCGCCGTCCAGATCCACCTTAACGACGTCGAGTAGGTCGACGATCTCGGCCTCGTGTGCAGAGCTGACGCCGATGACGAAGGGCGTGGGCGAGTCCAGCACCTGCAGCAACGACGACGGTAGCACAGGGATGAAGACGTGAGAGTAGCGCATCGGGTACATGAGGGAGACCAGGGCTCGGGAGGCGCCAGAGAGCCGCATGAAAGAGGACGAGTAGAAAAGGAGCTTGAGCTCGGTCGTGCAGGCGCAGAAAAGCGTGAGGACGTTCTTGACGCCCAGCTGGCGGAAGAGCAGGGCGACAGAGTCTCCAGTTCGCGGCACCGCCGGGTGGACGGGCGGCTGAAGAGCCAGGCGGTCGGAGGCGCCAAGACTGAAGCGAAGTTGGGGGCTGCCGTGCGGAGGGACGAAAACGGAGCCCAGGAGGTTGCCCACCAGTGTCTCCAGCCGAACCCTCTCTCCGCCGGCTCCCACCAGGCACTCTGAGTAGGCCGTATATAGAACCCGCAGGCAGGATCGCAGCACGTCCGGAAGGTCGTGGCGAGAGACCAGGACGAGGCACTTTGGGGCAAACATGACGGCGTCGGAGGCTACCCCGGGGAGCGATACCCCAGGCACCGCGTGTCGCGGCAGCGAGGTGCTCTTCAGGGACGCTGCCCCTCCTACGCCTCCCCCTCCTCGTCCTCCCCCTGGCGGACCAGTCCCGATGACTCCTCCGCCCACCAGGGAGACGAGCCCTCCGCCGGTGCTGTCGGCCTCCTCCTCCATCTCCTCGTCGGCAGTATGGCGACCCTTGGCATCCTGCAGGATCTCCTTGGCCACGGCCTCCGAGAATGATAGGACGGCGCAGTAGTGCCTGCACCCGTTGATGTCGGTGAGGACTGCCACGAAGAACTTTGGCGACTCCCTTTCTGCCCGCAACGACCACCCGTCCGGCTGGCAAAAGTGCTCAAGGCCCTCTGAAATAAAGACGGAATGCATGACTGCGAGAGATCCACAGGAACACATTTTTTTAATTATTTTCTTACCTATAAAGGGCGTGTCTTTCCAGTCCTTGGTGGGGAATCTCTGCAGCACCTTGCCCTGGCATCTGAACCCTCCTGCGTCCGAGGCCCCCGGCGTGCCCCCGCTCGCGGCGTGGTCGTAACCGGCCACCACGAAGTAGTCCACCAGCCTGCCATCTTCGGACCCCATCGGGCGCGAGGCAGAGACGCTTCCCGAGGCCGAGGAGACGGAGGTGTCCTCCTCCGGGTCATCCATCCTAAGGGAACCCTCTTCGTCCCGTGAACCTCAGATCTGTCTCGGGGAGAACATGGCCAGAAATCTGCCTCCCTTGGGCACTGCCTTTCCACAAGACTCTTGATTCAGAGAGGCGAGGAGCTCAAAGTGCCAATGACTTTTTGGGCAGTCCTGTGCTACCCCCGCTCCCCTTGACCAGGAAATATATGTGCGAGTGGCTCCAGTGGCTGGTGGAGGCTGGGGGCGTGGGGCCAGGCTAGGGAGGAGGACGGGGACGCTGATTAGGCCCCCTTATTGGGCGTCCATTGACAAGAGCTTCCCCACTTAGTCCCACTTGTGCGGAGTGCGGCAGCAGCTTGGAATCTTCTCTTTTGGGTGCCTGACTCTCTGGGGAGTGTGGTGGTGCCCGGATCCGGGTCCTTGTCCAGTCCGTCCAGCTTGTCCACTCTCCCCTGGTGGGAGTGGGACTGGGACCGGACGTGCTGCTGTTTGGAAATCTCTTTCTCCTTTTCCTCCTCCTCTTGTTACTTGTTAGTTGTTACTCTTTCGCCGCTTCCTCCGCTTCCTCTTTAGCGAGCAAGAAGAGGAGGAAAGAGTAGGGATGGCAATGATCTGAGCTTGAGTTTATTTGTAGCAGGGACGTAGTCGGGCCGCGGGTTTGTCGGGCTCGAGCCGGACCGGGCTTTGTACCTCGAGGGCATACGTGGGCAAGGGGGGGAGAGGGGGGATACCCATAGGCTGACTTTCTCCTTAGTAGGTCCCCCTCCCTAAAACCATTTTCAGACCACCCAATGTAAGGATTTGAGAAAATTTTTGATTTTACCCCCTCCCCGAGGGGAAAAAATTGAGGGTTTTAGACATATTCTAAGAAATTTTCATTTTTCCTTGTGGCGCAAAAAAGACATGATTTTTTTGCACAATATCATTGTTTTCTGGCATTTTTGTGAAAGTTCCCCCTCCCTACCCCCTTCCTGTTCTTCAAACTGTCCCCCTCCCTGAGGGTTTATTTTTTTCCCCACCCTGTCACACTTTTTCGTCTCCCCCTCCCTACGAATTTTTCGGTGCCCACGTATGCTCAAGGGAATCTGTACAAAATCCTATACAGTACTTTGTTTTACTTTTCCGCTGTACTGCAACAAAATACACATTTGATTATTTATATTTATCGTTTTTTTGCAGATAACTTTCAAATACGTATAAAAAAGATTTCATATAAACCATTAAATATTTAAAATAGTGTGTTGTTTACAGTTCTAGGCTTAAGGCGAAACATTCACGTCTCCGTTCCCATTAACAATCGACATTTTGTAGTTTTTTATGCACAAATCGTCGTCGCCCCCTCCTCCCCCTGCATTAGTTACCTTTCCAGTCCGAGTCCGGCCCCTCCCTTCAAAGTTGTTTGAGCCGGCCTTGCTTTCCCCTACGCGTCCACCCCTACTTTCCCCTCCTTTTTCCTTTTCTGCTGTTTCTGCCCTTCCTGCCCTAGGACAGGATTG
>JAAUXU010023469.1_pt1 | contig 16963 bp, 7 predicted proteins | sample 7278151 | NCBI WGS metagenome assembly JAAUXU01 (sample SAMN14350113, study PRJNA611818) | marine sediment metagenome | isolation source: surface marine sediment (1.8m) | place: French Polynesia: Moorea | collected 2018-08 | reverse complement strand
CACCATGTGGAAATGATTGGCCTGGAGGCTGGGATTGTCCCATGAAAATTTCAGGCCATTTCATCCACGTTTTCCCCCTCAAAAAGCCACTTTTCAGTCCTGTTTGGCATGGCCCCCCTCCTCCAGGTGGCCTCCTTTTGAGCATTCTAGCACCAAAATGGACAGCCTTGACATTGACCCTGTGTACTCAACGTTGTGTCCCAGGATCACATCTACGTGTTCCACATCAAAATTCCACCTCAACATGCTTCAGTACAGTGTTTCAGGTCTCCTCATGCTTGACGCATTTACTTACGGCAAGAACTGTACAGCAGTCGACCTGCCGTCATTTGAGGGAGCTTAGGGTACGATGAGATCCGTTATTACTGATGAGATCCGTTATTGGTGAAGTGGAATACAGCAGAACTGCGATAGAGTGAATCTTTCCTCCACAAACGAATTTTTATTGGGTAAACCATCCCCTATCGTGAAATTTTGGCAATATTTCCTGTTTAGTAGTCAACTTTTTCAAGGAGGCTCTTTTTATTGACATGCTGTTTCCTGTGTTGCGGTCAATGGTCATGCCGGTCAGTTTCCAGTATCCACTCTGTGCAATGTTAAGTCTGATGCAAATCTTACGTTATTCATTAGTTACTGATTTCTCTGTTAAACAAATAAGCTTCTGTCACGGGTTTGTGATATGCGTCACAACTTGTATCTCGTCAGCGCAAGATTTCCTCAGCACTAAATTGCTACAGCCGACCTGCGATGTAGTGATCTTTTTCTGAGCAACTGATGGATTCACCTCATCGAAGTTCAACTATATCGAATGGAGCTTGCTAGTGCTTGCAGGATTGTTGCGGAAATAAGGGAGGGTGGTAGTCCGTGAAACTTAGTAGGAGGAGCTGCGCACTAAAGGCCAAGCAGGACATCTTTTCAAGTGATTACTGCAGGTTTATAGTACGCAAAGTAGTCGCTGCTCTCTTCTATCGAGGCTTGCTTAATGTGCGCCCACTGTTAGTCTGCGCACTGTGGACTGTGCACTGCGTAGCATGAGACACTTGAGTCGCGTGAGAGGAAACTAGCGTACCGGCAACAGGTGCGTCGGCTGGTACCGATACCATTGCTCTGAGCGAAGTCGCAGCCGTGAAATCTCGCTGCACAAGGAGAACATTTGAGCATTGCTACTCGTCAAGGTGTGACCTTCTCAGCGCTTACCACGTGTGAGTGTGATTCTTCTGGGTCTCAAGCTGAATTGAAGACTGGTATCCCACTGATGTTCTCCATGAAATATGGAAAGACCCGTGTGGTGAGTCTCTGACTTTTTTGAGACAATAGAGATATGTTCTCCAGTGTATAGTGTCCCAAAAGTTCTGCTTCCCAATTCTAAAGCAATGTCACTCGACTCTTTGTGGCGTGAGAGGTGAAGGACTTGTAAACAAGCCAGATCAAAGCTCTTATTCATCATCACAATCACCAGGGCTGTCAGGGAGATATCCGAGAAAGGTGACCATAGAGGCCGCCGTGAGCAGGATGACCACATGCAGAGTGACCAGGATCTCCAGATGCGCTCTTTTGCCTCAATGAAAGACACCTCCTGTCCTCAGCTGTTGTGGAGAAGAGGTTCCGGAGGGTCAAGGTGCTGCTCATTGACGTGAAGTCTGGAACTGCCCCAATATGTGGTATTCTCAGACGAGAACTTGTCTATTTTACCCCAGGCTCACAAGTCTTAGCTACATGGATCTCTTCCATCCCTCGGGGGGGGGGGAGAAGGATTGTCAGTCGCACGCCTTCGTCATGGTTGGGACAGCCGTCACAGCCGCCAGGAAGTCAAGATCAACAGCAAGGGATACTTTCCACCATCTGGGAGACAGGTCTCCTACCCTCGGCCCTTCCCATCAGACCTTCCAGGAGGAGGTCTTCTGACATACATGAAGACTTTGGCAACAGTGGTGCAAAGACCACCACTCGAGCTTTCGGGACAGAATTAAGTGCTTGCCATTATCCCCAAACATCATTCTCTTGGACTTCGCCCTGTGATCCATCATGGCCTGCAGCAAGTCCTACAGGAATTTGGATGAGCTGAACTCTTTCATAGAGTGCGGGCGCCATCCCCGTTGCCCCTGTGTGTGCCTCCTGCGAAGCCTGCAGTGGCTGTCTCGAGAGCACCATTGTACAGTTGTTCTAAATCTAGAACCTTTGAAACGAAAACCATGCTGATGAATCACTGAATGAGTTATGAATGTAAATGTCTTGACAGAACTTTTGGGACACCCAGTAGAACACCAGCCGTCTCTTAAAAATGGTCGAGAGAATGTGACTTCTTTGACGTTCCAGCGAATCTTTTTTTGCGGCCTGAAAAAAGCCTTCTACAATCGCATGATACCCGGCAGATGTGTTTTCTATTAAAAATGAAATCGGATCGGCTTTCTATAGCAACTTAAAAGAAATGCCGGGATTTTTCCAACACGCCACCGGTCCTGGCAAGAGAGTATCAAGTGCATGTCCCGAAAGTGTGATGGAAATAGATTCATACGTAGCTAGACTAGGAGCCTTGAGCGAACAAAAGGTTCACAATGGAAGGGTCTAAATGGACGCTGGAGTCGGTGGTCAGGAGCATGAGGGAGGGCAGAAGATTGACGTAGGCAGGTAAAAGGAGTTATCCTTGCAACTTCTTGCCAGGCGTGGGGCTTTTTCTTCAACTCGTATTGTGTGTCTAGGTGCAGTGAAGCTCCCTGCATTGAACCCGTCCGTCTATAAAGTAGGAAGAGTACCAATAAATATGCGTACCCGCATTGAACGCTCTCACAACAGTTGCAGCAACACTAGTGACTTGCAACTAGTGAAGTGCAATGACCTCAGTCCCAGTACGAATAAACCTCGTCCTTTTTTTATAGTTTCATAAATAATAATATGCAGTGCGCTCAACTCGTCATTGTCGCTGAAGCCCAGTAGAGTAGTAAGCACCTGAGTAGTACAAGCTTAATCGCAGAAACACGTGTGTTTGTACTGTCGCTGATCTCGTTATCGGAAGCTCTGCAACACCTGCACGAGCGGGGCAATGCAATGCAGCTAAATCTTACAGGCGAGCTCGTTTTCAAGATGGCGACCGAGGAAGAAGCATCTGCGACAAGCGGCATCGAGGCTGCTCCAACACCTTGCACTGCCTCTGCAACCCTGGAAAAGCTGGGTGGCAACGGAGCTGCAGCGAATTTCCGTGCGACTGTGAACAACCCACGATTGCCCTCTTCATCCCAAGGTAAGGTGATGAAACACTTGTGTGACCAGACGAGGACAAAAACTCTGTCTTGTGCAGAGCTGACAGACACAGACCAGATTTTTCAGCGCTTACAAACTTTGAAAGAAACTCTCCAGAGAAGGCGGGAAATGTCCCTTGAGCTTAGTTTATGTTTCGCCACTGCTGCGTCAGTCTCGAGTCACTTTGGCACCATCGCTAACTGAAGTCAGCCCCATTAACTTCAAAATAAACCTTTGTCTGCGCATGACTGCGTGTACGACGGATCCCTAAAGCCTTTGCAGACAAGGGCACGAGGTATTTTCATAATTTATTGAGGCCTATCCCCCCCCCCCCCCAACTACCACACAAAAATGCCTCCTGCACAAGTTGCCAGGCATGTCGTTAGCTTTCTCGATATGCTACGTAGCATAATTTGATATTTGTCGTCCGAGGCTGACTAGGATTGCCTACCAAGTGTTGGACTTGCTATCATCACCCAGAAAACTGCTCGAGCGACGAGCAGAGAGCTCCTCTCCTAGTCATAATTTGACGCTATCTAAACTGGCACAGGCCCCTCTTCCCCACGCGCTAACGTGAGTAAAAAGCAAGAAAACTATATGAGTCTACAAGACTATAAGAGTGACTTTCAGACTATAAGAGTCTCTCGGTGCATTCGAGCATGCATGGCGAGTCTGGGAGAGGGGGGCAGGTTGAAGAAGCATGGTATCTGCACGAGCGGTGAATGCCACTGCCGTCTCAGTCGGCGTCGGTGACGCTGGCGCGGCTTTGAGATAGGTACGCGTAACCCAAGTTGGCGCTGCGTGGCTCTCGTTCACCTCGCCGCTCTCGTCGTTCCATCGTACCTGTTCCAGTCGTCTTCTCCTCCCTTTCTCCACGTGGTGAAGACTATAACCCCACGGTCTTAGTTTCGATTTCACATGCGAAGAAGGACACGTGGAAGATATCGGATGGTCGTGTTTTCATAAGCAATTTTCTCTGAAAGTTTATCGCGGGGCGAACACTGACGTGGCTTTGAGACTCTTGGCTTTCAGGGAGGACGAGAAAGCGATTCTGAACAGGGAGAACTTGTGCAAAGAGCTGCTTCTCCACTTTCTCAGTGAGACCAGGGAGTAACACTGCGTGCCAACGCGTAGGGGCGGTTGGCCTCGCTCGATGACATGCCGGATTTTTCTCCCTTTGGGTGGAAAACACCCCCGTGTACTTCTTCACCTTGATGATGTACGAGCACCTTGCAGTGGCGTGTAAAAAAAAGCCTGAGTCAGTGAGCGTCGCTTATGTCACTGCATTTGTTGAGCATACGTAGCTTTGAAGACGCCCCACCTGTTCGCCGTGGGCTTGGCCCTGTCACCGTATCAGCCCACCGAGGTACAAACAGTACAAATAGGCGTGTACTGCACTTTTCCTGTTAACAAAGTGCTTTATTTGGGTCATCAAGGCTTATATTGGTGAAAATATGACCACAGTAGTACGGTTCTTCGTGCTGGGGTTGGGAAAGGAGGTACGACTGGAGAGTGTGGACACGGGCGTACACACACTCGTATGAGTGAGCGCGTGCAGTTAAACACTGCGCTCGCAGCACAGTGCTACAATTCTCAGTACCTTACACACACAGCACAGCTGCACAAGTTACGGATGTCTGTAGGACTGCGTCACTAGGATTCCCTGCTGCTGCTGGCTGATGTGCCGAGAAAAACCGAGGTAGTTATTTACTTCATCCCCGCGCTTCTTGCCCCCATCCAGCCCGAGTCGTGTGTCGAAACAATTCGAGGCTGGTGCTGGTGCTTCATGGGGGCCTCGACTGTTGACCAAGGGCGGATTTCAGTGCAGACGAACCTGCGTGGACGGAGCAAGCCACTCCGGCTGCCTCCCGACCAAAACGGAGTCGACACTGAGCAACGTGCTGTGCATCAAAGTGTGACAGTGCTTCTAACAAATGACGTCCACACGCAAGACCGAGAAACACTGATGAAACGCCAGCTGCACATCGATAATGAGCCGCGGCAACGTTCGATTTTCCCGTCTCCGGAAAATCGGACGGACGGCGGAGAGGAGAGGGATCCCGACGAGAGCCTGAGCTCTACCTGCTGTCTAGAGCCCAGGAGGTCCGTAAGTGCACCAAGGGACAATCGCATGTTTCGCTCCACCATCGAGCGCGTAGGCTTTTATGATCGATCAACGGAGAACAGCAAGACGCTTTGGCGACTGGCGCATGGCGGCGCCAGCGTTTTAATTAACCGAATTTGACACAGAAATGAATAATCTCTATTTAAAAAATGCCCTCGGCCTCGGACACAGCTGCAAGCACCGTCATGGTACTGCATTGAACGCACTATAACAGCTAACAGACGGCCCTGTGCAGTGCACAGCTGTCTGAGGTCACCCTTACCGGACTTGGTGCCGTCAATGTCAGGTCCTTCAATAACAGATTGCATGGACACGTAGATACGAGCCTGTCCCTTCCGCTGTGGCTTACAATGGCTGAACAGAAATATTTTAGTATCGGATTTTTTCACGAAAGCTGTTTATTGTAATACGTGTTCTGTAGGTGGAACAAAGAGAAAGAGGCTTCTGTGCAGAACAAAAAAAATGAGGGGTTCGTAGAGCTCCAAAAATTGTGACATGCCAAAATGACCTCAAATATGTCATAAGTTTAATGTTTAGGTCCATGAAATGACACAAAATGTAGAGTTTTTTCTGTTACGAAAATTATGTCAATTTTTCCTTATTTCGCACGTTCTGAGAGAAAAAATTGGGGGTTCCAATCCACTCCCCTCCTCGGGGCTGACATTTTGTGAGTCGACTTCAGAGATGTGAGCTCGAGTCGAGCCAACAGCTCGACGACATCTCTAAAGCTCACGACACCCCACCGAGCCAAACTGCAGCTCTGATCGGCAGTACCCATCAAAAAGAGAGCCCTTACAGTGAGTAAGGGCCTCACTGTAAGGGCCACTGTCTTCTGGGTAGACAGAAATATAGGCCTGTCATGCTATTGCACGTGCACACGATTTGAAATCGACGTCCTCCTTTGTTCGCGAACCTTCTCTTATTATGCCGAACAGCCATGCGTTGGCCCACCACTCTTTTGCTCATGGCTCCGTTGGCATTCTGTAATGCAAATGAGACTCCAGCCAAGACGTCTGCTCAGTCTACAGTTTGTTAGATAACTCCTAAGCAAAGGAGTGTCTCCTGTCTCTTATTGAGGACGGAAATGCAATCGTGAGGATGTCTGCAGTGTGTACCAGAAGTGTGAAGCGTGTTGTTATCTTATGCATCCTATGATATGGCAGAGAGTCGCATGATGGAACAGTTGGGAATAAACTCTCTTGAAGTCTCAAAGTGAATATTTTTTTCACTTCCAGAGAAACAAACTTGTGGGTTTCTGCTCTTTGACATGAATTTGTTTTTATTAACTTGACACTGATTCATTTTCAATAATTGGACACGAATTAATATGAGCTTGAGTTCTATTTCAGCTGTCTGGTTATGTCCTTCCCTTGACACCTTCTGAAGTTGACTTTTTACGATCTAGGAAGTTTCACTGCTTCAAAACAATGGTGGAAGCGGATAATTGTTGCACAATGTTTCTTAATTTTCACGCCACACCAAAGGTTATTACATATCATCATATAATTAGCATATCATGCCCGAAGTAGAAAAATCGGTCATTCCATTGACGACAGTACCATTGTCTAGTGACAGAAAGTCCTTTTCATACCAATACCTTCTTGTGCTTCTCATAGAACTTGCCATTCCATGAAAAGGGTGCAACAACCCAACTGTAGCCTAAGAATGATAAATTTTGTATCTACGTGCTAAGCGCGCCACGAATGTTTCATCAGCTCGAACTTGGCACTATTGCTCCAGCAGCTTCAAGTTTGCAATAACTTTTTATGAACAAAATACTGTGCCAAATTTCCAAGCGCCCCAGCTCCAGCCCGTGGATTGTGCCAGCGGAAACAATGGCACAGGAAGCTGAGCGTCATCTCATTCTTTACCTCCTGCGCAAAGGTGAGAGCCCGGCCAACAAGGAAAGGCATGGTGGTGCCAGTTTTTTTCACCACTTGGCTCATATGTCAGTACCAAAGTGCCCAGGGCGCGACATACCACCCCGAAAAGTGAGTCTTTCTGGAGGATGGACCAAAAATCAATGTTCTGGCGTACTAACGGCTCCTGGCAGAAGAGTTAAAGTCTAGGATAGACGAAAACTTTCCACCAGGATAAGTGTAACTGTAAAATGCTACAACAAAAGACTCCTAAAAGTCTTGCAGTTAACAGTTATTCAACAAAAGTGAAGTAGTTGTGATTTTGGGGGAGGTCCGATAGTATTCGTATGCACCAGACTTTACTCATGCATGTCTACTACTCACTTCTATCTCGACATCGCTATAGTCCTCTTCAACCATATATCATGTTCACGTTTGCTGAAGTTAACTGTGTTCTTACGACGTAGCCTGTCGTGGTCTTGCCGAATCGGCCCTGGCACTGGCGTTCTCAGTTGTTTTCTCTTATTGTGGCGAGGATGTCAGTATGACTTGTTAAGTTGGAGTGCAATCTACAAAGTCATGATAAAAACATAGAATATAAAGAGTAGACGACACGATATTCCACTACCCTTATAAACGCCCACTAATTTGTTGTTAACTCATACCTGCATTACAACTATTCGATAACTTTTTTGCACTGTTCAACTTTCACTTTGTGGCCTTGTCATTTCGCAAGAATTCTCATTTTTTGGGGGGGACAGCTTAACCAATCTTGGAATTATTAGATTTGCAGATTTTTGGATCTGACAGAACTTCCGTCAGTATGATATCGTCTGTGGAAGAACTATCTTGAAATTTCGACTGGTCTTCTATTTGAAGCGCAACTTATAAGTTCTGAGCTGTAAAAATGATTGCACAATTTCGTGACAACATTAAATTTGACACTAGCGCAGCTGGGAGCCGCATCAAAAAATGAGCAAAAATCGAGTCAGAAGTGGTTACAATCCCCAGCTAAAGGCTTTAACTAGGGATCGCACAACCTAAATGCATCCAAAGTCACCTCGCAAGCTCAAAGGATGTACCGAGAATCCACACTGTGCAGTCACTTTAGACGTGGACGCTTCTGCACATTTCTCTGAATGCATACGGACTAGTGCAGTTATGCGTCACTCTTCTTCGCGGCCTTGTCTTCAATGTTGGTACACTGTGCCAACGCGACACTGTCGGCGTAAGTCTAGTGTCCCTCCTGCCACCTTATTAACGTTGCCGACAACGGACTTGCGTATGCAGCAATCAGTACAGTGCAACATGGAGAAGTCGTAGGAGAGACTGGACAGGACTATGTTGAGTCTGCAAGGTGCAACAGAAGAGAATTCCAAGAGGCGAAAGATGGAGAAATGATCAAATTTCTGGAAATTGGAGCTAAGTGGGAGAATTAGTTGGCTCAGCATACAATGGAGTGTGAGAAATAGTTGTGAAGGTCACACATCCTCCGCCACAGCTCACCAGGGAAAAACCGTGTCATTATGTATGAAATTCAAACTAATAAAAGTAGTGCAATGCAATCGGATAAGAGTAAATGCGGCAATGATAAATTCTTTATCATACACGGAACATTTTCATGGGTGAATTATTTCCAAAGTCTTGGATTTCCCACTCCAGGAATCCCGACGTAAAAAGAATATGATTTGGACGAATCCTGAAGTGCGAACAAGACCGGTTAGGGACAGCAAAGTATATCCATGGGTTTATTTCGACCAACTTTCAGAGTTCACATCAAATTTACTTTATTTATTGATAAGAAAGACTTGATTTACAATGAAATGATTATTTTTTTTTCTGTAAATGACCATTGAGGGAATCTTATTAATAACTAGCAGAGGTGCCCGGCATTGCTCGGGTTCTTATAAGACTGACCGCAACTCAGACTCAAGACACGAAGCTGATCTCACCCTTGAAGCTGATGTCGCACCCGGATCGGATCCATTTTGTTTTTACTTTGAAACTGGCTGATCCGGACACTCAGTCTACGGGTCGAGCCTCATTTTGGCTTGCCTGGTCTTCCTGGCTCAGTGTCCACCCCCACTGACCTTCTTCCCTCCCCTCCTCTTGCCATAGATAGCTCTGGCCAAAGTTGGTACTGTACAGCTATTCCCAAGAGGCTCACCTATACTTATTGCATGGCCATCTATGGTCTGTGTAATGTGGTAAGGGGAACTTTGGGCCTGGATTTGGACCTCCATTTGGACCTCGATTTCGGCCTCAAAACAGCCTCAAATGTAAGGTGTGGCGAGATCAGTTTCAAGCTTGTGATGTTTAGCGTCTGCAGACCGAGTTTGGTGACGATCGGTGCGGCGGTTGGGGCGGCCATAGCCTGACAGACAGACCTACACACACACGGACGTACATACGACGACTTTGCTTTATATAGATAGATTCGAATTCTCCAAGACCGACTCGAATTCTCTACTCCCACCCCAGAAAAAATCTAGCAATGAGTACTTCAACTCAAGTTCACAACATAACATTTTAAGCCATCACGGCCCACACAAAGAATGTACAAGAACTCCCTGAAATGTTCCTTAATCTTGCTCTCGTCGTTGTCGACATCGTGAATTGCTGTAGCTATTTGCTGTCCACCCTATGTACTTACCTACGTACGCGTCTGATCACTGAGAACACTCTATGAAAAACGCCCTGAAGCACTTTTTATCAGCATTGCACTGCTCGTTTATCTGACTTGTCCTCTTTCTCGTTGTGTGCACAGGCCTCAGTGAGTCGTCGGCAATTATGCAGTGGCCGCCAGCAGGAAACAAGCCGTTGGACCCACCTCCGGCCGAGATCGGCGCCGACAATTTCCTCCGCGCAGCTTGGACAGTAAGTCCTCAAGTCAGGGACATTCTGGGAGAGTCATTCTGGCGACGAGAGCTGGAGGAGGGCCGCAAACCATCGATATGCATGGAGGGTGGATTCTGCAAGCTCTTTCAAACTGCGGAGAGGCTGGAGAATCACCTGAGTAGTCGGCCCAGTCATCGGGTGACGACAGAGGACGTCCTGAGGAGGGCTACCGAAGTGGAGGAAACGTGGCAAAAGCAGCGGACTGAGAAACAGCGACCCCGAGAAAGGTGAGGCGAGTGTCTGTGGCTGTGGTAGAGATGAACGGATGTTGATCTCAGGCCTTCTGAGCCCACTTACGTACCTACTACGTTCGTACTTATCACTTGGCCCAAAACAAAGTTGGCCGGATATCTCCATTCTGCAGAGAAAGGACCAAAAAGTTTGAATCACTTCTGTAGCAACCGCACTTGCGTACGTTATTGCTGCAGCACAAACACGTGCTTGTAAGTGCATTTCTCTCTGCTCTTCAAGATCCAATTCCAGCAATGATTCACCGATGTCTCCGTCGTCGAGAGGAGGCCCGACAGAGCGTACGACCACCTCGTCCTCGTCGACGGCGCACAGGTATGCTTCATCTACGTCCGACCGTCCATAGGCACGTGTCAGTGTTCAACGATTCGAGAAGAGATCCTCGAGGTCTTGTACATAAATATTCGCCAGCCTTCTCAACTTACAGCAGGGGTTACACAACGTGTTGGTGACCGTCCGACGTAGGTTGGCTAGTGTCTGCAGTGTAGGGTCGGTGCTGTCCGTCCCAGATCAGGTGATTGCTTCTTGTCTGAAGCAAAGTGATTCGTCCCGACGTTATTCATATAAACGGCGGTCTCTGTAGCCAAACATTTGACGCCGAACAACACTAAGCGGTAGAGGTACTCCCTTCGTCTGTAATCATACACGTCCAGGTTCCACAAGCAGTGGAATCAGTGTTAACCTTAGTTTTACAACTTCCCCCTGTACTGTTGAGTGGCCGCAGGCACAGACTGTGATCTGTCTTTCAGGTCAAGCAAGCTACGTCACTCTGAAGGTCATCGAACCCGCGTCACGTTCGAACAGACGCCGCCGTCATCTCAGTCGTCATCGCCATCGCCGTCGCCTCCACCAACTTCAAGGTGCTCGTACTTGAACAGCTACAGGAAAAGCTCTGCCACACAGCGGAAGAGGAGGCGAGGCAAGAGTTCATCGAGCGAAGGACAAGTGCCTGATGATGACACCCAATTGGTTGATCTATGCAATCAACACTTCCTCAACAGCTGTGAGTTGAGGCAACACGTGACGCACGCTGAGGACGACAGTCGAGGAATGGATGAGGCCGGGGCCGTTGAGAAAAAGAAATGTACGTGAGAAAGTGATTAAGAATGGTTAAGCAAGTTGTAGCTTAAGATGGTGGAATACACTAACAGAGACTTCTTCTTTTCCACAGGCTCTCGCTGTGAGAAGGTCTTCGATCAAGGCGAGTATGACCGCCACATGGGCGACCCCGGCAAGCATTGTGAAGCCATTAAGAAGACGTATTTATTCCGGCCACCGTCGCCTAAAGGCCCTCATCCAGATGATATCGTCCACGTCTCGCTGTCGTCCGCTACAACGTCCACCGTGGTGACCACCGTATCAGCAACTGTTTCCACGACAGTAGCATCCAGCAGAGTAGAGAATGTATCTTCCTCAGCTCTCCAAGAGCACCAGGTGACTTCCTCTCTGCTGAGAGCATCTCCAGATGAACATGCCATGTCACCGGAGTCACCTCTGGCTTCGCGTCAAATCCCGGAGGTGTCATCTGTTCAACAAATACAGACGTCTCAACTCTTGCCAGAGACTCGACGCAATATTATCCCTCAGCCAGATGCGTCACAGTCTCCAATTCTGCAACGTTTCCAGCGACCCCAGGTTAATCGGCAGGCAGACCTTCCTCTACCGTATCAGCAGCAGCATCACTTTAAACCACCTGTACGAGCTCATGCGCCTCCTCACCGAGCGTCCTTTCCAGAGCATTGCACCAGCCCCAGGTTTCATTATACTGGGACCCAGGTCATGCCTGGGCTACCTCAGCTACGCATGTCTAGTCCGCCGCATCCCCCTCCACGGCAACATCCCCCTTACCAACACTGTCAGCAGAGAGAGCGTGAATGGGAGGTACCGGTCTCTTCTACAGCGGTGCCTTTACCGGTGCCGCCGCCGCACCCGCCGCCGCCGCTCCCAGGTACAGGTACCAACTCCAAAGATGTGCAACAGTACCTCTCAGGGAATGCTGTGACTAAGCGTATCATGGTGGTTAGTTCAAAAGGCAATGGTGGCATCAACTCAACTACTAACACTCAAAGTCACCTTCCAGCCATGCCCATGATTCCTAGTCAAAAGACAACTGAGAAAGCATCTTCTGATGCTAGTAAGCGAGTGGAATCAGTGGTTAAGCAGACTGAAGTGTCGGAAGAACATCAGAAGTTACTTGAACTTAAGAAGCAATACCAAGAGCGCACTAGGCAGAAACAACAACAGGAGCAAGATAACGAATGGCAGTTGGAGAGGTCCTCTGGCAACATCTTAGACAGGTTGAACATGTCCCTGCCGAGGCCCAATATGGGTCCAATAGGCAAGCCTGCTATGAAGGAGGACATTCAAGACATCCCCAGAAGAGACTCCAGACGTCAGTGGAGTTCATCGCGCCCCGTCGAAATAGCTAGAGCAACTGGTTCGCCAGATCAGTCAGCTGCGCAAACAAGGGGTGATAGTGTTGTAAAAGGTAACCGTCTTCCTCCAATGGTTCAGCCGACGCCATCGGGTACTAGGCCAAGGGATCCTCGTCTTGAGAGGAGAGCAAGCTTAGACGTCCCCGCCTCCACTAGCGTTGGCCAAAAACAGCATTTGGCCTCTCCATCTTCAGGCAGTTCAGTGGCGGCATCAACTGCTCCAATCATCTCGAGGCCATTGAAAGAGCTTCCTCCAGTCACCTCACTCTTCGGTGAGAATAAGTCAAAGGCACGTTACAAAAGCCCATCAAACGTGTCGGTCGCCGTCAACCACACGAAATTTCCCCCAAAACAAGGACAATCAGTCAATCAAGACATTCCTGCGGATCCTTTGGAGGGGCTCTTATCGCGCTCCAAGACCACTTCCTCTTGGAATAGAGTCAAGCGTGACTTGGCTGATTCTTCAGCATTAGGCTCTACACCATCACCGACGACAGCAGTTGGTACGATGACACCGAGTAAGCCCGTGGTGCCTGCTGTAACTTCTTCGCAAGCCCCAACACCTTTAGCTGCCGTTGACAAAACAAAAGAAGCGTCACCGCAGCCATCAGCTCAGGGTAATGGAGACCTTTCTGAGATTAAGCTGGGGACGACCAAGCCCAACGACTCCACTGCCTCCGTAGAAGGGATCCCCGTCAAGAAAAGGGTTGCAGAGGCGTTCGCTTCCAAGAAAGTCGAAGAACAAGGTGCTAAGAAAGCTGATAAAAGTCAGTCGAGAGAAGAACTGGCAGTGGCAGAGAAAAAGACTCTGAAACGTCAGAGAAGCAGTGATGATGACAAGAAGAGACTTAAGAAAAACCATAAGATTCAGAGGAGCGATAAGGCAGCAGAGAGTTCTAAAAGCCACATGCAGTCAAAGTGTCACCCCGACAAGTCGAATGATAAGAAAAAAGACGCTTCTAAGCTGGTCTCGTCTAGGGGGAGTTTTGCAGAGGCTCTGACGAAAGCCACCTCGCCGCCAAAGAAGAAAAAATTTATCCGACGTCCTAAAGTCTTGTATTCTTCTTCCGAGGACGAGGATCAAGCAGACAAAGTGAAGGACAATGTGTCAGACAAGAAGACCGTCGGACAAACGATTAAAGAAAAGAAACTGAATGCACTCAAGGAGAAAGCCGTGGGGAGCAAGAGCTCCCCAAAGAAGCATAGCTCACGTAGCAGAACAGACAAGACTGAGAAGAAAGACAAGTCAGATGTGACAATCACGAAATCAAAATGTAATGTAACTAAAGAGAAAGTAGAAGCTCAGTCGATTCCTAAAGCAGGTAACAGAAGAGTGAAGAAGGATGGAGACCCCAGCAAGAAAAGGAGACACAGTGCATCACAGAACTCTGACAAGAATCCCAAAGCAAAAAGATCCAAGAAGGAAGGCAGTGATGAAAAAGACTCATCCCCACCAGAGGCAAAAGGAAAACGCTTCAAGAAAATTTTGAAGACAAAGAAGGACTCTTCTATAGACGACTCGATTAGATCATATCCTTCGGCGATGGATGATCCAATCTCTATGCTCCCTTCTCGTCACTTGATGCCCGTGGTATTGCTTAGGCGCGCAGACCAAGTGGACTTGATGACAGCGGAAGAGTCCGCCAGTTTCAATGTGGAGCAGGAGGTCACTGCCAAGGTGAGGAAGATGGGTAGAAGGCTCAGGGGTCCCGTTGCCAAGGAGAAATGGGACTTAAGATCTTCATCGTCTTCTGATGGCGAGAGGAGCAGAAGCCCAGCGGATAAGTGTCAGGTCACGACTGCACGTGACTTCTCAGAGTCGAAGAACTCAGAGAAGACTGGGAACGTTGAAATGGATGCAGTGGAGGTGGCAAAGGATTGCGAAGAAGGTACTGATCACGGCCTGGGGGCTGATGATGATGCAGGTAAAGATGACAGTCAAGGAGCTGGAAATCAAGGAGCGAGAGGGAAAGGAAAAGATGAAGAAGAGAAGTCTCCAAACCAAGCAAAACCGTCTAAAATCATGAGTTGGCCCATGCGGTTAGCTAGACAAAAGTCGGCTGGGTTTTCGAGTTGCAGTAGCTGCGACAACTGCGATCAAGATGACCTCACACCTCAAGGCAAAGAAAAGAGGCCGAGGAGCTCTGAAGCTGGAACGGAAGAGGAAAAAGTTGTTGAAAATATCACCAAAGAAGTGTATGTCATGGACTTATCTACTAGGTCAGAAGTTCATGTCAAGAGCGAGAAAGAGTCCTTTGCCGACGAAAAAGGCCACTCTTCAAGCAACGGGGATTCAACCTCACAGCATTGGTTGACATTGGGCGAGTCTTTTTGCGACCAAGGGTCTTTCATTGCTCCTACCAATCAGGACAATCAAGAAGTTGACACAGGACACTGTTCTCCTAATGCTGCCGAAGAATCGTACAACTCTACGTCTGACCTGGAGGTAAGTGGAGAAAAGACTGTCTCTCCCCCAACAGAACTTTGTCGCACTTCTCGAAATGATGACGTAGAAGAAGGCAAGCAGGTGACTGAAGAAAAAGAGGCGGTAAGGAACCTTGTGGAAATGGGCAGCGGTGACGGCGACAAAAGAGAGGGAGAGGTCGCGTCTGAGGAGACAGATGAGTCCACGGTATTTGACTCGGAGCTGGGTGCGGACACGTTCGTCGCTACTGCAGACGGGTGTATCACGGAGCAGCACCTGATTGTTCAAGCAGATCAGCAAGAATGCAAGGACTTGGAGCTAGAAGTTGAGGAGGACGGCCAGCCCACACCGTCCTCGGGGGTTGTAAATGAGCAGTCACAAATGCCTGTCGAGAATGAGCAACAGCAAGGGGCGCAAGACTTGGGTGCCAGCAGTAGTGGTGACCAAGTGGAGGTGCAACACGACGGCGAACAGGTTGGCCTTGAGCTGGTGAGCAGTGGCGGCGAAAGCTTCATCCTCATCGACCGTCGAGGACTCCCGGAGGGAGCCGTTGCACTCCTCCCGCTCTGCAATTCATTTGGGGAGGAAGGAGAAAAGGAGAAGGAACAGACGGTGGAACAGGAAGAAGTTAAAGAAGAAGGCGCTGTCGAGAGTGACTCCGATATGCTGGTGATAGTCAAAGGTCAGTGCGAGTCTATCGACTTCTGTCCCCGTTGCTCTGAGCGCTTGGATCCGGTGAAGGGCCAGTACTCCATGAACTGCTTCACCTTTGATGTGAGCGTTAGGTGTGTGAACTGCAAAGTACATGTGCTTATAAAGGAATCTTTCTCTAAGGTTGACCAACTTAAATTGGAGAGTCAGTGGTGTTAAAATATTTACCCTTGGCTGTATGTAATGTATACGTACTTAATAGCGCCAGCTATTGGCACGAGTCAAGAATTTCTGCTGTGATTTTTACTTGAGGATTGTTAAGGATTTCGTTACAGTTTCCTTCGTGTAAGTCAAGCACTATGTCCAACTCTTCGTGATACGCACCCAAGTACAACAGTTTGTGATTTAAAGAAACGTAGTGTGTAAGTACTGAATACAGAAGCAATTTCGAAGAAGAAACATGTGCCTATTGCAAAGTTTCATACTTTGTTATCGTCAATGCATATTCATGACGTCTCCGTACGCGTCTGCTTTTTTTCGGCCTAATACACCTTATGTTACAGTTGTAATTTTTCATTTTTTCAGCACCACTCGAGTGTGCAAAAGCCACTTGTCTAGTACTTGAGGGAGACCGGGATCAGCGGGGTGTGTGGTATCTCTGAGAAGGAAGGAAGACTTCCTTTCCCATCTTTGTCACGCTTTTCATCTGCATGGAAAAGAGGAGGCAAAAACAAATTGCCTCTCTTCTCCCTCAGTCCTCTTTCTCGGAAACGCAAAAAAGAAGTATTTTGCCCCACCCAGAGAGTTTTATTGTATGCGCGCACGAAGTTTTTTGTCGCAGTTTATCTGCGCGGGTAGCTGGAAGGAGAAAGAGAGAATGTGAATGCTAGCTGCGTTTATCTCCCTCCACATGAAAGTATAGTAGTAAAATTGCGTGTGCCTAAATTCAAAACAGGAATGGCGACAATGCGCAGAACCCCCCCCCCCCCTTCGTTGTGGGGGAAAAAAATTCACAGCGCCACCTGCGGGGTGGAGGTACACCTCAGGTCTCGGCCGGGCAGGGGCGGCCACACGTACTTGGGGT
>JAAUXU010022862.1_pt1 | contig 16973 bp, 19 predicted proteins | sample 7278151 | NCBI WGS metagenome assembly JAAUXU01 (sample SAMN14350113, study PRJNA611818) | marine sediment metagenome | isolation source: surface marine sediment (1.8m) | place: French Polynesia: Moorea | collected 2018-08 | reverse complement strand
CTGTTGGCGTACGGTGAGGCCAGAGTGGCGTAACCGAAGGAAATGTTTCTGTGCTGATGGTGATAGCCATTGGCTTGATTGCCGTACAATTGATGTCTCTTGGGCGTGTTGTTGGCCGACTGGTGCTGATACCTCGGCGGTGCAGAGGGAAGCATCGAGGCTGAAGCTGTGGAATCAGCATTGGCGACGGACTCAAATCGAGGCCTGAAAGATGCCTCCGAGGCAGCCGCGGCTGAGCTGACGGCCCCGCACGACAAGCTGAAGGGTTGACCGGCTGTAAAGCAGGCAGGAAGGGGGTTAGTAGAAACAAATGTGTTAGTAGTAGAAATATGCAACGCCAACACGATAGTAATATGAGGAAAGATAGATGGAAACACCCTCCTGAAGCAGAAAAGCTGTTACTTATTATACGTAGAAAGTGTGTTAAGGGCTGCTTTATTCTCCTTGGGCCGCTTATGTGCGGGAGGAGGATTGCGTTCGAGACGCCCCATGGGAGATCACTCGCCAAAAGTGAGAACACAGAGAAGAAGCAAGGCTAAAAGTTTTGTCGTCAGCCCCAGCACCAATCAGCAATCACCAAGAAAGAGACCGAGTTGAGTTGTGTCTTTGCCCTTCAAAAGTTAGGACCAGAGAAAAAGACTTTGGAAGCTTATTTTTGGACGAAGATAGTGAAGGAGGAAGAATAGACTTTTCCGTCTAGGAAGCTCGTAACTCCGTGCAATGTATGCTGCTTATACAAAGCTATATGTCGGATATTATGTACTATGTACATATAGTACACGCTGCATTGAAGATGCTTTTCTCCTCAAAGCTGTGAAATGAGCTTTACCCGACGAAGAGAACGTGTAGGTCGGCAGGCACACTGCAATGCTTACCGAGCCGGTACAGCACGAATAACGTGGCACGTGGCTGCCACGTAGACTTTAACTTTTCCGTGTAACTTACAACAAGTGTTCGGTGATAGTATAATGGCGAAAGCTTGGGCTCTCCCTGCCTTAATCTGACTCTTACCGACTCCGTTGTCACCAATCGGCAGGAGAGGCTGCGCAGACAAACTCTGGCCCACGTTTCCCATGCTGGAGTGAAGATTGCGAACATGACTGCAAAAGAGAGAAGAATAGACCATAACGCTCTTGCGCAACGTCAAGGGCGGATAGAGGCAGGAAGATCTGTCTGAGCTGAGAAAGCAACGTTGGGATTCCATCTTAAAGTAGGCAAAAGAAAAGTATTTGCATTTTAAGCGAGTGTATCACTTGCTCCCATAACTAAGCTGCTGCGGCTGCCGTGCGCAAGCAGACCTAGGAAGCGCACAGGCTCAGCGACGGACTGGTGTAGAAGACATGGTTGGATAGGTGTCCAGACATCCAGCTATCTTTGGTAAGCGCGCCAAAGTGGACTTTTAGGTCCATTGAGGCTGTCCTGACATTCAGACTTCCTTGTTTATTTAACAGCAACGTCGATCAAGCCGTATTTGGGGCGTTTGGAAACTTTTTTTTTCTTTGGTGTGTGTTCCTTTTTCGCCTTTAGACTTTTATGCATCAGCGTCACAAGCACTGCGCAGTGCAAACGTACGGTTATGCCTTGCTGCACCTATAGTACAGATTGCACAGTAAAAGAGTTTGCGTCTGCTGTCACGGCGGATCGCACCGGTGCCGGACCGATTCTGGCTAAACTTGGGAAACTTGGCGTGGTGGGAAAGGCCCCCTGGGGCACCATTGGAGGGGGCTTATTCGACACCATCCTCCTGCCGTCAACATTATGCGAATGATGAGAAAAAGCTTGTTTATTTAATAACATTTTCATAGTTACTCTTTGAATGAAGCGGTTCCTACCAGAGGTGGCAAGGACACCAGAAGGTTGACCCACCAAACGCCTCCTTTTTTTAAAAAAAATTAGACTTGGTGGGATCCCGACGAAAGCTGAACAAGAGCAAATGATAATCCCAACAAGGAAATGTAGTAGTAGTGAAAGCAGGAAGTTCTTCCGCCGCACTTTGCGTCATCTTTCATCATCAGTTTTTGTCGCAATTTCTAGGGTTTCACTCTCCTCCTTCTCCGCCCCGAGGGAGTAGTCGGGGAAAAAGAGGTGGGGGAGAGAAAGTAGAAAAAGGTGGAAGAAACTGCGGTTAATTTCTTACCGCTGGAACGATTGTCGCTTGACAAAGTTCTCCCTCACGTACTCTTGCATCTGCTTCTGGGTCTTGCCGCTGTACCTGCAAGCAGAAGAAAACTGTGACTTGGATCATGCACTGGATTAAATCATTCATGTGTCTCACGGCGCAACTCGCGATCGGCGCTCGCATTAGCAGATGCAAACGGCGTAATTATATAGTCGCTCTGGCCAAGGCCATTTGGCGTGAGATCGCAGTGGTCATTGCGAGTGCGAATGTTCTACCGTGCGATCAGGAAAGGCTGGCAATTTTTTGCAAAAGTCGCCTGGCTCCGGTTCTGCCGCAGAAACGTATGTCATCGAAGTCATTTTCACAAGAAAGGAAGTGCAAAAGTGTCGTCCGATAGTCATTTGTATCCAGACTTCACAGAAGAAGAATGTACTTGGATCGACTTTACTTCTTCTTTTGGTCGCTGTGCCAGCAGGTGGTCTGCAGGAAGAAGCCCTGGGACATCAAGGACCTGGAGGAGGTCATAGAGGCATTCATGCACGGCCTGAGCTGCGACCTCATTCGCCACAGCTGCGTCGGCATCTTGTTGCGCTTGGAGAGATTCAATGCAAACCATGGTGGCGGCCACTTCAAAGTTCTTACACTTTTGTGGCCTTGAGTGAATGCGAATGCGCCTAAATAACCGTCTTTTCCTGATCACACAGTATTCCTCAGTGCGCGTGACAATTGGATTCTGCCGTCACTTAGCTGCCTGTAACGTTGTCCGCAAAGTCGATTTACTCTGCACGTGCATGCGTTGGTCAGAGCTTGCACTGTGTGTGGCACAGGAATTGGGGTAAAATAGAGTCACCAACCAATGCCACGGTGCTTTCACCCTGATAAATGATGTCTAGCGATGCTTTTTTCCGCTGATGCGCACTTTTTGTGGGAGATTCCTTTTTTTGCTGAGATGACTTGCAGCATACGGAGCTTTCGGGGGGTCTGCGTCTGATAGGGAGAGCTCATAATGTGCGTGCACTGCTCCTACCTGAGATCAAGACGTACTGTGCGTATATGGTACACACTGGGTGCGCCATAGCTTTTTGAACAAAACTTACAAGGTCTGACCATGAAAGTGTGAACACAGTTAATTATTGCGGATCCAAGACTAAAAGACTTACGCACAGAACGTGTCACAGCATCAAAGAACGAACTACAACAACAATTAGAAGTCGCTAAAACGACAGCCGATCGTGTCATAGCGGTTTAACTACGCATTCTGCGTACATGCAACTTGCGGTGCTCATGCCGATGACAAAGTCATGGTATGAAATACTACAGATGTCAGTACGGCGCACCCTGTACCTACCTACGTACGTACGTACAGCCGGTCATATACCAGGGGTAACACAGCAGTTTGTCTGCATTTTGTAGCAGTACCAAAACGGCTGCCATGTTATGGACTTTCTCCTTGTGCCTGCTATTCACGTATGGAGCATGACTCACCGAAATGATGATCCCCTGCTGAGGATCCTTCTCTTCTCTCTGTCCGCATGCACTGTAGTCGAGCATCTGAAGAACGTATGGTGCTCTACGCACTTCTTCCAGAAGTTCTTGCAGTGATTGCGCTCATCAAAGTAGAACTCCACAGTGTCCTTGTAGTAGCCCTGAGCAGGAGAGAAAAAAAATGCTTTTTTCCAACATTGCCAAAGCTTCGCGTCGTCGATGCTTCTTGGCTGGCTGTCCTCGGTCCTTAAGACCATTGGACCTCTTCACAAGCTACTCGTCCATCTAGGACTAAGTCAGATGCGGTGCCTTTGTGACTCTAAAGGACAGTCGGACAGTACAAACACTTTGAGGTCAAAAGTTTGCATGCGCTTTGGAGAAAAGACATCATTTATGTACCCATGCTTATTAATGCTACTTCATTTGTCTCCTTGTGCATTCGTTTCGGCGAAACCGAGCGTCATTGTGCACAGACGCGAAGATAAAACTTTCACATTACGTTTATGCAATCTATTGACCTCGGCTGTACCGTACATATATACACATATGCTATTGACGTGTATGTACGTACGTGCATAAATAGCTGCGCCCTATGTATGTACATGGCAGCAGCCATCCACAAAACAGCAATGCAGTGCTGAAGAGCAGCCAGAAGCCTAACGAATATCACTTGAATATTCTACTGCATGCCGTCACGAAAGCATTGCAGCAAACTAACGCACCCAGCACAGGAGGAGGTATGCTCACAAAATACCTCGATACACATTTCTGCTACATGAAAATACGTACATACATATAGGGAATAAATGCTTGCTACAGCTTACGGCAGGTGACATTAAACATTGCATAGGACAAGTTCAGCTTACTCCAATCATAGCTCACTCGTGTTATTCTCTGAAGAACAAAAAGGATACATGATGATAGGTCAGTTATGGCGTGTTCAAAGAGTGCGATTTTTTCCTCTCATAAGGTAAGTTACAAAATGAGCTGGAATGTCACAAAGCCTCACGTGCTTCTCTCTCTCTCTCCCCTCCCCTCGCCTAATTGATTAAAAGGCTATTTGTCATAATGAGTCAGCAAGCGCTCTCCTTAGGCCCTCGGGGCACACACAAACGCATGCAAAAGGCGATGGAGAAAGTGTCATTAGTTAGTAATTAGAGACAGGCGGCGTCCAAATAATAATGGCGCTGGGGAATTAAGGACTTTTACTCAAATGTCCTCATTACCTGAGGCTGGAAAGAAAGGGCAATTTGGAAGGAAGCCGCCAAGTTTAATCGGGGAGCAGTGATAACAGCGCCAGAAGATGAAAAGAAAATAAGTCATGCGTACAGTAATGTAGTACGTGCCGTATGACCCATGCATAATAATTTTGCTGTAAAGAATTAAAGGACACAACGTGTGGACGTGAGTCAATGGCGTCTATCTTTTGCCCGGACAAAATTGTTCTATACTTTTTCAACCCCGCCTGCTGAACAGTATAAATGAAGCTACACTGATTAAGAGGTGTTTGGACAAGGTGAAAAAGTTACAGCAGCGGGTAGAGAAAGAATATGTTAGAAATAATTCATGGTAACTTTTCGGGGCTTTTCTCCTTTTTGGTCTTGGGTGATAACTTCAGTTTTACTGACGTTTTTGAATATTTAACAATCTTTTAGGGCCTGCTGTCTTATGAGCTGCAGCAGGCAGAGTCGAGGGCCACAGAGTACTGAAATATTTGCCCAGGACAAAGGCAGCCTCCCTCCCCCCTCCCGCCCAAAAAATGGTTGCTTTTGGGGCCAAAGGTGGAAACTTAAAGTTTTGTTTGGTCAAAAGGTACACGATACTCACTAGTTTCATGACCTAAAAAAGCTCACGTCCACATATATTTTTGTCTTTGTAATTTCATCAATTTTAAATTTTTAACCTCATTACTACTGCCCCAAAAAGGCTTCAGCTTGAGTTGTAGTCTTTTTACCCCAAATACTTTTTGTCTCGGTGACTTTATTTCAACTTTTTTCCATGTCTCCATGCTTCCATGTGCCACTCATGATGAAAGAATAACGTCACTTGTCTTGGCGAGACTGGTGCACTGTACGTCACTTCCACCGGTGCTCTGGAGTGTGATGGATCCCAATTCAAAAGTGCTGTCGTTACCCATTTCACTGCAAGTCAACAGTCGATCTGCAGCATCTGTCGTATCTGCTAAAGGCAGGGTTGCCGTCTTCCTGAAGATCTGACTACCCTTGATGCTACAACCGTTAAATTTTGCCCCTCCCCCGTTAGTGTCGATGTTTCAAGAAGTTTCAGCGCGTCTACACTAATGTTCACTGACCAGCGAGTCAGCCTGATCGAAGGAAATATCTCCAAGGTCGCTGTTTGTCATTTTTTTTCCAAAAGAAAATATATGTAACAGCCCTAGTTCCCTCCTTAGGCTGAAGCTTTTTTGTTGGCTACTTTGGCAACTTTTTTGTCATTTTTCGCGGCTTAAAAAAAGACTTTTGGGGCCCAAAATCTCAACTTTTTTGGCCCTCTCTACTCGTCGTTCAGGGGTCATACGGTACGAGCATTATGCAGTACAGTAGTAGCTTGCTTCATACGAAATGGTCCCGAAAGAGAATCCCTGGAGAATTGAAGGAACACTTACGTATCCTTCCGGGTGAAGCTTGATGAGAAACTTCTTCCTCTTGAAGCTCAGCTTCCTCACTTTGGCCCAGGAAAAGGCATTGATTTTGGCGAAGTTCTGGAAGACAAAGACACCCGAGTGGGCCACAGCCAGGTTAAGCGGAACGCCATCATGGTCCTGTGAAGCAAAATGAAAACGCTTTTAGCATTGACAATGGCCTTGAGCTGCCTTGATAGTGGCCACAATAAAGTGAACAGCCCGGTGCTGTACGGCGCATACGTTGTCCGCATTCGCGCTCAGAGTAGCAGAAAGCAACAGCTTCCACAAGTGCTCGCTTAACCTCCATTTCTCGCCAGAGGAAGCGAAAAAAAGAGGGGAAGGAAAGGTAAAACCTTGAGGTGGGCAAGAGAGGTGGAAAAAAACTGGGGAAGGCTGCTTCAGGGCAGGGGAAGACAGCTGTAGACAGCAATAATAGAAATAGACTAGTAGATGAATCTTCTCCTTCTACAAGATTGAATCAGTTACTTTCTACTCGGGCGCTTCTATATTCAGCAGGAGCTCGTTCCTTGCATGATGTACAGGGTTCAGCAGATAAATTCGGTCCACTTTAAACTTTGGCCAGATCAAGAGGACGGACAAGTTGCTGCGTCGGAGCCGTCGCATCGAGTAGAAGTGAAGTTTAACGTGTCAAAATCGCTGCTGTATCCATGCCATTTCCCGTTTCTGATCTGGCTGAAGTTTGAAGTGGTCGGGATTTACATCAGTCGTGCCCTGTGGCGTAGGTAAGACAGGAGTACGTACTTTCTTCCCTACCATCCTAACAATCCTATTGAAGCAAGCATTACTGATTGATGAAGACTCTTATTGTGTGCAGATGGAGAGTGAAAGCTCAATTTTCAATTCCCCTCTTGTTATGCAGTAAACGTACTCTTATGCTATATTTTGGGCTCTGCCAAATGATGACATCTTAGTTGGGTCGTCGAAGCCACAAGCTCGGGCAGAGAAGAGCACAATTCCTCTGTTGCCAAATTTAGGAGATAGAAAAAGGGTTGTTTTTTCTGTGATGTTCAACAGCCCGACTTTCCTCGCTTCATTGCGATCGTGCGCGATCACAATTGGCTAATGAATGTTGATGCGCTCTTTCGGGCTCCTTCATTTGCATAAAGTGATTGCCTTCACTCGCGCTAGAGCGATCGCATAGCTGCGCCAGACTTCTGATCATCATCCCCTGATACCATTTATTACAGATGGCAGTAGCGTTCTGCTCTTAATCCCCACGCAAGTTGACGACATAATCTCTGCAGCAGCTTCAGTTGTCTCCAAAACCTCACACTAACCTTTGCGGCGTGCATTTTCGTCCCGTACAGCTCGCATCTCCTGGCGGTCTCCAGCAAGTTGAGGTCGGCCTCGGCCGGAGATTGCCCGCTGAGATCGAGGAGAGAGGAAATGAGCAAACTTGAAAGTCTCAATGAATGGGTTTTTTTAATATCTATCTTTAACAAAGACTGCGTCTTACGTATGCTTCTTGTGATTCTCCATGATCCTCCTCTCGAGCTCCGAGTCCTGCTGAGGGACGAACTTGAAGGTGGACAAGTAGGTGTGGTCCGGGTAGTCCTCGACCACGTAATCGCCACATTCAGCTGCGAAAGATTGGGGATTACTCATACACACGCAGACTGATTTTTGAAGATAACCAACGCTTTTCTTAGACGGAAAAATAAATGCAGTCTTCATCTGCGGAGTCCGGAGCTGTCCAAGAATCGTTCATCATTTATTTTTGTACTAAGGTCGGGCATTGTTTTTCTTTTCTTCACCCCGACCCATGTGTCTCCCTCTCGCTTCAGAAAAAAGTAACGTGTAGCAGTACTGACTGGGTCCAACACAAGAATTGAGAACACATTCAGAAAAAGTACCAACACCAGTAACAGCACTCAACTATTGAGTATATTCTCAATACTACTCAGCACGGTAGAAAGTACCTCTCTTCTCTTCACGGAAGAGACGACATAAGGTTGCTGATATACGTGCATAGGACGTTATGGAATTTTCACTCCGGGTTTTTAGCCCTGGAACTTGAGTTTTTAGCCCCGGAACTTGGGTTTTTAGCCCCGAAACCAGGGCTTTCAGCATGACAACTGCTAAAAACTTTGTTTTTCTTCAGTTTCTCATACCTCAAGTATGGGTGTATGACTGCGAGTTGGTGAGCAATTTTCTTCGCAAGGTAACAGAAAATTTCCAGGTTCCGACAATGCATAAATACACATAAGATTGGTGTCAACAGTCTTGGTAAGATCAATGACGGTGGCACGTGTTGTCTTTCTCACAGATGGCATACGCACGTAGAGTACGTAGACCATGTCAGAACGTAGACCATGTCAGTACCAATGTGGGACATCTCTATTTCGCTTTGAATCTGCAAAAAGATAGGTTCCCTCCGGGTTTCTAGAAGCCCGGTTTCAAAAAACTAACTCCAAGGTGGAAGAACGGCTTTCCTATGTACACATCTCGGCATCGTCGTTGCAACTTGGACCGCCTCAACGGCAGCTGAGGCCATGCCCGAATTGGGAAGAGCTAGCAAAAAATCTCTGGAGAAGTATAACCTTAGATTGGATCCTTTGAAGCCATTTTATGCTCGTTCCCCACTTCCTCCCCCCCCTTCAAGTACGCATGAAGCTTGCAATTCTTCCTCTTGTTCCTCTTCCCCATGGGTCGAGTCTCGAACTAGTGGAAGCACAAATGAAATGAGAGAGGCCGACGGAGGCAGGGGAGCGGAAAGAGGAAGAGGAGGTGAAAACGAGGGCGGAGAAAGCCTCGAGGGGCGGGGGAGGGGGGATGATTTGAGGGGGGAATGTTGGGTAAGCATTTATGACATTTACAGCAGTTCAGCCACAGTGCTCAACATTGTTCGCCCGTTTGTTGATCTCTGTCCTCGTGCATACGTCGAGCAGCGACGCCTTCCTTGTCGGCGGGTTGTCGTGCCTTCCTGCCTACATGGCAGTCCTGCTGCTCGAGACATCCGTCACTCGTGTGGGTACGTATGGAAGCTGAAAGGTTGTCATTGTCTCGGAAGATATCGCTCTCCCATTGCCGTCCCAGGATATGCCCAACACACTGTACTACAGCAAACAGAATGGCTGACACAAATGCCTCAGGGGCGGAGGTCGCAATTTTTGAGGCTGCTGCTACTGCGGTTTGAGGTGGAGGGAAGGGGGATAGCCCTCTTTTTGTGACGCTGCCTCCGATGAACGCATCCTCACATAAAGTGAGACCCTAAGAGACATAAAAAGTCGACGATTCCAGTGTTTGATTCAGCGTAAAGAATGGATACTGTGGTTGTGTACAGTCAAAATCTCGGATCCATGACCCGAAACCTTTGTGACAAAAGCCTCGTGCCACGAATTTGAGCTAGTCTTGACGAGGAACAATGTACAGTAGCCTTTTGGGGGGCAGATTGACCTTATCACTTTGTAAGTCCATCTCCATCCTCAGTAGGACTCGGCCATTTCATTCTTTGTGTGCGAAAAAGAATCAAGCCAAGTTCTGCACACACCATTTGCACAACTGTAGCGTACAAGTTGTGTGAGCAAAGATACTAAGTAGTAAAAGGGTTCCTCTTACCCTGCACGATATAGGAGGCCATGAGGGCCGCAGTGTTGTCGTTACACTGAAGCTGTCCCAGCGCGAGGTCTCTCTTGATCTGGAGACTGAAGAGGTACCTGGTGTACTCCTCCTCAATCTGAGCAGGGTCGGGCGTGTAGAACTTGACGCAAAAGCGCAACAACGGCTCGCTGGGAGCACCGCTCGAGCCAGGAGATGAGGTGGACGTGGAGCAGCACACGAGACCGACTTGGTGGTTCATCTGCTTGTCAAGATCCAGCCAGTACTGAAAAGGTACTTAGATATGAGTATAAGCAACATGGTATACAAGTGTTCGTCGTATGTGTATGGCGTAGGAAAGTCAGTTAGAGAGAGAATGACTGTGACACCGTTCTTTGACGTGAAGCGTTCTGCGTAGAAGTCAGGCAAGGTTATGCAGTATGTGTGTTTGAAAACGTCAATTTTGTTTTCTTTTGGAGTGGGAAATTGGCGTTAGACACTGTTTTATGTGGAACAAGTCTCATTTCTTTTGCAAATCAATTGTTCTACTATCTGCATTTTTAACGCAAAGTTTTATAACATACTGTATGCAGTAAGTGTTCTGTACTGCACACTTCCTTCTTCAGTCATAACTTTAGACTGGATTGAGCTGCGGAAATGGTTCACATCTCTATGGAAAGCTAAAAAGCTCCTCTGACACTGAACTCATAGGCACTTTTACTCTAGGACAACTCATTTTCCCACAATGTAGGAGCAAAGTTATGTACTGTAGCAGAGTTTACTACATAAAGTTTGTCTGTGTCGGGGACAAATAGGTGGTCCTGCAGCAAAAGTGCAAATGACTTTAGTTTTAGAGGAGCTTCTGCGCTTTCCATAGAGATGTAAACCACTTCTGTAGCTCAATCCAGTCTAAAGTTCAGGCTGAAAAAAGAAGTGTATGCTACTCTTACTTCACGCATACAGTATGCTACAAAACTTTGAGTTGAAAGCGCAGATAGTCCTTAAGAACGAAATGGTTTTAGTAAACTCCCAAAACGTTGGCCGGAGTCCACCTCGCCCCCCCCCAAAAAAAACCCGTTTTCCAAAAAAGTACTTTTTCGAACTAGCCCAGTAAGTAAATAATACGCATGAGGGGACATTGCCGCTACTCATGCACACGTTGCCCAGCCTACCGTGCCTGCTGAACAGACTGAGTCCCCAAACGCTGGATGCCTCGGCTTTGAGCAATCAATGTGACTTCATGATCATATATTAGTGCTTTAGTCATTACAAAATAAGATTGCACATATGTCACACGTTAGGGTTGCCCCTTCTCGCCATTAAGGACATTATCTTGGTACATTCGCCATTAAGGACATTATTCTTGGTACACTAGCCAGAGCAACGCCGGGTATCTTGGCTAGTTACGAAATGCTCACAATCAAGTCTCACAATGGGGTGTGTCACAATAACAATATGACTGACAACAACGGCTGTTTGGGCCACCGACTGAATTTGTATTAGGTAGGAAGTCTCAATTAACTAGAGTTCTGTCCCAGTGTCGCAAGTGCTGCAGCTGCTCCACAGTTCCACACGTGTATGGACACACATGTGCTGACCCACCTCTAGTCTCATTGTTGCGTGCTTTTAAGCAGCAGTGAACTCAATAGCGGCAGAGTGGCTGTAGCCAGGTGGAGGCATCACCACATTGGGGACTTTCTATCACACATGACAGGTGACAGCATGAACCCGTCCCCAGAGGAAAGAAAAGCAACGTTGTGCTGAGAGAGCAATGCTTCACTCCATCTCCACTTTGTGTCTGAGGCAGATAAGAGCCAAATGCAAAAGAATTTAACAGATGACTTTAAATAGCAGCTGCTCAATGTAGATACAAATGTGCAAATACATGTAGCATCTCCCCCTCACACTTATCATTAGACTGTCTCGCAATAGGGATATGTCTGGCAATAGCGATAGCAAAGGTAGATCAGTATCGTCATTGCGAGACTTGACTGTATATTCAGGGATCCAGCGTTTGGGCCCAGCCTGTGCAGTGTATGCAGCGTCCCCTAACCCTTTGCATACACGCCATCTGCACTGTACTGTTCTGCAACAGACTCACGCATCGCCACTACCCCGTCAAGGTTGCCAAGCAAGCAATTCTGTCCCAGATATTTGGCAAAACGAAAAAAAATTGAACGAACCTAATGCTACACTATTATTTATACACACCTAAACAGACGTGTACGCCGCCTGCGCCAGTCTGTTCGCCGTGCTAGGAGGTCGGCTTGCACTCTTGTTTTATTCCATTTAACGATATGCAGTGAGTCTTTTTGCTCCAAATGCCATGACTGCCGTGAGGGGACCCCCGCAGGTTACCATTATCCAACGTGAGATTTACTGCCATTATTTACAAGTAGTCGTACTGACAGAGCTCTAAGGGTTCTCCAGAGCCAGAAATTGGAGGAAGCATCTCATGTCATTGCTAGATAGCTTTCAGTCTTAGACACCGATATGAAGCACTCAGTCCTAGCAAGCCAGTGTGGCATAAGCCCAGTTCTGTGCGTACGTACCGTACCCCCCCCCTATTGCAGCGCAACCCAAAACGAAGAGACAAACGTTACATTCGCAAAGGCACGTACGACTGACTACGTACACTGACTTAGTTTACGCAGCACCACGCTTGTACTGCAGTTGTCCTAAGTAGGTGGGGAAGAGATCAAACATTACACGGGTAATGGATCAGAGAACGCAAACAGCCAAGAGCCGTGCGCACCCGCGTAGGTTCTGACTCTGTGTATATACTTTGAGCCTAGCCAACCTTGTGTGTGTGTGTGTGTGTGTGTGTGTGTGTGTGAGTGTGTGTATGTATGTTCTTAGTAGTACAGTCTATTTCACTTTGATCTGTCCCCTCACAGTCAACGGAGCCAGGCAGGAATTATTTACGCTTCTCTAAGTCGGGTGGAGAGGGGGGAGGGGGAGGGGAAGGCATCCCGAGGCATTAGTACAAGCAGGACGTGAATGCAGGCAGGTAACTACCTAGGATGTGTATTGTTCAGCACTGTTCCCATATTCATAGTTGCTGACATGAAAGCCAAAAGTGTTACCGGTGGAATGAAAGAACCTTATGCGCCTACAGCTCAACCACGTTCATATCTACTCATCGGGAAGGTAGCTTTTTTTTCAAAAAAAGAATACATACGCTTTTGTAATGCGTATGCATCTTCAGCTATCCGTGGGGTAATTTCCTCACCCTAATATTAGTGCGCCTTCTCCCATAGATCCTATTTTTCGCCTAACAGCATTCGCGGAGAAGGTGGAAAGGCTATGGAAAAGCAAGAGAGATGTTGCAGATGGCTCGGTGGTTTCTCCCACAGTTTCTCTCCCTATTCTTTGCTTCTTATGTACAGGGTGGAGGCAAGCAGAGCAAGCAACCAGGCTAGGTAGGGGAAGAGAGAGAAGCAGAAGAAGATGATGAAGACGACGAAGGAGAGGAAGAAAAAGAGGAGGACGAAGAAGAGGAGGAGAAAGAAGAACCGACAAAGATGAAGATTAACACAATGACGAAGGGGAAACTGCGAGACAGGCACGGACTTGGAGACGGACTTGGAGACGGACTTGGAGACGGACTTGGAGACGGACTTGGAGACGGACTTGGAGACGAAGACGAAGACAAAGACGAAGAAAAGAATAAGTCTTAGACAGAGATGGAAAAGAAGAACAAGGGAAAGCGGGTTACGTCTTCGAGAGAGAGGAGAGAACAGAAGGGCATTACACGCACGCACACGCACGCACGCACGCTCACCCTAGGGCAGACCTCTCAAATTCTCTCTCTTTCGCATGTACGCAAGCACGCACGCACGCACGCACGCACGCACGCCGGCTCCAACCCACGCACACGTGCACACATCAACAGAGAGGGGGAGCACGCAAGCAAGGGCAAGTAGCCATTGCTATTTCGGGTCCAATCTAAGGCGCACTTTCGGTCATCTCTTTCCCATTTATCACGGCTCAACAGGCCGTTTACATGACTTCTCTTCGGAACTGGTGTTCCCTCTCTTACCGTCACTCCGTGGCTGTCGTGGTACTCCAGGCCAAAGTAGTCCACCTCCAGCAGGTTCAGTTGCATGCACACTCGGTCAAAGAGGATTCTGCCAGGAGCCTTGGTCTGAAAGTGTATGGACAGGGTGCGTCGGAATTGGTGTCACTCTGAATTTCTCATTTCTTGTCACAACGAGACATGGTGAAACGAAGAGCGCTTGTTATTTGAACATGAAATGTCGTGTCTGCGGCTTACCAAAACCACTTTCTTGCGTATTTATCATCCCTCCTCTCCCCTAGAGCGACAGAGAAAAACAGAACATGGGCCAGAATCGCCAAGTTCAGGAATCTGTATTGCCAACTCACCAACCCAGTATTGAAAGTGACATTTTCGGCTAGTCAAGTACTTGTTCCACTTGTGTTGTAGTTCTGGTACGTGTCAAGCGCACTGTATTCTACCACTTGCTGAAGTAATTGGAGGGGGGGGGACTCTCGTTTCCTACCCATTTGAGTGTCGCCAATTCTGACGCACCCTGTACGCTATGCCGTGTGCCGCCGGTGAGAGCCAATAAAATACATACTCATGCCCGAGGGAGTGCAGCAACTTGCTAGAATTTACGCCAGTATCGTACTATCTACTGTCACCTCCCTGATGTTAGGAGACTCGTGGAGCTTCTCCGAACGTAGACGCTAACATGATTACTTTTACCTGACGTACTCGTGTGCCCTGCGGAGGGCTACTACAGAACTCCAAGTAACTCCATTCATAATGACGAATCAATGCTTATTACTGAGCTGGCTACAGGTAACGGAGATGCTACTATGACTGCACAGAAGTGATGATAAGATTAGCATTGGGGAAAGGGGAAATAGTGCCAAATTTCTCCCTTTTACTACGCGAAGTGAACCCCCCCCCCCTTCCCTCGCGACAAGAATGAGTAATGCCAGGCTTTTTCTCTTCGTAGGAGCTATCAGTGCACAAACTCTCCTTCCCTATCTCGGGCTCAAGCTTCCTTAAAAAAAAGTTTCTGAGCGCCAGCCTTTGAGAGAATGGGGCTTCTTGAACAGAGAGGAGATGAATTTTGTGAGCGCTCCCTACGTACGCGAATAATGAGTAGAATACTAAAAGACAGCGATTGCCTTGAGCACCAGCCAAGCGCTGTTCAGCTCGGGGACGCAGAAGGTGTTCACTCTGCGTACACAGAAGACTGAGACGGTACCTGGAGCTGGAACAGCGTGATGGAGTCGTCGAGCATCTGAACCCGGACCCCCATCATCTTGCTGCCTGCGCTGGCTGAGCGCATGGGGGGCGAGGCGTGACCGGACGCAGGCGAGCAGGACGCCGGTCGGTGTTGTTGCTGCTTGCGATGAAGGTGCTGGTCCGCCGAAACCACGTCAGGGTCGTCAGCCGTGGGGCCGTCGGGGGCGGCGGACGAAAGCGCGGACTGGTGTTCCGCCGCCCCCGCCACCTGACTGGAGGACATCAAGCGATTCTTCTACAGGTTGTTAAAGCGGACCTGCAATGAGGACACGTGTTACAACGAGGCCCCGAAAAGTCTTCATAACAAAGAGTGGTAGACTAAAGACAAATTCATTTGTACGAATGTGCAAGTGTAGTGGGCCAGTTCGAAAAGGTACGGTTTCTGAAGATTGATGTGGGGGCGACCGGCGTTTTTTCTATTTCGACCCAAAATGTTACGACTCGACCATGAAAAACTTTCTTTTTTTTTTTTTTTTCAAAAGGCGATTTTCTGTGGGCACTTTTTACTCAAAGTTTTTTAACATACCATATTTGGTGTTATGAAACTTTGAGTTGAGATCCCACGTGGTGAAACATGATTTCTTTCTTTACAAAAGAAGACTAATACCAGCCATAACTACTGCTTCTAATACCAATCCCCATCCCAGAAGAACAAGATTGACATTTTTCGAACTAGCTTAATATACAGTGTAACAATTTGCGTCAAGTCTTTTCGTCGCTGTTGTGCGGCATTAAGTCTTTGGGTAAACCTGGCATTATATTGTTTTGTGAGCATGTACGTGCAAAGCATTGCACGAATGTGCTAACATGCATGGATGGACGTGAAATGCTCGCACTCATCCCCTCGGTCGGGTGCTGTGTACGCAAGCATCCTGGTTTCCCTTCAAGGATTAGCGCAATGATGGAAACACAAGAAGAGCATGATGTTTTCTGCACATGATGCTCTCGTATGAGCAAATATCATCAGCGACAGAAGGTCCGCAATGCTCATTGTGCTGTACTGTAGGTATGGAGGGAACCAAGGAGGTCCACGTGCAGGATCCGAGAAGATGGAATCAGGAGCAAGGGGTGTATGTAGCATACGTTGGAGATGGCAAAAGGAGGTGTCAGAGGTGAACTGCGAGAAGTGAAGGAGTGACAACGAAGATGGCAATTTTTGGCTCACGCTGCACTTGCAGACCCACACGCATCAGCCTCCATGGAACGTACTTACACTCACAGGAGCTATCGATAAATGCGCACTGTGTATGCGAGAGGGAGGTATGAGAAAGTTGGGCTGAAATTATTCTCTGCGCGTATTATCGATACTTTGCTAAAGTGGCGGCCCATACGTAGCACGGGTATAGCAAAGTTATTGGAATTGTCGCGTGAATGTCGAGATGTATAGCATATTTATATACGCAACGTTACATGTGGGCAGTTATAGCATTCGGTGTGTCCACGAAATTGCAAGCAAAGTATCAGCACTTATCATTATCAGTGCTTTTAAAGGCGGTTCCTGCATGAAGCTTAAAGGGCAAATACATCGGGCGCTGTTGACACTCTTGTAAGAACAATCAGCTTTAATGTAATACACATGTATGGAGAGGGAGAGAAGAGTGTAAATTACGACATTTAAGATTGCACTAAAATTGTGCAAAAAAAAGCACTTTGAACGAAGTAAAATTGTAGTTGCATGTATCTAAAAACCCACGCGTACTATTATCAAGCATGTTCGTACACCTTAGGATCGTTTGCTGGACGTGTCCCGAGGACGCCGGGAAAATTGGAGGAGGCCGCTTCCGAAAGCTAATAGACCTGGATCCTGGTCAGGGCCAGGGGGGGGGGGGGGGGGCGGGGGGGGGCCGGGGCCGCGGCGGGGGCGGGGCGGCGGCGGGGGGGGGGGGGGG
>JAAUXU010003080.1_pt1 | contig 16992 bp, 19 predicted proteins | sample 7278151 | NCBI WGS metagenome assembly JAAUXU01 (sample SAMN14350113, study PRJNA611818) | marine sediment metagenome | isolation source: surface marine sediment (1.8m) | place: French Polynesia: Moorea | collected 2018-08 | reverse complement strand
TTCTCGCGGGCGACGGCGTCCGCCACCTGCAGCAGTTCGGTCTTCAGTGCCGTTGCCGTTTCCATGGTTCAATCCGAACTCCGGTGTCCGTTCCTTGCCTTGTTCGCGCTCGCCGCCAGCAGCTCGTCGGTCAGGACCAGTTTGGCCCTCTGGATCAGGTCGAAGGGCAGACGAACCTCGCCCTCCGGCAGCTCGACGCGAACCTCTTCCTCGTCCGTGCCATTCAGCCGACCGCGAAACCGTCGGCGGCCGTCCCGTGGGACCGAGAGCTCTACCCGCGCCTCCAGGCCAGCGAAGCGATCGAAGTCCTCAAGGCGGGTCAAGGGCCGGTCGATCCCGGGCGAGCTGACCTCCAAGTTGTAGCTGCCCTTTATCGGGTCCTCGACATCGAGCAGGGCAGACACTGTGCGGCTGATCTCGGCGCAGTGGTCGACGATCATTTCCGAGCCGTCGCTGTGCTCGGCCATGATCTGCAGCCGCGGCCGCTGGTTCCCGCTCAGCTGAATCCGGACGATGTCGTAGCCCATCGCCGTCAGCGTCGGGGCGATCAAGCGCTCGACCTCGGCAGCCTTGCCCTCACTGGTCTTCGATCGCAGAGCTGGCGCTCCCTTCGAACCGTCGTGACCCCTGCGGCTCCGCAGGAAGGCGATCCACTAAACAAAAAAAGTGGGCCTCTGGCCCACCCCTTCGGTAGCCGACGAGCCACTGGCTAGCTTTGGTAAGCCGAGCAACCCGTCAAACCCTATGGTTCGGCGGGAACTTACTCCCGATATGGCAAGCCCCGCAAGACCTTTCTCGGGATTCAGGGCGCCTCGCTGGGCCTTTGGCCGGAATCCGGCGCGGCCCGCTCGCGGCGCCTGAAGCGCAAATAGGCGGGCCGTGCACCCCTGGCCAGGGCCTTTTGTTCATAGCGGCTGGATGGCCAGTCAGCCGGTCGTTCTCGCCAGTCGACGGCGCGCCGGGCGAGCCAGCAGAAGGCCAGATGCGTCGTGGTCTTTTCGAGCATCCAGGTCAGATAGTCCGGATCATCCGTGGCGAGGCGCAACTCGCCGCCGTCACGGAGAACTCGGGCCAACTGATCGAGGGTCTCGGGCTGAAGGAAGCGGCGGCGCTGGTGGCGGGTCTTCGGCCAGGGATCCGGGAAGAGCACCGCAACCCGCGCCAGGGCCGCCTCAGGCAGCGCCTCGAGCAGGTCGCGGCCATCGCCCTGGAAGATCCGCACGTTGCGTAGCCCTTCCCGGTCGATGTGGGCCAGCAGGCTGGCGATGCCGTTGACGAACACTTCGGCGCCCAGGAAGCCGATCTCGGGCCGTTCGGCGGCCTGGGCCGCCAGGTGCTCGCCAGCGCCGAAGCCGATCTCCAGCCAGAGCTCTTCCGGCGCCGGCTCGAAGCTGGCCCCGAGAGCCTCCAGGCTGCCGGCGGCCTCCAGGGTCAGCGTGAGCCCTGGCAGAAGAGTCTCGATCAGACGGGCACGGGCCGGTCGAAGCGGACGGCCGTGACGGCGGCCGTAGAATTGCCGTCGGGTCGGGTGAGTTTCGTGGCGGCGGTCGGTCATGACCTTCTTGCCGCCGGGGGCGGCGTCGTTCAGGCGTTGAAGGCGGAGGTCAGGTCGTCGACCAGGTCGAGACGCTCCCAAGAGAAGCCACCGTCGGCCTCGGCAGCCCGGCCGAAGTGGCCGTAGGCCGCGGTGCGGGCGTATATCGGCCGGCTGAGCTTCAGGTGTTCCCGGATGCCGCGCGGCGAGAGGTCGACGATCTTGCCCAGTTCGGCGGCCAGCTTCTCCTCGTCAACCCGTCCGGTCCCCTGGGTGTCGACGTAGATCGACAGCGGCTTCGCAACGCCGATCGCATAGGCGAGCTGGATGATGCAACGTTCGGCCAGGCCGGCTGCGACGACGTTCTTGGCAAGATAGCGGCAGGCATAGGCCGCCGAGCGATCGACCTTGGTCGGATCCTTGCCCGAAAAGGCGCCGCCGCCGTGGGGCGCGGCGCCGCCGTAGGTATCGACGATGATCTTCCGACCCGTCAGCCCGCAGTCGCCATCCGGGCCGCCGATGACGAAGCGGCCGGTGGGATTGACGTAGAAATCCTGCTCGTCGCACATCCAGCCTTCAGGGAGGACATTTACGACATGGGGCCGGACGATCTCGCGGATCTCGTCCTGTTCAAGGTCTTCGCTGTGCTGAGTCGAAACCACGACCGAGGTCGCGCGGCAGGGCTTGCCGTCTCGGTACTCCAGGGTGACCTGGCTCTTGGCGTCGGGCCCCAACTTGGGCTCGGCCCCGGAGTGGCGCGCCTCCGCCAGCGATTTCAATATGTTATGGGCCAGATAGATCGGCGCCGGCATATACTCGGAGGTCTCTTCGCAGGCATAGCCGAACATGATGCCCTGGTCACCGGCGCCTTCGTCCTTGTTGCCGACAGCGTCCACGCCCATCGCGATGTCGACCGACTGTTCGTGGATGTAGTTCTCGATCACGGCATGGCGCCAATGGAACCCCTTCTGCTCGTAGCCGATGTCGCGCACCGCCGCGCGCACGACCTCCTGCAAGAGTTCCGGCGTGACTTCCTTCGGGCCGCGCACTTCGCCAGCCAGGACCACCCGATTGGTCGTGGTCATGGTCTCGACGGCGACGCGGGACAGCGGATCGTGGGCCAGGAAGGTATCCACGACGGCGTCGGAGATCCGATCGCAGACCTTGTCTGGATGGCCCTCGGAGACCGATTCGCTGGTGAAGAGATAGTTGCCTTGGCGCACGCCGCGTCCTCCTAAAAGTTCACTGCTGTCTGCGGATTGCGGAGGCCAGAGGAGATCCATGGGCTCCGGCCCGGGACGGCGCGGGACCGACGACCTGCCGCTCGGTATCAATGACGGTCCCGGCGGCCGGGAATGTGCCGTCGAAGGAAAACCCGCGTCAAGAGACAAACGGTCCCGACCCGAAGAGCTAATTGGTGTCGCTGCAGGAGAGCCGTGTCGCCTTTGAGGTTCCGCGCTCCCGGGGAGCTCCCCCGGGGCGCAAAACTCTCACGGCAGGGCTTCAGGAGCCCTTTCCGTTCCTTTCGTCCTGACCTTCCGACGCGGCAAGCGCCTTGGTCAATTCGAAGATCCGCTTACGGACCTTGGGACTCGAGATCCGATAATAGGCGCGGACGAGTTCGAGCGTCTCACGCTTGGCCATGGGATCGAGCTCGGGGCCAATCGCCTCGAGCACCGGTTCCGTGCTGCCTCGAATCTGCCCCGGCGAACTTCCGGCGACTTCCTCCGTCATCTCGTCGAAGAAAAAGCCGACCGGCACGTCGAGGACGCGCGACAAATCATAGAGCCGGCTGGCGCCGACGCGGTTTGCCCCACGTTCATATTTCTGGACCTGCTGGAACGTCAGGCCGATCGCTTCCCCGAGTTTCTCTTGGCTCATGCCAAGCAACGTACGGCGCAAGCGCACCCGGCTGCCGACATGCACATCGATCGGATTGGGACTTCCCAGGCGGTCCACACTACCTGATGAGCGGCCGCGAGCCATGCTGACCTCACCTGTCTTGGTTCAACATTTAGGAGAATTTTTTTCGCACGGCATGGCTGCTTGGGTCAACCAAAGAGTGAAGCATTTCACACACGCGGAGCGATTTAGGACCTTCGACCTATTACTATGGTTAAAAATGCACCGAAACCGACGAGAAACACCAGGCTCAGATTGCCCAGCGCCGCGAAGGCGGTACGGCCAACCACGGGCCTTGGCAACCCTGCGTCGATGACACCGCGAGCGCCTAAGGGTAGAAAGCGCCGAACCCGCCCGTATCCGTCCACCACAGCGGAGATGCCCGAATTGGCTACACGCACCAGTGGCAGGCCTTCCTCGATAGCCCGCAGACGGGCGCTGACAAAATGCTGATAGGGCCCGGAACTCTCCCCGAACCAGGCGTCATTGGTGACGTTTAGGAGCCACGCAGCCTTGCCCTCGCCGTCGGTCACCGCGCTGGGGAAGATAACCTCGTAGCAGATCAAAGGTGAGACCGGCGGTAGGCCCTCCAACTTGAGAGTTTGACGGCCGGGGCCGCGGCTGAAGTCGACGCGACCATGGGTCAGTTTCGCCATGCCTAGGATCCGCGTGATCAAATCCGGGACGTATTCCCCAAACGGCACCAGGTGTTCCTTGTCGTAGACCGCCGTCGCCGCGCCGCTTGCAGATACTGCGGCCAGGCTGTTCCAAAGCAGCAAACCGTGCTGCGGATCGCGCGCCCATCGCGGCAGGCCGGTGATCACGAGGCCGTCCTTCGGGACTGCGGCCATCAGGCCAGCCATGGCTTCGGCGTTTTCGCCCAAGGCATAGGTGTAGGCCATTTCCGGCCAGATGACGTGGGTGATCCGGCCGGGAGCGATCTCGCCGTCGCCGGAAGCGCTCCCCGCGGCGTTACCATCCCGGCTGAGCGTCACCAGATCACGCAGGTGCCCCAGGCGCAGGTCCTGGCGCCACTTCAGCTTCTGATCGACCGCCGGCTGCACGAGCCGCAAAGTCACACCCGGCACCAGATCGCTGCCAGGCTCCGGCGCGCGCGCCAAGCGGAACGCGCCACCGGCCCAGACCAGGGCCAGCAAAGCAAGTCCCGCCACAGGCAGGCCCCAAACCGTTCGGGCGCCATTCCAGCCCGCTTTCCGATCGGCCCCGTGATCGGCCAGAGTCGCCGGCGCGGCGGCCGCCAGCACGGTCAGGAATGTCAGCCCCCAGACGCCGCTCAGCGCGGCGAACTGAAGAATGGAGTCCGAGAAGGCCCAGACGGTGCCCGGCTGGTTCCAGGGAAAGCCGGTGAAGAGCCAACTGCGCAGCCACTCCAAGGCCAGCCACGTCGTCGCGAGCACGACGATCCGCGCAGGCCCCCGCCAGAAGACCTGCCGGGCGGCCGCCGCGGCGACCGCCGGGAACAGGGCCATGCCCGCCGGCAGCCCGAGCACCGCGACCGGGAGGAACCACCAGAACTGCTCGGCAACGACCAGAACGGCGCTGCCGACCCAGAACAGGCCAGCCAGGTGGTAGCCGAAGCCGAAGCACCAGCCGAGGGCCAGCGCCCGCCGGCGCCGCGTCGCCGCGTCGAGCAGCCAGACCAGGCCGGTGAAGGCGGGCCAAAGCAGCGGAACGAGGTGGAGAGGCGGAAGTGCCAGGGCTGCGAGCAGCCCGAGCCCGAAGGCGGCGAGCGCCGCCCGCCTTGGAGACAGAGCGGCGAAGCGCTTGGCCAAACGGGGCAGCGCACCGACGTGCGGCGCGCCTACGGCCCGGGTCGTCACCGCTTCAATGCCTCTTTCTCGCCCTCGGCGTCGGTTTTCTGCCCGGTATCCGATGCGGCCTCCGGCACCTGCTCGGGCGTCAAATCGTCGCCCGTCTCGGTCTCGCTTGGCGTGCGACGCACCCGCAAACGCTTGATACGGCGCGGATCGGCCTCCATCACCTCGAAGCTGACGCCCGAGGAGTGCAGGATCAGCTCGCCGCGTGCCGGCACCCGGCCGGCGATGGTGGCGACCAGACCGCCCAGGGTGTCGATGTCTTCCTCGCGCTCCTCCTGGGTCAGGACCTGGCCGAAGGCCTCCTCGAACTCGTCGACGTCGACCCGGGCGTCGGCGACCAGGGAGCCGTCGGGCCAGCGCACCAGGCGCGGGCCGGAGTCGGTGTCGTGCTCGTCCTCGATCTCGCCGACGATCTCCTCGACCAAGTCCTCGATGGTGATCAGGCCATCGGTGCCGCCGAATTCATCGACGACCAGTGCCAGGTGGACCCGCGACAGACGCATCTGCAGCAGTAGGTCGAGGACCCGCATCGAGGGCGCGACGAAGAGTACGCCCCGGGTCAGGCCGGCGAGGCTGAACTTTCGCTCGCTCTTGACCGCGGCCAGCACGTCCTTGATGTGCACGAAGCCGACCACGTCATCCAGATTGCCGCGATAGACCGGCACCCTGGAATGGCCCTTGCCGCTGGTCACGGCGATGACCTCTTCCAGCGGCGCCGAGATATCGACGCCGGCAATGTCGGCGCGCGGAACCATGACATCGTAGGCCGTCAGGTGACGCAGCTTGAGGATGTTGCCGAGCATGACGCGCTCATGGCTGCCGATTGAGATATCGGCCTGCTCCTCGCGCTCCGTCTCCTCGATGATTTCCTCGATGGTGTCGCGCAGGCTGTTGTCGCCGTTGCGGCCCCGGAAGCGGCCGCGCAGCCGGGACCAGAATCCGCCAAGCGATGACGCGTCATCGCGGGACTGGTCCTTGGACTTCGAGAGATCAGACGTTTCGCTGGTCGCGCTCATTCTCATCTAGCCGCCGCCGCTCGCCTCCCGCGTCGACGGCAACCCGCTATCCTCCACCGCTTCATATGGGTCGGGCAATCCAAGACTGCCAAGGATTCCTCGCTCCAAGGCCTCCATGGCCCGGGCTTCGGCCTCGGCCTCGTGGTCGTGGCCGAGCAGATGCAGGGTCCCGTGGACCACGAGGTGGCTGAAGTGAGCCGCCATGGGCTTGCCCTGGGCCGCGGCCTCGCGGCAGAGCGTCTCCCAGGCCAGCGCCACATCCCCGAGGATCAAGGACATGCCGGGCGGTGGCGCGCTGCCCGGCGCCATGTTGGGAAAGGCCAGGACGTTGGTCGCACGGTCGCGGCCGCGGTGGTCCCGGTTGAGCCGCCTCAGGGTCGCATCGTCGGCCAGGAGGACCGAGACCTCGGCGCCCTCGAGATCTGCCGCCGCCGCGGCGAGAGTCGCGAAAACGGCGCGCTCTGCCAGGGCCTCCGCCTCAGGCAGGGCCAGCGCCCAGTCGCCGCCGTCGCAGCTGACCGGGACCAAGCAGGACCTACTTCCAGGCTCGTCGCTCATTTCAGCCGGGGCCCTTCAGCGGACATACTCGTCCACCACCCCGCCTTACGGGCGGCACAGTCTTCACAGCGCCTCATAGCTTCGCGTCCCGGCCCCGCCCGGCAGTTTCGTTGGCCTTGTCCCGCGCCTCGTAGGCGCGGACGATACGGGTCACCAGGTTGTGACGCACGACATCGACATCAGTGAACTGCACCAGGGCCACGGAGTCCATCCCCGTCAGAAGGTCGACGGCGTCGCGCAGCCCCGAGAGCTGGCCCCGGGGCAGGTCCACTTGGGACAGGTCGCCGGTCACCGCCATCCGCGAGTTTTCCCCGAGACGGGTTAAGAACATCTTCATCTGGACCGGCGTGGCGTTCTGCGCCTCGTCCAGGATGATGAAGGAGTTCGCCAGGGTGCGCCCGCGCATGAAGGCCAACGGCGCCACCTCGATCTCGCCGCTGGCCAGTCGATTGGCAACCTGGTCGGCCGGCAGCATATCGAAGAGCGCGTCGTAGAGCGGCCGGAGGTAGGGGTCGACCTTCTCGCGCAGATCGCCGGGCAGGAAGCCAAGGCGCTCACCGGCCTCGACCGCCGGGCGCGACAGGATGATCCGATCGACCCGCCCCTCCAGCAACATGCTGACCGCGACCGCGACCGCCAGGTAGGTCTTGCCGGTGCCGGCCGGCCCGATGCCGAAGACCAGTTCGTGCTGCAGCAGCGCCTCGATATAGCCGGCCTGATTGGTCGAGCGTGGTGTCACCTGGCGCTTGCGGGTCTTGACCGTGAGGGCGTCCTCGTGGACCGCCTCGGCGCCGGCCTGACCTTCCGGGGCGTCACGGCTCAGGCGCACCACCGCGTCGACCTCGGCTTGGCCGACCTCCATGCCCTTTTCGAGCCGGGCGTAGAGCGCCTTGAGGGCGTGCTGCGCGGCCTGCACCGATTCCGGCGGCCCCGAGATCGCAAGGCGATTGCCGCGAGTCGCGACGGAGACCCCGAGTTGCGTTTCCAGGCGCGACAGGTTCTCGTCGTGCTGCCCGAAGAGTTGGGGCAACAAGCTGTTGTCGTCGAACTGAAGCATCACCGAGTTGGCGTTCCGCGCCCGACTCACGATGCGACCTCCACGGCGCCGGGCGCAGGGGCGCCGTTCTGCGTTCTGCCCGCCTCCGAAAGGCGTCCGGCCAAGCTGTTGGGATGGGCGCTCTCGACGCGGACGGGCAGAAGCCGCCCCTTGAGCCGCGCTGCGGCTGCGACGTGGACCGCCTGCATGAAGGGGCTGCGGCCCAGGAGCTGGCCCGACCTGCGCCCTTCGGCCTCGAAGAGCACCTCGACTTCGCGCCCGACGCAGCTCTGATTGAAGGCGATCTGCTGCTCGGCGAGCAGGCTCTGCAGCATGGCCAGCCGCTCCGCCTTGACCGCCTCCGGCACCTGGCCCGTTGCGTCGGCGGCCGGCGTACCCGGACGTGGGCTGAACTTAAAGGAATAGGCCTGCGCGTAGCCGACCTCGGTGACCAGGCGCAAAGTATCGGCGAAGTCGGTGTCGCTCTCGCCGGGAAAGCCGACGATGAAGTCGGAGGACAGCGCCAGCTCGGGCCGCGCCGCGCGCAGACGCTCCACCACGCCGACGTAATCGGCGGCGGCATGGCGCCGGTTCATTGCGGCCAGGATCTTGTCGGAGCCCGATTGCACCGGCAGATGCAGGTAAGGCATCAGCACGGCCAGATCGCGGTGAGCGGCGATCAGCTCGTCGTCCATGTCGCGTGGATGCGAAGTCGTGTAGCGCAATCGCGCCAGACCGTCGATCTCGGCCAGGGCGAAGAGCAGACGACCGAGGCCCCAGGTTTCGCCGCCGGGGCCTTCCCCGTGGTAGGCGTTGACGTTCTGACCCAGCAAGGTGATCTCCCGCGTGCCGGACTCGACCAGACGTCGGGCTTCGGCCAACACCGCCGCGGCCGGCCGAGAGTGCTCGGCGCCGCGGGTGTAAGGCACCACGCAAAAGGTGCAGAACTTGTCGCAGCCCTCTTGGACCGAAAGGTAGGCGGCGAAGCCCTGCGGTCGGGCTTCCTCCGGCAGGTGGTCGAACTTCGATTCCGAAGGGAAACTGGTGTCGATGACGCCGGACTCACTGCGGGCCGCTTCGGTCACCAGCGCCGCCAGGCGATGATAGGTCTGCGGACCGAACACCAGATCGACCTGGGGCGCCCGGCGCAGGATCTCCTCGCCTTCGGCCTGGGCGACGCAGCCGGCCACGGCAATCATCATCCGGCGGCCATTCTCGGCCCGGGCTGCTTTCAGCTGGCGCAAGCGGCCGAGCTCGGAGAAAACCTTCTCGCTCGCCTTCTCGCGGATATGACAGGTGTTCAGCACCACCAGGTCGGCTGCTTCCGGTGTCTCCGTCGCGGCATAGCCGAGGGGCGCCAGCACGTCCGCCATCCGCAAGGAATCGTAGACGTTCATCTGGCAACCATAGGTCTTGATGAACAGCTTTTTGCTCACCTCTGTGGCCCCTTCTCCGGCCTCCGCGCCCCGGGGTCGATCATCGCTCGGTCGGTCACGCGGCTGCGTTCTCCAGGATTCCCGGCTGCCGGGTCGGCCGGTCGGAGATCGCCGCGGCGACGCCTTCGGCCGCTGCACTTTGGCAGTACTCGCTCAGGGCCTTGCGGGAGCCGAAGTCGGCAATCGTGACCGGGGGGTGGAACTCCACCACCACCGTACAGCGACCCAGCCCCAAGGCCTGCCACAAATGGCTGGCCAGGTCCATGTCGCCGTACCAGGCGAAGAACGGCCTTAGATAGCGTCCCAGAGGCATGCCGTCGAGCCTCGTGTAGGCGATCGAAACCGGCTGGACCACCACCGGGTGGCCAGCCACTTGGGATTGGGCGATGGCGAAGAGCGAGGACTTGAAGGGCAGAACCCCGTTGCCGTCGCTGCTGGTGCCCTCGGGAAAAAGGATCAGGTTGTCGCCGCCCTCCAAGCGCTCGAGCAGCTCGCTGCGATGGTCGGCCGCTCGGCGCGCCACACGCTCGATGAAGACCGAACGCTGGAGCTTGGCCATGATGCCGATCACCGGCCAGGTCTTCACCTCCGCCTTGGCAACGAAGCAGCCGTCGACCAACGCGCCAATCACCGGGATGTCGAAATAGGACATGTGGTTGCACACGAAAAGCGTCGGGTGCTCCTGCCTAGGCGCGCCGCGGACTTCGACCCGGAAACCCGCGATTCTGCAATTGACCCCGTGATGCCAGAGGATCAGCGACCGCTGCACCTTTGCGAGCGGGCGACAGACCAGAAAGATCGCGATGCTGGTGAGGCTCCAAAGGGTGTAGAGCGCCAACCTGATCGCGGCTCTGGAGGGAGAACCGATCGCCGACCTGTTCATGATGACCGGCAGCGTGCGCTGACGCTCTAGGACTGTGGCTTGGCGGTCGATTTCCGAGCGTAGTGCTTGAAATATTTCTCGGTCAGGCAATCGGTCTTGACCATCACGCAGACGTCCGTGGTGTTGAAGTCCTCGTCGATCACCGCACCGTCGCCGACGAATCCGCCGAGCCGCAGGTAGCCTTTGATCAGCGGCGGCAGCATGGCCTTAGCCTCCTGCTCATCTACGGCTTCCGGCGCAACCCGCCGCATATCGACATAGAGCTCTGGCAGGGCCTTCGCCCTCAGTTCGGGCGGCGCCAAGTGGTTGTAATAGAGGTATGTAAGGGGCAAGGCGTTGGCATCGAGGTCGGTCCCCGGCAGGCTCGCGCAGCCGAAGAGAATCTGGATGTCGTAGTAGAAGACGTACTCCGAAATGCCGCGCCACAGCAGCTGCATGGTCGAGCCGCGGCGATAACCCGGGTGCACGCAGGAACGCCCGACCTCGAGGACTTCACCTGGGTAGGCGAGGATTCGGGAGACATCGTACTCGCCTGAGGAGTAATACTGTCCCCGCCGCGCCGCCGCCTCGCGGCGCATCATGCGATAGGTGGCGACAACCGAATCGGGGCTGCCGGCCTTTTTGAGGTCGAAGACCAAGAGATGCTCGCAATGCGCATCGAAGGAATCGAACTCTCGCCGCGCCGCAGTCATCTCTGCGGTCGACTTGGAGCCCATCTCTTCGCAGAAAACATGATACCGCAGTGCCTGCGCCGCCCGCACCTCTGACGGCGACTCCGCCATCCTGATCAGGAGATTGCCTGCTCGGACGTTGACCGGCTTGTCCGCTTCCGCTTCTGTCGCCCGCATCTTGCGTTCTCGCCCTTTCGAGATTGGTCCAACTCGGGGGTCGGGTGGGCAAACCCAAGCGTGGTCTTCAGCCGGAACGCCCATACGTCAGGCGAGGCCTCGGAGGTCGGATGACCCGTTGCTCGCGGACCTCAAATCGCCTCGCCTGCCAAGGGCGTCCTACCCTTTCTTGAATTCCCCGCCCGTTCCCTTCAGCCGGACTCCGTAAAGCTCCAGCCTGTGTCCCACCAGTCTATAGCCAAGTGTCTCCGCAACATAGGCCTGAAGACGCTCGATTTCGTCGTCGCGGAACTCGATCACCTCGCCGCTGTTCATGTCGATCAGGTGGTCGTGATGCTCCTCCGGCCGCTCCTCGTAGCGCGCCCGGCCGTCGCCGAAGTCATGCCGATCGAGGATATTGGCCTCTTCGAAGAGCTTCACCGTCCGATACACGGTGGCTATGGAGATCCGTGAATCGATCTTGCTGGCACGCTGATATAGCTGCTCCACGTCGGGATGATCGTCAGATTCGGACAAGACCCGAGCGATGACCCGCCGCTGCTCAGTCATCTTCAGACCTTTGTCGATACAGAGTTTTTCCACCCGTGAAGTCATCTTCGCCAGCAAGCCCCTCCGAAAGACCACCATCAATCATAACGCAAAGCATCGCCGACACCCAAGGAACCTATCCAAGGATTGCTCACGTTCTGCTTCGACCAAGGTGTGATCGCTTCGCACCGCGGCGGCGTGCCGCGTGTGTTCTGCTCCAACCCGTTTGAGCAGATCAGGATTCACGGCTCAGATTGAGTCGATCCGAGCCGCTCTTGATCCAGGAAGGCGCCATTCACCGACCGAACCGAAGCGTGCCGGCCACAGTTCTTATTGGCCCGGCTCCAAAGGTAAGGCCTCGTGGAACACGCGGGCGGGATCGGGAACTCAGGCTTTCTTGCGGCGCGCCCGCGTGCCCAAACCGATCTGCTTCGCCAATTTGCTCCGCTGCTTCGCGTAGTTGGGCGCGACCATCGGGTAGTCCGGCGTCAGGCCCCAGCGATCGCGATACTCTTCCGGCGTCATATTGTAGGCCGTCTTGAGATGGCGCTTCAGCATCTTGAGCTTCTTGCCGTCCTCCAGGCACACAATGTAGTCCGGGGTCACAGATTTCTTGATCGGAACCGCCGGGGTCGGCCGCTCCTGGATCGGGATACCGGTGCCACCCACAGACGCAAGAGTCTCGTAGACATCGCGGATAAGCTTCGGGAGGTCCGCCACTGCCACGGAATTATTGGACACATGCGCAGCAACGACGTTACTCGTCAGAGTCAGTATCTCACTTGGCTTCGCTTGTTCGGTCATGGCCTTCTCGCTTGTCCCCTGCTATATGTTTTTTAATCTATAGTATAAAAACTGTTAAATCAAGCTAGCCTATTGAGCAAGTATACCCCTCGCAATACCCGCGAAACCGAGGGATTCTACTGGGAATACAGGAAATGCAGGCATTTGTGTCTGTCCAATCTAGTGCCGAATGGCCGCCACCTGCGTCTAGCCGAAATTAACCAAAGAATTCCACAAAAATCGCACAGAGACTTCGACAAAAGCCTTCAGCATCAACGATCTATTAGCTTTGCTTTTACCTCGGCACCAATTGCATTATCACCGCGTCGACAGCCCGTCTAGGGCGCAGGTAGTAGCCGCGGCGACGCCCGACCTGCTGAAAACCGGCCGCGGCATAGAGCTTGCGGGCGGCTCTATTGTCTGCAGCCACCTCGAGGGAGACCTTATCGGCACCGAGAATCGCGCAGCGGGCGACCAGGGCGTCGACCAAGGCGTGGCCGAGACCCAATCGTCGGGCCTCCGGACGCAGGGCCAAAGTCAGGAGTTCCGCCTCCTCGGCGGCGATCCGGCCCAGGGCAAAGCCGAGCGGCGCCCTACCCGCCTCGACGATCAGTGCCAAAGAGCCTGGCATGGCAAGGAGTTCGCACAGGGCTTCGGCGCCCCAGATCTCAGCCCCCGGCTGCGCCTCGAAGGCGGCGCGGTGCAGGGTCGCCAGAACCTGCACGTCAAAGGCGCCGGCGCTGCGAAGCCGCGGCCCAACGGCGGTGTCTCGGTCGGGGTCTAGGCCAGGGTCTGGGCCGGCCTCAGGAGCTCTCATCGCCTGGGCGTCCGCGGCAGCGTCACGTCCGGTCCGCGCAGGTAGAGTGGTTGAGGTGGCGGAGCGTTGGACGGTGGCAGCGGCTGGGCTGCCATGAAGCCGGCGAAGCGCGCCGCCTCGGCGTGGCCAGCGTCTGGAACGACCAGTAGCCCGGGCCGCTCCAATTCCTGCCTAGCCCGCGCCACGCCGTCGCCGGCGACCGCCAGCGGACCCTTCGGCAGCGCCGAAGGTAGCGCCTCCGGCAGAAGCGAAAGGGCGGGGCCGGCCGGCGCAAGATCGGGCGAGAAAACCTGCAGGTAAACCTCCGCGCGCTTGGCGTCGAGGAGAACTGCCAGCGGGAGTTCCCGGCACCAAGACTCCTCGACCGCTGCGGCGATCGCCTGGAAACTGGTCAGACCAAGAATTGGACGGCGGATAGCCAGCGCCAGGCCGCGCGCCGCCGCCAAGCCGATCCGCACGCCGGTAAAGCCGCCCGGTCCCACCGTGACGGCCAGCGCGTCGAGCCGATCGTAGTCGAGGCCGGCCTCGGCCATGACCTCTTCGATCATCGGCACCAGGCGCTCGGATTGGCCGCGGGTCATGGCTTCGAAGCGGGCCGCGACCACCTGGCCGGTGTCCCAGACCGCAGCCGAACAGGCGGCGCCGGCGCTGTCGAAGGCGAGAAGGCGGTTCGCGTGGGTCATGGCTCGGGCGCCCGTAAGATCCTCGAACCGCGGCGGGCTAGATAATCTTGCAGACCTCGTCGAAGTCGAAGCGCGGTGACCGCGGGAAGAGCTTCGAGGGATCGCCGTAGCCGAGATTGCAGATGAAGTTGGACTTGACCTTGCCGTTCGGAAAGAAAGCTTGATCCACCATCGCGTTGTCGAAGCCCGACATCGGCCCGCAGTCCAGCCCAAGGGCCCGGGCCGCCAGGATGAAGTAGGCGCCCTGCAGGCTGCCATTGCGGAAGGCGGTGGCCTCGATCAGCTCGTCATTGCCCAGGAACCAGGAACGGGCATCCGTGTGGGGAAAGAGCTTCGGCAGCTGTTCGTAGAACTCGAGGTCGTGCCCGAGGACCGCGGTGACCGGCGCGGCCATGGTCTTATCGACGTTGCCCTCGATCAGGGCCGGTTTGAGCCTCTCCTTGGCGGCCTGGCTCTTGACGTAGACGATACGTAGCGGCGAGCAGTTGGCAGAGGTCGGCCCCATCTTGGCGAGGTCGAAGACCGCCTGGAGCATGACGTCGCTGACCTCCTTGTCGGTCCAGCCGTTGTGGGTCCGAGCTTCGCGAAACAAGAGATCGAGGCCGGCATCGTTTAGGATGTCGCTCACGCCGCTTTCCTCCAGCCGCCGTGCAATGGATAGGGGACGGCGCTAGGTTGGCCCTCGCACCGCCGGGCCGCAAGCCAAAAGCCTGCAGGATCGGCGGCTCTGCGGCAGCTGACCCCAGCGGCACAGAGGATCAATGGAACTACTGGTTCGCTGGCACGCGGCGCGGCCCCTTCTCCTGGCGCACCGCCGCGCCTGGGTCACATGACCGGACGCACTTCGATGACTTCCGGAATGTAGTGACGAAGCATGTTTTCGATGCCCATCTTCAGGGTCGCCGTGGAGGCCGGGCAGCCCTGACAGGCGCCCATCATGTGCAGGTAGACGATACCGCGGTCGAATCCCTGGAAGATGATGTCGCCTCCGTCCTGGGCGACCGCAGGACGCACGCGGGTATCCAGCAGTTCCTTGATCTGGGCGACGATCTCGCTGTCTTCCTCCCGGACATCCTCTTCGGGTGCCTCGGCGGCTTCGAGAAGGATCGGCCGGCCGGCCGTGAAATGCTCCATAACCACACCGAGAATTGCCGGCTTCAGGAGGTACCACTCACGGTCGTCGGCCTTCGTGATCGAAATGAAGTCGCCGCCGAGGAAGACCCCGGTCACGCCCTCGATCTGGAACAGGCGCTCGGCGAGCGGCGAGCGGCCAGCCTCTCCGGGGTCGGTGAAATTCGCCGTCCCCGAGCCCATGACCTCGCGTCCGGGAAGGAACTTTAGGGTTGCTGGGTTCGGGGTTTGCTCGGTTTGAATGAACATCTCTGATTTCCTGGCTTTGGGCCTCGCTTTAAAGGTGAATGTGGCGTAGTTGCAGGCCGAGTTCAAGGCGGCCCGGCCCTCGCCAAGTGCCGTCATCGACGGCCGAACGGCGCAATCTGCCGGCCTCAGGCGATCGAGTCGATGTCCTCGTCCGAGAGATTGCCGGGAACGATGGTCATGGGAATCCGCAGTCGGCTCAGGAACCGGCCGGTCAGGGCTGAGACCAGCGGTCCCGGCCCGCCTTGGCCGACATTGGCGGCCAGGACCAGGATCTGAATGCTCGGCTCTTCGTCGATCAGCTTCAGCAGTTCGTCCCGCCGGTCGCCTTCGCGAAGGTATAGGATCGGCAACTGGCCGGTCAGCTCGTTGACCCGGGTTGCTAGTCGCTGCAACAGCTGCTCGGCCTCGCTGCGGGCTTCCTCACGCATCAGGTCGCCGACCGTCATCCAGTGTTGAAAGTCGGCGGGCTCGATGACGTGGAGCATGGCGACGCGACCGCCGGTGTGCTGGGCGCGCCGGGCGGCAAAGCGCAGCGCGACCTGCATCTCCTCGGATTGGTCGACGACCACGAGGAAGACACGCTGTTCCAGGCTGTCTGAGTTGTCCGGCATCGGGGGGCTCAGGACCTTCCGAAGGCGAGGTGGGCCGTCCATCCTGCCATCAAGGCCAAGACCACCGCAATTAGGCCGTAGACCAGGGGATAGTTGTGCGCGAAATCGAAGATCCAGGCCTCGACGCCGGTCTTCTCGACGAAAAGCGGAATGGTCTGGGCGCTTTGCACCTTGCCGTCGACAAGGCAATAGGCGCTGGCAAGGTACTGTCCGGTCGGCACGTTGGAGGGAAGTTGCATTCTGGCCCGGAACAAAGTGTCGCCGAGAAAGGTCACGCTGCCGATATTGCTGGGAAAGAGACCGACGTCGGCCATGTTCCGCAGCAGCGCCTGCTTCCAGTCATCGCGCACGTCCGGCGAACCGACGCTGCGCGGCAGGTCGACGACGTAGCCAACACCGAGCTGGTGCAGCCTCAACTCCGTCTCGGCGGCAATCTCTTCCAGAGGCCGGGTGGCGACGATCGAGAAGAAGCTGGGCGCTTGCTTGAAGGTCATGCTGGCGGCGTTGACCCAGATGCCGGCGATCCGCGCCTTCCGATACATGACCACCGAGGACAGCGGGCCGCGCAGGGTCACCACCACGTCGCTGGGCTGGTCGACCGTGCCGAAGAGCAGGACCTCGCTGCCGGCGAAACCGGTGGTGATCGGAATCCGGTGATCGGAGATGTCGAAGATGCAGGACGCCTGGCTCGGCTGAGTGACCAGAAGCGTCGCGACCAGGGCGAAGAGCGAGACCGGGCGCGTCATCGGATGGTCCCGATCACGTAGACATCGCTGGGCGGTATGGTCAGGTCATAGACCAGTTTGGCACAGACCATAAGCACCATCACCGCCAGGAGGACCCGCAGCTGTTCGCCGTGCAGGCGGGTTCCGACCCGGGCGCCGAGCTGGGCGCCGATCACCGCGCCGGTCAGCAGCAACAGCGCCAGGACGACGTCGACGGTCTGGTTGGCAGTGGCCTGCAGCACCGTGACGTTGGCGGTGACGAAGATGATCTGGAACAGCGAGGTGCCGACCACGACTGCGGTCGGCATGCCGAGCAGGTAGATCATCGCCGGCACCATGATGAAGCCGCCGCCGACGCCCATGATCGCCGCCAGCACGCCGACCACGAAGCCGACTCCGACCGGCAGCAGGGCG
>JAAUXU010094984.1_pt1 | contig 16994 bp, 18 predicted proteins | sample 7278151 | NCBI WGS metagenome assembly JAAUXU01 (sample SAMN14350113, study PRJNA611818) | marine sediment metagenome | isolation source: surface marine sediment (1.8m) | place: French Polynesia: Moorea | collected 2018-08 | reverse complement strand
CCTTCGCCTTCTCCTTCGCCTTCTCCTTCGCCTTCTCCTTCGCCTTCTCCTTCGCCTTCTCCTTCGCCTTCTCCTTCGCCTTCTCCTTCGCCTTCTCCTTCGCCTTCTCCTTCGCCTTTAGGGCTGTGTCTTTGCTTTTAGGCCTTCGCCTTGGCCCATTGTTCTTCGTGTTATCATTTTCTTGGGAGTTGAAATGCGCGGCGAAAAACAAAGCTGACACGCGAGCCGAGAGAGAGTTTTGATAAGACTGCTTTTATGTCGATGAAAACTTATCTTTTTCCTTTCTGGGTGGCCTCAAATTGTTGGTTATTGTGCCTCTTTTTTCCTTCTTCTTCTTCTGTTTTGGTGCGTGTAACAAATGATCTTCCCAAATTGCTGAGTTGTGAGAGAAATTTGGGGTTGATCCTCTCGATTGAGGACTGTGGAGGCCATTTTTTGACCCAAAGAGTCTGTAAAATATCAACCATTTGAGCTCTGCATATGCTCAAGGCTGAGTTGGACTGGACACATTGGACTTGTGGCACTTGCTTCATTCGCTGGCAATCAATTGAGCACCCCAGAGCAGCTTAAACCCCCCTTCAATAAATTCCCTCAACTTTAAATGGTGGAAATCCTATGCAGTCGTTTTCCCTGATTGTCTCTAGGCTGTCTCGCATTTAAAGGATGGAAATGGGGGCTCCGCGTGTGTAAAGTATAGAAATCGGCTATTTCTGGAAGGAGGAGAGAGAGAAACATTTGCATAAACACCAGAATTGGATCGTGCAGAGTCCAATCTTGGAGAGAAGGGATCTCAGTCTCTCTCGCACGCACGCACACACCGAAAAGCTCGCGCACGCGCGCGCAATCTTGCCCGGAATTTGCAGGAAATAGAGAATCAACAGCTCCCAATCAGATAAGTTGGTTGAGGGAGACACCATCCATTATCACGGGGGAGGAGGGGGAGCAGGTGCAAAAGTTGGGGTTGGAAGACATGTGTCAGTCGATCACTCACATGCAAGCGCAGAGAAAGCAGGAAGACGACGACGACGACGACGACGACGACGACGTGAGGACCTAAAAAAGGACCTCTCCGCCCCACCCCTTCGACGGGTCCGTGACCTTGGCCACGTCATTGCCGGAGTCCTCTGACGGGCGATCCGCATTGTCTGCCGCTCCACGTTCTTTGTGACTCACCCTGTGAAATGAATTTGCCGTGCTCAGCTTTGTTTGGAGCAGCGCAGATAGCGAACATCTGCGCCAAACTTGAGCAAATTGTCTAAATTCTCTCACACTCTTTTTTTAATCTCACCCTTCTCAGTGGTCACACCAACTCCCCATTCTGTGCGCGCGCACTGACGCACGCACACACGCGGGCACGCACACAAAAAGCTTCCGAAAGACGGGAGTGACGGGGTGATACCTTAAAAAAAGTGAGAAGCGCATCAAATCTTCTCAAAGCTTCTTCACCAGGGGTGAAAAGGTCTTTCTGCTGCACCGCACAGTAGGAACCTGGGGGTGTTGGGGCGGTAAATACCCCGAGTTCACCCACTGACAAGACGGCCTCGCCCCCCCCCCACTCCCATCAGCTATGTGTGTGGCATTTTTTTATTATTATTTTGTTTAGTGGGAAATCACAGCAGAAGGAGGGGTAAAAGGTGAATGAGTTAATTTGTGTTCCTGAGGCGGGTCCGGAGACAAAAAAGCTTCTTAGCCGCTGCTGTTTGGACAACAAGACAGATGAGTGGAATTTTTCTAGGCATTCGTGCGTGCCTCACCGGGTCTGACCCCTTTGAGGTTGGGAGCATTTTTCACATTTCCACGCCTGACAAAACGAAAAAAAATGGATAAGCACAAACTTTCTCTTGCATAAACTCGATTATCCTTTCCGGATTAAGTCTGCCCAAATTTAGGGAGAGGAAAGAAGATATTTTTCATAGCTTCCTTCTCAGACATTCTGGAGGGGAAGAGGAACCATTTCTGGGATTGTGGATGCAAATTGAGTAGATTTATGCTTCCTCAGGGTTGCCACACAGCGGAAGCTTGACAGGACTCGCTGTCTCGGCGCTGACATTGCCTTGGCAGGAGGGAAAAAAACTTATAACAACCCCTGAATAGAAGCAAAAAATGGCCGAATTTCTGCGCTGTCTTTGCTTTATGGCCTCTCCTTTGCATCTCATTGCAAAACTTTATTATTCTTGGAAGGCAAATGGAGTCTGAAAATACTGAGAGAAGGAAAAAAAACATTTGCATGGGTCTTAAAAAAAAAAACCTTCCAAAGAATCAGCGCAGAATTGAGACAAATCTGCAAGTTCTCCTCGGTCGATTGAGTAGCTGCAGCATCAGCAGAGCGTGAGTGGGCTGACGACATTATTGACTTCCTGTCTGATCGAGACAGTGACGTCTGTCTCGGGGGATTAAACTCGGCCAGAAAAAAGGAGACCCCTGCAGACTCGACGAGATCAATATGGGACGGAAAAAGTGCAATTTTTTGCCTCCTTTGAGAAAAAGAGGCAGAAAACACACACACACACCCGACGATCGCATCGATCAAAGACGCTCCCAAGCGTGACGACAAGGGAGGAGGAGAGGGGGGGGGCGAGAGCAGAGGGGTAAGGGAGGAGAATCCGTGGAGATTTGCATGCGTCACTGGTGCGCCTGGAGTCGACTGAGTGAGTGAGTGAGTGCGTCAGAGCTAAATTAATGTCACGTCAAGCTATTTTTAGACCCGAACCCGCCAATTAGAAACGCCTAAAACAAGCTTGATTTTTTAGTCTTTTTTTAAGGGTGCCTTTTTTTTTCGTTCTCGTCACTCCCCTCATCAGGAGAGACGTTTGAGCCTCAAAGAAGAAGCAGAATCTGGAGAATCCGGGTCGAATTCTCAGTTATTGAAAGAAAAATGTGGCTTTTTCTGGCAGATTTTCACATCTATAAATTAGAAAATTTGGCTCGTGGCTACGAGAGAGAGGAAGACATTTTTCTCTCCCTCCCGGAGGAGCCAAACACAACTGTGTCGAGCAGGCGAGCGCCATTTTTTGCGTCTTTTTCGCGGCTCAGGCTGTAGGAGACAAGAGGTGCTTATTAGTAGGCAAAAATCCCATTTCCTCTGCCTTTTTCTCATCGGTACAGGGTGTAATTTTAGCCACAATTAATCTCCAATTTTGCTTGCTCATTCGCTCCGGGCTGGTTTCCATTTATGTGGCGCTTTTTCGACGCATGCAAATTCACAATAAACAGTGATTGAACAGAAAAAAAAATCCAGGTCCTCACGAGTCCTGAAGGGCAAAAGAGAAAAAAAAAATTCCACCGCGAAATCGTGGTCGATTTTCCATGATCAGCTGAATTGACGGGATCGCTTTGGTTGCTGTGGCTTCCGTTGGCGCCGGCGTCGGCGCCGGCGTCGGCGCCGGACTCCAACTTTTGACTCTTCTCACCTCTGGGGGACCCACTTTTCTGGGCAATCCTGGGGCCAGATTTCGTCACCATTTTTCGGGGGATCCCGGGGGAATCAGGAGAGGAGGACCAGAAATTCTGCTCACTCTGGCTGAATGGGTGGGACAAGTGGATGACCCCCGGGCGGCATTCCACCCCCGACGTCGCCCCCACGGCCACACCCGCCAGCCCCACGCCATCTGCGTCCCCTAAAGCTCAGTCCCGGACCAGAAAGGAGCAGTGCAGGATGTCCCGGAGTCCCCCGCTGCCGGAGGAGGTGGGTGCGGAGCCTCGACGGCCCATGCAGAATGGAGGCTCCGTTTTATTGCGGCCTCACGACTTGCGGCCGATCAATAAGCGTCATTCCATTGGTCAGCGTCGACGACGATTGAACCAATGGAGAAAAGAGTTGTGCAATTGCTCTGTCGTGGACCTGACCGTGTTCTCCATGTTGCAGTGGCCCAGCGAGGTCTCCACCACCGCCCTGGACCCCGTGTGGCGGACCATGGCCATGCACCCCAGGTACCTGGAATCATTCCTGGAAGTCCACGAGTACCTCGTCAGTGGGGACGGGCCCTTGAGGTATCAGGACAGGCTCTACATTGCCATGATGGTGAGTGTTTTGGAAGCATTTCAGTCTACCTCGAGGGGGTGGTGGAGTAGATGAACAGAGGGTTGTGGACGGGGGTGAATGAGCCCTACCCACGCCTTCACCTCTGGTTATTTACGATAATTCGTAAGAAGGAGAAGTAAAAAAAAAGGGGGGGGGGGGAGAAATTTTGAATCATTTCCATAATGACTAGGCGCTTTTCTTCTCTCTCTCCTGCCAATTTGTACCAATAAAGCCTCACACACACACGCACGCGCGCGCGCACAAAGTTGCTCTGCCATTATTTCAGCACGCATAATAGCACCTTTGAGAGAGAGCGGGTGGCTTATGTGTGCTCGTGCGTGCTCGTGCGTGCGTGCCTGCCTGCGTGCGTGCGTGCGTGCGTGCCGTAGGTGCCGCAATTAAGTGAGAGAGCCGTTTCAAAGTCACTCGGCGAGAAAAAAGGAGGAGATGAAGACTTGAAGAAGTCTGGTCGAAAGAACAGCTCTACTCAACCATTGGAAGAGAGACGTTCTGCCCGACTCGGGCTGCAGCTTTTTGTCTGGCAGAGTTTTTCTACTCTGTATATTTTAATGGCCGGCGGCCGTTGGAGCTTAACGACTGACAATCAATTTGTGGGTAACTGCTTATTGTTGTTGTTATAATAAAGGTTGTTGCACGCATTCTTGAATTTCCCAGAGTTTTCATTCGAACAAAAGAATGAAGTTTTCCTGCCCGGACGCCCTCCTTCAAGTGCGAGCTTCAGTCGGCGTCCAGGCCTCGGCGGCGGCCTTGGCGGCGGCCTCGGCGGCGGCCTCGGCGGCGGCCTCGGCGGCGGCCTCGGCGGCCCTGGCCTTCCATGTTTTCTGCAATCTCGCTTTATTGCCCCGTGCAAAAAAAGAAATCCTCCTGCCTCGTAAACAACGGGGAGGAGAAGGAAGAGGTAGTTATTAAAACGGTCTTTTCCCATCTTTTTTCATGGCAGGAGGAGGCGCGTAATTATCTCTGTCAGCAGAAGCCCCCCAAGGGAGGGGCCCCCACCCATGACCGGTACCCCGAGTTCAGGAATCACAGCTCCGACAGACTCGTTGGGGAAGGGGGAGGGGGACTGGGAGGGGACGCCCAACAGATGGCACTCCTGAAGCCTCCGCACCCGAACCCCGTGGCAACCCTGAACCCATTCTTTTTGATAGCTGTCGGCGTCTGGCTTTGACGTCTATGGCCAAGTTTCTCCTCTTCAGTAGGGATGTTTTTGATGTCTGAGTGCCAGGGTCGCTTTATACCCCTCATAATGACTCATATACATATAACTTTACGATCGCTTTATTATATTTTTCGCGCTATTATGAGCAGAGCTTCGAGCTTGTAAAGGACGCGCGAGCGTTTATGATTCTTGTCTTCAAGTTGCAACTTTTTGTAACCTCTCCCGGGAGCTTCAGGTTTCATTCCGGCGGAGACAAGGAGAGAAACGAACTTTTCGGCTCCTTCGCCGAGGCCAAAGACGGCCTCGGACCGGCCTCGGACCGGCCTCGGACTGGCCCCGGACGCCAGGATCGCCTCGGGGGCCAGAATCTTGACCTCGCACCTCCCTTGACGACTTCTGCGTCGTGCTCACATGCAAATATTAGTTACTATGTCACAACATGTTGGCCTAGTGAACGCAGTATTTTGTCAGCCTTCACAAATGCTGTTTGCGGAGTTTCTTTGAATAACAACAACACCAACGAGGGGGAGAATAACGCTGCCCACTCCTGCGCATGCGTCGACACCTCGCTCGTGCAAAAAAAATTGCATACAGGTGTACAAAATTCCAGAGAAGCAACAATTGCTGCTTCAAATATGCCCGAACATATTGAGTTTTCTGCGCGAAACTCCATTTTTTGTCCCTTTATTGCTCTTTTTGACTTTCCAAAACATCACGAGCTCGCTTTGAAAATTTCTGAGAGAGACAAAAAAACTTTCTGGTACGTGTATTTATATGGCAGCAGGAGAGGGGGGGGGCGGCTGTAACAGGGGGTATTGTGCTCATAACCCCCCCCCCCTCCTGTGTATGCCTTCATTTCCCAGCCTTTTTGCTGATATCTCCAGGTCTCGTCGAGCTGCAGTAATAACTGGGAGGGGGGGGGAGAGAGAGAAAAAACTCGGTTAGGCAAAAAAAGGGTTATGTGTGAGAGCTTGGTGAAAAATCCAATTACACTCATGACTTTTTAATGTAATGTTTGTTGATCTTGCAAAATTGCAGCACTCTTAGATACACCCAGTACAAGCACACACAATGTAAATCCATCAGAAAATCCATTACAGCCAACTTGCCAGATAGGACAAGGCTGTTTGCACAAGTTGGACCTCTTACAATTCGCTTTCTCCCGAAAAATGACGGCTTAGGCGGGGTTGGAGCCCCCTCCAGAGGGCTCCTGTCTTGTTTAGACGCTGTCAACTTACACCCTTTAGCCAAATTGGGGGGAGCTTCGATCAGAAAATGGGGTTTTTTTGAGGCACACAGAATGATAACGCAAAGTTTTTTTTATCCTCCTACAACAAAGAAGAAGACCCACACACGTGCAGACCATCTGCATCGTCTCAGTTTTGGCGCATCACAGGGGGGCCACAAACTTTGGGCAGAAGAGTGAGCATTTTGGGGGAGGGGGGGGAGTGAGGGGAGGGAGAGAAACAACTGAGCAAATATTGGTCTTGACAGCAGAAAAGTTGCTGCTGGCACAGTAGAAAAATCTGCTGTAGTCGCGAGAAGCGTGGCAACCCTGACTCTGGCGCCGAGGCCACCTGGGGAAGTGCAAAAAAATCGCAAATTCTTTTCATTTCTGCACTGAACAGAAAAGTCATCCCCAGAGCCAAAATATTGGCATTCAAACGTCTCGCAAATCTCTGACACATGACTTTTCTGCACAATTTTTGGGGCCACCCAGCGAAAGAAGAGACCGACTTTTGTGGATGTCCTCGGGGAAATTTTGGTAGTAGCAGAAAAGTACTCAGGTCTTCGTTTCTCTTCTGGCCTTCCAAAGCTCATTCTGGTGGTGCAATAATTGAAGTTTTACCCCTCCCCATCCTTAAACAATAAAGCCATTCCAATGTTGAGCAGAAGCTGCCAAGCTTTGTCTGCCCCACTCGACCAGACAAAGTCAAGCAAAGGTGACCGAGTACAGAGGCTTGTCCAAGGGCCAACATTGGTCCAACCAGCTGGGAGCAAGCACTAAAATAAGTACCCAACTGCACTCAGACTATGTAAGTATGATTTAGCCAACTTCTTCCCTCAGGGCTAAAAACACAGGAAAGGTGTTCGGTTCAAGTGATAACAGGTAGAGGCAGAAAAATACAACCGAGTGCAGAAATCCACCCGGGCAGGTTCGAAAACCCGGGGTCGGCGAGAGAGAGAGAGAGGGGGGGGGATGGGAAGAAAAAGAAGAAAAATATGACCCATGCACGTCCGAAGCTGGCGTCTTCTGTCTGACCGAGTCACGAAATTGGTCTTCCTCGGGGTCACCATAAAAGGCAATTAGTGATGTTCATTTGGTTGGACTCGACGAAGAAGAAGTCATGAATTTTTTTTTGGCATCCCAGAACAGTTTTTTTTCTCTCTCTGTGCCATATTTTTCTCTCCCTCTCTTTGGCAGCAAAGAAGAGCTGAGCTTGTCTGTCAGTCCGGAGCTTTGGTGCATCTTATCAAACCTATTAGTCTCACTCAGGTCAAGCTTTGTGTAACTTAAAAAGCTGCCTCAAAGACCTTGTTGGAAGTGCCCCATTTTTTCTTTCTGACACACACTGGCTTCTTGGTAGGTCTGTCTGTCTGTCTGTCCGTCTGTACCGGAGAGTTGAGTGTGTGTAATCCATTTGGCCTCACCATTTCTCTTACTCTCCTGTTGTTGTGGGATCGTCAGGGAGGAAAAATTCCTTTTAACCCCTTTCACAGAAGCAACAAAAGCACATCCATCCAATATCTTGACCCCACTTTCCGTGAGTATTTCGCCATTTCTCGTCACAGGATCCATTCAACAGAATATGAGAGTTACAGCATCAAAGCGCTCGATTGTCCTTGAAGACGACGAGAAAGTGAGACCGAGAGAGAGAGAGAGCGAAAACCCAACTTTTTTTTTTCAAAGGATGCCCAATTTTTGGGTCGAAGAAGAGGAGAGGGGGGGGGAGAGTTGAAAAAGGGAAGCCGCAGTGTGTATAGTTATTAAAGACTAGCTCAATTTTGCTTGAATAGATTCTGGCCCCGTTCTTTTCCTCGCCCTCCTACATCAAGAAGATCGATCATCCATGAGCGGAGGGGGGGGGGATGGAGAAGATAGAGAATACGAGGCTTTGGACGGGCAGAAAACACGCGCATATGGAATTCCAGCACTCAAAGAAGCACCCAGAACAACAACAACAATGAAGAAAGCACAAGTTAGTTCAGACACAGGGAAGTTGCGCCTCTCAAAGAGTGCCAATTTTGGCCCCCAAAAGATGATCGATTGGCTTGAGCAGACTCGTCCGTGTTCAACTTAACAACAAGAGCTTTTCTTTCTTCCTTCTCCACCACTAAATAAGCCCAATTTTGGAGGCATCGAAGAAGTCTCAGACCCTTCAGTGGCTCCAGAAGAAGAAGGGGGGGGGGAACTTGACAGAGACCAGATGAGAGAAGGGAGGGGGGAAAAAGACAGCCTGAGGCAAATTGTGTTGCAAACATATCAATCCATCAATGTTTTCCTTTCTTTGTGACTCCGAGAAGAGGTTTTCCCTTCCTCTTGAGGCTGCAGAGCAGAGGGAGATGGGTAAAGGGACGGTGTTGACAGGCAACAACAGCATCTCCGTCTTCGGCCAGTGCAAGCGCTCCTTAAGGAATACTAATGAGAGCTCATGGAAATTTGTGTCATCGCGTGCAGCAAAAGTTGCGCTGTCAGAACCTCGTCCAGACACCGGAGCCCTGAAATTTTGGCTGTGGCCCCACCAGCAAAAACGGAGAAAAAACCACGTTGGTTTTTGGCGCAGAGAGGAGAAGAAAAAAAAAAGTATTGAACAGAGTTGCCAGTTGGCATTTTTCAATGCCAGCTTTCGCCAGATTGGCAGGTTTTACTTCCACACTGGGGTTGTTTTGGAACTCGCGGTTGGAGCCTGAAGGCGGCGTATGCGGCCCAGGAAAGACCCGGCGGGTCTGGCACGCCCGGTTCGGCGGAGCCCTGGCAACGCTGGACCCTGAGACACGCACGGGGCGGGTGGAGGAGCGGAGGCAGCACAACTTGTGCCCGTTCAAGCGCACCCCTAAGACGTCAGACGTAAGCTTAATTCAATCTGCATTAACGGATCGTAACTCCTTTTATGGCGTGCGTGGAATGAGTCTGCATTTTTCGCCCGCACAACATAGAAAAACAAACGTGCCAAAAAAAAAGTATCTTTGCAATTTAAGGTGGGTTTTCTGAGCGCCGCCACCCCAAAAAAATGGGGAAGGCGTATAAAAGCACCCAAAAACGTTCCCTCAATAGGTCGTTTCACAGTGACCTCAGCGGGGGACATCAAGTACAATAAAAATTCTCTTTAATGGCGAGATCCAATCACACTTGAGCTTTTTCGTCGTAGAATAAATCTTCTAGTGGCAAAAAAGGAGGCTCCGACTGGAAAAAGAAAGACTTAAGCCTTTGAGGGGCTTCAACGGCACGAAATTGTCAGACTGAGGCTAATTTGTGGGCAGAAACAGACACAAAGGAGAGAGGAGCTGGTGCAAAATTTGCAAAAACATATCTGGTAGAAGGGTCAAATGCAGATATGCAAAAGTGGGCGAAATTCTGCACAGTCATTCGAAACCTTTTGGCCTCTGCCCCCTCCTCTAAAAGAGGGGTAAAATTGGAGGGGGGGGACTTCTTGATGCTGACCTTTGCCACATTAGATGCGTCCACTTTCACTCTAATGAAAGAGTGCAGAATATTTCGCTTAGGTTGTTGTGCAATAAAGTGTTGACAGAGTAAATAAGCTTAGAAAACGGGCAGAACAGATGCGAGAACTGAAGTAATCCTTGGTTCGCCTGGCAACTCGAGCACAATGTTGACAGGGGGATTTTCAGAGGCGGTTTCAATGGTGCGGGTAAAAAAAGAAATTTTAAGAGGGCTACTACATTTGAATGGATTTGGAGAAACCCTGTAAAAAGGGGCGAAGCAGCTGAAAGTGTCTGCCCACTCGTCGGCATGTATGGATGGGGACTGTTTGTGAGTGAGATGGGCGAATAATAAGGGGAAGGAGAAGGAATTTTCTTTTTTTTTTTAGTGGGTTATCCTCCTGTCCCTCCCCCCCTCCCGTCAGACAAAGCGGGTCATTTCCCATGCATGCCTCTTTGTCCAACATTTTTCGTCACATGTGTGTACGTCAAACCTCTTTGTGTGTGCATCTGAGGGAGCCCTGAAAAAAAATAAAAGGGGAGAGACTTGACAAAGGTGTTTTTGCATCCCTTAGCAATTTCACTTTATTTCATGAAACCTGCTCGAGTGACGTCCATTGTTTAGCCCGGGGGGGGGGGGAGGTTGTGCCACCCCTTGGACATGTAAAGCCTAAAATTGGAGCGATTTCAAGAGATGAGGGAAAGCTTTGGAAGCATTTCCAAAGCAGATTTGTCAATTGGGACTTGTTTCTTTGATTGCGTGAGCCATGAATACACCGAGCTGAGCAGGGGAGACATTCTTCGTGGTGCACACGCTGCTTCCTTCACGCTGCATTAGATCTTTGTGCGACTCGTTGCACAGCATTGAGATGTATCCCCCCCCCCCCAAAAAAAAACCCTTAAAAGGAGTCTGTGAATGCGTGTTTTATTTATTGGCATCGCTCAACCGTTGTCCAATCCTCCCGCGTGAGGCTCATTTTGAGGTTCCTCCTCCACAGATTGAGCTGCTCTTACAGTCAGCACCTCTGAGCCTCCGAGGCTGGCCTTCGTCTGCCACACACATAAATAATCCGTGCCGTAAATAATCTTCTTCTGCGTGGAGTACTTAAAAGGCTTGTGATTGAGGATCACAGGTCTTTGCAGCATTTATCGGACTTTTATCAAGGCAAACAAAAAAAGGAGAGCAGCTGAGCCCTGCAAACACTTCAATGGGAGGCTCTTATTAGGCAGCTGAGTGGTGCCATCAGCTAAGTGGGGAGCGTGCGTGCGTGCACGCGCGCGCGCGCCACCGCTTTTGCCACATTTGGCGATTCCTGCACTTTTCCCCCAGTGTTTTAACAGCAGAAATGAAAATCCCCCCCTCCTCACTGTATCTTGCACTGTTCGCTATCGCAGTGTCAAGTTCGTCCGCTCAGTAAATAAGAGTGCATGAGTGAGTAAAGTAGCGAGGCAACTTTCGGTAGTTTCGAGCTGTGTGTTTGTACACACACGCGCGTGCGTGCGTTGTTTGCACGGTTGTCAGCCTCCCCCTAAAAAAAACCTCTTTGTATAAAAGCTTGCACAGAGAGAGAAGGATCTTTTTTTAGCGTGCCAAAAATTTGATTTGTATGGACAATGATGGCTTCTCCGCGTGTCTGCGCGCGCGCGCGTAAGCGCGCGCGTGTGTGTGTGTGTGAAAGAGAGAAACCCGATCCACAAAGTGATACCGACCACGAAGAGAAGAATGGAGACCTGAGCGTAGCAAATCGATGTTGCTTCCTCTGCACTTTTCAATGATACGTGATATATCGGGGCAGAGATCGTGTGAGCCGCCAAGAACAGCCGGACGGCCGCCGTCACAGTCCTGTTCGAGGGGGGGGGGGGGGGAGAGGGACGACTCCAATATCAACATTTTTGGCCCACTCAGCCTTGACCGAGCCATATATTTTCGGGTCTGAAGGCGCACTCACACGAGCAGAACTTCTCTGGTCGGGCTGGGAGCAGATTTTGTGAGGTCCAGCCTGGCTCATGTTTTTCGAGGCTCACACGATTCTCTTGCTCCAATATACATTACCGTAAAACGTGGCTGATGTTTTTTTTTTTTGAGTACAGCCATTCCGACACAAAATATAGAGATCTGACACTATAAAGGGAACAGCTGTCGAACAATTCAAATACGAAAATATTTTGTTAGGTGGAGTCAGTTCTTACGGGGCCGCCTCGGCCGGATAGGAGAGGCCGGCGGCAGCCAGCTCACCAAGGTACCTCCAGCAACCACGCTGGCAACAGTGTCCAGACGTCCGACGTCAGTGTCGAGTCCACCCGCGCAGACTCGGACACCTGACGCGAACAAACTGTTGGCTCTGTCCAGCGTCTCCATGTCTCGCCGAGTTCTGCGTGCGTGCGTGCGTGCGTGTCACCTCTCTGCACTTCTTGTGCACGCGCGCGCACGCACGCACTGGGCTAGAAAGAGATCAAACGCAGTTAATTACATGCATCCTCGGTCTGACAGCTGTTACGATAAAAAAAGCCAACAATAGCAAATATGCACGCACGCACGCACGCACGCACGCGCACGCACGAGCAGAGATTCGTCCATTCGATAGCGGCATCGTCAACATATGATAAAAAAAGGAGAGCATCAGATTCTCTTTTTTTATCTGATGAGACCGAGTATTTCTCATGCTGAAACACCCTGTAGAAGCTGCTTGTTAAGTAACACATACAGAAAAGGAGCTGCCACAAACAAAAAAAAACAAAAAAGAGCCCAGTCACTTCTCCACTTGTCCACCAGACATTTCGGAGCCAATTGTAACTAAGTAGATAGTTTTGTCTGCGGTGCGGACGTTGATGCGGACCATGGACCGGGCCAAGTCCTCCTGGGGGGCGAGGGGGGGGGACAAAGTTTGGTCTGTGCAGAAAAAGTTTGCACGCAGCCCTGGAGACGCCGGTGAAGATTGGCTCCATCCAGGATTTGACTCGGCCAGACCTGTTGGTGCTCTGGACGCCGTCGTTGTCTGACCGAGTTGTTGCACGCACTCGCTGTTTATCTCTTTCTCCAAATCGTGCCTTCCAATTTTTCCGGCCCCGCTCGATTGTGCTGATCCCTGCTTAACAGGTGAGGAAAAGAGGAAGAAAAAGGCGTGAGATTTCACCTTTTTTTTCCACGCACGCAGCTTCCCTTTTTTTAACACGTGTGTGAAAAAGAAGAAAAAGCCAATTTCTGGCAATCTAGATAAGTTTTTCGTCTTCTACGCTGCTTAATTGTGCGGGTCTTGACGCATCTGGACCACCCCTGGATCGAGCGATCGATGGAGGCCAGCCAGCGGCCGCTCGATCCAGCTATCGATCGCTCGATCCTGCCAGGGGAGCTGCAATTTTTTTTTTTTTCAAAGGTGGAGGAAGATGCTATCTTAATTGCACAATCGCCACCTCCGCTCGGCGCCACCAAAAGACCGGGTGTCCAAAAGACCTGAGCCACTTTTCCCGCACATTTTCGCGCGTCTGCAGCTCGCCAGGCAGATTTCTCTGGGGTAAAAAAGGCCTCTTCTGTAGGTCATGCCTACAGAAGGGGCCTTTTTTACCCAAGAAAAATCGTGTCATCATCATCAAAGAAGAGAGGAAATTGGAGGAATTTCGAGGCCATTTCCTGCGTCGATTCGTCAATTCGCGGATTTCCGAGTGGTTTTTATGGCCCTCGATTATCGAGGTGGACGCGTTTTCCCTTATTGTTTTCGGCTACTTTTTTTTTCATTTCTGGAAAAAGGGGGGGGGGACGGGAATGGTCGTGAACGGAACGGAACGGAACGGAACGGAACGGAACGGAAGGGGACGGAGCGGAAGGGGGCAAAGCATGAGTTGACTTGACTTGACTGTCAAGGCAGAAAAGCCTCGCAATTTGCCGCCCTAATCAAACAGCTGGGAAAAACTAATTTCCCGCCAGAACAAAATGTCTTCACCGCTCACTTCCTGCCTTCAACAGGTCCATAAATTGTGAAATGAAGAGAGCAATTTTTTTTCCACAAAAAAGTGACTCCATAAGCCCGTATGATGCCCTAAAAAGAAAATAAAATAAAAAAACTCGGTCAATTTTTTTTCTGACAGGGAATAAAAACATTTCTGTCTCCTCCCCCCCCCCCCCAGTGGAGGCCCCCGAGGGTATTTGAAACAGCCTGTTGTACCAGCGCCCGGACTGCACCCGGACTGCGCCGGCCTGCGCCGGCCCGGCGCACCCCCGCTGGCGCTGTCAGCACAGACAAATGAAGATCGATTCCAGGGGCTTTTTTTTCAGTCGCCTCCCAGCAGGCGATGAGGGCGGATGTGAGTTTGCTACTACTTCTATTTACTCCACGGACAACTTAATTATGGGACCTGATGAAGACGCTGTCGGGAACCGACTCCGCACTTGTGCCTGTCTAAAGCGACCTTTAAAAATGGGGGCCTCCGCGATTGCGTCTGTGGAAGGGCGCCTTTAAAGAAACTCATGGATCTCGACCTGCACTGGTGCCCATGTCAGCCAGCCTCTAACTTCTGCCCTGTCAGCCTGCGCTGGCCGATTGTGCCCACGTGAGGCCGCCTTCAGCCTCCGCTCCTCAGCCTCGACGGCCTCGAATCCTCCAGTTGTGCATTGTTTCGTGAACTTCGTCAGTTGGCAGACTGGAAATGCTTGGAAAGTCCATTTTTCGTCTGATAGACACATTTTTCTCCGTGCGTCTCGGACCGAATCGTGCCTCAGCCTCCTCCTTCCCCGCTGTTGCGGCTTCCGCCTCCCACTGAGGCCAGCAGAGAAGCAATAATGAATCAACAGCATTAATATATTGCAGTTCTCTTCCCTCTCGCGCTCCCTGCACGCGGCCACGTCCGCGTACCCGCCGACGGACGCGGCGTCGGCCAAGTCGTTTTGTGCGCAGCCGCCGTGAAGGAGGAGGAGGAGGAGGACTCTGAACAGAGCGAATTCGGAGCCGATCTTGACTGCGACGGTTGAGGAAAATGCTACTGGAGACGTGAACACCGAAGTAATGCTCGGTTCTCGGCCAGACAGCCACTCCGCTCACTTGGCCACCGAGTCTGGCAGACAGAGTTTTTTTTAGATATCTCATATATTTTTACACTCTGCTTCTGGCTTCGCCTTGATATTGCTCAAGTTTCATGTGTGGAAAAAAGTCCATTTTTCTCTCGGTAAAAAAAAAAAAACTGTCTGATGGAGTTCCTGTTCTCTCCCACAGAGATTGGAATGCAAGAAAAGATGTTGTTGTCTTAAGGAATCTCTAGACTAGACAAAAATTCTTCCTCCCGTTCCTCGCTGAGGATTGAGCCACGTTTAAACTAGGCTTAAGCCACGTTTTTGCTGCCTGCGGAGCGCCAAAAGCTGTCAATGGACTTGGACATCTTTTCTCAGGAGCTCCCGTCCAAAGAGGCCACAAAAGAGTCCTAAAAATTCGGGTTGAACTGCCGATTTCTGTACAATATTCCTCGAGCCCCAACCCCAAAACTCCTTGACTGTAGCAGACAACAACAAGTGCAACCCCCCGGGCATTGTGTGCCTCTACGTACGGGGTGCCACGCTTTTGGCCCTGCTCGCCCTGCACAGGGACGTCGGACGCTGCACAGTACCTGGACTGGCGGACGTAGCAGCAGTCGACGTCCCCCTGGTCAGCCTCGCTCGTGTCCAAAGGCTCCGGGGAGAAGGGAGAAGAGACTCCCGCGGAGTGCCAATGAATAAGATCTGGTGGAGAAAGTGACTTTATTCCAGGCTGATCTTACTCCAGATCGGCGACTCGGCCAGACAAAGTGGTGTCTGGCGGAGCTGCCCTGACAGAGGCAGGAGGCTTCTCTTTGTTCAAGCGTTCGAGGGCTCTACAAACCCAATTTTTTTGCACGAGAGAGAGAGAGGTCAGCAAAAGAAAATTGCCAACTAGGCTTAATCTTCTGGGAAGAGATGATTTCAATTAGCTTTTTTCCTCCGGGGCGCGAGAGTTTCGTCACGCGTGCAGTGTGAGGCGCGAAGAAGACGTGGCGGACTCCGCAGGGCGCTTTTTGCGGCTCGCGCGGCCAAAAAACTGCGTAAGTGATGTGTGCAAAAATTGGGGGCCTCGGAAGAAAATTGCTTGCGTGCATAAGACAAAAAAGAAGCTTTGCTGGAATGAATTTTCGGGAGCCCGAGAAGTTGTCGAAATTTTCCTCTGCGGCTTCAAAAAGCGGCATTTTTTGTCCGGCCGAGAGAGAAAATATTTTCTGACAATGGCACAATTACGAATAATTCAGGCGTCGTTATTATGAAACATCAACAAAGATCCTTCTCAAAGCCTCATTAACTGAACACGCGGAAGGAGAGAGAGAATAAAAATGTGCGCAGGTTGTAGCGCCACCAACAAGAGGAGACATCGACCAAGAGGCCAGCGGCTTTGACGTCCGCGCACTTCTGGGCGCAGGAGACGGCCGTGGCCTCCGTCTCGGTCCGCCACGACTCCATCAACGCAGCCTGGGACGAGCAAGTCGACGCCACCGACGGCTGCCAGAAGGAGAACGTGGACAACTTCTGGACGCGCGTCAGCCAGGCCAAAGAAACCACCCTTATCCAACCTGCAATTACGGAAGAAGAAACTGACTGATATGAATGGAGTCAGCGCGCGCGCGCCCTTAAGAAAGTTTCTTTGTTGTTGTTAAGACAAATTATGCGTGCGCACATACAACTTTATACTCGGTGACCACGGGATTAGGGCTGGATCGAGTCACGAGCTGCCGAGCTGAGTCGGGCTCGACAAAAGTAGCGATTCGAATCCAACGAAACTCGAGTCCTGGTGTCCGTGGACACTGAATTAGTCCCAATGGAGCCGGCCTTGGACACCTTGACAGATGTTTAAGGCTCTCCCTGCTCACTGACGTGGGTGAGGCATTCAAATTGTCAATCTGCAGGAGATTCCAATCATGACTCGAATCATCCCCACAACTCTAGCTCATTCCATCACTCTTATTGGAAGGTGAGGCTCGAATCCGCCAATCGTTATTCGAGTGTGGCTTCGAAAGCCGTTGAAATCGAGCCGAGTCTGGACTCGCCACATCTCTACCCGGGGGGGGGGGGGCGGGCCAAAAAGAAGACACAATGCACAGCACATTACCTCGGGATAATGATAATAGAAGGCATTACCGAAT
>JAAUXU010087240.1_pt1 | contig 17004 bp, 13 predicted proteins | sample 7278151 | NCBI WGS metagenome assembly JAAUXU01 (sample SAMN14350113, study PRJNA611818) | marine sediment metagenome | isolation source: surface marine sediment (1.8m) | place: French Polynesia: Moorea | collected 2018-08 | reverse complement strand
TGAAGTACTGGCATCGCATTGAGACCCATGCACTGCTCAGTGTCGGCCACAGTCCAAAGGAAATTCCAAGTCTTGTTGGGATCTCAGAGCGCATTGACCGTAACCAGAACAAGGCCGGGGGGGGGGAGCAAAGGTCCTCAGAGTGCAAATTCATGAGACTGTTGCAAGAGAGGATGGCGTTGATCAAAAGACTGTTCAAATTGCTGTGGTTGGGAAACTGCTTCAGCTCACAATGACTCAGAGGCGAACTGGGTGACCGAGGCATAAAAGTTATTCAGCTGGCTCAAGCTTGTTCCACCAGGAAAAATCCGCATCTTTTCCAACGACAGACTCGGAACTGTTGACTAAGCCCGTTGATTTGAAGGAATCATAATGCTATCATTTCGAGGAATTAGGATTGCTTAATCGTACTCGACCCGACCATTCAATTAACTGTTCCTGTGAGAGAGGATGAGAGAAAAACTTTTGTATCCAGGGAAGTTTATATGATCTTTTGGCTGTCTTGGGGTCAATTTAAAATTGGGCTGCCGCCCTACTGTTTATCCAGGTTGCTCTTCCATCGGCGACACATCGTGCTGCTATGCTGTATATGCTAAATGCAGCCACTTGATTGACCCACTTTGAGCATTGAGGCTTCTCCGTGGGGTAGATATTTGATTGGGCAGCCGGATGCGTGGGCAGGCATCGTCTCAGCTGTTGCATAACCATTCTGCAGGGTCCACCAGAACTAGCGAGTGAATTTCAGACGCTTGTGGACTTTGTGCGGTTCCATTAACTTACTTAAGATCGATGCAGGTAGAACGCTTGTCAATACAATCATCTCAAAAAACATTTTTCCCGTTTGATACGTAACAACAAGATCTAAAATACCAAAATCGCCATTTCCTCTCAATAAAATCGTGGGAAGAGTCCGGAAAGGCGTCAAATTGAGACTGCTGGCAGCTTTAGCTTTAAAAAGAGCACATTGTCATCAAAAACATGAACAAGAATTACAAATGCTACAGCAAATTTACCACCAATTTTACTGATTCAGTGGTAGCAGCAAGGCCGGCAAAACGAGTAAGTGCATCGGTACCGAGGGCAAATATTTCAATGGATAAAGAAATGAATGTTTCTAATTGTTCTTTTCAAAAAACACGTGAAATAGGAATTTCAAGTTAAGCAACTCTCACCTCTGTTACTAGTAAAATGAAGAAAATTGGTAGTAAAATGGCTGACCTAAAGTCCTTGGAAGTCGACACGCTAGTTCCGGCTGTAGTTGTGAGATTTCTGCCGGGGTAACAGAAGAACAACTCCCTATGTTACGAATGATGCACAAAGCCCTCTCGTGTCTGCTTCTAAGCGCTACAGAATAGGACTGCAGCTCAACTGCTGCAGGGTTTTTGTAGCAAAATTGGATATGATACACTGTATACTCTGTCTTTTCTGCGATCTTGCCAAAATGAAGAATTATAGACATGTTTCAAACCTATCATTAAGTTTTATTGTCACCCTACTACTCGTTGGAACATAAACTTTGATCGAACTCATGGTTCAACTGATTAATATGCAACCAGCACTAACGAATATGACAAACTACATAAGATGACACATAAAAAGGCATCACCAGGTGATTCCGGATGTCTCGGGGCGTCAAACTCAATGCTCTTCTCAAACTTAAGGTGTAATAAGACGGATCTTTCGCACCATATTCCTTAAGAAATGCCAAAAAGAAGAACTTCTCTAAGAAATTCTGCGTACATCCTGCACACAGAAAAAATACGGACCAGGTCAGGAGGCTAACACGTCAAAGAATTACCCTTCTAAACCTTGTGGGGCATTTTTGGCCTGGCCGAGAACTTTTTGGATTTTCCGTCGGAATTTTGAACGGTTTAAGTCTGCACCCGGTGGACTGTGGGAGATGGAGTACGTGAATGTCGTCACAACGGTAGCCATTGTAGTCTCAAAAAAGGAATATCTTGAGATACCTTGGATGGGCTGAGTCGTGCAGTGCAAATCCGTTTTCCCCCTCACCCGAACCGCTCGTTATCCGAGGTACCGCGAATCTCTTTGTCTTGGCAACTGTCATAGAAAGATCTATCTATGGTGGTACTTTTGTGTCTCTGACTCTTGTGCTCAGGAAAGAGAGCACTTCTGGTTGCACGTCAGCAGCATATGCGACCCAGGACAAGTTGTACGCATTGTTGCCCAGCTCACTTATTCCTTCTTCGCTGGGTGCACGAATTGAATGCGAACTCATTTCCTTATTGTAATTGTATTGCAAAACAAACGAACAAAAAATCCCTGTGGTCAGGATAGGTTGAGTGATTCAAAGCAGTCGGTTTAGTGGTCTGTGTAGTCACATGGGACAACGAACAAGAAAAGATTGAGTCGTGGTAAGGCCACGAAGCAGAAAGACCCTTTCTACTTGGTGGTAAGACTCAATGGAGAAATCGTCTTGCATCTCGCTGACAAAGATAACCCTGGAGAAATCTCACAGGGATGCAGGATACGCTAAACACGGTCAAGTGTTATGAGGCTGTAGAGGCCAAAGTTGGTGAGAAACTCTGCTGGAGAAGAAATGTATCGGTACAGATAGGGGCGTCTTTGAAGAATGATTGTGACTAGGCCATCGCTAGATACGGAAAATCTTTCTTAAATTCCCTAGAATCCCCTTTGTTCGCGAAATAAATCTTGTTGAAGTTGCATCCTTCCGAGTGTCCACGTCCAGTCCGTGCACCCGTTACCTTCTCCGTCTTGAAGGAAACACGCCTAGTTGCTTTCGTGCTTGCCCTCTGCAACTCACATTTGCGACAGACGTAGAAACCTTTGCTAACTTTTTTGTTGCTGTTGTTGTTAGTGCACCAAAGCAGCTCGCGAGCAGTTTCACGTACACGACGAAAAAGAGAACGAGCTTCGCACTTCGGAGCACGAGAGTGCACATTCGCTGTGCGTCCCCATGTGAGTGCAGATGAACTTGAACTCGACTTTAAGCTATCTTAAGTTTGTTACATATGGCGCTCCACGGCAACCAAACAGCTGTGCGCCAACCCAACTTGTCATGCGCGGCGCTTCCATACAGGACGTGCTGTTAAAACTGATAGTGACAGTGTCCAGCATTTCATATAATCGACATTTAACCTGCAAATGTCGACGCCTTGCTCACATATAAAAGAACTTCTTCAAAATCGACGGCGTGCGCCGCCTTTGCCGGGCTACGGGGTGGTTCACTGCCTACCACCCCCAGGTCAGTGACGTGACAACAGACATCTCCATCTTCTCCCCACCTCCCCAGATGACGACGTCTCCGTTCAAAGCCACTGTCCAAGACGTACAAGGTCGCCTGGCGCTATCAGCCGCACCTTCGAGAGGGAGCCCAACCCCCTGGCGCTTGTAGAACCTCTTCGTGATCGGCGCTCTTAGCTCGGCGCATAGGGTTGGCGCAGACGGCACATACGTACGGCGGCAGGTACAGTCAACCTTTGATATAGTGAAGATTCGAGATTGATGTCGCAAGGATAAGGTGCTTTTCGCTACCGACCATTTAAAGGCCAGAATCTTCGACAGTGTAAAGTCATCCCTTCATTCACTATCGAAATTTGACTGTCCTTTGGGAAAAAAGAGCTACTCACGTGTAAACCCCGTCTTGCGGATCGATTTTTTTACATAAAAAGATGGCTAGACCCCCTCGGGATCATTAATTACAGCAGGCACAGTACGTTCTGTACTTAATAGTACAAAGGTATACGGTCACGTGGCAGCGGCTCTCTCGCTGCTAGTGTCAGTAGGTAGTTCAGCGTGCAGTACCGTGCACTACATTAGGTAGCTCTCCATTCATACATAGGAGCAGCTAACCTGGTGCTCCGTACTATGCGACTTCTCTCAAGCAGTGGCATGGTCTGTGCACTGGCTCTCGAACTGAGCCAGGAGTCAGTCGCTTCAAGTGTTTCTGTAATCCTTCAAGAGATTCGCCAGTTTTGTAGAATCGATGTGGTGGAACTGCAACTACTCCAGCAGCCACGACCGTGACAGCAGCACAGTTGGGCAGGTGTAGTTCGAGCGGTGACTGATATCACTCAACTTGCCATTGCTTCGGTTTGGTCCACACGGCGTGATCCACCAGCACCTGATTGCGCCCGACAACGACTGCCACGGACATGAGTCAATGAGGCGCGTGAACACTTGAGGACGTCCAAAGCATCTGCAAGTATGTCTCTGAGTAATGTGGCAGTTGTCCATGGTCTGTTCGTAGCAAGAAAATTCGTCGTATGCAAATCATGGGACTGACACATGGTCGAGGTGAGCTGTTGCAAAAGTGATACAGGGTGGCGCGCTCAAAGCACTCCGGTTTTAAAGTTCAGCTGTCCGGTGGTGGCTACGTACCTTGATCACGGAGACTCACGGGCATAAATATGTCCAATGAGCAGATCATTAGCAGCTAATGAAAAGTGTCAAGATGTGAACTAGAAGAAAAGAATTTCGTAAAAAGTATTTAAGCCCACTACAGCAGATACTATAACTTTAGTTCCACAAAAAGTGACCACTCCTACTCTTCAAAAAAATTCAAGATAACCGACCGAAAGGAAAACTAGACCAAGATCAAGGAGAAGCAGCCATGTAATAATCATCACTAGTTTCTAGCTGTGCACAGCTTTGATCTGAGACTTCTCCCCTCGCTTCCTAGCCCCACTGATAAAAAATCCGCCAACAAAGATACTGGGAGGCAAACTTCAAAGGGTTCATTGTTCAACAGGAGGCAAGAAGTCGAGCTAGTGGCTTGTCGATTTGATCATGGCCTTGCTGCATCTAATCCTTTCTTGTAGTCTTCCCTCATGCTGGAGATCTTTGCTTGGATATGTGCGGGAGATTGAACTTGTCTCCACTGCAATTAGGAGCTTTCTCCAATACCAATTTTAATGACAAAAAGACATTGCCCAACTTGCTCGAGTCAAGGTCAGTAAATGACTTCTCTACCCAGCGGATCAAGTCAATAGTCTCAGGGGAATTGCGGTGTTATAGAGACTGGATCGACTTCATACATCCGAGCACATATAACTCTAGGCTATTGGGAAGTTGACATTGCAGCAAGATGTTCCGGCTGTCCTTGTACGTCTCTAATACAGTCACCTTGTCTTGAATTCCACAATGAGGCTTCGCGCTGCCTTCTGGATGAGGAATTTTTCACGGTATGAACACGCTGGCCATTTTGCCTCGATGGGAAACACTTTCATGGTTGGAAACACTTTCAGTGCGCTTAAATATCGTTTGAGCTTTCCATCCTGTGGTCTTGGGAATGCCAGTACGAATGGATGAAATAGTCTGACTGTCGTGGAGAAGAATCTTCCCAATTTCCTTGAACCTGTCTTCCCATTTCCGCATCTGGCAAAATCGCACCTTTTTCTTGGGGGAGACATCAATGGAATTTGAGGGGTTTCTCCCTCTCTCTCTCTCACTCCAATCTCCTAATATGCCCGACAGTGTACCGGATACACCGACAGGGACACACATGTCGACATTGCATTTTGCGGTTGTGTGGAGTTTACTGCACTGCAATTGCACTGCACAAGGTCTACTTCCTGCTCTTATGATAGTCGATCACTGAGTAGACTCGAGAGAGACGTCTTGGGAATGCCGGTATAAATGGTCCAAGTCTGACTGTGGTAGCATTGAAGTAGGCAAAAAAATTACTTAGTAAAACGATCTTTGCCCTTTGGAGGATATTGGCGAATTTTGAGTATTTCCGGTGAAGGTAACTTTTTCACTAACATTGACCAGTTTTGAATGAAAAAGAAGTCTTTAAATCGGAGTAAAATTGGCGACGTCATGACTGGTTTTATCACAAACGTCACGTTGAGTAAGCTTGATTAAGTGTGGTCAGGACAGTGATAAAGGGTTTCTCCGACAGTACTTTGACAAGCTCTTGTCAGGTCCCTTTTGTCAAATCCGTCAACAAGATAAAAAAGACGCAGAGTGTCCTATCCTTGTAGATTGATGTACCAAACCTTAACTGACCGCAAGAAGTACTCGTTCAAGCTTCTTATTGAAAGCACTATCTGCAGTCCATAAATTCATATGGAAACAAAGGGTGAGCGATCGCAGCTTCTGCAAAGCTTGAAACACAAGGCCCACATATGCATTTTGGAAGAGAGTGATCTCAAGCAAGCAAGACTTCAGGATGTAGTGTATACCACCCCAAAAGACAGCAAGAGCCCCTAGACTGAAGCACCTCTTTTCTATGCCAAAAATCTTGACCCATATTCGGGAGTCTCTACTCCTTGCACATATTGTTCTTGAAAAAATGAAGCCTGTTTCTACTTCACCAGGTTCAAGTCCCGCATTGAAGTTAATCGGACTCCGAATTTTGCCACCACAGTGGAACCCGTCCATAAAGATAACTTTCCCATGCGCATAAAATTCATCAGTTCCAATTCTTCTTTGGTAAAACAAAGTCCCTCTAGAGGGATAATCTTCCTATGCGATAGCAATTCTTTGGTCCCCGCCTGATTCTTAAGATTCTAAGAGATTTGATCTCCTGCCTTGCCTCGTCAAGCAAGTGGCAATAAAGCACTATACAGTATGCGCCGTGAATCGTGGCCCTATCGGCTGAAGTCATTGTGGTTAATTTCTGCCTTTTGGGTGACAAGATTGGGTGGTGTGTTTCGCTGGTCAGCAGGTGCTTAATCCTGGCCTTTAGACTGCTGAAGAGCACTCGTCACTGTATGTGCGTGATTTTGCAACCGCAGATTAGGTTTGATTGAAGCTGTGCTGAACAGGCCAGGTCCGGGTTCCTCCCCACCCCCAGCTACATTGGCTTTTGAGCCCTCCACTTTGCCAAGAGGCTCAAAGATGGCAGGATCTTCTGATTCATCAATCTATATCGATTTGTCCTGAACAAAGTCAAATGTCGACATAAAAGTAATCCTGGCATTTGTACTTACCTCGAATCTGATTGAGCCCTCGTTTTTTAACTTAGGCAGTAATGATGTTGGGACAAAGTTTGGTTCACTGTTTACTCCCTTGAGGTTGAAATGAAAGGAATGGCCTAACAGTTTAACCTTGTTATCGATTACTAGGGATGGGTCGGATCATTTCCCCAGAAATTCGGAGCGGTTCTGGATCTCACGCACACGGCGTGTCCGGTCATGAGAGCGCATCCCACTCGAACACTTATGCGTGCATGTAAGTGCACAGGATTTGGATCAAATAATGGTACCGGATCGGGGAGGATTGCAGAAAGAAGAAAAGGACGTTAATATTTCACGAAGAGTACACCTCAGGTTTCCATGCAAAAATATCCTAGTCGAAGCCCACTTCATGCTGCAATCTTTCTTTGATAGACGTAAGCAAGCTTCAGAGGATAGCCTCTCAGATGAAACCAAGGTGGTAGGAGAGAAAAGATAATTCCTGGTCACCTTTGAGACAAAAGGAAACTTGTCACAACCAACAGAGGTTCATCAGCGAAAGGGATTTTTCTGACTTCTTGACTTGATCAGGGAAGCTTGTGACTTTTACCTGACTTTCACCTACCCTAACCGGTTAGAATCCTAGGTCACTGAATACAGAACCCGACACGTCCGTGCTGACATGATCTTGACTTGAACTAAAGAGCGTCCTTGACTTTGCACCCTCCCTCTCAAGAGGGGAATATGACCAAAGAAACGGTGCCTGCTCTTCTAATCAGTTTCGGAAATCAGTGACGTGTGGAGAGCTGATAAGAAACCAACCTCCCTAGTCATTATTCCATACGAGTTTGGTTCTTCTGGGCACTTGGACATAGCCGTCAGTTCCAATGTTATTCGCACACCGATGTGACGCTGTATTTAACCACCAAACCCGTGGAATAAAAAGTCCAGGGACGATCACCAACTTCCTCACCCACAAACATTTGCTATTTTTCCTACGTTGTCACCTACAAGTGTTATTTGTCTCCAATCATGGCCCAGAGCAAACAGAAAAGAGGCAGTTTTATAACTGACGCGATAACGGTGAAAATGCACCTTCACTTGACAGCTTTACTCTTGACTGTAGTCACTATCATAATATCAGCGTCACACAATGTACGTACAGGTGTTAGGTGCAAACGGAAACATATCTCATTTCTGCATTTTCTTTAGGATATGTGTACCGAGTGCACCAGAATTAGCGTCCCATCGACGTGAGCTGCTTTAAATGTTCCTAACGTTGCAGAAATATCTACTCCTCCAGCTGGATCAACTTGAGCAGGAAGTGGAGGTCTTATATTTAAATATAGCAAGTGTCATTGTGTTGCACTTGTCATTTTTAGGTTCTTTTTAAAAGAGTACTGAAGCTAATTGGGGACATCTATGTACTGATTGCTTTTTGCTGTTTATCAACTTATCAATCGAAAGATGAATGAAATTTAAATTTCAATTGATGCTCGTAGCGTTCAAAGCCTAATGCCAGTATTAATTCGCCTCGTAATACCGAGTACGCACTCAGTGAAGAGGGTGAGAGAGAGTTTGGTAAAGACATTGACACCGAGCAGTTCGACGCTAATCTTTGGTGTGCGTGACCGGTGATAGCAACAGGTGAACTTCTCGCGGGGATAATACAACCTTTCCATGTCTCCTCTTATTTGCAGATGATTTTCACCTCGTCCTGTTAGCAGTCGCCATGTTGACCCGCGGACAATTCGGCCAGATGTGGCAGCCGACCCCGGAGGCTCTGGCGGCGCTCGCCGCTGCGGAACGCGTGGCCGCCCCCTCGTCGACCTCCTTGAAGCCCAAGCGCAAGCGACCAACGTTCATCCGCAAGGTGACGTGCATGGTATGCGGCGACGTGGCCAACGACCACGTGCACTACGGTGCCATCGCCTGTTACTCGTGTCGGGCATTTTTCCGGCGCACCGTCAATGCCGCGGCGTTCCCCAGATGCATGCAGGGAAATACTTGCAACATTGATAAGCAGTCTCGCAAGCAGTGTCAGGCGTGCAGGCTCGCCAAGTGTCTGACCGTTGGCATGAAGTCAACGTGGGTCCAGACGGAGGACGACAAGCGCGAGAAGAAGGAACAGGCGATGCTCAGAAGACTGCAACGGCTGAAGGATAAAGGCGGCGAAAGTGCAATCAAGCTGGCAGAAGAACTTATGCAAAATAAAGTAACTCTGTCTTCAGCGTCAACATCCGCTGCCAGGAAATCGCCGACTCCGTCGTCCCCGAGATCAAGTCCATCGCCCTCCACGCTCTCCGGCACCAGTTACGCGGAGCACTTTCGTGACGGTGACTGTGGACGATTGCCGTTGCACCTTCAGCCGACGACGACATTGAGACAGCAGGAACACCTTCCTTCCGTTACTTCCCCGCTTCCTGGCCCGCAACTTTGGCGCCAGTTGACACCTGATCGACCACCCCACTCTGCCCCGGAATATCCTCACCACGTTCATAATCATCCGCGTTTTACCTCGCCTTTCACCTACCGAAAAGGCCATCAACCGCAGATGCTGCCCCCTGTGCCGCTTCATGACTGGTCTACCTCGCAAGCGTCGACTACTTCGACCCCCTCACCTTCGAGGCCCTTGACGTCGTTGTCTCTGCAAAGCAGTCAGTCCCTGGCGACAAATCTGACGTCGTCTTCTCCTGGTGGAGACTTTATTGAAGGGGTTGGTGATGACGTTGGCCACGGAGCGGGGAGCAGCTGCTGGTTGGAAGGAGACCTCGACAACGAGGATGCTTTGATCTTGGCCACTGTGACACAGTCAATGTTTGAAAGTGACAAAAGTGGCGGTAACAACAACAACGCCTTATTACTGGAGAGCCCCATGAGCGAAGCAACTTCGCCGCCGTCACCCTCGTTCAAAGTCTCGTGCCACTTTGACCGATCTCACGTCAAGGCAGAAGCGTCGACGGCCTTTGACGAAGGAGGTGACGATAGCTCTCTCGCCAAGTTACAAAATGACCCGGATTCCTCCCTTCTGCTGATTCCGGATAGTGCCAATCGCCACCAACCCGAGTCCATACCTCTGACTGTGGAAGAGAAGAGTTTGATCGACGGAATCGACTGGACCCAACCATGAAGGCCAACATGGTCATACCGGTGGACCTTCAGGTCATCAGGGGCCTGACGGAGGCAACAAGGACATGAGCGATGGTGCAATTCCTTCCAAATGTACACAAATCATAATTCAGATGGGCTTTCATCAGGTTGATCGACTACAGTAAAGCTTATGAAATACGAAACTTATGAGTCGATTGTTCTTATATTAAAGAAGATTAGAATAAAGATAGTCACGAGTAGAGTTGACTCGAAGAACACAAAAGCTAAGGCTGGTGCTGAGGCTGGCTTGAGCTAAGAAGCTTTTGAGCAATGAAAGACAAAAGACCCATGTTATTTGTTGCGCACAGCAGACCGAGGGCAAGGGCGTGTTAGCGATCCTCGCCTTTGTGTAGGATATAGCGCCAGCCAAGTCCACTCGTGAGTCGGATCGACCTACGTATTAATCAGTTCCACAGCATCAATCAATAGGATAAAGCGGTTCATCACTTACGTCAGTGAATAATCGATTAATTGCTGTAATCTCTAGCCTGACCTTTTGAGCCGCGATACTGACGTCTGTGGTTGTTTGCTCAGTCGCTAGTTTAGACGTCACCAATAAGATTTCGTTTAACTTTCGGTAAAGTTCACTGAAGTTCAGAAGACCTTCCCTTCTGCCGCTTCCGCGGTTCTTATTTTTATGTCCATAGTGTTATCGACTCCGTTGCTCTTGAGATTGTCATGAGCAAAAATTACAGCAGATTTTAATTCCACCACACAGTGTAGCTCAAGCAACGTGCATCATGACTATTGTGGTGCACTGACCATACTGCACATGTGCATGGAGGTGCGCAGGTAATTTGAGGCGACGGACAAACTTCCTTTTCGCGACACTGGTTGATTTCACCGCCCTGAAATTTTTAAGGCAGGAAATCGGCATAAAAAGATGACTTTCATTCAATGTGGAACAGTTTCCTCTAAATAGTCTGCGAATATCTTGGCCTCATGTGCTGGCGCGGTGTCTTGCTGGAAGGTGTGGCGGTGGCCACTGGTGACTTTGTCCAGCCGTCAGATGACCTCGTTGCAGATCTCGAGGTCCTTATTTATTGATGTTTTCCTCTATTTAAAAGACGTGTGATTGTATTGCATCACCATCAGAGGAGGTGATACTCAAGGCCATGACAGTCGTGGGCTTCTTCATCCTGAACGCTACGGGGATGTCTGTGGGTCCTGCGAAATCTAACAGTCATTGTGGCAGTTGACTGACCTGTCGACAGTAAATAATATCTTCTTATCTGAAAAAAAAACCAGTGGGGGGCCACCACCTGATTTCAAGGCTGGTGTGACCTGCTTACAACGTTGAACTCGTTTGGCCTTCATGGCCTCAGTGATAAGTTGCCTGACCCCAAGTCAGTAGCTTTTATGCCCAAAGTCGTCCTTAAGAGCCCTGTGGACTGTTGACCAGCTCACACCTCAAGCTTTGGCAAGATCCTTCTGGTCCGAGGTTTGAGTTGGATGGAGTGCTACAGGCCGGCCATGAACCTGGGGGTGAGGAATTTGTCGCTTAGTATCTTACGTGGTTTCTGAGTGGTCTCGTCACATGTAGTGAAGGCATCTATAACTTGGTAGACGGTGACCCTAGGGTGCAGGATGAGGTGTGCAATTTCTGCTTTGCTGTGCCCCACAGGGTTCACCTCAAGGATCGCAGTTAGACGCGACATGGTTGACTCGACATGGTTGAAAGTAAAGAAGAAAAAATAAATGCTGAAATGCTGCTGATAGCCCCAGAGCAAGAACTGCAAAAAATTTCACGGAAATGCGACCAATCAGTGTCGATAGAGAAGTTTGATTGTTGTCCCAAATTACCCACGCATCTCTGTACCGATGCTGCCATGTCACTGCACATCAGATCACCTCAGTGTCTATGCCCAAGAGGCAGTTCCCGGTAGACACTTTTTGCGCACAGATTTTGCAACAACTAGGACAGTTTCAGCCTACAACACACATCCCACCATTCCTCGTGCCAGAACCCTTCCTGGGAAGAAAGCAATTTTATCGGAATACGAAATGAGAGAAAGTTCCTTCTTTACACGCATTCAATCAAACATGCATACACTGGCACACGCGCACCTACGTGCGTGAGACACTCGAACAGGTAGTTGATGTATAGTCTGTACAGGAAGACGCATTGCAATGGTAGCACTTAGTTGAGCGAGCTTGCAGGGAAGGTGCAATGGGCTTTCCTTCTCTGGAAAGCCAAAGGACGCGCAAAATCGACTACTTACTTCACGAGCGGAAGTTATCAAGATGGTTTCCTGGTCCGGGAGCAAGTACAAGTTCGACTTTGATGTGGCCAACTTCTGTCTGCATTCGGTCTTCGTCTTGGGCATGCTCGTGACCGCCTTCTACCTCATCCGCGTGGCCTCTTCCGTGGTGTGGGAAGTCCACAGACGCATCGTACCAACGGAGGCACAGTCAAAGGGGAAAAAGGACACCTGATAGATACTTGTGACGGACTTAAGACATCATTGCTGAAGAGAGAGAGAGGGTGAGGGAGGGAGAGCAAAAATAAACGAAAGCTAGGAGATATTCGATGCTTCTTCAATTATTCATGCAGGTACCTTAGTACACTGAGGGTGGCATTAAACGAACTTGTGGCAGGTTACCTGTATTCTCCGCTCGTGCAGATTTGCGTAAGTTTACACGGATGTCTCGAAAAGTTGGTCCCATGAGGAACACCAGCTTGCGGCTGAGTCTGCCGAAGCCCGGGCCAGTGGAGGCTTCCGACATCTTCGCGTTGTCATCCTCCACGTTGTCCTCGTCGGGAGCCACGCCAGGAACTGGAGCAACTGACACAGGAGATCGTTTTGCTCAAAGAAGAGACAGTTTGGTCGACGATGATCGAGGGTATGTACAGATACAGTACCATTGGACATAATGATTGCACTCAAAAGTTTGTGCGTCAATCGAAATCACCGCTAAGTTATCGGGCACAACATAATGACCCAGATAAGTGGGACCTTCGGATAAGTGGGACGAATTTCTTATTTAGTAAATTTGATCGGTTAAATGGGATCTGCAACCATTGTGCCCATCAGCTTAAGTGGGATTTTTTTCTCTTTGTGCAGAGCAGACTCGGCGGAAACTTTCGCCATTTTTGTCCTCACTTTGACTGATTCTTTGCGGATTGCGACGGGAATTTGCATTGGGAAGCACTCCAGGGGAGGGCGCCGAATTTTCCAGGGTTTGTACAGCCGACTCTCAATTAAGTCTTCCGTCACCAGGGGATTAAAACGAGAGGAAGCTGTCTTCAGGAGCAAGTTTGAAGAAGAAGCCATAGAATTCTTACCACACCTCTGCAATAATGCTCAACTTAAAACTGATCACGTTACAGCTTGTCCAGTTGTTAAAACTGGAAGCTGAGGGATAAGGTTGCGTCTTGATACAAAAAGATTAAGTGACTGACTCACTCAACCTCCAGTGCGGCAGAAGCATCCAGAAAATTGTAATTATTCACGGAGACGTCTGTACTTCCCCAAAATTTCAGCATTGGGATCGATGGCGAAAGTAAAACTTTGTAAAGTGCATAGCGACTTTTGACGGACCAGGTACATAAAAGTTCTTCACTATATCGAAGGTTCCTCGGCAGTAAGGAGGTCAATTGCAAGAAGCACTCACTGCATGAGACGTCGACACGGAATCGTCACGGTAGTACCGAAGGCTGACTGCATTTCATCGTTGATTAAGAAAAAAGTACTTACGGCTAGCTGGAGCAGTTGGACCATAAAGTCACCAAAACTGAGTGTATCCTTGGGAGCGGGCTGTTCTGCATATAGAGGTTGTTGAGGTGCGATTAGGTAGGACTTTTAGTTTTGGTTAAGCGGGACTTTTTGCCGGCTCCCGAGAAAGTCCACCTATCCGGGTTATACTGTATCATCAAACACAATCGACGTCATCTATGTAGTACAATTCGCTGACGATATGTATACATGCTTCAGTGGTTTCATTGTAGAAAAAGCTTCAGATCAAATTTTTAGTTTTTCTAAAAACTAAGTGTAATGTACCGAGGGTGAGGCTAATTCATAAGATATGAAATGAACTCAGAGAAGGTCAGATTGAGAGTGATTATTGTCTACTGTAATATGATCTGAGTAGGTGAGAGAGCTGAGTAGCTAAGAGGTGAGAGAATGTACAGAAGTGCAAGCTAGCATATAGATACCATATGTCTTATAGATACATGAAATATTGTATGTGCTGTAAAGTATAATACATTACACCTCCCTACCAAGATTTTCATTGGGGAAAATCTGACAAAGAAAGTGGTACAGTACCCTGATACAATGCCACTGGGTAGCTGAATTTGTTCATGTTACAAGTTAAATTGGACTTGCTTTTTAAGCAACCGGGGACTCTGTCAAATGTGCTGATGAGATTTATTGTCTTCTTCACCATACATTTTGGTTATTTCTTGTGGAGTTTTCCAAGGATGATCTCGGCCTCTTCTCTGAAGGTGAATGTTTGGATGGTTAGGTTGTAAGTAATGTCTAGCCCTAATGTGATGTTCACCATTGTCAAAAAGGACATTGTATGATCCAGACGGTCGTTCACTTAGAATTGTCCCTGTTATATCCCATCATTTGCTTGCATGATTTTGAACAAGGACTTTATCATTTGCAATGAGGGGGGGAAGTTCATTGGTGAGGGTGTCTGTTTCTCAGTTCCTTACCCTAGTATGTTCTCTGGTGGTGGTTGCATGATCAGAGTCATGGGAGGTTGAATTTCTTATTTGAGGGAGAAAACCTCAAAGTTTGCATTTGAAAAACATTTCAGCAGGGCTGTAACCATCAGCACGTGGCATTTGTCTGAGGGCTGAGAGCGCAGCAAAATTTTCTTGAGTTTTTGCTGTTTTTTCAAGGAGGAATTGGACAGACTTAACTGCAGCTTCAGCAAGACCATTTGATTCAGGATGATAAGCAGATGTAAGCTCATGTGCAATTTGATGGTCATGGCAGAAGGATTTAAATGTCTGACGAAATTGTGGGCCCCTGTCCAATCTGATGGCATTGGGAAACCCGTATTCAAGAAACCATAATAGAAGTTGGTCTGTCACTGATTTTGTGGTAACAGGATACACCTTGGCAGTCCACATGTAACCAGAATATCAGTCTGCCATGATGAGGTAGTAACTGTTTTGAAAATGGAAAAGATCAACTCCAACAAGTTCCATCGGGTACATAGATACAGGGAGTTCTGTCAGTGTGCACTTCTGACTGGGTAGGTGTTCAGCACAAACTGCACATTTCTGAATCATCTGGGCAATGTCATTGTTTATCCCAGGCCAGTAATACCATTGTTGAGCTGCTTTCTTGGTTTTTACTTGGCCAGAGTGACTGAGGTGTAATTTCTGCAAAATGTCAGAATGCATTGACTTCAGAACAACAATTCTGTCATTGTATGAGAGAAGAACATTGGGATTGTCAGAAATAAGGGATAAGTGATTCCAAACATTGCCATTTGAACATGCTGGGTGAGATGAATGTATTTGTTTAGGTTCAGTATTGTTGAGGAGAGCTTGGACAATTGACTTATAGTCATCATCTGATTGAGCTTGCATCTAAAAAAGGTTGAAGTTCTGCAGTGATTTTGGGAAAAGAGATTCTCTTTCAGTAATGATGGACCTCTGGTGAGGGAGCAAATACTGGAGCTCTTCTGAGAGCATCAGGAATGACATTGTTTTTGCCCTTTATCCACTGGATATCAAAGGTGTAAGGCATTAGCTTCTCTCTGAATCGTTTCAGACAAGTGTTGGCAATGTCTTCAAGATTTTTGGAGGAAAGACCCACAAGCCATAGCCAGGTGTAGTGTTTTTGACAACAGTAAGTACAGATGCTCTGTGTTGGTGTTCTGGGATCTGACTACAGTTTGGGGAGTGTATTGGAGATGGTTGTCTAGATTGCTGACATGATGGATGCTGTGAACCAGTATTGGGTTGTGGATTGAGGCAGACATATCCTGTATGACCAGCTCTATTGCACCTGTTGCAATGCAAATTAGTCTTCGGGCAATTTGATGTGTGTTTTGAGGAACCACAGTGAAGACATCTTCCACGAAATTGTTGCAACTTGGCCTGTCTGTAGCTTTGGTTCTGTCTGCTTTGGTTTTGATAATTTTTTTGATGTTTGGGACCTGATTTCAGCTGGGCTGCTCTTGCAGGTGGGTTGTCCAGGGATTGGGAGACTACTTTGAGTATTTCATATTCACGGCCCTCTTGTTGAATGGAGGCAAATGTGAGTGGAGATAGCTTGAGAAGGCACTGACGCAGTTTGTGAGCAGCTGCTCCAACAATTGCACAAAAGCACTGGATGTCACCTACATCCAACTTGTGAAGATCAGCTTCTACAGCCAGCTTCTGTAGGTTGTTGAGAAAGTCTGTGAAGGGCTGTTGGTTGCCTTAAGTGTAACAAAAAAATTGGGCTCTGCATTCAATGAGTGGATACTGCTGATTGAAAAGATCTTGTAAAAAGCTGATACATGATTCTGTGTCATCATCATCAAAGAAAATGGGAGTGTCTGGGTGAACTTGTCTCTGTAGATGAGAAGTCAAATCAGCATCAAGAACACTGTAGAAAAAGCTGTGTTGCTGTGAGATGGGTAAACTTGGCATGTCATTGTAATTATACCATGCTTCCAGCTTTTCTGGCCAATGTCTGAGTTCAGCAGGTGTCATGTCAAGACTGAGTGTGGAAGGTTTTAGGCTGTCCTCAATACGGCGAGATGATTTTGAGCATTCTGTGCAGCTGGAGGTGGTGGTAGTTGTGGTGGATTTTGTATAGGTGAATGAATAATGGCAAGTGCCTGTATTGCTCTCTGAGTGGCTTCAGCATGTTCCTCTTCACAACTCTGCAGCTTGGAATTCCAGGTTGAGAAAGCATCTTCTGAGTCATCAGTGTCCATAAGTTGAGCAAGAGATGCGGACAAATTATCAAAAGAGGTTGTCAACTTGACCTGATTTTCCTGAATGAGTGTTGCAAGGAAT
>JAAUXU010001625.1_pt1 | contig 17004 bp, 19 predicted proteins | sample 7278151 | NCBI WGS metagenome assembly JAAUXU01 (sample SAMN14350113, study PRJNA611818) | marine sediment metagenome | isolation source: surface marine sediment (1.8m) | place: French Polynesia: Moorea | collected 2018-08 | reverse complement strand
TAAAGATCTATAACATACCGAATTTAGCGTGCAAAGTACACATTTCTTTTGGGGGCCTTAACTTTTCATTGAATTGAGCCAAAGAAATGGTTCACTTCTCCATGAAAACCTGAGACTCTGAAATCCAACTGATGTGACATCTTTGCTTTTGGAGCTGCCCCTTTTTCCACAATATACAATTCGTTCCCTAATGCTTGTCGTTGGACGTCAAGTTTCAAGCCTTACCTCAGTATAAGTGCAAATGTCTTTACACCTTGGAGATCCATCAAGCACTTAGTATGCGGGAAAAATTGGCTTTTGAGGATAACTGCAATTTCTATAGTCTTTTTGCGAGAGACTTGTAAAACATCAGTAAAAAAAAAAAAAAAAAAAAAAGAGGACGCCTAACCTTGTTCCACTTTTTTACTACACAAGCTAACTCATTATGCTGTCTGCAAGTGCACGAGCAAATGCAACTCGGACAAATGACTATTTCCCTAGAGTAACTCGTGTACACTACAAAGTTTCCACCACGAAATAGTTCTCAGTGAAATGAAAGCATCAGGCTTTAAAGGCTGTGGAATAGGCATTAAGATACTTTTTTTTCTTTTCATTTGGCTACAAAGTTTTAATATGAGAAGTATTAACTAACCAAAAGCTTCAGTAAGCCATCAGCTCCTCTTTGAAAAGTTTTCGACTTCTTTCCTGACTGACTGAAGTATTGAGCTGTTGCCACAAAGCTTCAAACACTGCACGACAAGGCTAAAACATTTTTTCCCATTTTCATTTGACTGCGAGGTCATTGTTGTTCGTGTAGTAACAAATGTTCCATTCCACGCAAAATCCCAATTTTCGACCTGGCCAAATATGTAGTTCGTACATGTCGGTATGATCAGTGCGCCACATGTGCAGTAATGTGCACATGCAGTCCGGAGCCCGTGACCGGCAATGGACTTCTTGTATCAGATGCATAATATCATGAGCGTTGATTCTCATGCTGACCCCCCTCCATCTAAAGCCACAAAACATTAATCAGTAATACATAGTCCACTATTTGCCTTGGAAGCGCCATCGATCTGCGTGAGAAATCAACCCTGCAGGCCCAATCAGCCTGTCATCCTCGTCTCAATGCAGACACAAAAAGTTCACCAGCTGATGACTTTGCAGGAAATGCGAGCAGAACCAGGTATTCTTCAAGTCGGGCGATCCGCATCCATACTGCAAGAACAGGTGCGAGTCTGTGACCATGTGCGGGGAGGTTCAGGTACCCGAGAGCCACCTGGAGCCGTGCAGGGTGTGCAATGCCTTCGGACAGGACTGCAGGACTTTTAACAAAAGTACCAACACCCTGGAGGAGTTTCCCAGTGGCATCGAGGGAGCAGATTTCGTCTTCTACATCTCGGCCATGGAGACGAAGAGGTGCCAGAAGGGGATGACGGTCGCCTACGCGGCTCATTGTCAGCAGGAGGCGGCACTAGACAGGTGAGATTAATCCTATGTCTCACATACTATATTGTGTAAGTCTCATTTGAGATAATCTGCTTCATGCTCATGCTCATCCCTTTGATTGCTTCTTCTTTAACGATCAAGGCTCTTTCTTCATGACTGGATGTGACTCAGTCATCATCTCGCCAACTTGTGTCATTTATTCATACCACATACGCACTGTGTATGACAGCAATAGAACTAAACTTGTGCTACTTTTTGCTCCTTCTCGGAATGTATAGCGGAGTACAACTGTCATATTTAGTTCAGCACATTTTTACAATACTTGCTGGCAACCATTACTTCATCTGGCTGCTTGCAGGCCAATCGCCGGTCACGCCAACTTGTGCCCCTCGTTGATCACGACGAAGCGCCAGGAGTTGGACGTGTTGCTGTCCACTGTGAAGCACGAGATGCTTCACGCCCTGGGATTCTCGGTCTCTCTGTTCGCATTTTACCGGGATAAGGAGGGCAAGCCGCTTACGCCGAGGGGCGAGAACGGAAAACCCAACCTTAATGAAGAGTAAGTGCTCATATTGCATCATCTTCAAATTGGAAGGTTGCTTACATAAACGTTTATCTCGTGAAAGTTCTACGAGGATGCATCACGCGCGCTGGGCTGATCAATGAATTACTAAACAGCTTCTTTTTTGATGGGTTTCCTTTAGGTTGCAGACGCGTCAGTGGAGTGATCGGGTGATCAGAAAGGAATACAGAGACTGGAAAGTCAGAGGGGGATCTATCAAGAAAGAGGTTCAGGTGAGCAGAAAAAACTTTTGAAGGGATGTTCTGAAGCGAAGGGCTCCATTATGTGACACTTCGCCATCAATGAGTGAGGTTCACTTTGAAAGTTCACCGTAGAAGAAGTTGCAGCGCATATTGAATGTGTGGTCGTGGACGCATGAGCTTGATATCTTGATATGGTTTCATTTTGCAGGTGGTTGTAACGCCGAGAGTGGCTGAGGAGGTGAGACGTCACTACGGCTGCCAAAATTTGTCTGGTGCTGAGCTGGAAGATCAGGGTGAAGAGGGAACAGCGCTCACGCACTGGGAGAAGAGACTCTTTGAGGTAGGTTAAAAGCCGTTGCATAACTGTAGTTGCCACTTTCTCGCACTACACTCGGTCTGTTGCTGGAAGTGGTGGATTGCTGAAAGTAATCAGCAGTAAAAGGGGAGTGGAAAACGTTATTTTCTTGGAGGATTTGATGCGTCGGCATTAGGAAGTATGGTGGTGATGAAGTGTGCAACAGGGCTCATTTGAGGCATTTATTTCCTAATGGAAAGTGTCGCTAATGACTGTTCGGTTCCTGAGGACGTGCCGAAAGTCTACGTACGTTTAAGAAAAGTCAATGCATTTTTCATTACGAGAAAGAACTTTTTTCTTCTTCAGAATGAAGCTATGACTGGCACGCACACGCAAAATTCTATCTACTCACGCATCACGCTGGCTCTGATGGAAGACACCGGGTGGTACTTGCCAAACTACGAACTGGCGGACGAGCTGAAGTGGGGAAGAGGACTTGGATGTGACTTTGCGCTCAGGTGTGTTCCTCTTTTCCCAGTTTTCCCAGGCCATGCGCGCTGCACGTGCGAGATGTCTTTCCGCAGGTCGTGCCTCGACTGGATGGACCGGCGAAAGTCGGTGGGCGAGAGCATCCACCCGTTCTGCGACAAGGTGAAGCGCGATCCGCTCGAGACTGAGTGCACCGACGACCGATCGAGCGTCGCTCTCTGCAACCTCGTGCAACACGACAACGAGCTACCACCCCACTTTCAGGTAGGTGGTGATCTTCTACTTGCACCAGACGCTGGCACGCAGCCTAAGCGTGCTGGCTACTACGTCCATGTAACGTCATCGCTGTAAATTGCAGTCAGCAAGAACAGACACTTGCTCCATTAGCAAGGAGTGGAAATGCTGTTTTTGACGCTCACCCTCTTGCCAAAGTGCACTGCAACATTGCTCAGTCACGGTTTCGTGGGCAACGAAACTGTGCGCATATTTTTTGCTTCCCTGTTTGTCTCTGGTTTTCGGCGCCGGCGTTTTTTTTTACACTTTGGGGGCTGCCTTTTCCATCTCTTCCTCCATCCTTCCTTATTGGAGTTCCATGGCGGAACCACAAGATGCGGCAGCAGCGGAAGACGAATAAGAATACGAGATCACGAAATACCTGACTGGCTGCTGTGTGTGCTGTAGCTGCGGACGCATAGGTCAAGGTCACAACATTATGCATTATGCCTTGTCCCTAAACGAATTATCGCGTGAATCTATCAGCTCTCAAGCAAAAGTGAGCTCGCTGCGACCACGTGGGCACGCGCTGCATCAGCCATTGTTAGGCTGCGGAAGGAGATATGTGGGGTGACGTTCGAATATCGCAAGTATGAACTGACGGTTGCCCATATGTAGAGATCGAACGTGATCCGCGAAGGAAGTAGTTGGCATGTACGAGTAATTTCACACTCCTTTCAGTTTAAAGGACCTTGATCTGGCGTTGCGAATCTGATATAGCAAGGCTGTAAAATGGACTTTATGCGTGTGCGTGCGTACACGGCAAGGAATGTAGAGTGTGTGTGGCAAAGTATGACAATTCACAACATTTTATACCCACGTCTAAGATTGCATGTGTCTTTTCAACAGATGATGTACACTGTAAATAAGAACATCCCCCTTTCCAAATATATGGGGCTGCGATTTGTCATCCATGTCTGATGATCCGATACTTTAGCTACACTCTACGATTTCTTCATTTCAGAACTTTGAGGGCATTCCCCACGTCCGGGCGTCAGAGGTGGGCTATTTTGGGGGGTCGGTGGCGTTGGCAGACTACTGTCCCTACATCCAGGAGTTCACGTGGCGGTCCAACAACGTCGTCGTCCGGGGCTCGCATTGCATGTTCAAGGAAAACAATCCTAGTAAGCAATCTTCGAGTCTAGATGATCATATCATACTTGTACGGCAGCCTCCTCTCAAGTTTCAAGCATATACTGTACGTCCATAAGAGTCCGCGTGTCCTTCAGTCACCGACTCTCCGTTGATGTTCATGGGGATACGTACGCTACACTTCAACTGGACAGTTGAAACGCTATATTTCAACTGTCTAGGGAGTTCTAGACAACTGTCTAGATCAATTCATAGTCCACTAGGCCTTCAAGGAGCTTCATTCGACGTTGAATTCGGTGCATGCAACTATGGACTGACGATTGCACTGTTGAATCATTACGGAATGAGCCCTTTCTCTGCTGCAGGTCCGGAACGCAACTTCGCGCTGGAGGAGTACGGCCCTCGCTCCCGCTGCTTCGACCACACGGATCAGATGTGGGAGGAGCGCAGTTGCCACCAAGTGCGCCAGTGGCAGCACTGGGGCAGCGGATGCTACCGTTTCACTTGTGGCAACGACGGCCGTCTGCACGTGCATGTGCTCAATCAGACGCTCACGTGCTTCTACCCGAACCAAGAGCTCCGAGTCTCGCTCTCAGCCCATGGCTGGCTTCACTACGGAGCGTTGGTGTGTCCGGACTGCGAGTCTCTCTGCGGAGCGGAGCTGGCCGCCCGAGGCCTAAAGTGCAGAACAGGCATGTTGCCTCCCAGAGACTACGTCTACCCGGAGGACGTGCTGACATGTGGAAGCCCAAGTCGGTTTGTGACCTCCACGCTGTTGATACTCGTCGCTCCGCTAGCGGTTTCGTGGCTTAGAAGTCCATCATGGGAAATCGTTGAACTGTGAGAGTGAATGCTGCTGTTACTAAGTCACAGGCATAAGTGAGTGTGTGCAGGAAAACCTCGTTCTGAAGGAAAATGCTCTTAAGACAATGCAACGCTTATGCGCCTAGTACAGTCACCTTTACTGTCTCTAGCATACTACTTACATTAGTTGTATTAAGTTTCGCTAGTCAGCTGTGATTTTTTCGTTGCAAGAAGTACTCTGGTTGCATTTATTGCGACTCTCGTGGGGAAGCAGTCATCACTCCTTGAACTGCAGGTGATCTGAGGATAGTTCTTGTCATAGGAAGTTAAGATAGAAGGAATCTAAAATTCATACAGATTTGCAATCAGATAACTTGGCCTTTTATAATTTGTTATGGATCCTAACAACTATTTTTTTCACGTTTTCATGTGTGACACTTGTCATTGGACACAGATATATGCAGAAAAGACGTGTTGGAAATAAACTTTGCCGCGATCGTGTACACCAGGTTTCCGTCCAAAACGACCTCAATAGGTGAAATGATTTTTCTCTCTTACTTTGTAAATCAGTGGACAACGGAAGAAATGATCAGATGAATGTAGCGCCAAAAAATGATCGGTGTATCCGGCTTCTATAGTATATTCAGTTGTAACGTAACTAACTGAAGAAAACTGACGTTGCTCAGGTGATGAATAAATTGAACCTAAGTATAAGATATCGTTTGCGACGTTGCAATCTGACATGCCACAATCAGTCAGAATTGAGCTTCCCTTGCCTGGGCTCCGAGGTCATTTTGAGGCTTCAGCGACCTGGAGGGGGGGGGGGTTAACTTGGGTTGTAGTTTTCAAGGTCATCTTTCCCTCGAACCAAAAATTATTAATGTGGGTGATTTTCTTAAGGTATCTCTGATCTTGTCTGTGGACAGAGGAAGAACGGACAAACTGGGGCTTATTACACGGGTGGTGAACAATTTCAACATCCTATAAGAGTGCAAGGGGTGTTATGAGTAATAATTCTTCATTATCATATTAACAAAGAATTATTATATTGTGACATACACGCAGAAGGCATCATAATGGACAGAGTAAAGCGGGAAAGATTTGACAGAGCTACAATGAGGTGAAACATTTGCTGATCTGAGAACATTGACCGGACACGTTGTGTGTTCTCTCTAATTTCCTTTCACTCTAGCATAAAATTGTCCTCGCAAGAAATGAGACAAATCGAGAGTGGAGTTCATCAGTGCAATGAATAATTCCGACCTAAAATGCACTAAGAGAAGTCAGATCTGACTAATCCAACAACTTTCAAAGCAATGACTTGAAATTTCAAGGACAATTCCTACAAACGGTCTTTGGCTCTTCATCACAATCACACGTTATCACACAGGTGGTTTCTTCCTCCTGGCCACATTTCTTGTTGCTCTTCTTGGGCGGGTGGACAGATCCGGGCCCCCGTTTGGGTGGCAAAAAACCGACCAAACCTGAGAAGAGACACTGGGGAGTTAAAATTGTATTTCAATGCACAGGAGATTTGCAAATGTATTTTTTATTATCAGTATTGACTTCACGACAGAAGCGTACAACTGATGGCACTAGAAACGGGAATAAACAAAAGGAAGAGTGAATGGGCCCAAGGCCCACGAAAAGGCCCTCCACAGGAGGTAGGGGCATGCACAGCTGCTTGAGTGTCTAGCATCCCTTAAAGAGTGAGAATACAGTATTCTTTATAAGGCATGCAGATGAGCTCGTACCACACTTTTGAGGATGCATTGGACTCACAGGCCAGTCTGAGACTTCATGAAAGCGTGACAATGTTCTGTAAAAGTAGCCCAAATTGTACATGAATTCACCTACCTCCATTGCTGCAGGAGGCTGTTAAATTGTTACAGAAGTCATTTGGTGAAAGAATGACCTCTTGGAACTTGACACTCGACAATTTTATGCTCCTTCCATACTGCAGTAGGTTAGAGCAGTCATCAATTTCGCATTTCATTTGTTGGTTTGTTGCTTCGCCCATCTAATTACAGATGTAAATTTTAAAGGCATGATCAAATCCTTGTACCATCGGATTTGCATTCAAGGCATCCTACACTACAGTGCAGCAGCCCCAAAAGGCTTTCCACTTGATCTTGACTGAGATTGCATCAAGAGAGATATCTAAAATTCAGCCGAAAACTGATAAAACGTGCTGTAGACAATGCAATACATAACTCAGTAAAACAGCGGAAATTTGCGTTGACATCTTGCTACTTTGATCAAAAGTCATTGAGCTTGAAAGTTCTATGATGGCTCCAGGGATGAATGTAGTTGCTTTCGCGACGTCTCCACGCCCATGAACAATGTCTGTCGGCTTCGAGCTATTCGTGACATCGAAGACATCGTCGTTCATTGTCACGCAAAGATGCGTTGGCAAAGTGTGCGCAGAGAAGTTGCCCAAGGGCAGCAGCAACGGAATGGCCATGAAAGGGTAACGTTAATGTAGATTTGTGTCTGCAGACAGGGATTAATATCAAGGGATTTAATTCTTTAAGATGGAGAGGGCAACTGCTCATTCTGGCATTCAAAACGTAGAGCGACGTAATTTCTTTTTCTAAAAAAGCTCTCCAATGACCTCAGACCTGAGGCCCATGCTGTTATTTGGGACCAACTGCCATTCCTCACCACATTACCCAAATCCCGACCTTGATTCTTAACATCCCGATTCATTTCACGATCGCAATCTCGGGATTCCGAATCAGATTCAAATCCATTTTTTGGCAAGGATCCGTGGGGATTCCAGACCGTCCTGCCCCACAGGGCTCCGTTCCATGGGGATTTCAGGGATTTGTCCCACTCTTGGGTCGCACTTTAATTCAGCTGTGCATTCGCGAGGCAAACACACCCAATGAGTTGATCGGGTCAAGCTGCCTTTTGACTGTGGGGCAATCCACGACTCCGAGTGACTCCGAGTGACTCCGAGTGACTCCGAGCCCCACAGAGGAGTCACCACTGACTAAAGGATCGACCGACTGTATAAGAAAACGAATCGCTTTCTTGCTGTCACTGGAAAAACGTTCCCAAGTGTCGCAAAAAGAGGAAATTTCGTCACTTGCCTGCAAAAGTCATATTCGTCAGACGTCAAAACCAGGTTTCCCGACAGATTCTTCAAAGCTTGTTAGGTTCATTAGCTCTTCGTACGAAATTATTGCTCCCTCGCAAAATGCTGACGAGTCCCATTGACGACGCGCATGTGAGGACTGATGAAAATAGTTGCGAACGTCTCATCCTTGTATCCGTCAACACATGACATACGGACAGTGCGGGTGGGTGGGTCAGAGCCAGGTTTTGCGGCCGCCCCAACACCAGTTGTGACTCTCCAGGGTGACCTTACGACGTTGGTGCGTGCAGGCCGGTGAGTCCGGTTGACCCGGCTGGCCCGACTGCACCACACAGTGACGTCATTGTTGAGCATGCGCGGGAGGAAGGCCCCGTGCCAGACTTGTGACACACACATGGCGGAAAGTACGTACGAAGAGAGGTCAAGCTAGGCTGTCTTGCCCATCCTCATCTGAAAGTCGTCAGAGAGGCGGGACAGTAAGACCAATGTCCCGTCAGCCTAACAATGATTCAACATTTTTCAGTTTACACAGCGACTGTGTGCACATGATGTTTTCAGGTGTGAAACGTCATAACCTAGTTTGTCTGTAGATGCGCACCAAGTGTTAATAGGTTTCTAGGCAAACTTTTGGGTGACCAAATGTATATTCAAATTTCCCGCCGAAAGATGCAGAGGAGCAGCCAAACCAGTGAGGCGTGGCTCGAGCAGGTGGCTGAACGTGACGTGACTCGAGTACACTCCAGGGATCCCTAAAGTCGTTTCACAGGATCCTTGTTTTTCTGCACAGTTGCCAAATTCTTTGATAGTATGAATAATTTCGGGCTGCACTGTAGGCAACTTTTTTGTACGAACTTACGAGTAGTCAAGGACTTCTCTTCTCTTGTAGTCCTTGAGGTAATGAATGCACGTAGCTTTTTTTTATCAAGATCATAATCGTCTCGTCTATTTCAGCCACACTCTTCAGCAGCCCATGTCTGTTGCCAACACGATCGCTGCAGGTCTGCGATGCTGATCTAATTCTCCTGTGGTCTTTCTTTAATCGATCACTCATCTTCGACCTCTGCGTGTAGATGTAGTCGTGCTCAGCCATGTCGGACCTGCGCGAGAAGTTCCTCTCGCTCTCCGTTCGAGTCTCGGGGAGTCAATGCATAGATAGATGGCTACTGCCACGAACATGTAAACAAAATTTGAACCAATGACGTCACAAAAATTCTATAATTTTGTCCTCGCATGAAATTTCTTCTTTACTGTCCCGTCTTAATTACCGGGAGTGAAGAAATATGAGCTCTATTTATACTCTCAAAAACACTTTATAGTAACGCAGACTATAAAGTAAACCTAGCATGGTACTCCTCCTACTGTATGTTCTACTCAATTTTAGGGGGACAACAATTGGCCTCAAACTGCTAATTATAAGACTGTCCGTGGACTTTGTTTCTGCTCGTGTTGGTCCTGGACTTTGTATGGTCCCTTTTTCCGACATATAACAGCAGAGAGAACAGGGTTGCCAATCACTCCACTGTCCGTCTTTGGTGGCAAATGTAGCATTGACAATTTCGACAAGAACTCGACTCCCTCCGAGAAATCGTATCCGGTGTATATTATTATGCGTCAGTCGCGCGGCGTCACTTCTTTGCTAACATCACCTTGGAGGTCTCTTATAGCTCCTCAGGAGTGGGAGAAAACTTTGCGAGTCCTCGGCAATGGCAGTCGTGGCATCCCCATGAACTTTGCTCCCTCCTGGTTAACAAGTACTCGAATTGTCGGAAAAAGTGTTCACAGTCAAGTTTCCTTGGGAGCAGCTTCTGCCCCTTAAGGGAGACAGCCAATTGAACTGGAGAAACGTTGTGGTCCACAATGTCCAACTGCCAGAAGAGCCCAAGATGCACTGCATTGAGTCAGAAACATCTCGTGTACCGGGTGCGCCATAGTTGGGTAGACACTATTCTGAAGGCATCTTTCCTAAATTTGTCATAAATAAATTCAAATTTCTGGCTAAATAGAGAGGTTTGGTCATATATTCAGTTTTCACATGTGGCCCAAGCGGCAAAATTTCAACAACAATTAACAACATGACCGAACTTCACCCAAAAGTGAAGTTCTCCTGGCCAGTGAGACGCCTACTTCCATCGGGTGCCACTTGGACGTCACCCACCTGAGGGTCAGAACGTGAATCCCGTTGGCTATGACCTCTGGATGCACCGGAGAAGGCTTGTACCACCCTGCCACTGCAACACCAATGCTTTAAAGGCTTCCGCCAACCAGGATTGGGCTGTCATGTCCGGGAAAACCATCACAAACACGTGTCACGATTTTCGTGACTGCCTCAAAGTCAGCATCGCGGATGAGGGCAGAATTTTTGAAGAATAGCAGCTAATGATATGTCTTTGAAGTGTTTATAACACTTCATTAATATCGCTGTATCATTAATATCTCTTGTGATGCACGAACCGCGTCGTGATGAAATGTAAGTCAATTATGTCCATCTAATTATGGCACACCCGGTATGGTCAGGCCTAAAAAAAAGTCTTGGGTAGTGCGTAGATGACACCGGACCTTATCTTTGCAACAGATCTGCGGGCTTAGTTGACCTGCCAATTCTAAGCTCTTTGATATGCGAGCAAAAAAATTAAATCTTATCGCAATAGGCTCGGCAGCCTTGCACTTAGCCAGATTATAGTGGATAATTCTACGCGGCGGCTTTGGGGGAGCAAACTGCGTCTCCCGTGCGCACATTTCTGAATACGTCCTGTCCTTGTCGAAGTTAAGCCTACTCATCACTGAGACGAATTTCTCATATCCGTCTCATTCTTTCGACAGGATTGATAACTGGGCTTGAGGCGCGTGTAAGCTGCATCACGCGCATTAGCTTCTGCGGCAAGGTATTCAACGCAGCAAAGAGATCCATGTCCTAAAGAATCGCCTAATGTGAGTTTATACGTATATACTGATGGAAATCGTTCAGATTTCGCAATCAGGCCTCTGACAATTGCAAACTGCACCCTGCACAATTTGTGGCAGTAACTCTTCTCCATGTCGCAGTCGCTCGAGCACGAGGGGGGCTGCTGGTTCGGAGGCGCGTTGGCGAATTGATGCATGCAGTCGTTGGTGCATTTGCACTGACCTTTCGCCTGGACATTTTCACCTATAGGATTCTTTCTTGTTGCATCATTTTCCACGTCTTACAATTCTCCGCATGACTCGTCCATGAGTTTCGCCATGACTTTGACAGCCCCAAGTGCTAAATCAGGAAAAGGTGCTCAGGCGTCTCTTCTACCAGCGTCACCTGCCTATGAGACGCCACACAGCGCCCTGAGCAGACGCAGTGGCAAGTGATGAGTGTTACGCAAGTTCATCTTGAAACCAGACGTTTGTCGGAGCGAAATTGAGACAGAGGTCATTGATGGTGTCCTCGACGTTGGCCTCATCGTCGTTGAGCTGGTCCCTGCAGGTCCAAACACTGTCCTGAACGTAGCATCATTGAATGCAGCACAGGCATGGAGTCGTAGAACTTGTAGCACGTGCCTTCAACCTACAGCCTGGCTAAATTGCTCCAGTTGTGTCACTCGCGTAAGTGACACAAACCATAAACGAAAGAACCACAAGCACGATGAAGGAAGGAGTTTGGGATAGTTGATACCTGTGCAGAATTCTTCCCAGTCCAAATGGCTCTTGTTCAATCCTTCTACTTCCTCAGCAGTGGCCGACCTGGACAATGCAGGCATGGTGTTCGTCCCCAAGTGCCGGTGTCACGTTTTGCGCTGGGGTCACGGCAAGTTGCAGTGGGCAGAATGTCTTGAGTGTCTAAAATCACTACAATCAGCCTTGAGTATGGTCAGAGTTATCAATCTCCACTGGTGTGGGACAGTCTGCGGCTGAGAGAGAACAAGTCAGGAGCAGTGGCTCGGACGAGAATAGGTTTTTATGAATGAAAATGCAATTCCAGGCATCATAGATATAAGAATGTAAGTGCAGTTGTAAAATTAACGCTATAGTTTGGTATTATTTCATATCAGGCGTCACTACTGCGGAACACAGACTACTCATGAAATACTTTTCTGGACCTGACCATGATGTTATTTGTGTTGAGTCCGTTTCATCGACACAAAAGGCACCACATCTGTACTTCCCCTTCCAGACGGTTGGAAAAACAAGCCTGAAAGTCAAATAATGGGATCTCTGAAGCAAAAGGGCTCAGTTCTGCCCTTTCCCACTCTGGGAGACACTCAGATCAAGGACTTTTATGGAGTGGACTCAAAGGTGATCCAATTTCCCTTGTTCAACTTCAATGATACACTGAAGTCAACAATTTTGGTGTGACAGACAGACAACTCAGGCAAGGATGACGAGTGCATTTAAGGCATTTTATCGGAAAAGCTCGTTTCCTAATGTCAGATTTTTAAGTTCATACGCGCGTATGAGATGTCCATGATCCTCCTTGATCCGCCTTTCCATCCGCTCCAGAGCATTGGAAGCCCTTGGTCCACGTGATGAACTCGCCCACTGCCAGACTCTTTTGCCTGCAATCAAGTTGAAAGTGTCCCAATGACAGCGCCTCCTTGTTGACTCCATGACTTGGAGCAAACTCAAAGCGGTCCTCACCAGGACCTTCCATCAGACTCTTGCTCATTGCAAAACTCTGGTTGCCCATCTTGCACCTGACGGAAATGCAATCCTACTGGTAGGACTTCAAGCAATGTACATTTCTGTTAGAAATCAGCTTGCACATCAAAGAACATTCATTAGTTCATGGATGAAACGTGCAATGATCAAAAATACCCAATGTGTCGAGTCGAGTACCTGCCCTACTTGCTATGCGCGTACATGATGACCTCTCAGAGTATCAATGCTTCCCTGTCATTCATTCAGCTGGTCGGACACTGACACAATCGTATGGTCTACAGCACCTAATTCTCGACTGCGTTACCCACTATTCCTTCAATGACTGTACAATATGGAAAATGCAAAAGACTCACTTATCGGTAACCTCGATTTCGATGAGAACCATCCTGAAGTTGGTGTCGTCCAGATCAAATGCCAGAAATTTTCCTTTGGCATGGTTCTTCTTTGAGAGTCCTTCCAAGGCCAATACCTGTCGGAGGGTTTTCTCCATACGAGAGATGCTGTCATTGTTGACTACGAGGTCCCTTTAACAACATTCGTGTTGGTAGGTGACACAGTAGACCGTAAGTGCGTACGCAGCTGCCCAAATCTTTGATCTGCCAACGTCGGTGAGGCTGAGTGGCTGATACAACTGGACGAGGACGGCTTCTTTCCTTCCGTAAGAGTCCTTTAAAGGCCCCTTAAACAGGCATCGAACCTCGACCTTGGCTAACTCCAGCATGTGCTTGATGGCTTCACACCTACAACACGTTTCACCAAAGATTATTTACATTAAAAGACTGCTATGCATAACAGATCGCCCTACCTTTGCACTGTGACTCCTGCTGCGTCCACTGTCTTTGGGGTGCGAAATGTATTAGCATTGTTGTGGTCAAGTGAAAACTGGCGAATGTGTTCATCCACCAGAGTCCAGATTGCACCGTTCATCCCTGGACTGACAAACGCATACACTCCGACCATTCGATATCCCTAAACTTTCTTGCTTGGCTACCGTTACATTGGGTATTGCACTCTACTAGAACGGACCATCGACGACTCCACTTTACCCAGACTCAGCGCTCCTTTGTCTGTTGGAGCGTGACTTTGCGTCTTCTGCAGGTAATAACGCCTTCTCTTTTCATTAGGTATGTGCAGGGTGTGACGTGACGCACGACAGACATCCTTGTCTGTCTGTCCGTCGAGTAATCTATCAAAGAACTTGCGTTTCCTCGGTCAGTCACCATTGTCTCTGAAGCAAAGAAACACAGGTAATGCACGACTTGATCACTTTGGGCAGTGTTAGATAATTCTCTCTCCGTCAGAAAAGGTGTGTCCACTTTTGCGTTAGCATCTGTCCCGCTATGTGAGTCCAATTTCAGAATACGGCATGAAAAAAACAAGCAATTCAGTCCAAGAACAGATGGCACTGATGGGGAATAATGGAACGAACAATGGAGCAAGTAGTGCCATTAAACATGTTAATGTGCAATTTCTAACAACAAAAGATTCTTGGCGGCATCTCTAAATCCCCTGGACAGCCTTTGAGATGCCATGTTATTGTGCAATTTCTGTCACACATCAGCAATCTGCCAAGAGCGGATTTGGCCAAAAGTGTATGGTGCTTTTGTCATCAGAAATCACATTAGACTTCAACATCGTGTCCATTTTCTGAAGAAAAACAGGTCAGTTTGTCGGCATTACCACGAGAGCAACTTGAGGTCCCACTTGGTCATCTCAGTACCATCAACCAGAAGAGCACCTCCAGCCAACTTTACAAACTCTTCATGTCTCATATAAGACTAGTAGAAAGGTAGCCTTGAGTCTCCCTTGTGTCAGGATACATCTTGTGGCTCCTGGAAGCTGCCAAGCAAAAGTGGACTTACATTTTCGGACGGATGGAGTACAAATGGTGAAAAAGGATGCACCTGCCTAAAGGATCCTTGTCCAAGACAGACGTCGGTTCTGTCACATGCACTGATCGAATGCGCATTAGAATTAACACTCAGACCAGATTGTGTTACTGGCCTTTTCTGATCCCTTGACCTCTTTTATGGCTCGTGCACGTACAACGTGTATTCGATCCACTACTTTCACCAGGCTCATGGTGATTGATTTATTTGATCGCCTAGAAAGAAAAGTATTCAATTTGCTAACATCATGCTTTACTATGACGTCACCCCTTAATCTTGAACTACATCTGCGCGAGCTGCATGCGACAGTACTTGGTACATGGACCAGTACCAGCCTCCCCGCCTGCACTTGACTAGAGATGCTCTGACTCCGTCCGACGGCCAAGATAAGCAACGCAAGTGTAACCCGAGGGATGTAAGAGCACAGCACATTGAGACATACGCGAAGGACGTTTTCGCAACATCATCCTCATCCTTGGTTCAGGACGTGCGAGTTTCCTACCCTTCTGCCTCGCCCGCGGTTGCCTCGACGGGTTGTAAACGATGACTACTCAAGCAGTAGCAAAAGCGTACGAATATGGAGCAACCGATTTGCCACTTGCCCTCTTGGCCTCTTCCTGCTCGTTTCTCCCACTCGCAGATTCACTTCGTCTCGTAGTCGACGTCCATCAGTCATGCAGGGGTGATCTGGGGACCATGAGAGCCCCGTCTTCCAGGCTCCTGTTCATGGTGCCCGTGATCTGTCTGCTTTTCAGCGTGTGTTTTGTGCAAACTGCCCCTCTGGCGAGACACAAGAACAACCGGAAGTTTGGCACCGGAAACGGCCAAGCTTTCGTCAGCTCGTTGGTCCGAAAATTGGGTCTTGTCGACTTTTACACCAACCTGTACAGGGGGGTAAGGAGCACGTTTCTGGTTGGACGGGATAGTGAGCGGACGAAGAGCAACAATGGCGGATCTCACACCTATAATTCACATGCGTACAGTGTAAGCAATGAATATCCTATTGACGCACACCCCCGACCCGAATTGAACGCATTGAGCGCCCCCCTCCCCCATAAGAAGATTTGCAAAAATAGGGGGTAGAAAGAAATGTTACATGAGATATCCTGAATTAATCGATATGCGATACAGCGAGACCAAGTATCGGAATATTCGATGCATACGAGGTGCCAAATTAATTGTCAAGATAATACTTTTGCCGATGTTTGGCACATTGCAAATATTCAAGTACCGTTACTGCAGCAGCCATTAGTGTTCACTTGCTTTTTTTTATCTGGTCCCCACGGTGTGGCTGCCCTTCTTAGCGTTTTAGTCGGAAATCATGTAAGAACTTTGCACCTTCAAGTTTTACAGCAAAATGCTCCACTTGTATAAGCAACTCAAGGGCATGTGCTACACAACAAGTGGGCGGACTTTGAACAATGACCAAATAGAAAACTTGGAATAATGTGACTTTCTAAATGTTGCGTCTACATGGAGTCTTTTCACACTGTTGGATAGCTTGAGATCTTAGTAGGTAAAATTATTTTCTTCAGTTTTTTGCAAAATTGCACATTTAGCCGTAGCAGATTTGTCTACGGAGCGCCTGTGCATCCTTTGCACTCCCTGAGGTGACCCAACATCACTTTCTCAACACTGCAGCAACCCTGATCCTGGTTGCAAAGCTGGAGACCAAAGTACGTGGAGTTATTCAAGTCACTTTCGCACGAAATTGCGTATTTAAGGCAGCGCCGTCGGTTGAAACAAAGAGTACTGCATAGGCCGGATTTCCCGCTACAGCACTATAGGGGGCGTTCAGTTCTGCGCTGAAGTGTTAATAGTACGTACAGCCAAATTATGCAAGTGTCTCGAACTTTGCAGCAAACTGAGGGCATCGCAGATCATGATGAAGATGAATACTTCTTTCCAAGTGATGACTCCTCAAGCTACATCCATCTCAACGAAGTCGAAGACTACTACTACAAACCCATGAGCATCCGCCCGTCCACTGAAGCTCCCATTCAAGGAATATACATAATGGAATCGCCGAACCTTTCAACTCCTTACTACGCCCCCGTGCCTTTTCGGACGACGACTCCAAAAGTGCGGACGCTGCCTCCCAAGTACCACCACCAGTACTTTGTCCGGAACACAGTCCCCTACACACCAACAACACCAAGGCCTCGGTATTACCCCGAAATCTTCACCAACTACAGCTCCGTAAAGACCCCATGGTCGCCGCCCACCGACCATAAAGTGGTGCCGAT